>Ga0351964_1174_pt1 | contig 10415 bp, 7 predicted proteins | sample TotcelT113001N15_FD_205807 | JGI IMG/M metagenome (GOLD analysis project Ga0351964, IMG submission 205807) | Enriched cells from coal bed in the Powder River Basin, Montana, United States - Total cells T11 rep3 HSBNCT.T11.300.1.N15 ... | reverse complement strand
TGCGTGTGCCTCTTGACGCGTATGAGCTTAAAGACAGCGGCTCACCGCCGGCAGCGCTGCCGGACAAGCCCACCACAACGGTGCCGCGCCGTGGCGGCGAAGGCTTCTCTTTGCCTGTGTCTCCCTACCTCCTCATCCTCTTTGTCCTGTGGCTCCTGTCGTCTCTGGGGCGCCGACGCTCCGCCTCGCGGAGGTAGCCAGGCAAGTCCAGGCTGATGACGGCGCTCCTCGATCGTGGCGTGGGCGCGTCTGCTTCGCGTTGATAAACCGAGAAGTGGTTGTTACAATCCACAAGACCCCTTATGCAAAGTAATGACTACAACCGTGCGTGCACGGGGAAAGGAGACACGATCAGGATGCCGAACATTTTGCCACCTCAGGTAATGGGATTCATGAAGCGGGCGGAGGAGGACTACGAAGGATTCTGGGAGGATGCCGCCATCGAGGCGATGGATGATATCTACTGGTTCAAACAGTGGGACACGGTGCTCGAGAGCAACTATCCCACATTCAAGTGGTTCACCGGCGGCCTCACCAACATGTGCTACAGCTGCGTGGACTACAAGGTCGAGCAGGGGCTCGGCATGAAGGCCGCCTTCATCGCGGAGGATGGTGACACCGGCATTACCCGGACCGTCACGTATCTCCAACTGCTGGAGATGGTGAAGAAGTACGCCGCTGCGCTGCGTGGAATCGGCGTCAAGAAGGGCGACCGCGTGGCCATCTACATGCCGATGGGAATCGAAGCCGCCGTCGTCATGCTCTCATGTGCCCGCATAGGCGCAATCCATATGGCCATCTTCGCAGGCTTTTCGCCGGGCGCGGTGGTAGACAGGCTGGCCCTGACCGGAAGCAGATACATCTTCGCGCAGGATGCGGGGACGCGGAGAGGCAAGCCGGTCCCTCTTAAGGTCATGGTGGACGAAGCCATCGAGCTTCTTGAGGACGCATCACAGATCAAGACAGTCGTGGTTCTGAAGACCGGTGTGGTCGATGTGAAGATGAAGGAAGGCCGCGACATCACATGGGACCAGTTCCTCGCAAAGGGCGAAGGCCAGAACCCTGACGTCACGCCGATGGAATCGGACGACCCCCTGTTTGTCATGCCCACGTCGGGGACCACTGCGAAGCCGAAGGTCACTGTTCAGCGGCACGGCGGCTATCAGGTCTATATCTACTCCATGGCGAAGTGGATCTATGACCTCCAGCCGGACGATGTCTGGTTCTGCACGTCCGACATCGGATGGATTGTGGGCCACAGCTACAACGTCTACGGCCCCCTGCTGGTGGGCTGCACCTCAATCCTGTTCTCGGGCACGCCTGACTACCCGAGGCCGGATATGTGGTGGGATCTCATCGAGCGGAACAGGGCTACCGGCTTGTGGTTCTCCCCCACCGGCGTACGGGGACTGAGGCGCCTTGGCATCGAACATGCGTTGAAGCATGACCTGAGTTCCGTTAAGCGTGTCCTGTGCGCCGGCGAATTGCTGAATCCCGTAGCCTGGGAGTGGTTGCAGAATGACGTGTTTGGCGGTGCGGTTCCCGTCATCGACCACATGTGGCAGACGGAGACCGGCGGTCCTATTGTCGGCAATCCGTACGGCATTGCGATAGCTCCTATCAAGCCCGGCTCTGCCGCCATTCCGGTGCCCGGCCTCGTCGCGGACGTCGTCGATGCGCAGGATGGTCACGTGTGCGCGCCGGGAGAGATGGGCGTGTTCGTCATCAAGAAGCCTTTCCCTGGCCTGACCTCGACTCTCTGGGGCGATGCTGAGCGGTACAAGACCGACTACTGGGAGACCAAGGAAGGCACGAAAGGGATGTACTATGCCGGCGATTCCGCCTCCAAGGACGAAGACGGATACATCTGGTTCGCCGGCCGCGCGGATGAGGTTATCAAGATTGCCGCTCATCGCATCGGGACCGTGGAGATCGAGAGTTCGCTGATTTCTCACCCCGCAGTGGTGGAGGCCGGAGTGTCTGGCGTGCCGGACGAGCTGCGAGGCGAAGTGGCCAGTGCCTTCGTCGTACTCTCGAAGGACTACAAGCCGAGCGATGAACTCAAGAAGGAACTCATCGCCCACATACGGCAGTCAATGGGCCCCATCGTGGTGATGGGCGATATCCACTTCGTGAACATGCTGCCCAAGACCAAGAGCGGCAAGATCATGCGCAGGGTCATGAAGGCACTGCTGACGGGCAAGGATATCGGCGACCTCTCCACCGTGGAAGAAGAAGCGTCTATCGATGAGATTCGCGAGGCTGCGAGAAAGGTCAGGGGCGGCGCCTAGCGACGCTGCCGGCCCTATCCGGAGTGAGACACGAAATGGGACGCGCTCAGCGCGTCCCATTTCTCTGTCTGGTTGAGTTGGATGTCAGCGGCGACGAGCTGTGCCGCGCTCAGCGCGCCCCCGTTATCTGTCGTGCGATGGTCCAGCGCTGCATCTCGGAGGTGCCTTCATAGATCTCCGTGATGCGCTGGTCCCTGTAGAACCGTTCCACCGGAAACTCACGCGTGTAGCCGTACCCCCCGAATATCTGCACGGCCTTGTGGCAGATACGGTGAGCCGCCTCACTCGCATAGAGCTTCGCCATGGCAGCCTCTTTGAGAGGGGACTTGCCCCGTTGCCCGGTGAGCCATGCAGCCCGGTAGGTGAGCAGTCGTGCCGCATCGAGTTCGACCGCCATGTCGGCGATCATGAACTGGATGCCCTGGTGGCGTGCGATTTCCACACCGAACTGCTTCCGCTCTTTCGCGTAGGCGACGGCTGCATCGTAGGCAGCCTGGGCGATGCCCACCGCTTGCGCTGCGATGGTCACCCTGCTGGCGTCGATGGACTCGAGAGCGATGCGAAAGCCCTGTCCCTCCTGTCCGAGGAGGTTCTCAGCCGGGATGCGGCAATTGTCGAAGACCAGCTCGGCGGCTGACGTTGGGTGGATGCCCATCTTGTGCTCGACTTTGCCTACGGAAAATCCGGGAGTTCCACGCTCGACAACGAACGCGCTGATACCCTTGTAGGCCAGCGCTCTATCTCTCGTGGCAAACGTGGTCACGAAGTCGGCCTCAGCACCGTTCGTGATGAAGATCTTGGTCCCATTCAGTATGAACGAGTCGCCGTCCTTCTCGTACCGCGTGTCGAGGTTGGCGACGTCGCTTCCCGCCATTGCCTCAGTGAGTGCAAAGGCCACGGTCGCCCCCTCAACCACGCGGGATATGTACTTCGCCTTCTGCGAGGGATTGCCGTGCATCGTGATGGGGTACATCGCCAATCCCAGCGACACGATGTATGAGATACCGAGGCCTCCCGAGCCTCTGGAGACCTCCTCCGAGGCGAGCACGAAGCTCAACTCGTCGCCGGAACCGCCATACTCTTCGGGGAAGCCGACGCCGTATAGACCTACCTCGGCCATCTTCTTCACCATGTCGTAGGGAAACTGGTTCGTCTCGTCCCATTCGGCTGCGCATGGCTCGATCTCATTGACGACGAAGTCACGGATCATCGACTGGAACATCTTGTGTTCTTCGCTCAGTTCAAAATCCATTGCTCGAGGGTCCCCCTTGTCAACTATAGCTGTGGGACTATTTCAGCGCGGTAATCTGTCGCGCGATGGTCCAGCGCTGCATCTCGGATGTTCCTTCGTAGATCTCGATGATGCGCTGGTCGCGGTACAATCGCTCGACGAGGAACTCGCGCGTGTAACCATACCCACCGTGGATCTGAATGGCCCTGTGGCAGATGCGATGAGCGGCCTCAGTGGCGAAGAGTTTGGCCATCGCCGGTTCTTTCGCAGACGCCTTACCGGTGGTCTGTACCTGCCACGCCGCCCGATAGGTCAGCAGCCGCGCGGCATCCAGGTCCACTGCCATGTCCGCTATCATGAACTGGATGCCTTGGTGGCGGGCTATCTCCACGCCGAACTGCTTGCGTTCCTTCGCGTAGGACACCGCGGCATCGAAGGCTGCCTGAGAGATGCCCACTGCCTCTGCCGCCACGCACACCCGGCAGGTGTCGATCGCCTGCAGCGCAAATGAGAATCCCTGCCCCTCCTGTCCGATAAGATTGCGTGCCGGCACCCGGCAGTTGTCGAACACAAGCTCGGCGGCTGAGGCGGGATGGTGGCCCATCTTGCGCTCCTTCTTGCCAACTGAGAATCCCGGGAAATCCTTCTCGATGATGAAGGCGCTGATGCCTTTGTAGCCTAGTGACTTGTCCTTCGTGGCGAACGTCACCAGGAAGTCGGCTTCGGCCCCGTTGGTGATGAATATCTTGGTTCCATTCAGGATGAAGTCGTCGCCGTCCCGCTCGTATCTGGTGTCGAGATTCGCGACATCGCTCCCCGCCATGGCCTCGGTGAGGCCGAAGGAGACATTCGCTCCGCGTACTACCCAGGGGATGTAGCGGTCCTTCTGCTCTTTGTTCCCATGCATGACGATGGGATTCATCGCCAGGCTCATGGTTGTCACATAGGAAGACGCGAGTCCCGCGGAGCCGCGGGAGATCTCCTCCACCGCGAGGACGAACGAGATGTCGTCACCCGAGCCACCGTACTCCTCGGGCATGTGGAGACCGTACAGGCCGACCTCGGCCATCTTCTTCACCACGTCATGAGGGAACACCTGCGTCTCATCCCACTCGGCCGCGCGGGGAACTATCTCGTTGTCGACGAAGTCGCGGACCATTGACTGGAACATCTTCTGTTCTTCATTAAGCTCGAAGTCCATATGTCTACCCCCTCTGTGTCCGTCGGACGGGCTACTTGAGACCGGTTATCTGTCGTGCGATGGTCCAGCGCTGCATCTCGGACGTTCCTTCGAAGAGTTCCATGATACGCTGGTCGCGGTAGATCCTCTCAACTGCGAATTCCTTCGTATATCCGTAGCCGCCATGTATCTGGATCGCCCTGTGCGCGATGCGGTGTGCGGCCTCGCTGGCGAACAGCTTCGCCATCGCCGGCTCCTTGGCGTTCACGATGCCTGTCATCTGCTGCTGCCAGGAAGCTCTGTAGGTGAGCAGCCGGGCGGCATCGAGGTCGACCGCCATGTCGGCAATCATGAACTGGATGCCCTGGTGTCGCGCAATCTCGACACCGAACTGCTTGCGCTCTTTGGCATACGCGACTGCCGCGTCGTAGGCCGCTTGCGCGAGCCCGACGCACTGGGCAGCGATGGAGACGCGACATGCGTCGATGGCCCGGAGTGCTATCTTGAAGCCCTGTCCCTCCTCCCCCAGAAGGTTCTCAGCGGGTACTTTACAGTTGTCAAAGACAAGTTCGGCTGCCGAAGCGGGGTGGAGGCCCATCTTCTTCTCCAGCTTGCCCACCGAGAAGCCCGGCGTCCCCTTGTCCACGATGAAGGCGCTGATGCCTTTGTAGCCGAGCGACTTGTCCTTCGTGGCGAATGTCACGAGGAAGTCCGCCTCGGCGCCATTGGTGATGAATATCTTGGTACCGTTCAGGACGTAGCTGTCGCCCTCCTTGGTGTACTTCATGTCAAGAGCGGACACATCGCTTCCGGCCATCGCCTCGGTGAGGGCGAAAGCCACCGTCGCGCCGTCATTGGCTACACGAGGGATGTACGTGCGCTTCTGTGCCGCGTTGCCGAACATGACGATGGGGCCGATGGCAAGACTCACGGTAGTGATGTAGATGCTGGAGAGCCCGCCGGAGCCCCTGGCGAGTTCCTCACACGCGAGAACGAAGGTCATGTCATCGCCACTGCCGCCGTACTCCTCCGGCAGATGGAGTCCGCACAGGCCCAGTTGGGCCAGCTTCTGAATCGCATCGTAGGGGAATTCCTCGGACTCGTCCCACGCGGCCGCGTTGGGTGCGATCTCGTTGTCGACGAAGTCCCGGAGCATCGACTGGAACATCTTCTGCTCTTCAGTCAGTTCAAAATCCACGAGTGTCCTCCTATAGTCAGTGGGTGGCCGTTTGGCCGGCGGACCTGCCGGGATGAGTGTGGAAGAAGGTGGTGCACGCTTCTACTGTCATGGAGCGTGTTCATCGTGCCGCCAGCGGCCGTTGCATGGTACCACGGGCGGTGTGACGCGGCAATGCTCGACACGCGCGGATGGATGGGGTGAGCACGCCGGTGCAGTCACCGTGTCTTTCGTGAAGCCTTGGCACGCGTCGGCTGCCACTTGCCAAGTGAGAACAGCCGGGGTGCAACCAGCTTGCGTAGCTCTTCGACCATGAACAGTGCTCCACCCGCTGCGAGCGCGATGCCCCAGCGTTCGAGGCTCAGAGGGACTGTTTGGAATGCCCTCTGGCCGGCAGGCAGGTAGATAACAGCGAGTTGGAGTAGGACGGCGGCTGCGATACTGGCGAGGAGTATCTTGTTGGTGAACAGTCCGAGAGACAGGAGGGTGCGCTCGTCAGACCGGGCGTTAAAGGCGCGAACCAACTCAAAGGTGACCATGGTGCAGAACGCAAGTGTGCGCGCTTCCTCCATGGACATGTGATCCTGCGCCCAGTCGAAGATCAGGAATACGCCCACGCCCATGAGCGCCGCAAGGAACACGATGCGCATGACATTGCCGGGATAGAGAAGTCCCACCCGGGGGTGGCGTGGGGGTTGCGCCAGTTCGTCGCCGGACTTCGGCTCAAGTCCGAGCGGTATTGCAGTCGTGGTATCGGTGACGAGATTCACCCATATTATCTGTACGGCGAGCAGCGGCGCTTTGCCGAGCACGGCGACCGCGAGTATGAGTGCGATGAGCTCGCCGAGATTGGTGCTGAGCAGGAAGAAGACGACGCTCCTCAAGCGCGAGAATATGGCCCTCCCCTCCTCAACTGCGGCAACGATGGACGCGAAATTGTCGTCGGCCAGCACCATGTCCGCCGATTCCTTGGCGACATCAGTTCCTGTGATGCCCATGGCTATGCCGATGTTCGCTGACTTAAGAGCGGGAGCGTCGTTGACGCCGTCACCTGTCATGGCGACCACATGCCCCTTGGACTTGAGGGCGTTGACGATGCGCAACTTGTGCAGCGGTTCGATACGGGCGAAGACCGTGACGCCCTCGATTTCCTTCGCGAGGTCCTCATCACCTATCTTCTCGAGCTCGCTGCCTTCGATGGTGCGGCCCTTGGGCAGGTCGAGCTGGAATGCGATGGCTTCAGCGGTGGCCCGGTGGTCACCGGTTATCATGATGACGCGGATGCCGGCATCGTGGCATTGCTTGATGGCCAGGCGAGCCTCCTCGCGAGGTGGATCTGCCATACCGGCCAGTCCGAGAAAGGTGAGGTTGCCGGCGAAATGATTGCATTTCAGCTTGTCCGGTGAAGCAGGGAAGTCAGCGTATCCGAGCGCAATGACTCGCAGTGCACCCGCGGCGAGCGCCTCCGTTGCCTCGAGTATCGCCCCCTTCGCTGCATCGTCAAGCGGTGTGGAGTGGCCGTCATGCAGCACCTTGTCGCAGAATGTTAGCAACTGCTCCACCGAGCCCTTCACGTAGACCCTTGCAAGTGTCTCCTCAGCGTAGCCCACCGCCATGTACTGCTGCTCGCTCTCGAACGGGATCTCGCAGGTACGACGCAGCCTGTGCTGCAACCTCTCCTTGTCGATGCCTGCCTTGGCTGCGGCGACCACCAGGGACGCTTCTGTCGGGTCGCCGACTATCTCGTAGCTTTCGCCTCTCTTCACCAGCGAGGCTTCATTGCACAACGCGCCGGTGCGTAGCAGCAGACCGAGCGTGGTCCCCTCGTCGGAAGCTATGGCCGCGCTGTCACTCAGGAACTCCCCCTCGGGACTGTATCCCTCTCCGGTGACGTGAACGAACCGGCCGTCGACGTAGATGCGCCTGACGGTCATCTCGTTCATGGTGAGCGTGCCTGTCTTGTCCGTGCAGATGACCGTGGCCGAGCCGAGCGTTTCGACAGCCACCAGTCTTCGGATGATTGCGTTGCGCTTCGCCATGAGCCGCATCCCGAGCGCAAGCACGACTGTCACCACCGCCGGCAGACCCTCGGGTATCGCGGAAACGGCAGCGGCCACCGCAAGGAAGATGACTTCAAGGGGGGACATCCCGCGGTAGATGCCGACTCCGGCCAGTATGCCCACGATGCCGAGAACAAGGAAGACCGTGTAGTGACTCAGCTTCCTCATGCTCTTCTCAACGGGAGTGGCTTCGTCTACCAGTTGCTGGAGCGCAGTGGCGATTCCGCCTATTGCGGTGTTCATGCCGGTGCTGACGACAACGGCGGCAGCACGTCCGTGTGTCACATTGGTGCCCATGAAAACCATGTTGTTTCGTTCAGCCACGGGGGTATCTTCGGGAAGGGGAGCCACCTCCTTGTCTACGGACGTTGACTCACCCGTGAGCGAAGCCTCGATAACCTTGAGGTTTGCCTCCTCAATCACCCGTGCGTCCGCCGGCACGCGGTTTCCACTCTCGAGGAGTATGACGTCGCCTGGTACTATCTCCTCAACTGGAATAGTCATGACGGTCGCATCCCTCCGCACCTGTGCCCTTGGCGCCGTCATCTTGACGAGGGCCTCCATGGCCCTTGCGGCCTGTTGCTCCTGGATGAAGCCAATCACTGCGTTGAGTACGAGGACCGCCAGTATTACCGCGGCATCCAGGTAATGGGCGAGCGCCACGGAGATGATGGCGGCTGCGAGCAGGACGTAGATGAGGGGGTTGAGGAACTGTCTCAAGAAGAGGACGATTGCGGGAGTCTTCCTCTTCGCCTCAAGGCGGTTGGGTCCGTGTGTGGCGAGCAGTCTCCTCGCCTCATTCTCGGACAGCCCCGAAGCACGGGAATTGAGCGCTTCGAGAGCCTCGCTCACGGTCCGGGCATGCCATTCCTGAGCCACGGAAGCTACTATACCATAGCTGCCTACGTGGGGAGACTGCCCGGACCACATGGGGACGAGCAGTACGCACGAGGTCGAAGTGCGTGCACGCGGTACACGACGCACGCTGCCCCGAATCCCCTCCGTGGTGAAGTAGTCGTGAGTCTCCGTGGCGGAGGCGAACACGGCGGTCGGCCCCCGCTCTATGACACAGAGAATCTTCCCCGTAGCGGCGGTTGCGGATCTGCCAGGAGTGCGCTGATCGCGTCTGCGCTTGCCACTCCGCATCCGAGGTGGCAATCACGCTGTCGTAGACGCAGCCTGGGAACTGCTCGCTGGAAATGGGTGGGGTGGTTTCATGTGGGGGCGATACACACATCAACACGTTGGCAAGGTGTCCGGACGAAGGGTGCTGCCGCACTGTCGCATTGCCGAGGGACGCGGGGCACACCAACCCACAACTCATGATCCGACCCGCGCTGGTGTCCAGCCGGTACGGTGTTCCTGTCGTCCACAGTCAGTCCTCCGCGGCGAGCCGGTATCCCACTCCCTGTTCGGTCAAAACGTAACGGGGGCGCGCCGGCTCCGGTTCAATCTTCCGGCGAAGATTGGCCATGTGGACCCTCAACTGGTGAACCTCTTCGAAGTAGCCTGGCCCCCACACCTCGCGCAGCAGGAATCGGTGCGTCAGCATCTTGCCGGCGTGTGTGATCATGACGGTTAGGAGTCGGTACTCGATGGGCGTCAGATGAACCTCCTCCCCACGAACATACACGCGCCGCTGCTGCAGGTCGACACGCAGGTCACCTGATGTGAATTCGCCAGCGCACCCGTCTTCGCCTTCGGCTGCACGAGCGAGATGACGCAGTGCAACACGCAATCTCGCGGACAGTTCACCGACTCCGAAAGGCTTCGCAAGGTAATCGTCGGCACCTCGGTCCAGCGCGTCTATCTTGTCTTTCTCCTGGTCACGAGCGGACAGGACGATGATTGGCAGTCGCGACCATTGTGGTACATGGTCGATGATTTCCACTCCGTCCATATCTGGCAATCCCAGGTCAAGGATGATGAGGTCCGGCAGGCGGGCATCGATCATGGCCAGCGCTTGTGCTCCCGACTCAGCCACCGCAAGGCGATAGTTCTGGCCACCCAGAGACGCCACGAGGAACCGCACAATCGGTCGTTCATCTTCCACGACGAGAATGAGCGGAGCATCAGGCATCTCCATTCACCTGCTGCGCCTCAGTCCACTGGTCCACCAGTGGTGGTGTTCCCTCAACTGGCAACACGAATCTGAAACATGTACCTCCGTTGTCACCGGCTTCGGCCCAGATCCGGCCGCCGTGCGCCGAAGCGATTGCCCGGCAGATGGCAAGTCCCATGCCTGCCCCCCTTCCGCGGTGACTGCGCACTGCGGAGCTGCGATAGAACTTCTCGAACACTCGCTCGCGCTCGGCCTCCGGCAAGCCCGGGCCGCAATCCGCCACCGTGGTCTCAACGCCCTCTGGCGTGAGTCGAGCGAAAAGGTCAATCGCTGAGCCATCCGGCGAATACTTCGCTGCATTGTCGAGGAGATTGACCAGCAGTTGCTCGACCAGCAATCCATCCATTGGTACCA
>Ga0351964_1172_pt1 | contig 10468 bp, 5 predicted proteins | sample TotcelT113001N15_FD_205807 | JGI IMG/M metagenome (GOLD analysis project Ga0351964, IMG submission 205807) | Enriched cells from coal bed in the Powder River Basin, Montana, United States - Total cells T11 rep3 HSBNCT.T11.300.1.N15 ... | reverse complement strand
CATTCTTGGGAACCTCCTGTGACGTTGAGTCTCGTATTGTGCAATTCGGGCAAACAAGACACAGAACAGCAAACCTGCCCGTGGTGAGACTATATAGGCGTGTTGTGTGTCCGGTCAATCATCCGAAAGGATGAATCGACCCGCTTTGCGGGAGTCAGCTGGCTAAGCCGGCGTTCAGCGTTCTGAGTGCCGCCCCGAACCACGGAGGTGAATTGTGGCAATCATCGACAGCAGGACCGATAGCAGTCCAACTGTAGGGGCGGACCTCCGCGTCCGCCCGCGCTGGGAGGTGTGATGGGGCGCGATAATGTCACGGCCACGCACATTGGTATCAACCGCGGGCGTGTTATCGATGGATGGCGGGCGGCACATATGCCGCCCGTACAAATACCCAACCCCTCTCCCGCATTCATGGGGACACCATGCCCGATTTGCGGGAGTTTTGAGTTCCGAGTTCCACTCTCCCACCGCCATGGTGTCCCCGTGTTTAGAAGAAGGGGGGGGCTATGCCGCCGCCCTACCCGGCGTTATGGAATCAGGTGGATCAGGTCCTGCGAAAGGCTATGATGAGCCCAGCGATGAGGACGACCATGACAGCGATGATGGCGATGATTCCCGCGGTGACGAGGCCAGCCTGTTGTTGGGGGGCAGGGGTGTTGGTGATGGTGCCGGGGCCGAGGACAGAGAACCGGCCGACCATGTCGTCGATGGCCACCTCGTAAAGGCCCGGGGTGGTGCGGGAGAGACTGAAGGTGAGTTGCTGGCAGGCGCCGCCGGAGACGGCAATGGACTGAGACTGCTCGGCCACCCCGTTGACCATGAGGGAGACGGTCCTGGTGTCGTGCTCCGTGCCGGTATTGCAGATGCTGGCGAAGATGGTGACCTCCTGGTTGGGGAGGACCTGTGCCGGAACGATATTGAGACGAGCATTGCCGGCCGCGCCTTCGCCGGTGCTGTCAGCGGCGGGGGCATCGCCGTTGATGGCCCCCCCGCTACTGCCATCGATGGCAGAGTCGTCGACGGTGTCCTCGCCGGGGACATCGGGGGTGGGCTCATCATCGTCGACCGGGACAGTGGAGGGGGCGGTGAGTCTTGCGGCCGTGATGGTGAGAGCAAGAGTTCCGCTGGGATAGGTAGCGGAGGTGGTGGAGCGCATGTCAATCGTCTGTCCGCCGCCTGAGAGAGTGAGGGAGGTGTCAAGAGGCACCCCTGCGACGGCAGGGTCGGACCAGGAGAGATGGATGGGCTGCGAGTTCGACTGAACCTTGAGACTCCACGCGACGGCAGAGCCGGGCGCAGCGGGGAGCATATCGCGATAGTCGACGTTAAGCTGCGGCAGGATGGGATCGGCTATTTGGAAGTACGCGCTGAAGGTAGCGCCGGGTGCGGGAGGAGCGCTGGGTACGTCAACGCCGCCGGCGTCGAAGCCGCCGGTGGCGCCGGATCTGGTGCCGAATTGGAGTGCGGGGTTGGAGCCGTCGGAGCCGGCACTGGCGGGGATGGTGATTGACCAGTCGTCAGCGGCGAGGACTTGCTTCGGGGGTAACATGGCAGCCGCGGACGCAAGAAGGAGCACCATCACTGTAAGTGGCGCGAGGAACCTGCCTGTTCTCGCCATATCCCTACATACCTCCAGCGCTTCAATACCAGTCGCTGCATGCGTGACATGCAGCAGCACGAAGCAGGGGACGACCAAGTCCCGTATGCACACAATAGGGGCGTTCTGCGTATGCCGTCAATAGTCCGAGAGGATGAATGGGCCGACCGTCCGTACTAGGCCGTGCTGCGTCGCGCTTGAAGTGTGGGCGCACGGGTTGACCCGCAGAGCGGGAGTTCCGGGTTAGCCGGCAGAGCCGGAGTTCAGCGTTTTGGGTTCACCGGCTACGCCGGGGTTGGCGGGTTGCGGGTTGAAGGTTCCCGGTGGAGAAACGGGGACACCATTCCGGATCGGGTCGTAGTAAGGTCTGCATGGTGTCCCCGATGACCGAGAAAGGGGGGCGGCTTCACAGCCGCCCCCCTTCGGGGTTACAGGAGCGCAGAAGGCTAGTCCTTCTTGAAGACCATGATGAGTGCAGCGATAAGGACGACGATGACCGCGATGATGGCGATGATGCCTGCGGTGCCGAGGCCTGTCTGCTGCTGGGAGGGAACGTTCCTGGTGACGGTCCTGGGGGCGAGGACTGAGAACTCGCCGGTCATGCCGTCGATGGCGACCTGGTAGGTGCCGGGGACGGCGCGGGAGGTCTTGAAGACAACCTGCTGGCAGGAGCCGCCGGAGACGCCGACGGACTGGGACGCGACTGCCTCGCCGTTGACCATGAGGGAGACGGTCTTGGTGCCGCGCTCCTCGCCGCTGTTGCAGATGTTGGCGGAGATGGTGACCTCCTGGTTAGGGAGGACCTGTGCGGGATCAATGTTGAGGTAGGAGACGCCCAACTTCGCGGGCTCGAGGGTGTCGCCGCCCGCGCCGCCGCCGGCGCCACGGGAGGACTTCTTAATGGTGATGTAGTACTTCATGGTGACGGTCTGTTCAAAGCCGCAGGAATCCCAGACGGTGAGGGTGACGGTGAAGTTGCCCTCGTGCAGGTAGATGTGGAAGGGATTCTGCGCGGTTGAGGAGGAGCCGTCGCCGAACTTCCAGAGCCATTCTGTGATGGTGCATCCTGGGGCAGCAGTTGACTGGTCGGTGAACTGGACCTTCTGTCCTGGTTCGCCGGTTCGCGGCGCGCCCTTGAACTTCGCACTCGCGCCGACGGGGTCGCCGCCCTGGTTGCAGGGAGCGTCCAGCCAGGGGGAGTAGAGGATGTCATTGCGGTTGATGCCATCGCGTGGCGAAACCGAGGTACCGGCAACAATCGGGCCAAGCACATCGCCCCACCAGTTCTCTTCGCAGTTCGGGACAGTGCCCGAGCCTGTCCAGTAGACACCGTAGGTGGAGTTGTTGTAGATGTTGTTGCCGTTAGCAATCAGTCCCACGCTGCTATTTACGTAGAAGCCGTACTGAGTGTTGTCGTGAATCCTGCTGCAACCACCGACTTCGACCTGTGAAGTACTGTCGAGGTAGACGCCGGTGGAGTTGTTTGCGAGATCCATGCCGGACACAGTCACCTGTGAATTCTGCGCCGCATATATGCCGTATTGGGAAGAGTTGCTGTAGCCACCGCTGACCGTCACGTAGGCATTGGTGTCGGCGTAGATGCCGACGCTGCAAACGGATATCGAAGGATTGGTGATGATGACTGTGTCGGATGTGACGTAGATACCGTTAGTAGCCCCTGTAATCACGGGGTTGTCGATATACACGGTATTAGAGGCGGGGCTGCCATCAACCACAATGCCAGCAGTGCCGCCCGTGATCGTGATGACGAGGTCTATCAGGTACGCGGGGTTGGTTGCCAGACACCGCACGGTGTTGGTGAATGAGAGGTTCTCGACGGTCACTCCGGTGGTGCCGTCTATTGTGCAGCCACCGGTGACGGCAGCTCCGTCCGCACCGATGACCGAGATGTTGCTCTTGGTGATGGAGAGGTTCTCTGTGTACGCTCCGGCGGCGACGTTGACGGTGCCGGGGGAGGCGACTGCGTCGATGCCCTCCTGGATGGTGTCGAAGGCGTTGTAGCCGAAGATGTAGCCGTTTACCGGGTCGCCAGCACTGTTGCCGGCCCAGTCATTATCTACCCAGACGGTGGAGGGGGCGCCGAGTTGGGTGGCGGTAATGGTGATGGTGTGCGTACCTGCCGGGAAGTTGGCGAGGGTTGCGGTGCGCATGTTGATGGTCTGCCCGCCGCCGGTCAAGACGAGGGAGACGTCGACGGGAATGAGGCCGGAGATGTCACCCCAGGTGAGTGTCTTGGTGGTGCCGGCAGGCGCGAAGGTGTAGAGAGACCACTGCCTGGTCTGACCGGCAGCGGTAAACGGAGCGCGGTAGTCTTCGTTCAACTCGGGGAAGTTGACGTTGTTGATTGTGAACACAGCCACAGGGTTGACGCCTGGTGCGGCGGGGGGGCCGACAAGGTCGATACCGACGTCGTAGTCATCGGTAGCACCGACAGCGGTGCCGAATTTGAGGCCGGGGTTCTGACCCAACGAACTGGACGTAGTGAAGGGAATCGAAACGGTCCACGCCTCATTGAGTGCGAGGACCTGTTGCGCGGGCAGCACGACCGCGACGGCCGAGAGAAGGAGCGCCAGTACCATGACTGGCGCGAGGAACCTGCTTATTCTCGCCATGTCTACATACCTCCTGAGACCCTGAATCCCTGCTGGATCGGTAACTGTGACAAACACAACCATGGGACATCGCAGTCCCTGCGTAGACTATAGGGACGTAGCCTGAGTGCCGTCAATAGTCCAAAAGGATGAATCCACCGGCTGGAGGCCGGAGTTGGGGGTCTCGAGTTCTCCGCCCCACCGCGCGGGCACGCGGCAGCGTGCCCCTACCTGATGCCAATCGCGATAATGTGTCTATGTACGAGGCGTTCGGAAATGCCCCGACCGTTTCCAAACAGGGGAGACCAGTCCGGATTGCCGCCGCGCGAGGTGTCCATGGTGATGGGGACACCATTCCCAATCGTGGTCTGCTGGAGGTGTCCATGGTGTCCCCTCAAATGAAAGGGGGGCGGCTTTGCAGCCGCCCCCCTCGGGATTACGGAAGACGAAGCTAGTCTCTCTTGAAGACCATGATGAGGGCAGCGATGAGGACGATGATGACCGCGATGATGGCGATGATGCCTGCGGTGCCGAGGCCCGTCTGCTGCTGGGAGGGGACGTCACGGGTGACGGTCCTGGGGGCGAGGACTGAGAACTCACCGGTCATGCCGTCGATGGCGACCTGGTAGGTGCCGGGGACGGCGCGGGAGGTCTTGAAAGCCACCTGCTGGCAGGAGCCGCCGGAGACGCCGACGGATTGAGACGCGACGGCCTCGCCGTTGACCATGAGGGAGACGGTCTTGGTGCCGCGCTCCTCGCCGCTGTTGCAGATGTTGGCGGAGATGGTGACCTCCTGGTTAGGTAGGACCTGTGCGGGATCGATGTTGAGGTAGGAGACTCCGAGCTTCGCGGGCTCGACGGTGGTGCTGGCAGTGGGTTTCTTGATAGTGATGTAGGCCTTCATGGTGACGGTCTGCTCGAAGCCGCAGGAATCCCAGACGGTGAGGGTGACAGTGAATGTACCCTCGCGGTTGTAGATGTGGAAGGGATTCTTCTCGGTTGAGGTAGAGCCATCGCCGAAGTTCCAGAGCCACTCTTCGATCTCGCAGCCGGGGGCTGGAGTGGAGAGGTCAGTGAACTGGACCTTGAGTCCCGGCTCTCCTGAGCGGGCGACGCCCTTGAACTTGGCGCTCATGCCGACGGGGTCGCCACTTGGGCAGGGGCCGTCCAGCCATGGGGTGTAGTCGACGCCGAAGGAGACGCGGTCGCCCTTGAAGTCGAGTGGGAGCGGAGTCTCGGGCGCAGTAATAATGACAACGAGGCCGCCCAATGTTGGTCCTTCCTCGTGACCCCACCAGTTGTTCTCGCAGTCAACGGGAACGATGAGGTACGGGTCAAAAAGACCGGGCTCCGGCGATACCGGAGGCAGTGGGAGTCCTGCCGCGTTGAACACGCCCCAGTACACGTTGTCGTAGATGTTGTTGCCGTTGGCCACGAGGTGCGAATACATTGGAGGTCCCGGCTCGTCGACGGCAGGTTGGAAGGTGCCGTAGGTGAAGATGCCGACGTCGTTGTCGTGAATCTTGCAGCAGCCGACGATCTCGACAGTTGATGCGTAACCGCAGTAGACGCCAACGCCCTCCGGGCTGAACCCGTTGACCCCGGGCTCTTCACTGTCGGTGCCGACATCGTGGTGGTCGTATATGCGCGTACCTGAGACGGTCACGGACGAATCGTAGCTGGCCCATATGCCCGTGGAGGAAGAGGAGTAGCCGCGACCCTGTATGTAGCCGCCGCTGACGTTGACTGTGTCTCCCTCCACGTAGATGCCGGTCACGCAGCCCGAGATGGCCGGATTGACAATGCTGACGGTGGAGTTCCCGATGAACTTCTTGACGTAGATGCCGTAGCCGTCAGTGGCTGCGCTTGGCTGGATGTTGTAGATGGTGAGGCTGTCAAGCACCGTGCCCGAGGTATTCTCACAGTACACACCAACCTCCATGGTGATGGAGGGGAAGACAACACCGGAGAATTCAAGGTTTTGCAGGAGCACGTTGTCCCCGAATACGCCGGCGAGATAGTTGCCGCCGAGCGAATTGCTCCAGAGGAAGCCACCGATAGTATTGATGGCGGCCCCATCCTGGCCGATGACCTTGGTGTCATCCTCGGTGACATTGAAGGCGGAGTAGGAGCCGGGGAGGACATTGACGGTGCCAGGGGAGGTGACGGCGTCGACGCCCTGTTGAATATCGCAGAAGGCGTTGTAGCCGTAGATATAGCCGTTGCCGACGATGTCGCCGGCGACAGCGCCGGGTTCGGCGGGTTCGCACCAGTCATCGTCGACCCAGACGGTGGAGGGGGCGCCGAGTTGGGTGGCGGTAATGGTGATGACGTGCGTACCTGCCGGGAAGTTGGCGAGGGTTGCGGTGCGCATGTTGATGGTCTGCCCGCCGCCGGTCAAGACGAGGGAGACGTCGACGGGAATGAGGCCGGAGATGTCACCCCAGGTGAGTGTCTTGGTGGTGCCGGCAGGCGCGAAGGTGTAGAGAGACCACTGCCTGGTCTGACCGGCAGCGGTAAACGGAGCGCGGTAGTCTTCGTTCAACTCGGGGAAGTTGACGTTGTTGATTGTGAACACAGCCACAGGGTTGACGCCTGGTGCGGCGGGGGGGCCGACAAGGTCGATACCGACGTCGTAGTCATCGGTAGCACCGACAGCGGTGCCGAATTTGAGGCCGGGGTTCTGACCCAACGAACTGGACGTAGTGAAGGGAATCGAAACGGTCCATGCCTCATTGAGTGCGAGGACCTGCTGCGCGGGCAGCACGACCGCGACGGCCGAGAGAAGGAGCGCCAGTACCATGACTGGCGCGAGGAACCTGCTTGTTCTCGCCATGTCTACATACCTCCTGCCTGCACAGAGTCGCTGTACGCGAATCGCACAAGAAAACAGGGGACATTGAAGTCCCCGCGGACACTATAGGGAGGACGCGAACGTGTCGTCAATAGTCCAAATGGATGATTCCACCCGCGGCGTGGGAGTCAGCCGGCAGAGCCGGAGTTCAACGTTCTGGGTTCACCGGCCATGCCGGAGTTGGCGGGTTGCGGGTTGAAGGTTCCAGGTGGAGAAATGGGGACACCATTCCGGATTGTGTCCGCGCAAGGTCTGCATGGTGTCCCCGGAATAAGGCACACCGACGTGGTGGGGGTGTGGAGGTGATTCTGGTTCGCTGCCGCAGGCCGTCTCTGTCCCTCCCGTTGTCCCGCGAATCATGGCGTCGAACGCGTTGCCGTTGTCCGCGAACACACGTCTCGCCGACCAGGGCGCTGGTTCACGTCCAGTCTACGGGCGGCACGTGTGCCGCCCGTAGAAATGCCCAACCTTTCTCCCGCATTTACGGGGACACCATTCCGGAGCGGGTCGTAGTAAGGTCTGCATGGTGTCCCCAGAATGCGCACCCGACTTGCGGGAGTTAGCGGGTTGGCCGGCCAGGAGGACTGAGAGAACCAGCAAATACTCTGGTGTCAAGAAACCTGCAGCAGACAGTCCTGCGTGGCCGCGACCCAGTAGCCCAAACCCTCTTCCAGAGTGGTCGATGACACGTACTTCTTCTCTCCGGGGTCCCAGCGGTAGGCGAGAGACAGTGCGGCGCCCGGTGGCGCCGACCTCGGAGGGCTCAGGGTGGCAGTGGTTCCGTGCACTGAGCCCAGCATGTGCCAGCCGGGGCTGAGTTCTTTGATGTATGAGGTCAGCTCACGCCCTTGAACGGGCACTGTGTATTCCTCAACCGCTGCGACCCAGTACGCCCGGCCGGGTTCGATGGAGGAGAAGACGCCTCCTGAATGGACTCTCGAGTAAGCCTTCGCGAGGGAGTCCCATGTGTAGACGACTACTGCATCCGGAAACACGGCTCCCACCGATGGGTCATCCGGGATTATGGGCACGGAGACCATGTTCCAGCCTGCGGCGAGCGAAAGCTCGACTGTAGTGGGGACGGGTGTGGCCACCGTGAGGGAGGCCTCGTTGTTGCTCTCGTCAGACTCCGGGTAGACGGCATCATTCGGATTGGTCGTGAGCACTAGGGAATCGGAATCGTCCGACAGTGTCACAGAACCATGTGTGAAAGAGTAGCTCGCTCCCGGGCCCAGTGCAGGCACTTCCTCAGTTTTCACCAACACATCATCCAAGTACAGCTTTGCCGTGCTGGCTCCTGCGGTTCCGTACGCGTTGTTGGCGACAGCGCATGTGATGGTGTACTCGCCGGCGTCGATGTCGTCCCAGGTTGCGCAGAGGATAACTGGCACGAGGTCGGCGGCCGGCAAGACCGTGACGGTCACCGGAAGGATGGTGGGGTTCGAGGTCAGGTCGTTGCTGCCGACGTATATCGATGCCACTTGCTCTCCTGCAAGCAGCGTGCCGGAGTCGATAGTGACCGCCACGTTCTGAGACGACCCCGGCGCAACGGTTCCGCTGGAGGGGGCAGCGCTGACCCATGCCGATTCAAGAGTCAGCGCAGTAGCGCGGATGAGCCAGTCTCCGGGCCCCATTGCGGCGTCCTCGACCGGCAACCATGGGCCGCCGCTCTCTCTCCAGTAAGACCTGCCCGACGGGTCAGACTCATCGAATCCTATGGAGAAATGCTCGGGCGCATCTTCGACAAGGTGAAGCGCAATGTAGAAATCCAGTGCCGTGGTGATGTCCAGTGCTGACAGGTCGATGTTCTGCCACCCGAACCCGCCTGCTTCGCCGGTAGTGCCGCCGAGGAGAGTACCGGGCAAACCGTTTGAACCGTCCGCCGCGTAGACCTCGATCACGAAGTCGACCACACCACCATCCGGCCAGGGCATCCCGGCCTCTCGCAGAAACACCGACGTTCTTTCGAGCCGCGACGGGTACGACGGGGGTGTGATACGAACCGCGAAGCGGCAACCGGCGGCGCCGGCGTATCCGCTCTCAGCCGAGTCATCATCGCACGCGAATTCGATGGAAGTGCCGCCCGAACCCTCAGGGTCTGAGCTGACCGCATCGTACAGTAACTGGCCATCGCCATCGTTGCTGATGGAGAACATTGTCTCCACGGTGGAGAACTGGATGACCGAGCACTCGAGGCTGTCCGGATACACGGCAAGCTTCGGCTGTGCGCCGAAGCCCACGTCCAATACCTGCCAGTAGAAGGCAGGGATGCCGCAGCGAGTGTTGTACTCCATGTCCATGTTGATGCGGAAGAGACCATTCGGGCGCCTGCCTCCGGCGGTGCCCCAACTGTTCAGCATTATCCAGTAGCGGTTGTTGGGATCGGTGTCGTTGTAGCCGACGCAGAGCACGGCGTGGCCGGCGTAGGAGGTAGTCCCGGCGCAGATGGAGTCGAGGGCGAAGGTTGTGCTCTCTCCCTGGTTCAGCCAGAACGAAGTGAACTGCTGCCATGCGGCAGGAGAAGGAACGAAGAAGGCGAACCACACAGCACGGTTCTGGTTCAGGGCGGACTTGATATTCCGTATGGCGGCCTCACGACTGGTCACCCCCTCGCCCGTTCTGGTTGGGACCGTCAGGTCCGAGATATGTGTGATGGCATAAGACGGGCTCGTCGAGATGGCGCCGCAGGATGTGGTGCATGAGCGTGTGCCGTCCTGCCAGTAGGCACCGTCGTTCGACCACGGGGTGCAGAATCCGGTGCTGTCATAGAACCTGGCGAAGTCGGCGAGCCACCCCCCCCCGGCAGCACTCCCTCTGCTGGCAGGAGTTGATGAACTGCACTGAGAGACGGTCGTGGATGCCCTTCTGCACGTCGAGCGCGATGCCGAGGGCGGATGTCCCTGCCCAGGCCCAACAGTTCCCACAGGCTCCCTGGCTGTTCTGCGACGGAACGTAGTCGAGGTGTTCCAGCAGGTCCATGTAGGCTTCGGGCAGTGTGGCCGACGCTCGAACCGACTCGAAGCGCGGAGCGGAGTCGTAGGCTGCAATCCAGCCCCTGAGAGTCTCCTCATCAGGCTGCATGAACGGGAACGACTGGAGTTCTTCGTCCGCGGCCGCGCTGCCCGGGGCTGCGGACAGGAGCGGCAGCGAAACTGCAAGTACGGTCAGCAGCAGGCCTGTACCGCGTCGCCGCCATAGAGAAACGTCGATGTGTCGAGGGTGCATGGTACATCGGGCACGCGGCTGCAGCATGGCCTCGCCATTGCGCAACTCCGTGCTGCACGCACGTTAGCAGCAGCGTTGGTGGCTGTCAATTCGGAGATGACGGACAGCGCTACGCGGTTGCGGACTGTCCACCCGTTATCTCCGAATCAGTGGGCGCAGAGGAGGCACTCGTTGACGCTG
>Ga0351964_1168_pt1 | contig 10677 bp, 8 predicted proteins | sample TotcelT113001N15_FD_205807 | JGI IMG/M metagenome (GOLD analysis project Ga0351964, IMG submission 205807) | Enriched cells from coal bed in the Powder River Basin, Montana, United States - Total cells T11 rep3 HSBNCT.T11.300.1.N15 ... | reverse complement strand
GAATGAACACGAAGGCCCCGATGACGAGTCCGATCGGCATATGGATCAGGAGGGGATGAAGGGGGTGTCCAAAACCGAATTTCTGTAAAAACGCATAGAGGAATTCCATATCGTCTTATTCGCCTTTCCTTGAAATGGCATCGAAAAAAGGATGCCAAGGGCCGGGAACCCTGGCCGTAGACCTGGCACATATTTTAATAGGTTTCAGATGAAGATTCCATGTTTTTTATGTTTTATTTTACCCGATGAACCTTCATTGCTTTCTCTTCCCTCGTCTGGTAATTTATTTCTATCGCATGATCTTCCTGCATGCGATCGGAGGATGCCGCCATGCCGCTTAAGATAAACGTCGCCATGAAAAGCGGGCAGCGCCCGGGGACCGCAGGTGTATGGCTTCAGGCCTTCCGTCTGCACTATGTGCCCACCAGCATCTTTCCGGCACTCCTGGGAAGCGTCATCGCCTGGGCGACGTACCGGGAATTCAATGTGTTGAATTTTACCATGGTCATCGCCGGCGTGACCCTTCATCACATCGGCCTGAACATGATCGATGATGTTTTTGACTTTCTCCATGCCGCGGACCGGTCTTACGGCGACACGAAGAATCCCTATACGGGTGGCAGCGGGGTGCTGACGGAGGGGCTCCTCCCCACCCGGCTGGTTCTGCTGGCATCGATTATTTGTTATCTGGCCGGGATCATGATCGCGATTTACCTGACCGTTGCTGTCGGCTGGCCTGTTCTGTGTTTTACCCTGGTTGGCGTTTTTTCATCCGTTTTTTACACCATGCCCCCCCTCCGATACGGCTACCGTGGGTTCGGCGAATTAAGCCTGCTCATCAATTTCGGCCCCGTGATATGCCTCGGGGCGTTTTATGTCCAGACGCGGGTGATTGCATGGGAACCCCTCATCGTTTCTCTTGTTCCCGGGTTTCTCATGTGGTCGATGATCGTCATCAACGAGATCCCCGATTATGAGGCGGACCGGGCAGCGGGCAAGCTGAACATCGTCGCCCGTTTTGGAAGGAAGCGGGGTGTCGGCCTGTATGTTGCCGGCCTTGTCTGCGCCTATGCCGTCATGCTCGTATCGGTCGCCATCGGAATCGCCTCCATCGGTGTTCTGCTGGGGCTTCTCACGGTGCCCGTTGCCTATCACTCGTTCCGGATATTGAACGACCATTACATGGACAGGATAAGCGTCGCTCCCGCGAACCTTGCCATGATCAGGGTCCATGCGCTGACCCTGACGTTTCTGATCATCGGATATTTTGCGGCGGGGATCATGTCATAGCGGATCTTACCGCTTGCCATAAATTCCAGTCCCATCCGATTCCCTTGTGTGCAGAAAATCCCGGATCTGGCGAACTCTCGACAGCAGGCATGGCGGTCCACCAGCATGGCATGAACTCCCGCAGCATATGGGGGCTATTATGTTATGCCGGCGCCGGGCCTGGGCGCCCATGCATTTCGATGCGGACCTTTTACGAAGCCGTCAGTAATTGACCTGGGCGATGCCTTTCAGGCCGAGAATCTTTCTTGCCTCGCCAGGCGTGGCCGGTTCGATGCCGAGCTCGCGGGCGATGCGAACCATCTTGGCCACCTGCTCGCCGTTGCTTTTGGCCATCTGCCCCTTGTCCAGAAAGAGATTGTCCTCCAGGCCGACGCGGCAGTTGCCGCCGATGAGCAGCGACTGCGTGCAGAGGGGGAACTGCGCGCGCCCGGCCACACAGACGGAAAATTCAAAATCGCCGATGAGTTCCCTGGCATAGTCCACAAGAAACAGCAGGTTCTTGCTGCTCGGCGTGATGCCGCCCAAAACGCCCATGACAAACTGGATGTAAACGGGTTTTTTGACATGGCCCGCCTGAATCAGGTAGGCCACATTGTTGACCATGCCTGAATCGTAGATTTCGAACTCGGGTTTGGTCCCGTTTTGTTCGAAGAACCCGCAGTACTCGCGCATCGTCTTGAAGGTGTTGGGGAAAATAAAATCCTCGGACATCCCCAGGTACATCTTTTCCCACTCGAACTTCCATTCCTTGTACCGGCCGATAACGGGGAACAGGGCAAAGTTGACGGATCCGGCATTGAAGGAGGCCAGCTCCGGTTTGAAAAGGGTGACCGGCGCCACGCGCTGCTCCACGGTCATGCCCAGGCCGCCGCCCGTGGTGATGCAGATCACGATGTCGCAGCGGCTCTTGATGTTCGTGATGATCTGCTGCATCAGGTTGGTGTCGGCAACGGGCATGCCCGTTTCGGGATTCCGGGCGTGGATATGGCAGACCGCCGCGCCGGCCTCATGGGCCCGCACGGCCTCATCGGCGATTTGCTGAGGAGTTATAGGTAGATAGGGGGACATGGTCGGTGTATGGATGCTTCCCGTGATGGCTGCGGTGATGATGGCTTTATCCTTCATGTTACTCTCCTTTCGCGATGGTTCATATGATTTCTTGAGACCATTGAAAAATGCACAACGCCTGCGGCCCAAAATCTTTGATTTGCCGCTTGCGAACCATTTTACACCGGTTATGCGCTCAATGCGATCCTTACATTTTCGTCGGGGCGGATCTGAGGATCTCGCCGGCGACCAGGACCTTGAGCAGGTGGGACACGCCCTCGACCTGCGGTCCGAAGATGACGTCGCGCCAGATCTGCGAGATCTTGTATTCCTGCATGAGGCCGTAGGATCCGTGAATGCCCATCGCGATGCGCGCCAGGTCCACGGCCGTCTCGGTGACGAAGATTTTTGCCATTGCGGAATCCTTCAGGATGGCGCTCTTGTCTTTGGCATGATCCGCCAGGTAGCCGATGCGGTACGTCATCCAGCGCGCGGCCTCGTACTTCATGGCCATGTCCACGATGGCCGTCTGCACGGACTGGAACTTCGTGATCGGATCCCCGCGATGCGTCCTCTCCCGGGCATAGTGCAGGGCCTCTTCGTAGGCCGCCAGCATCGTCCCCAGAAAGATCGAACTGATGCCGATCTTGCCCAGGGCAAGGGCCACTTTGAGAATCCAGAAACCCTTGCCCGGATCGCCCAGCAGATTTTCGACCGGCACGGCCAGATCCTTGAGATAGACGTCATACAGCGGCGCCCCCTGGCAGCCCATCTTATGCCAGGGGTCGGACAGGGCATAGCCGTCGCAGAACTTCTGCGCGATAAAGGCGCTGATCTCGCCGGCCTCCTTGTCGCGGGCGATCATGACGATGGGGCCGGGAAGGCTCGCATTGGTGATAAAGCGCTTGGTTCCGTTCAGAATGTAGGCATCTCCTTTTCGGGTTGCCGTCGTCGTGATCTGTTTGGGATCGGAACCGGTGCCCGGCTCCGTGAAGGCGAAGGACAAGACGCCGTCGCCGCTGCATCCCGGCGGCAGAAATGCCTCTTTCTGGGCTTCCGTGCCGAAGTTTTCCACGGCCGCAAGGCCCACGGCGTTGACCGACATGATGACGGCCGCGGCCGGGCAGATCCGGGCGATCTGCTCCATCACGAGGACATAGGTCTGGTAGTCCGATCCGGCGCCGCCATAAACCTCCGGCATGAAGGGGGTGAAAAGGTCCAGCGCTTTGAGCTCCCGGATCACCTCAGTCGGCACGTTGTTTTCCTCAATGATCTTCGCAACCCGAGGAAGAAGTTTCGTTTCGGCATACTCCCGGGCTGAACGCTGGATGAGTTCCTGTTCTTCCGTCAGTTTGAAATCCACGGCATATCCTCCTGAGACTCCATATAATGTACACTTAAAAGGGGGACAGCGCCCCTATTTATTTTCTCCGCTTGCGGGCGTCACGATGCCCGCGAGCCTTTCGGCCGCCTTGCGATCGCGGTCGAAATCCGTCATGAGCCGGAAGTTCAGCCGCTGGGTCGCCGGGGGTCCGGCGGCAATGACCGACAAAATCGGGGTCAGGGCGGCCAGGCCCGAAAGGGATTCACACAGCCGGGCCATTTTCAGGCGATCTTCGACAGCGACGCCCTTTCTCCCCTGATGATATTTCCGCAGCAGGTCCCCGACGCCCGGGATCTCCAGATCGCAGGACGAAGGGCGCGTCACGAGGATGCCGCCGCCGATCTCGGCAAGGCGCTGTCCGGCCTTCAGGATGGCATCGTTCATGTAGATCTTCGCTGCATTGACCGATAACGTTTCGGGCAGAACCACGCCCGATGCGGTGACCCCGGCCAGGGCCGCCGATCCGGCGACGAGGCCGTAGAGGGTCTCCGCGTCGATGCTCATGTCGGTGAGTTTTTCACGGATATGCCCCACCTGGGCCACGCCGTTGAAATCCGCGATGGCCGTGCCCGCACCGATGCACAGGTCGATATAACCGCACCGGCAGGAAGCGGAGGCGAAGCGCTGAAAATCGGAGAACCGGTGAACCAGGTCCCGCGCGGCCTTCCATTCGCCGCACAGGAAGACCCGCTCGTTGGGGATGAAGACGTGATCGAACAGGACATGGGCGCTCTGGTGCATGCCGAAGGTCGCGTTACCGATGTCAGCGGGCTTCATGGCCATGAATTTGGCGTTCACGCAGGCCGAGTCGTTCACATGGACGACGCCGGTGGTGTCGCCCGGCACGGCGAAGGCCACGGCATAGGGCTCGTCGTCCGGTCCCAGGGCGGTTGTGGGGACGACGAGGCACTCGTGGGCAAGCGGCGCGCCGGATTGCTGAAGCTTGGCGCCGTTGATGACAATCCCGTCGGGACGGCGCTCCACGATGCGCACAAACAGGTCCGGGTCGGCCTGCAGATGCGGTGGCAGCGACCGGTCGCCCTTGGCGTCGGTAATGTTGCCCATCACGGTTAAATCTTTTTGCTGAGCGGTCTTGAGAAAAGACCGGAAACGCTCATGATAGTCCGTCTTTGCACCGTTTTCGCGGTCCACGTCGTAGGTCACCGACCACAACGCGTTGATGACGGCCCCGGCCACGCACCGCCCGCCGAAGCACCCCCCCGTATGGCGCATGAGGCTGCGCTGCATTTTCATGCGGGCCAGAAGATCTTCCGGGGACGAAATGACATGCAGAAAGCGGCTGATGGGTTCGCCCGTCAGGGGGCTTTGCGCCACGATCAATTGGTGCAGGGCCGGGTTGAGAGCTGGATCACTTGCCAGATCATAGGTCTCCTTCAGGCAGTTGAAAGCGGGCTTCATGACGGGATGCTGCCAGAAAGATTCAACCCGCTTGCCGTAGATAAAAACAACGGAGTTCATGCGTTGCAGGGTTTCAGCGTAAGCCGTTCCGTCCATCATAATCGGGTCTCCTGTGAAAATGGGTGAAGCCTCTCATTGCTTGTGTCTTCATGATATGCTGCATGATCGGTGCCAGCCGGGGAATGGGAGACAGATTTTCATAACCCTTTGATGAAACGAGGCTTGTTGATGGATACGATAAGAAAGGCGCCCCGACGGTCTGTCATCATATGGACAGATGTTTCCATGTTGACGTAATGCCTCCATCTTTGAAATGCAACACAGCGTACGGGCGTTTCAGGAAGGCGTTATCGCTTGACAGGCCGTTTTTGCTTGCCTATACTCGCGCGGGCAGATGGAACCTGCCCGAAGCGAGGTTAAAATGACATTTCCCGGTGATGAAAAAAGAGGCCGCCCCCCCCCTCATCGGCATGAACATGTCTCTGGCAGGATCGGCCGCAGGGGGCAACGACGAGGCGCTGGCGCCGCTGACCTACATTGACGCCGTCTCCGGCGCCGGCGGCATACCGCTGTGCATCCCACCCCTTGAAGACATCGACATCATCCGGACCATCCTTCCCCTGCTCCAGGGGTTCATTTTTATCGGCGGCCGGGATTATCGGCCACAACGTTACGGCGGCCATCCGCAGCCCGAGCATGAACTGCTTGACGCCCGGCGCGACTGTTTCGATGTCGTCCTCGCCGGGCTCATTCTGGAGGAAACGGATCTGCCGGTTCTGGGGATCTGCGGGGGCCATCAGCTTCTGGCGATAGCCAGGGGAGGGGCTCTGATTCAGGACATCCGGACGCAGTGGGTTCCGTGGGAGGGCAAGAAAAAGATTCTCCATGCAAAAGACGAACGCCGCGGCCGGGGAAAGACATCCTTTCTTCATGCCCTGTCACTCCGGGAAGGAAGTCTCGTCGCCGATGCCATGGGAAGCACGCCCGCAACAGGGATTTCGGTCAACTCCTTCCACCACCAGGCCGTCCGGCCGGGCAGAACGGGGGAAGGCCTGTGCGCTTCGGCCTGGAGTGCCGACGGCATCATCGAAGCGCTGGAGCCGGCCCCGGATTCTGCCTGGCTTTGTTCCGGCCGCTTCCTGCTGGGCGTGCAGTGGCATCCAGAGCGCATGCAGGACCAGATAGCCCAGCGCCGGCTGTTCCGGTCCTTCATCGAGGCGGCGGCAAGGCGTCTTCCGTGACCAAACCCATCAATCCCATGAAAGCAAGCCCGCTTGAGCTCATGAAGATTTATCTCAGCAGAAAAATGCTGACCATGCTCGTACTGGGTTTTTCTTCCGGCATCCCTCTGGCCTTGACGGGCTCGACCCTGTCGGCCTGGATGGTGTCCGAGGGCGTCGATATCAAGACGATCGGGTTGTTTTCGCTCGTGGGATTGCCCTATGCGTTGAAATTCCTCTGGTCGCCGCTCATGGACCGGTTCGTGCCGCCCTTTCTGGGTCGCCGGCGGGGCTGGATGATCGTCACACAGCTGATCCTGATTGCATTCATCGCCATGATGGGATTTTTCAATCCATCCTCCCATCTCGTGATGGTCGCTTTTCTGGCCGTGGCGGTTGCCTTTTTCAGCGCGAGCCAGGATATTGTGCTCGATGCCTACCGTACCGAGACGCTCGAGGCTGTGGAGCGGGGCGCCGGCGCCGGCGTCTGGATCATGGGATACCGGATCGCCATTCTTGTCAGCGGGGCGGTGGCCCTGATCCTGTCCGATCACCTGTCCTGGCGGACCGTATATATCATCATGGGTTCCGTGATGATCATCGGGTGTGTGACCACGCTGCTGTGCCGGGAACCTTCGCCGACGGCTTCGGACGGCAGGGCGATCGAACCTCCCAGGAGCCTGGCAGAGGCGGTTGTTTTTCCTTTTGTGGAGTTTCTCAGGCGGCCCGGTGCGATTGAAATCCTGTTTTTCGTGGTGCTTTACAAGATCGGCGACGTGGCCGCCGCCCAGATGACGACGCCCTTCATCCTCGATCATATCGGCTTTTCCAGAACGGAGCTCGGGACGATCTTCAAGGGGTTTGGCATGGTCGCCACGGTGATGGGGGCGCTTGCCGGCGGCGCGCTTATGGCCCGCTGGTCACTGAAGAAATCCCTGTTCGTCTTCGGCGTACTGCAGGGGATTTCGACGATTTCCTTTGTGCTGCTGGAGTTCACGGGCCGGCAAATCTGGGCTCTGAGCTTCGTCATCGGGGTGGAAAACTTTTGCGGCGGCCTCGGGACGGCGGCCTACATGGCGCTTCTGATGGGCCTGTGCAACACGAAATTCACCGCCACCCAGTTTGCCTTTTTGAGCAGCGTGATGGCTGTGAGCCGTTATGTGACCGGAGCGCCGACAGGTTATCTGGTTGCCGCCGCCGGCTGGATTCCGTTCTTTGCGATCTGCACGGTCCTGGCGCTGCCGGCATTGCTGCTGCTGTTGCGCTACGACCGCTGGGCCGTCGAGGCGAAACGATGAAGCCCGGGAATCTGTGATGTAAGGGCAGAATTTCATTGACATAATGTATCGATTCAGCTAAGCTTTTTCAAACCTCGGACAGGCTCATCTTGAAGCGGAGGAAATGCATATGGCTCTTCACGAGGATGTTATTCTGAAACCGGGAGATGCCCTTTCGGTGACGGACGTCCAGAACGATTTCCTGCCCGGAGGGGCGCTGGGCGTTCCCGGCGGGGACAGAATCATCCCGCCTTTGAATCGGATCATCGCGCTGTTCCATAAGGGTCGCCTTCCCTTGTTTTTCACCCGGGACTGGCACCCCCCCGACCACTGTTCATTTCAAAGTCAGGGAGGGCCCTGGCCTCCTCATTGCGTCCGCGATACGCCGGGCGCGGACTTTGCTTCGGGGTTGAATATCCCCCGGGGCGCCGTCATCATCTCGAAAGGGACACAGAAGGACAGCGAGCAATACTCGACATTTTACGGTCAGGACGCAGCGGGCCGCGCCCAGAGCAGCCTCATGAAGACACTCGGCGTCAGGAGGATCTTTATCGCCGGCCTGGCGACGGATTACTGCGTGCTCAATTCCGCAAAAGACGCCCTTGCCGGGGGCTATGAGGTCTATGTCATCTCCGATGCCGTCTGTGCCGTGGAGGTCCATGCCGGTGACGGGCAGAAGGCTGTCGAGGAAATGCTTCGGGGCGGGGCAAAAATGGTTACAACGGACAAGATCCGGAGGAAACAGTGAACCCGTTGACGACGCCGCTGCTGACGGACCTCTATCAGTTGACCATGCTGCAGGGATATGTCGATCAGGGCATGCATGAGGATGCCGTATTTGAGTTTTATGTTCGCAACCTGCCGGAAAAAAGAGGTTTTCTCATGGCGGCGGGACTGGAAACGCTTCTTGCCTTTCTTGAGGGCCTGCAATTTTCCGCGGAGGAGCTTCAGTATCTCAAGGATACGGACCGGTTTTCCGATCGTCTTCTCGAATATCTGTCCGGATTTCGCTTCAGCGGCGACGTCTTCGCCATGCCGGAAGGCACGATATTCTTTGAAAACGAGCCGGTCGTTCGCATCGTCGCACCCATGCCGGCGGCGCAGCTCATTGAAACCCGCCTGATCAACATCCTGCATTTCGAAGTCCTCATTGCGAGCAAGGCCGCCCGCTGTGTTCTGGCAGCGGCAGACAGGGCCGTTCTGGTCGATTTCGGGATGCGCCGCGCCCATGGCGCCGAGGCAGGGATGCTCGCGGCCAGGGCGACCTACATCGCGGGATTTGCGGGGACATCCACCGTTCTCGCTGAGCCCCTTTATGGAATTCCGATTTTTGGAACCATGGCCCATTCCTATGTCGAGGCGCATGAGACCGAGCTGGAGGGTTTTCTGAGCTTTGCCCGTGCGAATCCCGGAAACGTGACGCTGCTCATCGATACATACGACGTCCTTGAAGGCGCCGGAAAAGCCGTGGAAGCGGCAAAACAGCTTGCCGGAACAGGGATCAAGGTTCAGTCGATCCGCCTTGACAGCGGAGACCTCAACGAGCTTTCAAAGACAGTTCGCCGGATTCTCGATCAGGCGGGATTTCCGGAGATAAAAATACTGGCCAGCGGCAATCTCGACGAGTACGCCATCCGCGATCTTCTTCTGGAGGGCGCGCCGATCGACGGCTTCGGTGTGGGGACGAAACTGGACACCTCCGAGGACGCCCCCTATCTTGAATGCGCCTACAAACTCATGGAATATGCCGGGAAGCCCCGGTTCAAGAAATCGCACGGTAAGGCCACGATCCCGGGTCGGAAGCAGGTATTCCGGCGCTTTGAAGGCCGGACCATGATCGGGGATGTTGTCGCCCTTGAAGGAGACGACATCGCGGGCGTTCCTGTGCTTTTGCCGGTGATGACCCGGGGTCGAAGGGTATCGGCGCGCTGCGATCTGAAAGAAATCGCCTCGCAGGCGAAAAAGCAGATGGAGGCCCTCCCGCCCCATTTTCGGAACCTGGAGGCCCGACCTGCCTATCCTGTTGAATTTTCTGACTCATTGCTGGCATTAAGAAAGAAAATGAATTCAGAAATCCTGGATTGACAGGCAAATCCATTTCTCCTATAATTCTTGCGCGGACATGGAAACACGTGTCAACCACCATTCAACCATCAACCACGACAGTCACTCATCTGGAACGCGGGTTCTTTTCAAGACAAAGTAAACAGCGCTGATCAGAAAACAGTTCAAACAAGGAAAGAGATGCGGAGGGCTATTTTCCGTAAGACGCAACGCATGACCCGGGCGTCTCCTGAACGTTCGGACAAAGCGATGCGTGGAACAGCCTCATGAGCTTAAATGGAAAGGAGGTGCAGACGTCATGTATTTCATCACATTTTCCAGAAAAATGGGCACAGGCGGATCGGAGATCGCTCAGCGCGTTGCGGATCGACTCGGATACAAATTCCATGATACGGATGCCATTGAGAATATGGCCCGGGAAATGGGCTTCCTCGACGATGTCCGGAAGGTCGATGACAAGCCCCCGTCTTTTTTTATGCGGTTCTTTTCCCAGAAGCCGGATGCGCACGCGGACCGGCTGAACGCCGTCATCTACGAACTGGCAAGCCGGGGGAGCGCGGTTTTTCTCGGCCGCGGGAGCCACATCCTGCTGCGCTCTTTTGAATGCGCCCTTCATGTGCGGGTGACGGCCTCGCTGGAGCATCGCATCGAGAACCTCGTCAATCGGGGGATCCCCAGAAGTGAGGCGGCAAAATTGATCCAGAGGAGCGATTATGAACGCAGCGGGTTCATCAAGCTTTTTTTCGGCGTGGACTGGGACAATCCTGAACTCTACGATCTCACCCTGAACATGGATTACATCAGCGTCAATTTAGCGGTCGATACGGTTGCACAGATCGCGAAGTCTGAAGAAGCCAGGACCTGCTCGATAGATGCGATAAAATCGCTGGAGATGATGGGCCTCGCCCAAAGAGCCGAAGCGGCGCTGATCGAGGCGGGGCTGCTGCAGGTTCCATCGGTGTCTGTTGCGCAGCCG
>Ga0351964_1166_pt1 | contig 10722 bp, 8 predicted proteins | sample TotcelT113001N15_FD_205807 | JGI IMG/M metagenome (GOLD analysis project Ga0351964, IMG submission 205807) | Enriched cells from coal bed in the Powder River Basin, Montana, United States - Total cells T11 rep3 HSBNCT.T11.300.1.N15 ... | reverse complement strand
TCAGGGCGGCGGCCGCCGCCCTGAACCCGCCATCCCCCCTTGACTCACCACGTTTCCCTGCTTAGCCTCAGTCCTGTGGCGGAAAAGCAATTTCCTATCCTTTTTTCGTTCTCCAGCCTTGCACCGTCAGAAGGCAATGGCGTCCGGTCCTTCGGCGATTTTCTTCTCGACAGTCATCGAACGGTACTTGCCGCGGCGGTAGGTGTCGGTGTGGCGGATGATCCGCTCCCGCTCGATCTCGCCATCGTCGTCGCCGCCGGCCTGAGCGGTGTAGGTGTAGAACGTGACGATTGCCCGATCCGGCTCCAGTCGCACCTGCGGCGCCCAGTTTGCGGGTTGGGCTTCGAACCGTTTCCACTGGTGAGGCTGGCTGTCGGGCCGCTGGCCGGGGAATTCATCGTCGCGGGGCGGCCCGCCGGCCCAGGGGCTGTCGTCCAGCAGCGTGTGGGTGCCCCATTTGATCCCGTGCCACAGCGCGCCGAACTCGCCCAGTTCGCGCCGCAAAAGCGAAGCCGCCAGGTACGACCACGCGGAATCGTCGCCCTCGATGGCCTCCATCGTATCATCGAGCGCGTTCCAGGGCTTGGGCAGTCGGAGGTAGTGGTGTTCCAATCGTGGGCAATCCTTGGGGTCGGGGTACTCGGCATCGGCCGGCAGCGCCCAAACGACGCCGAAGCCATTGCCCCCTTCGCGATGCAGGTAGGCCCGCAAGACATGATCCTTCTTCACACGCAACGGCCGAAACAACTCGACGACCTTGAGGGGGTCGTGCCAGCTCTTCGACCATCCTTCCGGCTCTGGATCGTCGTCTTCGTCGGGAAGGGTCAGTTCGACGACCTTCTGGCGTAGTTCCTTGATCTTCGCCGCCGAGGGTAGCGCGGTCTTGTCCTGCGCGGGCCCCGTCTGGGCCGGCGGCGCAGCGACGGCCAGGACAGCGCCCGGTTGGGCCGCCGCTTCGCCGCCGGGCATGGGGCCGAAGCTCACCTCTACTTCCGGCAGGAAACGCCGCAGCACGGTTGCGCCGGCCGCCGTCACCCCGGAGCCGCGTACGTCGAGCGTGCGAAGCGACTTGAGCCCCATCAACTCGGCCAGACCTTCGTCGGTAATCTTGGTCTCGGCCAGCGTGAGCGTTTCCAGCGCCCGAAGCTTGTTCAGGTGCTGCAATCCCTCGTCCGTAACGGCCGTACCGCTCAACCCCACGCCGGAAAGGTGCGGCAGCGCGGCCAATGGTCTCAGCCACTCGTCCTTGAAGCCCTGGTGGTTGGTGAAATCGACCATGATGACGGGCCGGTCCGGCAGCCGGTCGTTGTAGTGGACCAGCACGCCGCCGAACTGTTTCAGTTGGGCGATGGCCGCCTGCTCCGCAGGGCCGCGTGCCGGCTCCTCGGCGTGCAGCGCCGTGGTGAGGGAAACGGCTGCGCACAAGGCAGCCGCAATTATGGTTGTTCTTTGGTAACGCATGGCTCATACTCCTAGAGTAATGGTTAAGGATCTGAATTGCTTACTCAGCTTCTTTCGGCGCCTCGTCCGCTTCGGCCTTCTTGCCGAAATGGACCACGTCCTTTTCGGAATTGAACACGCCCGGCTGCTGCATGCTCAGCGGGCGTTCTTTCGCATTGTGATACACGGCTCCCTCCGCGCCGAAGCGGAGGATGCCTAGCTTACGCAGCCAATCGATCAGTGACATGATGGTTCTCCGGTAATTGATCAAGAGTGGACCGTGGATGCCGTGTTTGCGGCTTCAGTTTCCCTTCTCCTTCGCTCCGCCACCGCCGAATTTCCACCGCCCGGCGGCATTGGCCGTGTGCTGCGATGTATTGCTGCCATCCTCGAGTGTCGCATTCGCGGGCTTCCGCCGGTAGGTATAGGTGGTCTTGTATGAGGCGCTGTGGGTGGCCTGGAGCGTACCATCGACATGAAAGACGATGTCGTCTTCTGAGGTCGATTGTGTTTGATAGTGTATAACCCACTCCTGATGAACGAAATCCCAACTCATGTTCCATCGGCCCGTGCCGCGGATCCGATTGTCCGTCAGCTTGCCGTCAAACTGGAATCGCGATTGCCAGTTCGTAATGTAATCGCCAGTTGGCCGGGGTTGGTTGAAAGTCGCGGTCACATCGTTATTGCGGATGTGGTAGGTGATTTCGGCCGTATGCTCCGGGTGCTCCGTGTTCCAGATCGTTGCGATGATCGTGCAATCGGCAGGGATGACCGGGCGGGAGGCGTCGGGGGGCGGAGGGTCGGCATCGGGGGCAGCGCGCAACTGGTGCGGAGGCGGTGCGGCGCGCAACTGAGGCGGAGGCGGGGTCGGCGCGGCCCGCAACTGAGGCGGAGGCGGGGTCGGCACGGCGCGCAACTGGTGTGGAGGCTCCTTGCGCAATCGTTCGAGTTCGGCAAGAAACTCGCGCCGGTTCTGTCTGGCTTGCTCGATCGCCTGTTCCCTTTCCTTTTCGCGCAATGCGATGGCCGCCAGGTGTTCCGCCCGGTTGCGGCGGGCCAGTTCCACGTAGTCGGGCTCCATCGCCCCCTCGACCGCTTCGGTAAGGCTTGGCGAAACGAAGGCGTTGTAGCCCATCGTGGCGACCACCGCCCCGGCCACCGCTCCAACGGCCCCGCCGACCATGGCGCCCGGCGGCCCGCCAATGGCGAGCCCGGCCTTCGCCCCATAGGTTCCACCTGCCCATGCGGCGCCGGTAGCCGAAAGCCCCTTGGCGCCTTCATCGAGCAATGCCACGCCCGCGCCGCCGACGTCGCCTTCCATCAGATGGCCGCCGACTCGGGCACCGCTGTCGCTGAGGGTATTCGCGATTCCCAATGCCTGAAACGCCCCTCGGCTTGCCAATCGCTCGGCGGCTTCGACCAACTTCTTGTGTTGCCGGAAGCAATTCCTATCCGCACCGGTGTTGAAGCCGGGAGACGCGTCGTACTTCAGCCAGTTCTTGAACTTCTTGTTCACCTTCGTGGTTGCCCAGTCGCCGGTCTTCTCATGGATCGCACCAATGGCGCTGGCGCCCGCGTCGCGGTACGTGCTGGGCGTGGTATCTCGCCGGCTGTCGAGTGTGGGCGGTTGCAGCGGCGGGCGCCTCAATTCGGTTCCCGGCGGGCGCCTCAATTCCGTTTCCGGAGGCCGCCGCAATTCGGCTTCCGGAGCGCGCCGCAATTCCGCCTGCGGAGGACGCCGCAATTCCGCTCCCGGCGGGGGACGCAATTCCGATTGCTGCCCATGGGCCATGGCCGGCAGGGCAATGACCGCAATGAATGAAAGCAGAAATGCCTGTATTCTCATTACTGTTCTCCGCAATACACGGGAGGAACGCTCCAGTCAGTCGTCAACTTGCTTTCGGGCGGCGGCAATGCTAGGGTAATGCACCAGGTCGAGCCGTGTCAATTGAAGCCGGTCTTCCACTCGGTTGTAGGTGAGCACGAGGCAGGAGTCGGGATTCTGGTCGGGTACCAAGTAGGCCTGGGCCCAGTCATCGTCGGCCAGCCAAAAGGCGGGCGCAAACTGCTCGTAGGCCTCCGGCGGCATACTACCAATCAACTCGGCGGCGGCCGGGCTCGTGCTGGCAGCCAGTTCCACGAAAAACGCCCCGTTCCCCTCGCTGCCTGCCGTGAGGAACCTGTCGCACGACCGCACAAGTTGCCCCAGAACAGGCGGCATGGGGCGCTCGTCGTCGAACGCCTTCTCGCCCAGCGTCAGTTCCATCGCCCGCAGGTACGCGCTAAGCAACTGGACGGAAACGGCCGGGGTGTTGATCTCGTCGAGCACCTCCTGCTGCTCGTCGAGCCGCAGGGCCTCGCGCCAGGGGAGTTCTTCGAGGGCAAGCCGCTCGAACGCCTGCATGTTGTCCACGACGGCCCGGGCAAGCTGCTCGGCCCGGAAGCCGTCGCGTCGGAGCCAGTCGGGCCGGAGATCCATGGGTGACTCGCCCCGGCGGCGGACCCACTCGCCGCACAACAGTTCCATGCTCTTGATCTTCGGCTCCGGTTTCACCTGCCACTCGGTGATCAACCACGCGTCGCTCCACGGGTGATAGAAGCCCACCAGCGGCGCGTCGGACGTGGGCCGCCCGATCTCGAACAGCGATCGGGCGAAGAAGTAGGACCAGCCCAGATCCGACTGCTCTTCCCAGACGAGCCGATTGAGTTCGTCAAGCTTCTCACATGCCTGGGGCGCCAGGAAGGCGTCCCAGCCCGACTCGCCGTTGACCGCGCACTCGTTCCGCAAGTTGACCACGGCGTACCAGAGGCCTTGCAGCGAGGCATCGTCAACATCGCCCTCAGTTGTCGCCGGCGATGCGGCTGGCGGCTCCCGCGCTTCGGCTACGGACTGATCGCCGCTCCGTATCCGCAAGACGGCGAGCACCGCGATCAGAACGGTGACCGCGACAAAGTACCAGGCAGAAGCCTGCTTCCGAATCATGCCTTGCACCAGAATCGGCCGGACGTGCATAAGGAGGTCTCCGTATCATGCTTGATCTTCAGACGGGCCGTCAACTCCGGGCCCTGGATACACTGTCGGAAAACGCTACTGCCGCTTGCCGTCAATCTTCCCGGCCACCACCTGGGCGAAATGCCGGGCAAGGGCCTCGCAATGGGCTTGGGTATAGGGGGTTCGCGGGCTCTTGGCGAACGATGCGCTGACCGATGCGTATACCCCCCCGCGCACGAAATGGATCTCCACGTGGCTCTCGTTCACCACGTGGAGCACGCTGGTCTTGGCGTCGTCCATCCATCGGCAGTTGATGGCCTTGTTCGTGGCCCTGCCCTCAAGGCCCTCGCGCTGGTCCCCCGGGTACGTCTTCCCCTCGGCCGTCCAGGTGTAGAACTGCGGCTGCAAGCCGATGCTTACCGACACAAACTCCGGCTGCCGCTTCTTGGAAGGAACCACGAACATGTGGCTCCGCCACTCAATGCCCGGCTCGTTGGTGATCGAGAACCACTGCCACCACTCGACCGATGAGCCAGGATTCGGCTTGTGCTGGGGAACGCCCGTCAGTTTCGGGTCGGGCGCCCGGTTGGGTGCGTTCAACTGCCGCCAACCGGCCGGCAGATCGGCCGGAATGGAGGCCATCAGGTGCGGGCCCAGGGCAACCGGCCCGCCGCTTGGCCGATCCCCGCCTCGGTACTTCGCAAACCGCTCAATCAGGGCCGAGATGTCGAGCGACTGCGGGTCTTCGCCCGCCGATGCCAGATACCCGGCAAAGCCAGGATACGCCCGCAGCACGCGAGCACGCAACGCCCGATCGACGCCGCCCGGGGCGGCCACTTCAATGCGAATAAGCCGGTTGAGCGCGGCATACTCCAGCGGCAGGCCCAGCCCCTTGTGCCATCGTTTGATGCGGTCCTCGGTCTCCTTGAACTGCGTGTAACGCGTGCTCCGTTCCACGCCCGGCAGGTCGCCCAGCACCTCCTCCACTCGGCGGAACTCCAGCTCCGTCTCGGCCCAGAATCGTAGCTTCTCGCGCTCTTCGAGTTCGTTGTGATACTTCCAAAGCGTCTGCGCGTCTGGGTTCTTCTTCTTAACAAGGTCGTAGTCGGCGGCGACCTCGGCCAGGGCATCGTAGTCGGCAATGCCCACCCACGTGCCGCTGGACATTTGCAGGTAGTATCGCTCCTCGCCCGTGGCGAACGGGTATTCCTGCACCACGGGAATGCCCCGGTGCCAAAGCGGCGTCTTCACGTATTGGTGCTGCCGGTCCAGCCCCTTGAGCACCGACTGCTCTTCCGTCGTGCTGAACACGCCTTCCTTCGCCGTGATGGTGGCCTTGCCGGCCAGGTTATTCATCACGTCGGTCAGCCCGGAAAGGACTTGCCCGTAGCCTTCCAGCATGGGCCCGGCCAGCGGAATGTCGCCAAGCTGCTCCAGACCCGCCCCAAGCGATTGCAGGGCCACCAGGCTGTTGCGGGCACTCGGCGGAAGGTTGGGATTATTGAGCGTGGCGGAAAGGCGGTCGCCCAGTCCAACGATGGTGCTTGCCTGCCCCTTGACTGCGGCGTACTTCTGGAACCCTTTGAACGCCTTGTGCTCCGTCAGTTTCTTCAGCCCCTTGTCAAACTGCTTGACCTTCGCAAGCGGCGTGCGGAACACAAGTCCCGTCGCCCGGACCTTTGCGGCGTAGCTTTGCAAATCTTCAGTGGCCTGAAATGCCGCCTCGGCGTACTGGCTGTACTGGTCGGCCATCTCCATGAGCATGCGGTGCCGTGCCTGCTCGTCCTTCAGGCTCGGGTCGGCCTTGAGTTGCTCGTAGGCCGTTGCAAGTGCCTCGTCGATCGGCTGCTGGGCCGATGCTGGGCCAATCGTGAGACCGGTCGCCAACGCGACCATAACAATCACTGCTTGAGGGAAGTGACGGAGATACGGCTCGATCATTCGACTGCCTCTCGCTTGGTGGTTTGAAGACTGCTCTATACTACATCCATGTCGCGCGAGTTGTCGTCTTTCGATGCGTCGCCCGCTTCGGTCTTCTTGCCAAAATGAAAGACTTCTTTCTCGGAATTGAACACGCCCTCCTGCTGCATGCTCAGCGGGCGCTCTTTCGCATTGTGATACACGGCCCCCTCCGCGCCGAAGCGGAGGATGCCCAACTTTCGCAGCCAGTCGATCAGGGACATGGGTTTCTCCAAGCAAGGGAACGGAATATCTGTTTGTCTTAAAACGCAGCCTACTATCGGGAAGGGGCGTCTGCCGGCGGCACGGACAGTTGCTGGGAACTCTGAAGTTCGCCCACCGGAAGTTGCAGCACCATCGGTGCGCCCCACTTGCGTGCCTCCGGCGGCCAGTTCTTCGCCCACTCTTCGTGTTCCTTCCATTCGCCCCGCGCCTGATAAATGTAACGGATCGGGAACTGTTCAACTTCGATGGACAGCGCGCCGTCGGCATTGGCCTGTCCGTGGAGCCTTAACTTGGTCCACGACTTGGCCGTAGGCTCCTTTCCAACAAACCCGGCGGTGAAGGCATGCGTCCCCTCCGCGCGAAAGAAGCCGCGGCGAAAAGTGCCTTCGACCTCATACTGGTGGATCGATTGGCCTTTCTCAGTTCCGTTGTCCCATTTGACGGTGTGCCGCGCCCCGCCCGATACCTGCTCGCCGCGAAAGCGGAATACCCAAGGCTCGTCGGTTACATAGATTGTCCCGCCGTGATTCCCGCTGACGTTCATCTCGGGCGGCTTGACATCGAAGTCGCTCGGCAAGCTGAGCAAGACCTGTTCCATGCCGGGCATTTCGGAAGGAGGCGGCGTTGCCCGAGTGTCGCGTACAGCCGGCTCGCCGACCGAGGGCTCGCCCGCCGGCAGCTCGATTGCCGGGGGGTGGACGGCAACCTGCGTGATGCCCTCGTCCAAAACGGTCATCGGCCGTTCCGTCAGCCGATGGATGGTGCCGGAGTCGGCCAGTTCGAGCAACTCCACCTGCGTGCCGGCAGGCAGTGTCATCACCGTGCCCGAGGCGACCGGCGTTGGGAGTATTGTCAGCCGGTTTGCCTGCGTACTCGCGTCCTGCCACCAGGCGACCACACCGTCGAGCGACGAACGGGCCGCGCCGCTTGCGGCGTCGGCCGCGGCGCCCAGTTCGATACTGACCGCGCCGAGGCTCCAGCCTTCCGCCGCCATTTCCTCATGCACTTGCTCGGTAATCCGCCGGAACCGCGGCCCATCGACCGCAACGCGTGGCCGATCGGCCGCCGGTGGATCCTCGCCGGTCGGTGGCTGGACGGTCTTCGCCTCGGCAAGCTCGGCCTTGAACTGTTCCTTTTCGTAGGCTGCGTCAATCCGTTGGGAGTATTCCACGTGCTGCACCACTTGCTGGACGGCCTCGCCCAACTGGTCGGTGCATTCCTCGATCACCTCGTCGGAAAGGCCCGTCTTCTCCTGGAGCAGTTCCACGGCCCGCTCCTTGAGCATCTGCGGGACCTTCTCTTGCATGTAGCCGATGGGGTCGCGGACGGCGTCGTTGAGTTCCTCGGCGTGCGATTCAATCTCCTGGATCTTCTCGACGATTTCCACGGCCTTGTCGTAGCCTTCGAGGAACTTCTCGCCCGCCTCCGGCCCCAGGCCGCCGGCCACGGCCGCCTTGCCAGCGGCGATATACAGATCAACTCCGGCAGCCAGCCCGCGGCAGCCCTCCTGGTAGACCACGTCGATGGGCCGCTTGCCTTGCATGCCGGCGACAGTCATGTAGGCCATCCCCTCCGTACTGCCGTCCTGCGACATATCGGCGTGCAGACGTTGGGCGATGTGGTCGAGCTTGCCGTCGCGGAGGTTTTCGAAGAACTCGCGTTCCGAGCCGCCCAGGTTGCCCTGGTCCGCATAGCGCGTGCGAGCCACCTCGTAAACGCGCCGGCGCATCATCTCCTGCTCGGGCTTCTGGAGCCGATGCTGCTCCGCGTCGGCAAAGGCCACGCCCAGCACGGTCGCCCGGGCGCTGCGCCGGGCATTCTCGCCCCACTTCCAGAATTTCCAGCCGGAGTGGAGCAGGTCACTCTGCAGCAGCCCGGTCTGCATGACGGGCAGCAGAGAAAGCAATTGCAGATTCCAGCCAACGGTACCTTGCTTTGTCACCTTGCCGGGAATTGGCAAACCGGTCTGATCTGCCATGGCCTTCACGGCCTCTTGGAACGCGGCCTCGGCGGCGACCATGCGGTCGGTCAGGTCGATCAAACGCCGGTAGTGGGCCACGGCGGCCTTCGGGTCGTCCGCGCCCAGGTCCACCTGCCGGCTCAACAAGGGCGCGGCACCCTCGTTTGAGAACATGGCCAGCAGTTCGGCGTAGGCGTGGTACTGGACCCCGGCCGCTTCCAAGAGCGCGGTTTCGACCGGGTTGCGCTGGGCGGCCGTCGATTGGGCATTCTCCGCAGGCGGGCGGGCTGCCGGAGCATCCCCGGCGGCACAGCCGGCCGTGACGGCGGTCAGCAGAAAGACGGCGAAGGGAAGATGGTGCAATCGTGCGTTAGCCATTTGGATATGCCTTACGAGAGGTTCTTGGGTTCTGGGAAAGGCCGTGAACTCCGTGCAGCGGATACACTGTCGGAAACCGCTACTGCCGCTTGCCGTCAATCTTCCCGGCCACGACCCGTGCAAAATGCCGGGCAAGGGCCTCGCAATCGGCTTGGGTATAGGGGGTTCGCGGGCTCTTGGGGAACGACGCACTGACGTACGCGTATACCCCGGCGCGCACAAAATGGATCTCCACATGGCTGTCGTTCACCACGTACAGCACGCTGGTCTTGGCATCATCCATCCAGCGGCAGTTGATGGCCGTGTTCGTGGCCCTGCCCTCCAGGCTTGTGCGCCGGTCCCCTTGGTACGTCTTCCCTGCGGCCGTCGTCCATGTATAGAACTGCGGCTGCAAGCTGACGCTTGTTTTCCACGTGGATGATGATTTCAATCGGCCGCCCAGACCGGCCGGCCGGGCCCCGGACGCGATGCGTGGCATTTTCGGATTGGGGCGGACCCCATGCGGCGGGATACCGAAATGTTACCGGTAGGCCTGGCACGGAAAACACTTGGTCAGAATGTTCAACGGCTGCGGCTGACGGCCCGGCGCCGACGGTGGCGGACAGACTGGCAACGGAGGGCCGAACCGCAACCTGCGTGATGCCCTCGTCCAAGACGGTCATCGGCCGTTCCGTCAGCCGGTGGATGAGGCCGGAGTCGGCCAGTTCGACCAATTCCACCTGCGCACCGGCAGGCAGTGTCATCACCGTGCCCGAGGGGACCGGCGCTGGAAAGACTGTCAGCCGGCTTGCCTGCGTACGCGCGTCCTGCCACCAGGCGACCACACTGTTGAGCGATGAGCGGACCGCACCACTTGCGGCGTCGGCCGCGGCGCCCAGTTCGATGCTGACCGCGCCGAGACCCCAGCCTTCCGCCACCATTTCCTCATGCACTTGCTCGGTAATCCGCCGGAGCCGCGGCCCTTCGACCGTAACGCGCGGTCGATCGACAGCCGATTGCTCCTCGCTGCTCAGTGGCTGGACGTTCTTTGCCTCGGCAAGTTCCGCCTTGAACTGCTCTCGTTGGTAGGCTGCGTCGATTCGCCGGGAAACCTCGACGTTTTGCACCACCTGCTGCACGGCCTCGCCCAACTGGTCGGTGCATTCCTCGATCACTTCGTCGGAAAGGCCCGTCTTCTCCTTGAGCAACTCGACTGCCCGCTCCTTGAGCATCTCGGGAACCTTGTCCCGAGCGTAGCCGATCGGGTCGCGGACGGCATCGCCGAGTTCCCCGGCCTTCGATTCAATCTCCTGAATCTTCTCGACGATTTCCACGGCCTTGTCGTAGCCTTCGAGGAACTTCTCGCCTGCCTCCGGCCCCAGACCGCCGGCCACGGCAGCCTTGCCGGCGGCGACGTACAGATCGACCCCGGCGGCCAGCCCGCGGCAGCCCTCCTCATAGACGACGTCGATGGGCCGCTTCCCCTGCACCCCGGTGATGGTCAAGTAGGACATGCCAGCGTCGCTGGCGTCATGCGACATATTGGCGTGCAGGCGCTGGGCAATATGATCGAGCTTGCCGTCGCGGAGGTTTTCGAAGAACTCGCGTTCGGAACGGCCGATGTCGCCCCGGTCGGCGTAGCGCGTGCGGGCAACCTCGTACACGCGCCGGCGCATCATCTCCTGCTCAGGCTTCTGGAGTTGATGCTTCTTGGCATCGGCAAAGACCACGCCCAGCACGGTGGCCCGGGCGCGGCGGCGGCTGTTCTCGCCCCACTTCCAGAATTCCC
>Ga0351964_1165_pt1 | contig 10775 bp, 8 predicted proteins | sample TotcelT113001N15_FD_205807 | JGI IMG/M metagenome (GOLD analysis project Ga0351964, IMG submission 205807) | Enriched cells from coal bed in the Powder River Basin, Montana, United States - Total cells T11 rep3 HSBNCT.T11.300.1.N15 ... | reverse complement strand
GGACTTCGCATCGGTTCGGGTTGCTCGACCTTCGGGGAATCCGGTTTGCTTGCCTCCGCTTGTCCCATTTCCAGCATATACGCGGCGGCGGCCTTGAGATCGGCCTCCGGCAGGTGGGCGAACGCAGGCATCGGGGCAAAGTTCGTCCGCTTTCGGCCGGGCGCCTTGGTCCAGGCCACAATTCCCGCCGCGTTGTCGGCATACAGTCGCTGAATCTCGCGCACCGCCGGACCGCTCCGCTCGCGGTCCAGCGCATGACAGCCGGCGCAGATCTGAAAGACCCGTTCGCCGCGCGGGATCTGCACGGTGGTGATGCCCTGCTCCTTGCGCCAGGCGGCGTCCCGAGCGGCGTACTGCATGTCCTCCGTCGCCTGCCGCATCAGTTCGCTGTGCCCGGCGATCGCCTTGTCGCGATACAGGTGCCGCCCCATCGCCATGCAGGAAACCGTCACCGACAACACCAGCACAATGGGCATGAAGAGCCGGCCAATGCGCGCGGCCGGCGCCACCACTTCGCGCCACAACAGCGTCAAGGCGATGACTGCAAAGGCGATGCCCAGCAGGATGACCGCAGTCATAAACATGGAAACCCCCTGCGAAGGCAGGGTAAAGTAGACCAGCGTGCCGGCGAGAAACTGCATCAGGGTTGCGCCGAATGCCAGTTCGTAGCAGCGCCGCAAGATCGTGGGCCGATCGAACCCGGGCAAACGCCGCGGGAGATCAAAGTCAGTACGGCCGAACCACGCCGCGCCGAACAACCCGGTGATCGCCAAGGACGCCAGCAGAAAATGCAGATACCGCAACAGGACATTCTGCATGGTGACCGCCGACAGAAAGCCCCGCACGTCGGTCCAACGGTCGGGGAACAGCATCAGGTTGATGTTGGCCAAGAAAATCAACGGCACGAACCAGAAGATGGCGGTCGCCACGGCGCCCAGGGCGATATGCAGCCCTTTGCTTTCCGCCAACACGTCCCAAGTGTACTTGTGCATGTATCCCAGCAAGAAAGCGATCGTGACCAAGGGGATGATCATGATCCAAGCCGAACCGGTCAGCGCATTGGCCGTGTAGAAGTGGATCGTGTACAGCACGTTGACGATCAGCAGCGGCGCCACGCCAAGCACCACCGCGAGGCTCTTGTTGACCGTGATCGTTTCGGCCCAAAGCCGCGCCAGCGCATCGTACTTCTTGTGCCGCAGACCGACGATCTCGTACACCAGCGACAGAGTCGATCCTCCCACCATCAAGTTCACGAACAGGATGTGGGCCAGGAACAAGATGACCACCGCCACTTCGAGCACGAACGGGTCGACCGGCAGGGGCAGCGGTATGTCGCGTGGCACAGGCAACGTGGCAGTCGGGTCCATCAGGGAAATCCTCAGGTTCCAGAGAGATCAGCCGGAAGGCAGTTGCACGCCGCTCGCCTGGTCGCCTTCAAGCGGCATGGGCAACGTTTGTAGCCGGCACACGTAGTGACTCAGAGCATCCAACTCGGCTTCATTGCCGGGAAACGGCGGCATGTACGGCCGCGAGACGTGCATCGTCCGGAGCGTCAACTTGACGTCCTCCGGATCCCAGGGCTCGCGACCGTACAGCTTCGCGAATTTCTGCACGACTCCGTTGATCCCACGCGTCGTGTGGCAGCGTGTACAGCTCAGACGAAAGACGTCCGCCCCGCAGGCAAACCGGTTCTCCTCGGTGACCTCCCGGTGCGCGACGTACGTGGCATGCTGCAGAATCCCCTGTTCCTGCAACAGCGGGTAGTCGGCGACACGGATGCCGTTGGCATACATGTATTCGTGAACCACGTAGGGTTTGCGGATGAACTCTCGGACCCGTTCGTAGTAGCCCAGCAGGCCGTCGGCGGGATGGCGCGAAAGAACTGGTGGGCCAGCATGGTGTCGACCATCGACGTTTCGTCCATCACGAACAGGTCGCCCGACAGTGAATGAGAGGCATTGCGGCGAAAGTCGCCCGTCGTGGGATCGAATTCGAGCAAGCGATGGACGGTCTTGGCCGTCTGGCCCGTGGTTTCCGCCAGCCGCTTGGCCGCCCGCCCCGTCGGCGCGGTCAGGACACAGCGCAGGCCCTTGGCGGCGAAAATCTCCAGAATACTGCGAACCAGCGTCGTCTTGCCGACGCCGGGACCGCCGGTGATGATCGCCAGTTTCTGCTGGCAGACCAGGCGGATGGCCTCCTTTTGCGCCGCGGCCAGGGCGATATCGAGCCGCTTTTCCACCCAGCCGATTGCCGCCTGGACATCGATCCGAGGCAAGGGGTGCTCGTCGAGCGCCGTCAGCCGCTGGACCGACTTGGCCAGCCCCGTTTCGGCGCGATGCAACGCGGCCAGGTACAGCCACGGGCTGCCATCGATCGGCTCGCGGACGACCGCCCGGTTGTCGATCGCTTCCTCGACGGCGCGCTGGACGATGTCCTGCGGGATATCGACCAGGTTGACGGTCCGCTCGACGGCGCCGGCTTCCGGATAGCCGCAATGGCCTTCGTCGCACAGTTCCCGCAGCGCGTAGCTGACCGCCGCCCGCGCGCGGTGGGGTGAATGGCGGTCGATGCCCAGTTTGGCGGCCAGTTCGTCCGCCGTCTTGAAACCGATCCCGCGAATGTCGTCGGCCAGCCGGTAGGGGTTGGCTCGAATCTTGTCAATCGCCTCCTGGCCGTAGACTCGATAGATCCGTAATGCGCGGCCGGAGCCGATGCCGTACTGGCTGAAAAACAGCATGATCTTGCGGACTTCGCGTTGCTCGTCCCAACTGCTGCGGATGCGTTTGAGCCGCTTCTGGCCGATGCCTCGGATGTGCAACAGGAAATCCGGGCTCTCGTCCAACACGTTCAGGGTTCGCTCTTTGTAGATGCCGACGATCTTGGCGGCCAACTGCGGCCCGACGCTGCGAATCGCGCCGGATGCCAAATACCGCTCGATCCCCTCGGCGGACGTGGGCGGCGAGGTGCGGAGATCGTCCGCTTTGAACTGCTGACCGTGCTGGCGGTCCACGATCCAGACGCCGGACGCCGTCAGGTGCTCGCCGGCGTTCACCGCGGTCAAGGATCCCACGACGGTGACCGGCTCGTGGCGTCCTTTGACCTGAACCTTGAGCACCGCGAACCCGTTCTCGGGATTGTGGTAGGTTACGCGTTCGATCAAGCCAACCAGCTGTTCGGGCATCGCAAGATTCTGCTCTTTTAGGGAACCCGCCGGGGCCCGGCGGTGTACTCTGGGTCACCAGGCGGTCCAGCCGCCATCGACGATCAGGTTTTGTCCGGTCACGTAGCTGCTCGCATCGGATGCCAGGAACACGATGGCTCCCTTGAGTTCGTGCGGGGCTCCCATGCGGCCCATCGGCGATTTGCGCTTCAGACGTTCGACCATTTCGGGCGGAGCTTGCGGATGGGGAAACGGACCGGGGCTGAGGCAGTTGACGCGCACGCCGTCCGGGGCCCAGTACACAGCCAGGTGCCGAGTCAGATGCACGATGCCCCCTTTGAGCGCGTGATAGGCCACCGGACTGGCCGCACAAATGCCCGCGTAGGCATCCGGGTACGAACCGACGACGCCGTACATCGAGCCCAGCAGGATGACGCTGGCCGGGCGCTGCTGGGCAACCGCGTGGTCTCGCAGTCGGCGGGCCAACAGAAAGTAGCCGGTCAAGTTGGCCAGTTGCCGCTGAAACTGCTCCGCGGTAACCGTCGACCAGTCGGCGCCCACCGCGTCGTGACCGTTGTTGACGAGAATGTCGATCCGACCCGCTTGGGAGACGGCGTCTTCAAAGCCGCGTTCGATGGAAGCGTCGTCCAGGTGATCGAGGCAGACCGCAAGGTGTCGCCCCGCTTCCGGGCCGCCCAACATACTCGCCACAGAACGAGCGTTTTCGACGTTGCGGCTCGACACGACGACGCGCGCACCGGCCTCGGCCAGAGCGTCTGCCAGAGCGCGGCCGAGATATCCGGTGGCGCCGGTCAGCAGGGCTGCGCGGCCTGACAAGTCGAACAGTCGTTGAATACTGACGCTCATGAATCTACCACAGTCTTGGTGTGAGGAGCGATTCCGGGAGTTCGGGAATTGCCAAGTCGATAGCGTCCAGCATATCGTCGGGCAGCGGGCCGCGGGCAAAGATCGCCAGGTTTTCGCGGACCTGGGCGACCGTTTCGACGCCGGCCAGGACGCAGGTCACGCCGTCCTGCGACAGCATGTATCGCGAAGCCAGTTCGGCGAGGCTCATACCGCCTTGGGCCGCGAGGGTCGCCAAGCGGCGACGGACGGGGACGATGCCGCGGAGTCCCGGCGGGAGATCGTCCTCGGGCATCAGCAGCAGGCCCTGCAAATAGACGCTGCGAATGAAGACCGCCACGCCCCGCGCCGCTGCGTCCCGGAAGACGCCGCTGCGCTGATGCCGTTGGTCGAGCACGTTGCCGGGCAACTGCAAGGCGGAAGCCTGCCCTGCCTGGACAAACTCCGCTGCGGGACCGGGGCGATTGTCGCACGAGACGCCGGCGTGACGCAAGGCGCCTTTCTGTTTGAGTGCCTCGAGCACGTCCAGATGGACGGCATCCGCCTCGCGGTGAAACAACACCACGGGAAGGCAATCGAGTCGCAACCGCTGCCGCGAATCCGCGACGGACCGCTCGATCGCCCGCGACGCCAAGGCGGCGTCGGCCAGTTCGGCGGCTGCCAGCGGGCGCACCTTGGTCACCACCACGACGCGATCGGCGACGTCCAGCTCGTGCAGCGCCCAGCCCAACACCTCCTCGCTCGTTCCGTAGGCGGCCGCCGTGTCGAAGCCGTTGACGCCGCCCTCGACCGCCGCCGCCACGATCGCCAGGACGTCTTCGTACGCGGGCTGCCCGGTGCGATTCGCGACGCCGTAAGGCATGCCGAACTGGACAGTCCCCAGCATCAGCCGCGAGAGTCGATAGTGGTTCCAAGGGGAGGTGAGCATGACGTTCTAGCCGACGGGTTCCGCCAAGTAGCGGGCGTGCGCGTTGTCGCCCGCCGGGCTCCGGCGGTGCGTTTTTTTTCGAAATACCCGCCGGGGCCCGGCGGGCCACGCTTCGGCCCGGCTGCGGTTTACTCCGGCCATGCGGCCTTCTCCGTCGCCAGGCTGTACAGAATCGCCTTCGAATTGGTGTACTCGTGCACCGTTTCATCGAACCCCAGTTCCGCTCCGATGCCGCTGAGCTTGTAGCCGAACACGGGGACGTTCGGCCGCAAGGCGCCTCCGCCGTTGATCGCAATCCGACCGGCGCGCAACTGCCGTGCCACCCGCAGGGCGCGCCCGCCATCGGACGTCCAGAGGTTCGCCATCAAACCGAACTCGCAGTCGTTGGCCACACGCACGGCTTCCTCGTCATCGCGAAAGGTCAGCACGCTCAGCACCGGGCCGAACACCTCCTCGCGCGCGATCGACATGGACGGCGTGACCCCCGCAAAGATCGTCGGGGGGTAGAAACAGTTCTGCGGGCCCTCGGCCCGCGGACCGGTCAGCACACAACGGGCACCTTCTCGCCGGGCTCGCTCGACATCGCGATGCACGTTCGCACAGTGCTGAGGCGTTGCCAGGCAGCCCAGATGATTGCTCGGATCGGTGGGATCGCCTTGCCGGAGCGTCCGCACCTTGGCGATAATGCGTTCGAGCAACTCCTCATGCTGGCTCTCGTGGACCAGCAACCGCGAACCGGCGACGCAGACCTGCCCCAGGTTGTAGAAGATGCCCGTGATGACCCCGTTGACGACTTGATCCAGCGGCGCATCCGGAAAGACGAGGCTGGGCGTCTTGCCGCCCAATTCCAGCAGCACGCCTTTCATCCCGACTTTGGCCGCTTCCAGCATCTGCACGCCGGTCTGATGGCGGCCCGTAAAGGTGATCTTGTCGATGCCCGGATGCCGAACCAGCGCCGCCCCGGTCTCGGCTCCCGTGCCATGCACCACGTTCAACACGCCTGGCGGAAAGCCGATCTCGTGCGCCAGTTCCGCCAGCATCAAGGCGGACAGCGGCGAGACCTCGGACGGTTTCAGCACCACGGTATTCCCGCAGGCCAGCAGCGGAGCCAGCTTGATGGCCGCGTTCGTCAGGGGAAAGTTCCAGGGCACGATCGCCGCAATCGCGCCCAGCGGTTCCCGAAACTGCATCGTCACATTGTCCGGCAACGTGCCGTAACACTTGCCGGCGATCTTGTCGGCCAGGCCCGCATAGCTCTCGAACAAGTCCGCGGCGCAGGGCACATCGAACCCGCGCGTGTCGCGAATCGGCTTGCCCACGTTTCGCGTATCGGTCATGGCAAGGTCTTCGAGACGCGCGCGAATGCTCGCGGCAAGTTGAGACAGCATGCGGCCGCGGACCAGCGGATCCAGGCGTGGCCACGGCCCGTCGTCGAACGCCCGCCGAGCCGCAAGCACGGCGCGATCGACGTCCTCCGCCGCAGCCACGGCGACGTCCGCCAGAGGCTCTCCCGTCGCCGGGTTCGTCACGGTCCAGGTACGCCCGCCAACACCATCCGACCAAGCCCCGTCGATGTACAGCTGATTCATCACGTCCCCCCAGTATGCCTCGCCGGGCTTTCCCGTTTCTACAAAAATGTTCTTGTACCGGCGGACCACAAACGGCCAACGATCATCCCAGCACCCGGCATCACAAACACGATCGCTGATGATCTGCGGCCGGTCCCCCGCACTGTCTGTTTCTTCGATACGAGATCCTAGTTTATTGACAATCTCGGCGTCAACATAGTATGGTGAGTCGTCGCAGGAGCAACCGAATCAGGGCAACCAACGGCGGCCAGGCCCCCCATGATGCCTCGCCGGGCTCCGGCGGTCTTGTCGTGCGAGCGGAGAAGAATCCCGCCGGGCACGGCGGGGCACGGTTTTGGACAGTTCCGCCGGGGCCCGGCGGAGCACGGTATTCCCAACTCAGAGGTGACCTCATGAAGTGTCTACCATTGGTGATCGTTTTGGTCTTGGCGAGCGGCCTGATTCGTGCGGACGAGTCCGCCAAGCTGGTCAAGGTGCAGAAGATCTGGGATCAAGCTCCGCACAACGCCTTTACCGATCTGGTCCGGTTTCAAGACCGCTGGTTCTGTGTGTTTCGCGAAGGCCAGGGCCACGTCTCGCCGGACGGAGCCCTGCGGGTCATCACGTCCGCCGATGGCGAGCGATGGGAATCGGCGGCCCTGATCACCTCCCCCAACTCGGATCTCCGCGACGCCAAAATCACCGTGACGCCCGACGGCCGGTTGATGCTGGCCGGTGCCGAAGCGATCAACGCGCCGACGACGCATCGCCATCAATCGCTGGTCTGGTTTTCCGCCGACGGGCGGACGTGGAGCGACAAGCACGAAGTCGGCGATCGAGACAACTGGCTGTGGCGAATCACGTGGCACAAAGGCCAGGCGTATGGGTTCGGTTACGGCTGCCGGAACGACAATCGGGGAATTCGGCTGTTCACCAGCTCCGATGGCAAATCGTTTGACACGTTGATCGACAAAGCCTCCGTCGAAGGAACCTATCCGAACGAAACGTCGCTGGTGTTTGTTTCCGACGATACGTGCTACTGCCTGTTGCGCCAGGATGGCCAGCCGAACTCCGGGTACCTCGGCGCCTCGCGTCCCCCGTATACCGAATGGAACTGGCAGAAACTTGGCGTCCAACTCGGCGGCCCGCACATGCTCCGCCTGCCCGACGGCCGGTTCGTTGCCGCCGTGCGTCTGTACGACAAACAGGTCCGCACCTCGCTGTGCTGGGTCGACGTCGAGGCGGGCAAAATCACCGAGTTCCTCGCTCTTCCTTCCGGCGGAGACACCAGCTACGCGGGCCTGGTGCTGCACGACGGGCTGCTGTGGGTCAGCTACTACTCGTCGCACGAAGGCAAGACGAACATCTACCTGGCCCAGGTGGCGATTTCACCCCAGTGAGTTCATTGGCAGCCGGCACTGTTCAGGGACCGAAGAAGAACTCCAGGACGGCGATGGTAGAGCAAGTGGATACCGATGCCTATGCCGGGAAAGGCTGCAGCCTTAGGCAGTCCGATGGTTGTGGCGGGAATGGGGGTCAGCAGCAGCACGGTCAACAGTCCCCAATACCCAGCACAGATCAGCAGACGGATTGCGCGCATGGTAGTTTTCCGGCCCATGTCCTGTTAGCGACCAATCTACCTTGGTGGGAAGATTGACCTGGAAGAAGTCCAGGATGAACGGCTTATCTGTCTGCATGATTCTCCATGTTTAGGCCAGCCACCACGGTCCCTGGACTTTCTGCCGATTCACTCCGATTGCATCGTCGTTGATCAAAATGCCGATCGTTCCTCGCGACGCCCAACCCGAAATAACCGTCCGTATCGAGCCCTTGGGACTGACCGTCACCGCCGGTGAACTCGCGCTCCCGGTGGAAGCGGCAAGCGGACAGAATCCGCTCGGGGCGCGCAAGCATGAACTCCCGCAAGGTCCGACCCGGCCGAGGTATTCACCGGCTGGCGGCCTGGGCTACGGTGTCGTGGTTGCATTATCTGCGGATTCCGCCTCGAACTCTCGCCCTCGGCCGAGCCCGCGACCGCCACCCATGCCGCGGCCCATGCCCATGCCTTGTCCGCCGCGGCCTTGGCCTTGGCCCAAGCCTTGGCCCAGACCTTGGCCCGGAGCGTGCGGCTCGTGGTCGTCCGCTGCATCGTCCTTTGCACAGCCGGCCGACGGCTCGCCAGCTTGGCCGTCTGATGCGGTCTTGCCTCGGCCACTGCCGGAACCAAGACCGCCGCCGCCCATCCCACGCCCACCTCGCGTGCCCTGCCCGCCGCCGCGGCCGGCCGGCATCACCACCGCAGCGTCGGGAAATCGCTTCGTGATGACCGCATAGATCTGACTGGGGACTATCTCGTTGCGCTCGGCCAAGCTGGCGATCGTGGTGCTCTGGTCCTCGACGACGAGCCCTTCTTCCTGCAATGCCGTGACAACTTCGTCGGTCGTCAGGCCGGCCGTCTGAGCAAGGCGTGCGAGCGTAAATTCTTCTGCGTGCGGCGCCGGGCTGGCGGGTGCAGCTTGCTCCCAATAGTCCTTTATCCACTCGTTCCAAGCGACCGTCGCCGTCAGCGGCGGCACCTCGTACAGCGTGCCGGCGACCACGGCGACGGCGAGCAGGACGGACGTGGCCATCTCCCACTTGAGATGAAACCCGACCGATCTCTTGCGGATATAGCTCCAGAAGATGCGCCAGTTCAGGACGAGGTGGACGATGGTGATCGTCAGCATCAGCAAGCAGGCGTTGATGTGCAGCGCCGACCACTCGTGCTTGGTCAAACCGCCCATCGTCCAGCCGCTCCAGTTGGCGACTCGTCCCCGCGGGGTGACGTACAGGACGGAACCCGACACGACGGCGACCAGGAACGACCAGGCGAGCAACAGCGAAATGAACCCTCGCGTGCGAAACTTCACGTTCTTTCTCCGATGTGTGCAAGTTTTTCCCAGCCCTCGCGGGCGGAATGGACAATCGTTGCAGGGATCGCGGGGCGGCTCCGGGCCGTCCCCCCGCGGAAGAGGAGAAATGCAAATGGGATGCCAGCGAGAACATCCGTTGCTTGCCGGCGCACGCATCCGCTGGCGATACCCAGCAAACAGATCACGCAGTCAGCAAGGCGGGAATGCCTCCACCGGTGATTCTCCGCGACAACCGACCCACTGTCCCCGTAACGCCTGATAACGTCCTTTGTCAGGCACTACCTGTTCGACGAATTCGACGCCATCGGTAGCGACCGGGCTCGGCCGAACGAAGTCGGCGAATCCGGCGCGTGCTGAACTCGTTCTTGCAGTTCGTCGAGGCCGACGATTCGGACACTCTAATCTTGGCTGCCACGAATCAGGTGGAGGTGCTTGATCCGGCCCTCTTTCGCCGGTTCGATGATGTCATCCGTTACGGCCTGCCGACTGCCGATGCGTCCGAGGAGAAACGGGTGGTTGCGAAGTTGGCTCGGCGATAAACACGGCTGGAGACACATGGAAGTACTTGGCGAGTTTGGCGACGTTCGCCGTGCTGATGCTGCGCCGGCCCGCCAGGATATCGGTAATCACCGAGCGGGGAATTCCCGTTTCGCGAGCCACCGCGGCGTTGCTGGCGCCCCGGCCATCAAGTAGGAAGGCCAACATCTCGGCCGGCGAGGCATCGCGGATCGAGTGCTCCGTCGATTCGTATTGCGCCAGCAGAAGCGAGAGGATTTCGAGCAATTCACTCTCGGCCTGGGGCAGTTCCGGACCCGCACTCATCAACTTGGCAATTTGACGGCAAACCTGCTCGTACTCGCGCTGCGTGCGAACCGGGCGCGGCAAGTAGTCCAGAAGCAACGATTCGTATGCGGTCCTGAATGCAGTAGTCATGTGGCCTCCCTCGGATCCATCGTCAGCGCGATTGTCCCGCCCGGCGCTCAGGGCTAAGCACGCCCCTTCAGGCAATCTTTCTTCCATTTCTGCTTGTCGTACTCGGCGTGGGTGAGAAAGTGTTTCACCCATAAGGTGCCGTTTGTCCAGGGGTTGGCGTAACTCACCCGGCAAATGAGCCGATACTTGTTACCGCACACGTTGAACACTAAGCAGCACTCGACTTGATCGGTGTACGGGAGTACGGCTTGGACCTCGTGCAGGCTTTCCCATCGGGCCTGCCTGGCAGCCTTGTACCAGGCCGTCAATGCGGACTCGGCGTCGGGATGACGCATCCCGGCATCCACAATCGCGTGCCGCGAGATGACATTCACGCCATGGGCTCTCCTTCCGGTTTCGGTGACGGACAT
>Ga0351964_1161_pt1 | contig 10866 bp, 7 predicted proteins | sample TotcelT113001N15_FD_205807 | JGI IMG/M metagenome (GOLD analysis project Ga0351964, IMG submission 205807) | Enriched cells from coal bed in the Powder River Basin, Montana, United States - Total cells T11 rep3 HSBNCT.T11.300.1.N15 ... | reverse complement strand
GTCCACACACGCACGGAAAAGCGTTAAGACCATTGCAATGACTGAAAAACAACACACGATGTTCATGGGTCCAGTGAACCATGACAAGGAGGTAGCGGGTTTGGGAACGGAAGTCGGTAACCACTCACATAACATCAAATCTCTGGGGATATGCATCGGGGCCTCCACGCTGTCGATGGTGACCGTCAACAGGGATGATCGGGGAACCATCACGGTTGAGGATGTGTTCCTGAACGTCCATCATGGAAACCCCCAGCAGCTCTTTGAAAGCACCTTTGCAACCCTGCCCCTGGAGAAATATGACAAGGTCGCTGTCACCGGAAGAAAGTTCAGGCATCTGGTCAACCTGACCTCCATCCCCGAACCGGAAGCGGTTGAAAAGGCCTTTTTGCATACCAACGGCCACAATCCTCAGGTCCAGGCCATCGTCAGCGCCGGCAGTGAAACGTTCATGCTCTACCATCTGGGCAAAGACGGCAGAATTTCGTCCGTCCATGCGGGAAATAAATGCGCTTCCGGCACGGGGGAGTTCTTTCTGCAGCAGATCAAGCGAATCGGCATCGGACTGGAGGATGCCGTCCGTCTGGCCCGCTCGGAAGAGCCCTACAAGGTGTCCGGACGCTGCAGCGTCTTCTGCAAGAGCGACTGTACGCATGCCACGAACAAGGGCGTTCCCAAGGAACGCGTGACGGCCGGGCTGTGCCTGATGATGGCCGGAAAGATCATCGAACTGGTCAAAAAAGCGTCCAGCGACCGCGTCATGGTCATCGGGGGTTGCGCCCTGAACACGGTGATGATCGATCACCTCAGGCAGGAAGTCCCCCAGACCACGGTTCCCGATGAAGCGCCGTATTTTGAAGCCCTGGGATGCGCCCTGTGGGCGCTGAACAACGACACAGTGCCGGTTCCCGATATCCGGTTGTTGTTCAAGTCGGACCGCGATACCTTCTTTCACCTGCCGCCCCTCAGAGATGCGGAGGCCCTGGTGGATTTCAAAACCACCCCCAGGGGAAAGGCGCAGGAGGGCGATAGCTGCATCCTGGGCCTTGATGTCGGCTCGACGACCACCAAGGCCGTCCTGGTCAGGGTCGGCGACGACCGGATTCTGGCCTCCGATTATCTGCGGACGAACGGTGATCCCGTGGGCGCTTCCAGGTCCTGCTACCGCAGCCTCCTGACGCAGCTTGGGGACCTCGCCGACGGCGTCACGGGCTCCGGGCGCCAGATTGCCGGCTTTCACGCCATGACGGACGGGATCATCAATGAAATCATCGCGCATGCCACCGGCGCCGCATATTTCGACCGGGACGTGGACACGATTTTTGAAATCGGCGGGCAGGACGCCAAGTACACGCACATGACCAACGGCGTGCCGTCCGACTACGCCATGAATGAGGCCTGCAGCGCCGGTACGGGTTCCTTCCTCGAGGAGGCGGCCAAGGAAACCCTGAACATCGCCATGGAGGAGATTGCGCCCATTGCCCTGAAAGGGAACAATCCGCCGAACTTCAACGACCAATGCGCCGCCTTTATCAGCAGCGACATCAAGAATGCCTTCCATGAGGGGATTTCCATGGAGGACATCGTGGCGGGGCTTGTCTATTCCATCTGCATGAACTACAGCAACCGCGTCAAGGGCAGCCGGCGGGTGGGGCAGAAGGTCTTCATGCAGGGAGGGGTTTGTTACAACCGCGCCGTTCCGCTGGCAATGGCGACCCTGACCGGGAAACACATCATCGTTCCACCCGATCCCGGGCTCATCGGCGCTTTCGGCGTTGCCCTGGAAGTCAAAAACAGGCAGAGCCTGGGCTTGCTCAAACAGGGACTGTTTTCCCTTCAGGACATGATGGAACGGGACATCGAATATGGCGCGCCGTTCATCTGCGACGGCGGCAAGGAAAAGTGCGATCGGCGCTGCGAGATTGCGAGGCTCCGCATCAGCGGCAAAACCTATCCTTTCGGCGGCGCCTGCAACCGCTGGTACAATCTGCGCGCCCAGATCAAGATCGATGCGGAGGCCTTGAACCATGTCGCGCACTATGAACGCATGATCTTTCCGCCGCCAATTCTTCCCGCCCCTTCGCGGACCGTCGCGGGTGCGAAAATCGGCATCAACAAATCTTTTTTTACAAACAGCTACTTCCCGCTCTATCGGACGTTCTTTGAAAGGCTCGGTTTCCAGATCGCCCTGCCGGAGATTCCGGAACGAGAGGGAATCGATCTGAAGAGCGCCGAGTTCTGTTATCCCGCGGAACTGGCACATGGCTATCTGTTCAATCTGCTGAAGCACAACCCGGACTTTCTATTTCTTCCCCAGATCAAAGGGGATTATATGGAACACGGCGGCGACGTGGGCGTGACCTGCCCCCTTTCCCAGGGTGAACCCTACTATCTGATGTCAGCCAACAAGACCGGCGACCAGTTCAAACGCCTCAAGGCAGAGGGCCGCATCCTGAATCCGGTGATCGACTTCTCCGGCGGTTACAAGGCGGCCGAACCGGGCTTTACCGGCATGGCGACCCGGCTGGGGATTAAAAAAACCGATGCCGTTGCGGCATACCAGGCGGCCGTGGAGGCTCAGGAAAGGACATTCCGGGAACTCGCGGATGTCGGACGGCAGGCCCTGAAAGAAGTCGAAAACGATCCGGAGGCGTTTGCCGTCGTGATCCTCGGCCGTTCCTACAATGCCCTTGTTTCCGAGGCTCACAAGGGGATTCCCAACAAGCTGGCCTCCCGCGGCATCCGCGTGATCCCTCTCAATGCCCTGCCGCCGATGAAAAATATCGTCAAGGATAACATGTATTGGTCCGCCGGACAGAGAATCCTGAGCGCGGCTCAGCAGATTAAAAATCATCCGCAGCTCTTCGGCTGCTATGTCACGAATTTCTCCTGCGGGCCCGACTCCTTTCTCATCGGCTATTTCCGGGAGATGATGGGCAAAAAGCCGTCTTTGACCCTGGAGCTGGACAACCACGTGGCCGACGCGGGCCTGGAAACGCGGATCGAGGCCTTTATCGATATCATCAAGCGCTACCGGGAACTGGAAAAGGAACAGAAGATCGACCATTCCCCGAAAGCCTTCACGCCCGCCCGCATCAGGGTCACAAAGAACCAGAGCGTGTATGTCGATTCATCCGGCAGGGACCTGCCCCTGTCCGATCCGAGGATCCACATCATCGTCCCTTCCATGGGCCGTTTCCTGTCGGAAGCCACGGCGGCTTGTTTCCGCAGCCTGGGAATCCGCACATCCGCGCTTCCGCCGGCGGACGACGGCGTGTTGAAACTGGGGCGGGGGCACACCTCCTGCAAGGAATGCCTGCCCCTGATCATTACGACCGGCAGTTTCCTGAAATACGTCCAGCAGCGGCGCGAACGTGACGAAAAGCTCGTTTACTTCATGCCCACCGCATCCGGCCCATGCCGCTTCGGACAGTATTCCATCTTTCTGGCCGACCTCATCAACCGGCTGCAAATTCCGGATGCAGCCCTGCTGTCTCCAACGGCCGAAAACAGCTACAGCGGCGTCGGCGGCCAGCGTCTGGCTTTGGCCCTGTGGAACGGCGCCGTCGTCGCATCGCTTTTTGAGGAGATTCACGCTACCCTTCTGACCAATGCCGTCTCGCCTGTCGAGGCCATGACGGTCTTTGAAAAGGAATGGGAAGCGGCCCTAAAGGTTCTGGAAACGACATTTAAATTGAAGGATATGGCCATGGCGCTCGAACAAATCGCAAACCGGCTGAGCGCCATTGACGTCAAGCGGGATCTTGCCGATACGCCGGTTGTTCTTCTGGCAGGGGAGATTTTCGTGCGTCATGACGGAATCTCGCGGCAGTACCTTGTGGAGGAACTTGCCCGTCGCGGGTTTGCCTCCAAGGTCTCGACGGTGCTGGAGTGGCTCTACTATACGGACTGGTGCGTCAAGGAAGGCGTCGCAAAAGGCCATGTCACCGTCCTGGAGCGGCTTTCGCTCTTTTTGCGGAACCGGTTCATGAAGCGGCGTGAAAAACTCTTTCGCGAGATGATGTCCAAGTCGACATTCTGCGGCAGCAAGGTGGAAGACATTGATTTGATCATGACGCATGCCTCCCATCTCATCAACCCCGCGCTTGCCGGCGAGGCCATCCTGACCGTGGGGTCCGTGTTGCATGAAATCGTCGATCATTGCTGCGGCGCGATCGCGATCGGTCCCTTCGGATGCATGCCCAACCGTCTGGCGGAGTCCATTCTGGCCCGGGAAATGAATGTGGATGGTAAAATAAAGGCCGGGAAGAAAACCAGAAAACTGATTAAACTATCTGAAAAAATTCATGATCTTCCTTTTCTGGCCATTGAAAGCGATGGAAACCGTTTTCCCCAGATCATCACCGCCAAGCTGGAGGCCTTCCTGCTTCAGGCGGGTCGGCTGCATGCCGAGCTGCAGGACAGGGAAAAACACTGAGGGCTTTTCCCATGATCGGCGCACAGGCCGGCAGGCGATACGCGAAGGGCATCACAATCCGGACAAGGTGAACGTATGCAGGAAAAAAACTGGTTGCAGAGACTCACAAAATCTCAGCGGGACAAATGGATCGGCGGCGTATGCGGCGGTCTGGGCCGGCACAGTCCGGTGCCTGCCTGGTGCTGGCGGTTTATTTTTGCCTTTCTGTTTCTGTTCTATGGCATCGGTCTCGTTCTGTATGTGCTGTTATGGATTTTCATTCCCAGGGATGCGGAAACCGGGGAAGACGGCGGCCCGGGCCATGGATGACGGTCCGGTTGATCACCAATCAGGGGGGCATTGAATTTGGCGAAGGTCAGCTTCGGCAGCAAATGGGGACGGGTTTCCGCCAATGTCAGCAAGAAAGGCGAATCTTCAGGGAAAACGGCTGAAGAGATCGTCAGGGGGCTGAAGAAGGCCGCACAGAAGACGCCCGGCGAGGATTACCGGGAGCGCTCACTGGCCATTCACGGCCTCGTGTGCGCCCGGTGCGGCAGGGAATTTGATGCTTTGAATCGGCAACTGCTGACGGTTCACCACAAGGACGGCAATCATCTGAACAATCCGCCGGACGGCAGCAACTGGGAAAATCTGTGTGTCTACTGCCATGAGGACATTCACAGCCGGGGCGTCTTGGGAGATTATCTCGAAGGGGCGGCGCCGGCCAGGGACACGGCCCTGGTTTTCAGGGATGAATCGAAGCCGGAGGGGCCGGGTTCCGGCCTGGGTCTCCTGGGAGAAAAGCTGGCAAGGGCCATCAAGGAAAAACAAGGCAAATAAGATGGATTTTTTATGCCGATAGTTATTGACTCGTCATCTAACCTGTGCTATCAGATCTCGATTTTTGCGGCCATTTCGAGAGATTGTTTCAGGCGGATGCGTTTACCGCTGCAACGACATCGACGACAACGGTCTTCAAGCCGTGACAGTTAATACTTAAGAGAAGGAGGTAGCATTCAGTGGACGTTTTAGATCAGGGAATTGGCAAGATTTTTACAGATCCGGATGCGGACAAGGCCAGAGCTTTTTTCCGGCAGAAAAATCGCAAGCTGGAGAGCAAGGTCATGACCGTCAAAGAAGCGGTCGAAAAATTTGTCAAAGACGGCGATTATCTGACCTTGGGCGGATTCGGCGCCAACAGGATCCCCGCCGCCGTCGCGCATGAAATTGTCAGACAGGGCAGAAAGAACATGGGTTTTGCAGGTCACACCTCGACCCATGATTTTCAGATTCTGTGCGCCGGAGAAGTGTTCGACAAGCTGGACGTCGCGTACATCGTCGGTCTGGAAGCGCGGGGCCTTTCGGCCAACGCCAGAAAGTACATGGAAAGCGGCAAGGTGGATGTCAGCGAGTGGACCAATTATTCGCTGTCGGTTCGCTTCAAGGCGGCGGCCGCGGGCGTTTCTTTTTATCCTTCCAGAAACATTATGGGGACGGATACGTTCAAGTTCAGCGGCGCCAAAATCATCCAGTGTCCCTTCACGGGGACCAAATACGCGGCGATGCCGGCCATTTATCCGGATGTTTCCGCCATTCATGTTCATGAAGCCGACATTTATGGGAACTGCCGTGTCCGGGGCATCACCGTCTCCGATTTCGATGTGGCAAGGGCTTCCAAGCGGTTGATCATCACCTGCGAGCGCTTGATTCCCAATGATGAAATCCGAAGAGATCCGAGCTACACCGTCATTCCTTACTGGCTCGTCGATGCGGTCTGCGAAGTGCCCTATGGAAGCTATCCCGGAAACATGCTGGGAGAGTACTTCTCTGATGAAGAGCACCTGCGTGAATGGATGAAGGTCGAACAGGACCCCGATGAATTCAAGAAATTCCTGGATAAGAACATCTACAGTTGCAAGGATCATTTTGAATACATCGAGAAGAATGGCGGCTTACGCAAACTGCAGATGCTCAGGCAGAAGGAATGGATGTTTATCGGCGCGAGGGCTTAGAAAGGAGGAGACACATACAATGGCTGACTATAATACCATGGAATTGATGATTTGTACCGCTGCGAGAGAGCTGGAAGACGGAGCCTCCGTGGGGGTTGGAACCGGGGCGCCATGTGCTGCAGCGATGCTTGCGCAAAAAACGGGCTCTCCCAATCTGGTGATTTTGTTTGAGGCCGGCGGTGCCGCGCCGCTTATTCCGGAAATGCCGATTTCCGTCGGAGACTCCCGCACCACCTGGAAAGCCGTCATGGCCAGCGGCATGTGCGAGATCATGGAAACCGCCTGCAGGGGGATGATCGATTATACCTTCCTGGGCGGCGCCCAGATCGACATGTACGGCAATCTGAATTCAACGCGCATCGGCGCGGACCATCAGAAACCGAAAGTCCGTTTCCCCGGAAGCGGCGGCGCCAATGACTTTGCCTCGTTCTGCTGGCGCATGATGGTCATGACGCCTCAGGACCCGAAGCGTTTTGCCGAAAAAATCAACTATATCACAACGCCCGGCTGGCTTACGGGCGGCGACTCCCGTGCAAAATCAGGCCTGCCGCTCGGTGCGGGTCCTTACAAGATCATCACCAACATGGCGGTGATGGATTTCGAGGAAAAATCCAAGCGCATGAGAATCATCGCCGTCAATCCCGGCTATTCCGTGAAGGATATCCAGGACAATTGCGGTTTTGAGCTGCTGAAGGCCGACAAGATCATAGAAAACAAGCCGCCGACGGCTGAAGAACTCCACATCCTGCGCGACGTGATCGATCCCTATCGCTACGTCATCGGCAGATAGACAAGATTAAAGAAACAATTAAAAAGGCCGGGGTGTTCGCCCCGGCCTTTTTTATGTCATCGGCAGACAGTCAAGGTGAGACCTTTGAAAATCTGCAATTCCTGTCATTCCCATGCAGACGGGAATCCATAAGCCACTGAAAAAACCGGGTTCCCGTTTTCACAGGAATGACAAATGACCGAATTTCAGGAAAAATTCAAAGGTCTCAAGGCTGATGGTCTCGTCAAAAGTCTCTTTTCCTCTCCCTTGGCGGGAGGGAATGAAGGGGAGGGCGAGGAAATTCTTGTGAACCCGTCCCCGATTTCTTCACCGGATGATCAGGGGTTTGTTATCCCGGTCGGACACCATCTTGTCGCCCACGGAGGTTCCGCAGTACACACAGGAATAATCGTATTTTTCCCCGTTGGTCAATATAAGCAGCAGTCGCTTGCGCACCGGAACCGCCTGCCGGCAGTGCGGACAGAAAAGCTGCGTCGCGTCGAAATCCTTGTATTGCTCCCGTTTCATGACATTAATCTCCATCCGGAATGAGGCGGGCATTTTCGAGCCAGACGGCCGCGTCGCTGTCGCTGGGGGCCCGGTAATCGCCGCGCGGTGAGAGAGACCCGCCGGAGCCGACTTTCGGACCGTTGGGGATGCAGGAGCGTTTGAACTGGCTCATTTTGAAAAAACGCTCAAGATAGACCGTCAGCCAGTGTTTGATCTGGCCGATGGCGTATTCGTTTCGCTTGTGCTCCGGTACGTCGGGCCAGAAACCGAGCGCTTTATTCCGCCAGCAGCAGTAGGCCAGAAAGGCGACTTTCGTGGGCAGATAACCGAAGCGGGTGGTGTAAAAAATATTGAAATCCTGCAGGTCATAGGGGCCGATGACGGACTCGGTCTTCTGCCCCGGCTGCCGGCCTTCCAGACCGGGGATCAGCTCCGGGCTGATTTCGGTCTCCAGAATATCCAGCAGCACCGCCGATATTTCCGGTGAAAACATGACGGATTGCGCGACCCAGCGGATCACGTGCTGGATCAGGGTCTTGGGGACGCTGACATTGACATTGTAATGGGACATGTGGTCCCCGACGCCATAAGTGCACCAGCCGAGCGCCAGTTCGCTCAGATCGCCGGTGCCGACGACCAGCGCGTTTCTCATGTTGGCCAAGCGAAAAAGATGGGAGGTCCGCTCGCCGGCCTGCACATTTTCAAACGTGATATCATAGCGTTCTTTCCCGTCTGCATAAGGATGGCCGATGTCTTTGAGCATTTGCATGCAGCTCGGCCGGATATCGATCTCGTTGGCTTCCACGCCCAGCGCCCGCATCAGCTTCAGGGCATTCTGATAGGTCTTGTCGGTGGTGGCAAAACCGGGCATGGTATAGGCCAGCACCTGCGTCCTTGGGCGATTCAGCAGATCCATCGTCCGCGCCGCGACCATCAGGGCGTGCGTGGAATCGAGGCCTCCCGAGATGCCGATCACGACGTTGCCTGTACCGGAGGCCTCGAGCCGTTTGGCCAGGCCCTGAACCTGAATGTTATAAACTTCGTAACACCGCTGATCTCGCTTGGCCGGGTCTGCGGGGATGTAGGGAAAGCGAGGATATTCACGCGCCAGCAGGATCCGCTTGTCGATCGGTTCCACCGGGAAAGAGACGCGGCGAAAGGCCATGATTTTTTTTCTGTGCGTGCGGGCGTTCTGACCGAAACTCGTCATGCGCATCCGATCCTGGGTGAGACGGTCCAGATCGATGTCGGCATAGATGATCTGCGGCGTCTGGGCGAACCGTGCCGACTCGGCCAGGAGATTGCCGTTCTCGCAGATCATGGCATGACCGTCCCAGGCCAGATCGGTGGTGGATTCGCCGGGACCGGCCGCGGCGTACAGATAGGCTGCGATGCAGCGGGCCGATTGATTTTCGGCCAGGCTGCGGCGATATTCGGATTTGCCGATCGTGATGTTTGAGGCGGAGAGGTTGCCGATCACGGTTGCGCCGGCCATGGCGGCAAAGCTCGAAGGCGGAATCGGGACCCAGGCATCTTCGCAGATTTCGATGAAAAAACGGAAGTTCTCAATGTTCGATACCTCAAAAAAGAGGTCCGCGCCGATGGGGATATGCTCCTGTCCGCACAGTGTGATTGTTTCCGTCAGCAGTTCTTCGGCGGGCCTGAACTGGCGGGCCTCATAGTACTCCCGGTAGTTCGGAAGATAGGATTTGACGGCGACGCCCAGAATGCACCCCTGGTACAGGACGATGCCGCAATTGAAGAGCGAGGCCTCCACCTGCAACGGCGCGCCGACGACCAGGATCGTGTTCAGGTCGCGGGTTTCGTCAAGAAGCCGCTGCAACGCGTTGCGGACGCTTCCCAGCAGCGCATCCTGATGAAAGAGATCCTCATTGGAATAGGCCGAGATCCCCAGTTCCGGGAAGAGAGCGAAAATGGCGTCGCCGGCGGCGGCCTGACGGGCCAGGCGGATCGTCTCTGCGACGTTGAATGAGACATCCGCCACACGCACCGCGGGGATGCACAGCGCCGCGCGGATGAAACCCTGCCGGTAGAGGTTAAAAAATGATTTTGGATTCATTCCTTCTCCACATAGGCGTATGCACTGTGATTGTGGATGCTTTCAAAGTTCTCGGCCTCCACGCTGTACCAGGTGAAATTTTCGTGGCGATTCAACTGCTGGGCCACATTGCGCACGACGTCCTCGACAAACATGGGGTTCTCGTATCCCTTTTCGGTGACGAATTTCTCATCCGGCCGCTTGAGCAGCGAATAAACCTCGCCGCTGGCGGAATTCTCGATGATCCGGATGATGTCCTCGATCCAGAAGAATTTCCGGAAGCGGACCTTCACGGAAACCATGCTACGCTGGTTGTGCGCCCCCATGTCGCTGATTTCCCGTGAACACGGGCAGACCGTCGTGACGGGAACGACCACGCCCACCAGAAAGTCGCTTTTGTGCCCGTCGTTGTGCCCGCAGAAGGAGCAGCGGTATTCCATGAGGCTTTTCGCTCTGGAGACGGGGGCCTCCTTTTCAATGAAATAGGGAAATTCAATCTCCATGTGGGCCGACTCGGCGCGAAGCTTCTCGCGGATCTTTTCAAGCATCGTATGAAAGGTCTTGATGTTGATCTGCCCTTTGAATTCATTGAGGATTTCTACAAACCGGCTCATGTGCGTCCCCTTGAAATGATGGGGCAGGCTGACATACATGTTGATGGCGGCATTGACCGACTGGGTGCCTTTGGCGCGGTCCAGCACGATGATGGGGTACTTGATGCCCTTGACGCCCACCTTCATGATGTTGATTTTTCTGTGATCCTTCTGATTCTGGATGTCATTCATGACGGCTCCGTAAAAAGTCCGGATGCTTTGTTGCGCTGCATCCTTCGTCGTTACGGCGTATGTCAAGATACGCCTCACCTGCGGCCTTTTTACAAAGCCATCCAAAACTCGACAGATTTCCGATTTTTATGATGGCCTCATTCATGGTCATAATATGTGACGCGCGCATTTTCCGACTCCCAGACCGTCACGCGCGCGATTTTCACTCCTTTGGTTTTCACCTGGTCCGCAAGCCGGCCATGGATGTATCGGGCGATCCGCTCCGATGAAGGGTTCATGCCTTTGAACATATCGATTTCATTGAGATATTTATG
>Ga0351964_1159_pt1 | contig 10960 bp, 6 predicted proteins | sample TotcelT113001N15_FD_205807 | JGI IMG/M metagenome (GOLD analysis project Ga0351964, IMG submission 205807) | Enriched cells from coal bed in the Powder River Basin, Montana, United States - Total cells T11 rep3 HSBNCT.T11.300.1.N15 ... | reverse complement strand
GACCGTAAGCACGGCCTCTGCGGCCTTTTCCCGTGCATTCTGCGTGGCAGCGGCGTTTTCGGCAAGAAAATCCCTTGGGGCCTTGATGTTTTTCTCGGCCACATCGCCAATGCGGTAAGACGGCGGCATCACCATCAGGTTCGGATGGATGATGACCGTGAGCACCACGGCCAGGGCAATGAGCATGAGCACGGCCAGCCTGTCTTCAACAGAAACGGCGCGAAAGCTTTTTATGGGGGATATTCTTTTCATGGAGGTTGCAGGCTGTTGCCTGTCACGCTTTTCCTTTTTCCTGGTCCAGTTTTTCATAGGCATCTATTATGTTCTGGACCAGGCGGTGTCTCACCACATCCTGCTTGCCGAAAAAGACAAAGCAGATGCCCTCTATGTCCTGTAAGATGCCCTTCACCTCCACAAGGCCAGAACCCTTGGATTGCGGGAGATCTATCTGGGTGATGTCGCCCGTGATGACGGCCTTGGAGTTGAACCCGATGCGCGTTAAAAACATCTTCATCTGCTCGGATGTGGTGTTCTGCGCCTCATCCAAAATGATAAACGAGTTGTTGAGGGTCCTGCCCCTCATGAAAGCCAGGGGCGCGACCTCCACAACCCCCTTGTCCATCCACAGGGCGGCCTTTTCAAAGGGAACCATGTCGTGCAGGGCGTCATAAAGGGGCCGCAAATATGGGTTGACCTTCTGGGCCAGGTCGCCGGGCAGAAAACCCAAGGCCTCGCCCGCCTCCACAGCGGGCCTGGCAAGGATTATTCTGTCCACCTGGCCCTTGGAAAGGGCGGTGACAGCCATTGCCATTGCAAGGTAGGTTTTGCCGGTTCCGGCAGGGCCTATGCCAAAAACAATGTCGTGCTTCCTTATGGCCTCGATGTAATCCTTCTGGCTGCGGCTTTTGGGGCTTATGGGCCTTTTCTTGGCGCTTAAGCAAACCGTGTCAAGGAAGATGTCCTTGAGCCTTGCCCTGTGATCTGAAGCAAGGGCGCGGATTGCGTGATCAACATCGTGGGGGTAAAGGGGATAGCCTTCCTTCAAAAGGCCGTAAAGCTGGCGCACTATGTCAAAGGCCAGTTGTACGGATTCGGGCTCACCGTCCGAAAAGATGACCCGGTTGCCCCTGGCGTGAACCCCCACGGAAAGGGCCTGGCTGATGCGGATAAGATGGCTGTTGTGCTCGCCGAAAAGCCGCCGCGCCAGGTCGTTTTCCTCAATGACCAGGGCAATATCCTGATTTTGGGCCTGCTGAATCCCGTTTTCCAAAATGCCTCTGCCTTGAAGGATTGAACCCATCCGCCAACTTGCATTTATAACATCGGGCAAGGCGCAATGCAATCTCAAAGCCTTTATTTTCCTACCTTTTTGCAGGTGTTTATCCGGACAGCCGCCTTTAGCCTGTTTGCGGGCTTAACATTTTTGGGCAAGGCTGGGGTATGGCGGGTTCAGCGGGCCGCAGAGGAAGGCTCTTTAGGAAAAACAAATTAAATCAAATTATTACAATACATGGTATTAGATATACATAATACTTTCAATAAACAACGGGGTTGGCAGGGCCTTGAAAAATATGTTTGGCATGACAAAAAAACCCTACCGGCTACTGATTGATTCCCCCTAACCTGGGTGTAAAATACCTACACTCGCATCTCGCGATAAGCCGATGACACTCCCCAGGCCGTGGCCCCCGTGTCCAAAAACTCGGCCGCTCGTCATCGGCACATGGCGAGGCCTTCCCCCAGAGGCCTCGAGAGTCGGTGCAGCAGCCCCAACCCGGGGGGCTGCTGCACCGGCCCCCTCCCCAGAAAATTTACCGATCTTGTGCTTGAAACGCCGGGTAAAAGCCCTTGCCAGGTACAAAAGGGGTCCACGCGGGAGCCCCAAGGCCCGGCAGGTGTATTGCCAAGGCTTTTCAAAGCGCAGGAAAAGGCCCCTTTATCAAAAAGGGGCTTTTTTTTTTGCCCTTGTGCCGCTCTTGCCGAAAAAACCCCCCTCAAAACAACAGGCAACTGATTTGCAACCCTTTTGTTTGACTTGGCCGCATGGCTTTACTATTGTTTGGTAAAATTTTTATAGCAAGGGTTTCTGGGCTGTTAAAAACATAAACGGCCTTTTGGGGCCTGTTTTCTTTCTGTTTTTTTGCCTTTGCCAAGGGCTTGAAAGCGCTGGTCAATCAATCATGGATAAAATCGAGGTAACAGGCGGACATTGCCTGAAGGGCGAGGTGGCTGTTTCAGGCTCCAAGAATGCGGCCCTGCCGGTTCTGGCCAGCGTGCTTTTAGCTGACGGCCCCTGCCGCATAGAAAATGTGCCTGATCTTGTGGATGTGAGGACCGCCCTGGACCTTTTGAGCCACCTGGGCGCAAAGGTTTTACGGGATGGGACGGCCGTTACGGTTGACGCATACGGCATAAACGAGCCGGAGGCCCCTTACGAGCTTGTGCGGAAGATGAGGGCTTCGGTGCTGGTTTTGGGGCCGCTGGCAGCCCGGCTTGGCAGGGCAAAGGTTTCGCTGCCCGGGGGCTGCGCCATCGGCGCAAGGCCCATTGACCTGCACCTGAAGGGCCTGGAGGCAATGGGGGCAAAGGTCACCCTGGACAAGGGCTATGTGACTGTAAGCGCCAAACGGCTGAAAGGCGCGGAGATATACCTTGACATACCCACGGTGACCGGCACGGAAAACCTGATGATGGCCGCGGCCCTGGCAAAGGGCACAACGGTTTTGCGCAATGCTGCCAGGGAGCCGGAGATAACGGCCCTGGCTGACGCCCTGAATGCAATGGGCGCACAGGTTTCCGGGGCTGGAACCCCGGTTCTGGAGATAATCGGCAGGGAAAAGCTCCATGCTGCGGACGCCACAATCATTCCTGACCGCATAGAGGCCGGAACATTCATGGCCGCCGCGGCCGTGACCAACGGGGATGTTCTTGTGAAGGGCGCCAGAAGCGCCCACCTGGGGGCGGTGATAGAAAAAATGGTTGAAGCAGGGGTGATTGTGGACGAGCTTCCTGAAGGATTGAGGGTGCGCGGCCCGGCAACCCTGCAAAGCGTGGATGTCAAAACCGCGCCCTTTCCCGGTTTTGCCACGGACATGCAGGCCCAGTTCATGGTGATGATGTGCATGGCAAGCGGCCGCTCCACAATAACGGAAACCATTTTTGAAAACAGGTTCATCCATGTTTCCGAGCTCACGCGCCTGGGCGCGGACATTTCCATCATGCGCAACAGCGCGGTGGTGAAGGGCGTTTCCGTACTCCGGGCCGCGCCGGTGATGGCCTCGGACTTGAGGGCCAGCGCCTGCCTGGTGCTGGCAGGCCTTGTGGCGCAAGGCTCCACACTTATCAACCGGGTTTATCACATTGACCGGGGCTATGAGTCCATTGAAAAGAAACTCTCCGGTCTTGGGGCGCAAATCCGCAGAATCCGTTAAGCCCCTTGCCCGCCCGTTCATTGTCTGGTTTGCCTGCCTGGCTGCCGGAATTTTTTCGGGCTGGCACTTCCCCGGCCTTGCTTCCCCGGCTTTGGGAATAGCCATTGTTTCCGGGGCTGTGTGCATTTTTCTTGTGGCAAAAAACCGGGGCAGCCTTGTTTTCCCGGTTCTCCTTTTTTTAAGCCTTGGGCATGTCTCCATTCTGCCCTGGTCTGCTCCAAATTTTGGGCCGGATCACATTTCCCTTCAACTGCTGCATGAAAAGCCGCTTGGCATTTCGGGCATTGTTGACGGGCGGCCCAGGCAGATGGAAGACCGCACCATATTTGTGCTGAAGGTGAAAAGCCTTGTGGCGGAAGGCAGGACCCGCACGGTCAACGGCCGGATTCAGGCAACCGTGCGCCCAAGGGTCGGCAGCCTTTTGCCGGGCGACGAGGTTTTCCTTGAGGCAAGGCTTAACCCTCCAGGCAACTTCAAAAATCCGGGGGGCTTTGACTACGAGGGTTTTTTGCAGCGCCAGGATATATGGGCGACCGCTTCTGTGCGTGGAGGGCCAAAGGGCCTTGTCTGGATTGAGCGGGCAGACCCTGGAATGCTGGACAGGTTCCGCAGCCGGGTGGAAAAAACAATCGCCCGTGCAGCCAAAAATGATGCAAGGGTCCTTCTGGCTGTTCTTGTTCTGGGGGAAAGGGACGCCCCATCCAGGGAGCTTCGGGAGAGGTTTTCAAAATCAGGCACAGCCCATGTTCTTGCCATTTCCGGGCTTCATGTGGGCATGGTGGCGGGAATTGTCTTTCTGCTTTTAAGAAAGCTCCTTCTTTTGTGGCGGCCCATTGCGGAAAACGGCATGGCCCGGCGCATCGCCGCCATTGCAGCCCTTGTTCCAGCCTTTGGCTATGCGGCCCTGGCAGGGATGCCCCCATCCACCCAGCGGGCCATGTTCATGGTGGCTGTCCTGTTTCTGGCGGCCTTTGCGTGGCGGCCCTACAATTCCTTGAACACCCTGGGGGCTGCGGCTATGGCTCTGGCCATAATCCGCCCGCCGATAATTTTTGACCTTTCCTTTCAGTTGAGCTTTTCGGCGGTGGCCGCAATAATTGTCGGCATGGGCCGCGTCAGGCATATTGCGGCAGGCCTGACCCAGGGGCAGAAGCCCCCTTTCTGGCAGCGCCTCGGCAGGCGGGCATTGCTGTTTTCCCTTGTGAGCGTGTTTGCCATTCTGGGCACAGCGCCCTTTGTGCTGCGGGCCTTTAACGGCTTATGCCCCTACGGGCCGGTTTCCAACCTTGTCATGATTCCCCTGCTGGGCCTCTGCGTGTTACCCCTTGGCCTGCTGGCCGCCCTTGCCGCGCCGGTGCTGCCGTCTGTTTCCCTGTGGCTCATGGGCCTGGCGGGCATGGGCGCGGAAATGATGGCAAAAACAGCCGGTTTCTTTTCTTCGCTGCCCTTTGCGTGGGTCATGCCCCTTTATCCGGGCGTGTTTGAAACAATCTGCTATTTTGCGCTTTTAATCTGCCTTGTGCAGACTGGCAGGGCAAAATATGCACGCATTGCCCTTGCGGGCATTCTTGCCGTAATTGCCGTAAACGCCGGATACTGGATTTATGAGCGGCATTTCAACACCAGCCTGCGGGTTACGCTGCTGGATGTGGGAAAGGGCAATGCAGCCTGCGTGTGCCTGCCCAAAGGCAAGGTGATGCTTGTGGACGGCGGCGGCTTTGTGGGGGGTGGCATGAGCTTTGACACAGGCGAAAAAATTGTGGCCCCCTTTTTGTGGAGCAGAAAAATCCGCAAGGTTGACATTGTGGCCCTTTCCCATCCCCACCAGGATCACATCGGCGGCCTGCCCTTCATTGTACGCAATTTCCGGCCTGATGAGGTGTGGCTCACAGGCCAGGAGGCTTCCCTTGCAGCGTGGGACGAGCTTATGGATGCATGCAGGGAAATGGGCGTGCCCGTAAAAACCGTTGGGCAGCTTGAAGGCGGGTTTTTCTTTGCCGGGGCAAGGGTGGAGGTGCTTCATCCCCAGGCTGCTGACGCGCAAGGCTGGCGGCCTGACAAGGATTTGAACAACAACTCCCTTGTGCTTAAAATCTCCCTTGGGCAAATCAGCCTGCAACTGCCGGGCGACATTCAGAAAAGGGCGGAGGACAAAATGCTTGCCAGGCTGTTGCCGGAAAGGCTTGCCTCAACCGTGCTGGTTGTGCCCCACCACGGCAGCAGCACCAGCAGCCCAAAGCAGTTCATTGATGCGGTAAAGCCGCAGGTGGCGATAATAAGCGCTGGAAGCCGCAACTTTTACGGGCTTCCACACCCGGTTGTGGTGGAGCGTTACAAGGCAGGCGGCGCCCTTGTGCTGGAAACCGGCATACAGGGCGCTGTGCAGATTAAAACCAGGGGGGAGCGGCTGACGGTTCAGGCCCCTTACAGGCAGCGGCTTTCGCACCCAAGGGGACTGGCTGCAACATTGCTGGAAGCGCCGGGTTTGAGGGCTGTGGCGGCTGATGCCGGGCGGTAAGGGGCGGCAGCGGAGATGGGCGTTCCGGAGCAGGGGCCTGGAGGCGCGGTTTTGCCGGGCCTTATGGTGCGTGCAGAATGCACGCACCCCGGCAACCTGTGGTTGCCGGGCGCGGGCTTTTTAAAAAAAAGCCCGCCATAAGCCAACCGCGCATGGCGGCAAAGCCCTCCAATGCCTGCCCCTTGCAGCCGCGGAATTGCCGCCGGCCGCGCCAAGGCAGGGTACAAGCCTTTGAGCGCCGTCACCCGGCCTTTTCAACCTTCACCCATTGGCCGTTTAGGGCTGCCATGCCGCACATTGCATCCACAGCCATAAGGCTTGTAACCTCGTTTATGCAGGCCCCGGCGTGCTGACCGGCAACAGAGAGCCTTGCGCCGGGCCGGTTGTGGCCCCAGCCGTGGGGAATGCTGATAATTGATGGCATGATGTCATGGGTCAGCCCTGCCTGCACCTCAAACCTGCCGCAATCCGAAGAAACGCTTATAAGATCCCCGTCCTCAATACCCCGCGCCTTTGCATCATCCGGGTGCATCAGGGCTGCAAAGGGGTTGTTTTCCATGAGCTTTGAATAATTGTGCAGCCACCAGTTCATGGATTTGTGGGTTCTGCGGCCGATAAGCTGCAACTTGCCGGAAACCGGCAAAGAGCCCCTGTCGAAGAAATGCTCCTTGAGGCGGGCAAGGTCATCCAGGCAGGGCTGGGGGGCCAGATCTATCTTTCTGTCCGGGGCATACAGCCTTTCCGGCAGGCAGCAAACAGACGGGCCCAGATCAATTCCGTGGGGCGATTTGCGAATTTTATCCAGCGTGAGGCCCTTGCCCCAGGGATTCAATTTTGAGCCGTAAGGCCCGGTGCGGATTAAAAGATCCAGCAACCGGCCCGGTTGGCCGAGCCTGGCAAGGGAATCGGCTGCCGGAATGCCTTTAAGCCGTGCGGCAAGGCCAAGGATTATCTGCCAGTCGTGGCGGGCGTTTTCGGGGCAGTCAAAAACCGCCTCCCCAAACTTTGCCTTGTTGCGCACCATCAGGGCCTCTGTTGCCAGAGAAAAGACCTCGTGCTCCAGGGGGGTTGAAATGGGCAGTATAACTGTTGCATGGCGGGTGGTTTCATTTATGTAGTAATCCACGCAAACCATGCCTTCAAGAGAGGACAGGGCCTTTTCCACCTGCCTTGTGTCGGGCGAGGAAAGGCCCAAGTTGGTGCCGATTGCTAAAAGCCCCTTAACCTGGCCCTTGCCGGGTGTGAGAATCTCGTCATACAGGGCAGCAGCAGGCAGCTCGCCGGAAAATTCCGGCAGCCCCGACACCCGGCTTTTATAGCTGCCAAGGCTGCCGCGGGCCCCGACTCTGGCAAGAAGGGGAACCGCATCCACCACAGGCCGGGCGAACATCAGGCCTCCGGGCCTGTCCACATTGCCGGTGAGAAGGTTTAACGCATACACAAGCCAGTTGGTGAGCCCGCCGAAAAGCTGGGCGCATATTCCCATGCGGCCGTAGCAGGCAGCAGAAGGGGCCAGGGCGAAATCGCGGGCCAGTTGCCGTATTGTTTCCTCCGGCACGCCGGTGGCGGGTGAAACCGCTTTTGCCGGAAAGCCCATTGCCGCAAGCCGCAGCTTTTCCATGCCCTTCTCGTGCGGGAAAAGCCGTCCTGGCCTCACAAGCCCCTCGTCAAAAAGGGTGTTTATCATGGCCAGAAGCATCAGGGCATCGGTTCCGGGGCGGATAAACACATGCTGGTCCGCGGCCCTGGCTGTTTTGTGGCGTCTTGGGTCAACTGTTATGAGCCTGCCCCCGCGCTCCTTGAGGGCGGCAAGCCTGCCTGCCATATTGCCCACAGATATCATGCTGCCCTGGGAAACAAGCAGATTGCTGCCGAAAACAAGAAAATGGCTTGTGCGATCAATGTCCGGCACGGGAATCATTGCCTGATGGCCGAACACAAGGTAGGCGGCCACCATTGTGGGAAGCTGGTCAACACTGGTGGAGGAATAGCGGTTGCGCGAGTTGAGCGCAATAATCAATGGCAGTATGGAAAGCAGAAAGCCATGGGAAAAGGCATTGGGATTGCCAAAGTAAAGGGCCACGGAATCCCTGCCGTGGGCCTTCTGGATGCGCCGGATAAGGGTCGCGGACCTGTCAAGGGCCTCGTCCCAGCCTATGGGCTTCCATCCGCTGCCGGTTTTAAGCACAGGGGTTTTAAGCCTGTCCGGGTCCTCGTGCAGATACTTTAGCGCCCTTGCCTTGGGGCAGATATGCCCCCTGCTGTGGGGGTCGTCTTTGTCGCCTGTAATGGAAAGCACGCGCCTGCCGTCAGTTTTTACCACAAGGCCGCAGGCAGATTCGCAAAACGAGCAGGGACGGAAAAAGGTTCCCGGTTTTTCTGACATGAAGCGACATCCCTTTATGGAACGCTGCTGTTATTTCCCAAAACCCGGTGTGCTGCCGGATAACCTTTGAAAAGGCCCCCAAAATACGGCACACATCTTTTAATAATAGCAAAAAATCAAATTCGAAACCCGTTTTTTTGTGAGGGGAAATTTTTGCGACCCCCCTTTGGTCATCAGGCCTTTTCTTTGTCTTTGCAGGAGTCGTGCGAGCAGCCGCAGCCCGGCAAACCCGCAGCACAGGCATTTTTGGGCTTTTTGCCGGAAAAACGCCTTGCAAGCGCCCGGTAAACCGGCCCTGCGGAAATGCCGGCCAGCGCAAACAGCCCGGCCCACTTGAGCCACAAAGGCATAAACTCCCCGGCCTGGCCGGAAAGGGCCTTGGCGCTCAACCCAAGGGCAGCGTAAACCGCATCCAGGGCCAGCCCCAGGGCAACGGCAAAAAAGGCTATTGACGCCAGATATACGGCCGCAGCCCTTTTGCCAAGCACCCCTGTAAGCACTGTTAGGGTTGTAACATTTGTGGCAGGGCCGGAAAGCAGAAAAACAAGCGCAGCCCCAGGGCTTACCCCCATCATCACAAAGGCCGCGGCAACAGGGGTGGAGGCTGTGGCGCATATATAAATGGGTATGCCGATAGCAAGCATGACCAGCATGGAGACAATTCCGCCGCCCAGGTATTTGCCGAAAAAGTCTTCCGGCACAGCGGCCATAACAATTCCTGCAAACAAAATGCCGACAAAGAACCACCCGGCCATGTCCGCCCAAACATCGCCGAAGGCAAACTTAAAACCTGCTTTGGCCTTCTCCATGAAGCTGTGGTGGTTTTTGTGTATGGCCGGCTCGCAGTCAATGCCGTCACAGCAGCCGTCCACAGGGCAGGAGAGGTCCGGAGGGGCAGCCGGGATTTTTTGCGCGGAGGATCTTCCCAGCAAAATTTCCGCAATCCCCGCGCCAATGGCTGTGATAAAGGCTGCAAGGGGCCGGGCGACAGTCATCACCGGGTCCATGAGCGCGTATGTGGCGGCAATGGAGTCGGCTCCCGATTCGGGCGTGGACACAAGAAAGCTGGTGAGTGCGGCGTTATCCGCCCCCTGCTTTTTTAATGAAACCGCAACAGGCAGCACCCCGCAGGAGCAGAGGGGCAGGGGAATGCCCAGAATGGCAGCCTTGAACACGGCCTTGAAGCGGCCGGAGCCTGCCCCCAGGTGTCTGGAAACAAAGGCCGGGTCAAAAAAAACCCGCAACATTCCGGCCACCAGAAGACCCATAAGAATATAGACGGATGACTCCAGCAGCAGGCTGAAAGCATTTGCAGAGGCATCAATTATAAATGACATCGAAGAAATCCTTTTTGCCAAATGCACCCGGCCCTGAAGAGGGCGGGCGGCTGCTGTTATTCCCCGGCATGGGCCAGGCCGGTTTCAAGCAGATGGCGAACATGGTCGTCATCCAGGCTGTAATAGAGAACCTGGCCTTCCCGCCGGGCCTTCACCAGGCTGCGGTCTTTGAGCCGCCGGAGCTGGTGGCTTGCGGCGGATTCGCTAATTTCCAGAAAAGCCGCCAGATCGCACACGCACATGGGCTCGTTTTGCAGGGCAAGCAGCATTTTCAGGCGGGTGGGGTCGGATATGGCCCCGAAAATGCCTGCCATCCTCTCAATCTCCTCCGGCAGGGCAGCGGTTTTGCGGGCCCTTTCCACCCTGTCAACATGGATGCAGCGAACATGGCACCTGTCCGTTTCCTGGTGCAGATTTTTTTTGGCGCTCATTTTGTTGGTCCCCTGGGCCAATGGCAAACCGCTTTCAGAGATTGGATGCAAGGGAAGGAGTTTTCTGTAAACAGGCCTCTTTCCCCGGTTGTCCTGCGTGTGCAGTCACTTCCCTTCCAGCGGGCTCCTGTTTGGATTAAGGCAATCGCCCGGTAAAAAGGCCGGGTGCTTTTTGGATGGCTAATAGCCCCGGCCCGCCCAAGCCAGAAATATATGAACATATATTCATATATTTCATCGTCTGCTGCCTGTCAAGCAAAAAACCTGACCCCGCAAGCCCGCAAAAAAAGCGCCCGGAATAACCTCCTGCCCTGTTCAACAGGCATCCGGATAAACCGGACAGGCTGTGCGCAATAAATCCGGATGAGCTGTGCGCTGCAAACCCGGACAAGCTGTGTGCAACAGGCCCGGAGAAGCTGCACACCACAAACCCGGACAAGGCTGTGTGCAACAGGCCCGGAGAAGGCTGTTTGCCGCAGACCCGGACAGGCTGTGCGCTGCAAACCCTGACAGGTTATTTATCTATAAGGGTAAATATGCCGTGGCTTGCCGCGACATGATGAAAAAATCCTTTGGCTGGATTGCACGCAGATTGCTGCAGGAAGGTTGACTTGCTCTTCACAAAAAATAACTTCCTGTCCTTGACAATAAAGCGCCGATTCTTTAGCATCCACAAACTTGCAGCCGGAGTGGTGAAACTGGTAGACGCGCTGGACTCAAAATCCAGTGGGACTTGCGCCCATGTCGGTTCGATTCCGACCTCCGGCACCAAATAAATACAAGAATATCGGGGACTTGGAGATATGCCAAATCCCCGATATTTTTTTACAGATGGGAAAAACAGCCGTCTGTAGTCA
>Ga0351964_1157_pt1 | contig 11269 bp, 9 predicted proteins | sample TotcelT113001N15_FD_205807 | JGI IMG/M metagenome (GOLD analysis project Ga0351964, IMG submission 205807) | Enriched cells from coal bed in the Powder River Basin, Montana, United States - Total cells T11 rep3 HSBNCT.T11.300.1.N15 ... | reverse complement strand
CTTCTCCAGGAGCAGGCAAGGGGAGTTGCCCTTCGCAATGCAAAAACCCAGACCGAGCAGGTTGCAACCGGGCTGCGCCGTTTTTACAGCACTGACCAGGCCAAGACCATGGTGAGGGTTGTGGGGGACCCCCTCTTGAAGGATCTTAACTACAACCGCCTGAATCTCATCGTTGATTTTTCCCAGCGCCTTTTGTCCCAGCCGAACATTTCAATCAACCGTCAGGAAACGGAAATACGGCGGCGCATGGCCCGCGAAAGCGTGAAGCCGGTGTTTTTCCAGGTAAAATCCGGTGAAATGCTTCTGCGCGAAGGCGAGCGCATCACCGAAGACCACCTGCTCAAGCTCTCGGCCCTGGTTTCCGAGGCCGTTCCAGAGCGCATCCTTGCCCGGAGCCTTGGCATAGGCGCCCTGCTGCTGATTTTCTTTTTCACCTTTTATTTCATATATTTCAGGCCGGGCCGCCGAACCAGGGACCAGAAAATAAAGGATGTGGCGCTCATCTGCATTGTTCTGGCGGGTTTTTTCCTTCTTGCAAGGGGCTTTATGGAGCTCATTGCATCCGCGCCCCACGAGGCGGCCTATCCGCCGTTCCCCTCCCCCCTCATTCTGGCTGCCCCCCTGGCCGCAGCCCCGATGCTTCTGTGCCTCTTTCTGGGGCTGGGCGCAGCCCTGCCCTTTGTCATCGTGCTAACATTCTGCCTTTCGGTTCTCTTTGGCCAGCCCTTTGAAACCTGGGTTTACTTTCTTGTTTCAGGCAGCCTTGCAGCATACTGGGTGAGGGCCTGCCGGGAGCGCAATGTTTTTGTCAAGGCAGGCGTGTTCATCGGCCTGCTTCAGGCAGTGCTCATCACAGCCCTTTATCTGGCCAAGGGTGCGCCGCTTCTGGGGACACCGCACCTTTACGACATAGCCGCAGGCATGGTGGGCGGGCTGTTTGCAGGCGTGCTCACAGCGGGCATTGCACCGCTAATTGAAATTGCAATGGGCTACACAACAGACATCAAGCTCATGGAGCTTGCCAACCTGGACCGGCCGGTTCTGCGGCGTCTGATGATTGAGGCCCCTGGCACCTACCACCACAGCGTCATTGTGGGCTCCCTTGTGGAGGCCGCAGCCGCGGAAATCAACGCAAACCCGCTGCTTGCAAAGGTCTGCGGCTATTATCACGACATAGGCAAAATCAAAAAACCCCTTTATTTCATTGAAAACCAGGTGCCGGGCAAAAACCGCCACGACAAGCTGGCCCCTTCCATGAGCGCCCTCATACTCATCGCCCATGTGCGTGACGGCGTGGAGATGGCCAACCGTCACAAGCTCGGCGGGCCGATTGTGGACGCCATTCAGCAGCACCACGGCACAAGCATAATCGCCTTTTTCTATGAAAAGGCCAAACAGCTCCGGGGCGAGGACGCTGTGCGGGTGGATGATTTCCGCTATCCCGGCCCCAAGCCCCAGACAAAGGAGGCAGGCCTTGTAATGCTTGCAGATGTGGTGGAGGCAGCCTCCCGCACCCTTGATGACCCCACCCCGGCCCGCATCCAGGGCCTTGTCCAGCGGCTCATCAACAAGGTTTTTTCAGACGGCCAGCTTGACGAATGTGAGCTCACCCTGAAGGACCTGCACCAGATTGCCAAGAGTTTCAACAAGATATTGGCCGGAATCTACCACCACCGGGTGGAGTATGAGCCAGCAGCCGCCAAGACAAACGGAAAGGGGAAAAAAGCAAGTGGCAGTTCTGATAGACAACCGGCAAAACCGGCACAAAATTCTGAAAAAAAGGATGACAGCCAGCGCGAAGACCCTCTTAAGCGCCTTGGGCTTTGATGATGCCGAGCTGTCCCTTTCCATTGTGGATGACCAGGAGATGACCCGGCTTGCCGGGCAGTACCTTGGGCAGCAGGGCCCCACCAATGTGCTGGCCTTTCCCATGACAGAGGGCATCGGCGGCAATCTGAACCCGGAAATTTTAGGCGATGTGGTCATAAGCGCAGACACGGCTGCAAAAGAGGCCGCAGAGGCAGGCACAAGCCTTGTCCGCCGCATGGAGGAGCTGCTGGTTCACGGCGTGCTTCACCTTGTGGGCTTTGATCATGCCACGCAAAGCCAGCGCCGGGAGATGGAAGGCAAGGCCGATGAGCTTCTCGCCCTTTGCCGGGCCGTGTGAAGCCTGGCTCTGCCATGAATAATCTGCACGCCCGCAATCCCTTGGCGTGCAGACCCGGCAGCACAATGAATATCCCCATCAACAACAAGGAAAGGATCTATTCATATCATGGCAGGATTGGCGGTGAATGTTGACCATGTGGCAACCTTGAGAAACGCCAGGGGCGGAAACGAGCCGGACCCGGTTCATGCTGCGGTTCTGGTGGAGCTTGCCGGGGCAGACGGCGTGGTGGTTCATCTGCGCGGGGACCGCCGCCACATAAAGGACAGGGATGTTTATCTTATCCGGCAGATTGTGCGCACCAAGATGATTCTGGAAATGGCCCCCACTGAAGAGATGCTTGCCATTGCCTGCAAGGTGAAGCCGCATCAGGCCACCCTTGTGCCGGAAAGGCGCATGGAAATAACAACAGAAGGCGGCCTGGACATTGCCGCCAACCGGAAGCAGGTTGCCGGTGCCATTGAAACCCTAAAAAAAGAGGGGATTCTTGTAAGCCTTTTCATTGACCCGGACCAAAGGCAGGTAAGCCTTGCAAGCGAGGTGGGGGCAGATGTGGTGGAGCTTCACACAGGGGCTTATTGCGAGGCAAACACCCCAAAGGAGCGCAGCCGCCTTTTTGAGCATATAGCCCTTGCAGCCCGTCAGGCCCATTCCCAGGGCCTTGTTGTCCATGCAGGCCACGGCCTGGGCTACAAAACTTTGGAAGCATTTTTCGATTTTCCCCAAATCGCCGAGTTCTCCATCGGACACTCCATAATCTCGCGGGCCGTGTTCGTGGGCCTGGAAGCTGCGGTGGGCGAAATGCTCGACCTGGTGCGCCAGGTATAGCCCGGATAATTCGCGGGCCTGATTTGTGTAACGGAGTGCAGGCCAATGCTTATAGTTCCAAGCCACATTCCGGGCCGCCACTGCGCCAGCAGCGGCATGGCGGACATTGTAAACCACCACGGCATCAACTGGTCCGAGGCCCTGTGCTTTGGAACAGGCATGGGGCTTGGCCTCTGGTATCTGGGCTTTGAGGGCCAGGGCGCAAGCCGCATGGTCCATGTGCGCTCCCAGGACATTGAGCACCAGTTTTTTTCCCGCATGGGGGCAGGCTTTGCCTGGGAGCAGTTCCCAAATCCACAGGACGCCCACAACGCGCTCATCTCCGCCATAAGCCGGGGGCGGCCGGCGCTGTTGCGCACAGACATCTATCATCTGCCCTATTACAGCTCAAGCACCCATTTTCCGGGCCATGTGATTGTTGCCTGGGGCTTTGACATGGAACGCGGGATTTTCCGGGTTTCAGACACCCACAGGCCCGACCTTGTGGAAGTGCCTTTCCAGGCAATGCTCAAGGCCCGCTACTCCAAAAATCCCTTTTTCCCCATGCAGGGAGACCAGTTTGCGCCTGCATCCCTTTGCGCCCCAAAAAACCTGCCGGACATCATTGCAAGGGCCATTGTTGACCAGTCCAGGCAAATGCTTGAGCCGCCGGTGGATTTTGCCGGAATAAAGGCCCTGGACCGCTGGATGGACGAGATAGGCCTCTGGAAGGATTTTGACGACTGGCAATGGGTGTGCCGCTTTGCATATCAGGTCATCGAAAAGCGCGGCACGGGCGGGGGCGGGTTCCGGCTCATGTATGCAGATTTTCTGGATGAGGCGGCAAAAATGCTCCCGGACATCCTCACCCTGGGCCTGGCATGGCGAATGCGCGAGCTTGCCGATGCATGGACCACGCTTGCCCTGGCGCTTAAAGATGCATCTGAAAAGGAAAGCCCGGACTTTTCAACGGTGGTTCCAAAGCTTGGGGCTGTGCGCGGGCTTTGCCTGGACTACCACCAGAGGGCCGTGCGCCTTGCCGCCTGAACAGTATCCCGCACGCAATCACTTTGTTAAAAATGCAGGCTGCTGGTTTTTTTAAGCCCTGTCTGAAATTGCGGGCAGCTACGGCTATTTTGGAGCCCTGCCCGGCGCTGCCGACACACCGGCACCGGGTTCCGCTGCAAAAAAATGCCGGGCAGAGCCGTCCCGGACCGCTATTTCCAGGTATCCCCGGCTGCCGATCACAGCCACAGGGCTTTTGGGCGCAACATCCGCGTAGCAGCGGGCAAGGCCGTCAATGGTTTTGCCTGCCAGACAAAACGAGAGGTTGGCGGCCCTTGTGCGCTCCACCAGAGAGCGCAAATCCTGTGCGCCTAGGTTGGTGACAAGGTTGCCGAAGCGATCCGCAGCAACAACGCTGCCGATGATTTTGCCCTGCTCAACAAGGGGGCGGGAAAAAGGCAGGCTTGCCACCTCTTTCCAGTCAATGGAAGGGCCTAAATTTTTCAGGGCAACCCCCTTGGCAAGGTAGGCGCTAACCGGCCCCAAAATGTCCCTGCCATGAAAAGTTGCGCTCACAGGGTTCAAAAAATAGGCCGAGTTCTCAACAATAACAGCGGATTGCGGCGGATTGTCCGCCAGGGCAAGGGCAAGAAGCCCGTTATCAGGGGCCACAAAAAAATGCCCCCCGTGGTTTGCGGCAATTATTCTGCGCTTTGAGCCCACCCCCGGATCCACCACCGCGCAGTGCACCGTGCCCAGGGGAAAATAATGGTAAGATGCCGCCAGCATGAGCCCGGCCTGATAAACCCCGCCCGGCTCGATGCCGTGCGACAGGTCAACCACACTTGCCTGGGGGCAGATGCCAAGAATCACACCCTTGACCACCCCCGCAAATTCATCTGTCAGGCCGAAATCCGTTAGCAGGGTTATGAGCATGGCCTCTTTCCAGCAGAAGAATGGTTAAAAATTGAGCCGAAAGCACGACCTCTTTTTTTTCAATCAAAAAAACATGTTGACCACGAAAAGCACGAACCTCACGAAAAAACAACCATATTGCAACGCCGTCATTTAAGGCCCTGGTGCGCAGCCAAAGGCTATGCCGCTGTTCTGCTTTGAATCCATGCCTGGCGGTTCCAGGCGGACTGCTGCTGCGTTGCACTTCGCCGGGCAGGGAGCTCGATGTGCAAACAGCACACCTCGTCCCTGCCCGGCTCGTGCGCCTTGCATCCGCCTCGCCTGGAACCGCCAGGGGTGTCTGCCCTTTTCAATGGAGGCAAGGGCTTATTTGAATAGGAATAACAACTCGTTTTATTCTGGATTCCCGCATACGCGGGAATGACGGGTTTTTTTTGCTTTCCGATCCCGCTTTTGCAGGACTGACGGGTCTGGAAGGCCCACCCCTCTCCTCCCCCCGTCATTCCGGCCTTATGCCGGTGTCGAAGCCCTTGACGCTGTTCTGCCGGAATCCATGCACAGCCCTGTTTAAGGCAAGGTTCTGTTTCAATAGGGATAATAATCCAATTCTATTCTGGATTCCCGCATACGCGGGAATGACGGGTTTTTTTTGCTTTCCGATCCCGCATACGCAGGAATGACGGGCCTGGAAGGCCCACCCCTCCCCCGCAATAAAGTTTTGCAACTATCTTAACATTATAGGCGCTTGTCACAGCCCCAGTTTTTTCTGGCAAGGCAGGTTGAAGTGGCGGTAGGCCAGGTCCGAGGCTCTGCGGCCTGTGCTTGTGCGCTGGAGAAAGCCTATTTTGAGCAGAAAGGGCTCCACCACATCCACAAGGGTGTCTGCCTCCTCCTGGAGGGTTGCGGCTATTGCCTCTATGCCCACCGGGCCGCCGCCGTAGTATTCCATTATGGTGGAAAGGTAGCGCCTGTCCAGGTTTGTGAGTCCGGTTTTATCCACCCCTTCCAGGGCAAGGGCATCTGAAACTGTTTTGCTTGTAACCCTTCCCTCTGTGCGCACCTGGGCAAAGTCCCTCACCCTTTTAAGCAGGCGGTTGGCTATGCGGGGGGTCCCCCGCGAGCGCCTTGCAAGCTCGGCCGCGCTTGCCGGGTCCATTTCCATGTTGAGAATGGCAGCAGAGCGGCGGATAATGGTCACAAGGTCTGCTTCCGTGTAAAAGTCCAGGCTGCGGAAAATGCCGAACCTGTCCCGCAGGGGGGCGGAAAGAAGCCCCACCCTTGTGGTTGCGCCCACAAGGACAAACCTTTTAAGGGCAAAGCGGTGGCTCCGGGCGTGGATTCCCTTGTCAAAGATGAAATCAACGGCAAAGTCCTCCATTGCCGGGTAGAGGAGTTCTTCCACAATTTTCGGGGTGCGGTGGATTTCGTCCACAAAAAGCACATCGCCCTCTTCCAGGTGGGTGAGAAGTCCCAGCAGGTCCCCGCCCTTTTCCATGGCAGGCCCGGAGGTTACTGTGAGGCGGGCGCCCATTTCGTTTGCAATGATGTGGGCAAGGGTGGTTTTGCCAAGCCCCGGCGGGCCGTGAAAAAGCACATGATCCATTGGCTCGCCCCGGCCCTTGGCAGCCTGGATGGCGATTTTTAAAGTCTCCACAGCATCCTGCTGGCCCACATAGTCATCCAGGCGCTCCGGCCGCAGGGAGAGCACCTCCGGGTCAGCATCCACAGGAAGGCTTTCCTTTGCCATCAGGGTGCCCTGGCCGATTGTCCATTCCATGCTCATAGGCCTGCGCCCTTTTTGTAAACCTCCTCAATGAGCTCTTCGGGTGTATTGATGAGGGGGTTTCGTTTCATGGCCTTTGCTATCATTTCCTTTGCCTCAACTGCCGGGTGGCCCAACTGGCGCACCATGACCATAAGCACCTGGGTGCGGAAATCCTCGTCATCATCCGCTGAAACGGCTGGCGGCCTGCCCGGCAAATCTCCGGCAAAGGCCGCCATTTTGCCGTGCAGGGATGCCACAATTTTATCTGCCGTGCGCTTGCCTATGCCCTTTAGCTTTTGCAGGGCCGGGGCGTCTTTCCTCTCAATGGCGCAGGCTATTTCGCGCACAGGCAGGCAAAGGGCTGTGGCGGCCTTTATGGGGCCTATATCCTCCACGCTGATGAACCGCTCGAAAAAGTCTTTCTGCTGCTCATCCTCAAAACCTATGAGAACGGGCTTGGGCTGGCGCTCCGTCTGGTGGAAGTAGATGAAAAGGGAAATGCTGTCGCCCGGTATTTTGTTTGAAAGGCTCCGGGCCACCACTTCGGGCAGCAGAACCTCGTAACCCACGCCGGACACAAGCACAAGAACCCTGTCATCCCGTCGCCGCAGCAACGCACCTTCCAGATAACCGATCATAAAAAAACCAAGTCCGAAAAAAGCCTGTTTTTTAAGGGGAAATCTTTTGCTGCAAAAGAGCCCTGCCCTGCGAAAGAAAAAAGCAAAATGATCAGCAACTTGCAATGCGCCCATGAGAAGCCTGAAGCCAGCATCGCAAAAAAACTTCATTTATTGCCATGTTGCCCTTTTTTGTTCTTTTTGGCAAGAGAGTGTTTGGCGTATCTTCCGGGTCGTCAAATCCTAAAAAGGGGCAAAACATGGATTTTGAAAAGGCACGCATTGGGGCAATGACCAGGGTCATGGAGTTTCTCTCCAAAAACCCTCCGTTGATAAAAGGCCTTCTGCGCATGGCGGCATTGGCGCCTGTGCTCAAAAAAAAGCTGCCCGTGCTGCCAAGGGCCTTCATGGGCCTTACAGCCTTCGAGCTTCACACGGTTGACATGGAAAAGGGGCGCATTGCCATAGGCGGGGTTGAGGAGATAATGGCAGGCTCCAAGATAATCCACCTGCTGCACACCACCCTTGCAGAGCGCATAGGCCAAAAGGAAAAGGACAAGGCCCTTTACGAAATGGGCAAAACCCTTTGTTGCTGGGAGGTTTCCCAGGCCCTTGCGCACGGCCTTTGGGCCCCGCCAAGCCTTGCCCCGCTCATGGTAAACGGGCAGATTCTGGAAAAGGTGCAGACCGACAGGCTCATGGCCCGTTTTTTCAAACAGACAATGAACATGATGAGCCGCCTCATAACAGACGAGGGCGGCTGGGGGCACCTGGAGTTCGATTTTTCCGGCACGCCTTTAAAGGTTTTTCTGCACCATTCCCAGGAAGCCCGCTGGCTGGGCAAGTCCGAAAAGCCCGTGTGCAGCTTCTATGCAGGCATAGTGGCAGGGTACGCCAGCACCATTTCCGGCCAGGACTTTGAATGCAGGGAAGTCTCCTGTGCTGCAACAGGCGCGGATTTTTGCACCTTTGAGCTTGAAAAGGCCGTTTCGTGAAGGGTTGTGTTGCCGGGAGCATGGGGCAGTTTTATGCGCCTTTTTCCTGGCAATGAAAAGCAAGGCCGCTTTAACAGCCCTTGCGTTTTTTTGCGGCAACAGGTTGCATTTTTATCTGTTTTGCGGGCCCTGTTTTATTTTCTGTCAACAATTTCAAAGTGCAAAACAGCCTGTCCGGTTGCAGGCATTGAAACTGAAACAGGCTGTTTTAATCACAAGATGTTGTGGATATTCGCAGACAGCCCACACGCCGTGGTTAAAAAATCGGGCTTGGGCGCTGCTTTTAAGCAGTTGCCTTTTTGGGCCAAACCAAACGGCAGTGCGTTTTTTTTGCTTTTTATTACATTTTTTATTGACATTGCTGTTTTTGGGGCCTATCTTGTTGTGCAAAGTAACCCAGCAGAATCTCGATATCAGCTAAGGGCAACACCCACCGCAGACGAGATGCTCTGGTTTCTTCCATTTGGGGGATCACAATCAAGGGTGATTGAAACCCGGAAAAGGTTCCCGGTATAACCGCACAACGGTTTTCCTAAAGATTCTTCTCTGGAGGATTCCCCCAAAAAGTACAACATCTTTTTTAAGGAGGGCAGTACCTTGGCTGAAGGAACAGTGAAATGGTTCAACGATTCAAAGGGGTTTGGCTTCATCGAGCAGGATGATGGACCAGATGTGTTCGTGCATTACTCTGCCATTGAAGGCACAGGCTTCAAAAGCATCGCCGAAGGCGAGCGGGTGAAGTTTGATGTGGTGGAGGGCAAAAAAGGCCCCGCCGCAGCCAATGTTATGAAAATCTAACAGCGGCTCCAATTTTTCCTTAAGGGGGGCGGTTCGCATTTTGCGGGCCGCCCCTCTTTTTTGTTGCGGCTGCTGCATTCAGGCTGAATCCGGGCAAGGCTATTTTTTGCGGATTGCCCTGGCCCTGGGCATTGCCCATTTCACTGGGGTCTGCCCAAAAAGGCCCTTATGCGCCGCCTCCACGCGGCCGAATCCGCATTTACCAGGGCCGCGTATCTTTGCGAGGCATTGTCTGCCATTAGGCACAGCACAGGCACCACAACAAGGGTGAGCAGGGTTGCCACGCCCAGGCCGAAAATGACGGCAACAGCCATTGAGCCCCACCATTGGGATGACTCGCTGCCGATGTCCCAGGCAAACCTGCTAAAGTCAAAGCTTATGCCTGTGGCCATGGGCACAAGACCCAGTATGGTTGTAACCGCAGTGAGCAGAACAGGCCGCAGCCGCACAAGGCCGGCCACCATGAGCGCATTGCGGGTGGGCATCCCCTGCTCTTTCTGCTTGAAATAGTAGTCTATGAAAACAATGGCGTTGTTTACCACCACCCCTGCAAGGCTGATAACGCCGATTCCTGTCATGATAACGCCAAAGGGCCTGCCTGTGAGCACAAGGCCCAAAAACACCCCGATAAGGGAAAGCAGCACCGAGGCCATGACAATAAGCGGCGCAGACACGCTGTTGAACTGGGTGAGCAGCACCAGGAGTATTATGCCGATGGCCGCCAGAAAGGCCTTGGAAAGAAAGGCTGTGGCCTTGGCCTGCTCCTGCTGCTCGCCGGTGAAGGTGAAATCGTAGCCCCGCGGCCAGGCCTGCTTTGCAAGCTCCTTTTTCAGCACCGCGATTATGGCGTTGGCATTGCCGCCCTCGGCCAGATCCGCAGATACGGTCACAATCCTTTTCTGGTCCAGCCGCTGTATGGCCCCTATGCCGCTGCCCAGGCTCACCTGTGCAACAGAGGTGAGCGGCACCGGCTCGCCGCCAGGCCCTGAAACTGTTATGCGCTTTAAGCTCTCCACAGACTGGCGGTCCGCTTCGGGCAGCCTTGCAAGGATGTCGTACTCCTCCTTGCCGTGGCGGAAAACCCCCACCTTGACCCCGTTTATGGCAGCCTTCACGGTGTAGGCTATGGTGTAGGCGTCCAGGCCCATAAAGGCCGCCTTTTCCTTGTCTATGTTCACCCTCACTTCGGGCTTGCCGCGCACAAAGTCATCTTTCACATCCACAAGCTGGGGAACCTTTTCCAGCTCCTTTCTCACCTGGGCTGCCAAAGCGCCCAGAACATGGAGGTCCTCGCCGGATATTTCAATGTTAACCGGCGCTCCTGTGGGCGGCCCGCCCTCCTCCTTTTCCACGCGCACCTGGGCCCCTGTTATAAGGGCCAGAAGCCTGTCGCGGATTTCATCTAGCACTTCCGGGCTTGGCCGGGAGCGATCCTTGAAGTCCTCAAAATCCAGCACCACGGTGGAAAGATGGGTGCCGGAGCCCCCCTGGCCTGAAAAGGGGTTGCCCCCAAGGGTGCCTATTTCCGAAATTACAAAGCGGATGTCCGGGTACTGGCCCACCACTTCCTCCACCTGCCGGACAAGGCGGTCGCTTGCTTCCAGGTTTGTGCCTTCAGGGGCCTGGATTCGCACATAGGCCCGCCTGGGGTCTGCCTCTGGGAAGAACTCCACGCCGTTGCCGGAAACTGAATAGACGGCAATGGAGCCCACAAGCAGGGCAATGGCCGCAAAAACCGTCATGAGCCTGTGGTTCAAGGCATGGTGAAGCAGCCATATATAGGCCCTGTGGATTATGGGGGGCTTGCCGTCACTTGTTTTCAGGGCCTTTTTGGGAATCCGCTGAAAGCGGGCGGAAAGCACGGGGTTTATGACCAGGGCCACAAAAAGGGAGGAGGCCAGGGCCATTATGAGGGTCTGGGGCAGAAAACCCATGAACTCGCCCATTATGCCAGGCCAGAAAAGCATGGGGAAAAAGGCCCCGCAGGTGGTGAGCGTGGAGGTGATGACAGGCCAGGCAACCTCGTCTGTGCCTATGCTTGCCGCCTCAACGCTGGACTTGCCGTCCTGCATGTGGCGGTAGATGTTCTCCACAATGACAATGCCGTTGTCCACCAGCATTCCCAGGGCCAGGATGAGCGAGAACAGCACCACCATGTTCAGGCTCACGCCAAAGGCGGTGAGCAGCATGAAGGTGAGAA
>Ga0351964_1154_pt1 | contig 11675 bp, 11 predicted proteins | sample TotcelT113001N15_FD_205807 | JGI IMG/M metagenome (GOLD analysis project Ga0351964, IMG submission 205807) | Enriched cells from coal bed in the Powder River Basin, Montana, United States - Total cells T11 rep3 HSBNCT.T11.300.1.N15 ... | reverse complement strand
TATCCTGCACTCGTCTCGGGCGCGGTGCTGCCGAAGGGCTGCGACGGCACTTATTGTCCTCTAAGCTATTGGGAGGGCATACCGCCCTAGCCCGGTGTCGAACCACGGGAAGTGGCCTTCCTTGAAGCGGAAGCCGGGCCCAGGTGCCAAATCCCATAATGTTTGATCTGATTGAAACACAACACTAATGACTGGTCCACGAGTGCACGGCAATCTGCAGCAGGCACTGAGTGGCGAAGACGGGCCGCTCTGACCGGGATCATACGTACGGAATCGGTCCTTCGCCGAGGCTTCTATACCGGTGAGAGCGCATAAGTATTTCGCATAAGAGGTCTTATGCGTTGACTTTCGTCAATTCGGCATGCTAGCATAGTCCTGTAGGGTGTCCATAGGGGCGAGAAAGCGCTTCGCATAATCCGAAACGCGTCACAACCTGCTCGTCCAGCCGGGCCATACCTGCTGCACAAATGAAGGAGACACTACTCGACTTTAGAACTGAACTGCATCGCCAAGACAGGGCAGAGAACACCGTCGCGAGCTATCTCAGAGACCTGGAGCTTTTCGCGCGCTGGTTCTCTCGCAACACCTCGCGCGACACGTAGGGGAGAAAAGCCACGTTGTGATCCCTCAGCTGTTCGAGGATCGAGGCGTCGATTTCCTTCTTCACCACGGGCGACTCGATCGACGCGTCGGTGAGGTAGACTAGGATGGCGTCACATCTTGGGATCCCATCCCTGAAGACCTCATCCAGCCACGGATGCCCGTGACGTATATCCACGTCATCTTTCCACGGGTTGGTCTGGCAGCCAATCAGATCCTTCCACACCCGCTCTATGAACTCGTCATCACGTTTGGAGTGGGATAAAAACACCCTCGGCTTGTTCTCAAGCTCCTCCACAATTCCTCCAAGACAACGCTGCGAGCTGCACTAGAACAAGGCATCCGAGCTCGGAGTTGCACGTCCGCTCGTCTGCTTACCTCGACCCGCTTATCTGCAGGTCCTCGCGCCCTGCCATCCCTCAGCGCCTCCACCTGGCCTATGCTGTGCTGCGCGCCCTACTACGCAGCACCTCGCCTGTAAACTGCGTACAACTCATCCCCGAGAACACGTGCCGCTTCGACCCAAGCACCTGCGCAGTGTTGTACTCCGTCACGCTCGCCAACGAATTCACGGGGCGGCATCCCAGGTGCAGCGACGCAGCCCACTCGTGCATGGACCTCTCGAACAGCACTAGGATGGTTCTGCCACCGATTGGAAGCGCCACCCGGACTCCCGGCGAGGCGATACCGTCGCCGCCCGCACTTCCGAGCGCAGCGAGCCGGATCCGCACAACCGGGCAATCAGACGTTACGAACGGTGTCCCGGTTGGGTTGGTTAACACCACCCAGTAGTGACCAAGCAACACTCCGGCGTATTTCGCCAACCTGTCAAGGTCCACGAGCAGTCGAAGGTGGCTGAGCTTGAGGGCTCGGGGATTAGCGACTATGTCTTTCGGCACCTCCTTCCCCAGGGCGGCCGAAGCCCTTTCGATCACCCGCCTAAATGCCTTCTGATGCGCCTCCTCAACCATTGCCCGTGCCCCGGCTGTTCTTATGTACAAGAACATCATGTGTTCAGCCATGCGTTGCTGCATATTCGTGTCAATACCGACGCCATAATGCGCGTTCCGCTCAATCTGCCCCAGCGCGTCTGCTAAATCCCCCTCCACGTCCGAAAGCGCGTTCTCAATGCCATCCGGGTCAGTCTCTCGGGCAACCGATTCCGGAACACCTGTCAGTGGAACGCTGTAGAAGCCCGACTCCGCCGCCGCGTTACGGATGCTAGTTTCGAACTCACGGTTTTCTGCCTTGTCGAACGCCCATATCTTCCCTCGTCCGGAGGCGAATCTTTGCAGATAGCACCGGGGTACGGTATGGTGACGCTTCTTACGCGAGGTCACGTTGCCCAGCCCCCGGATACCGCACGCCATTCCGGAGGCAATGAGTCTCGTGAGAACGGTCCGGCGCGCGGGTTTCCTTCAGCGACCCATGCAGGGATCTCGTTCCACGGGTCCTCCCTCCCTCCTTCCTCCCGGATGCACGCGTGCGGCAATGGCGAGCAGAGTCTTGATGCGCGCCTCGTCCAGGCTGGCCGGTTGGTCAAAATCGGATGCCACAACATGCAAGCTCCGAAGAAACGCCCATAGCTCATCGGGGGTGACTTCTCTCCCAGAGGCGCAGTTGCATAGCCTCTGGAAAACGGCAAGATAGTCTCGACTCTTCTACGAAGTGAATTCCTGGCGTTCAACGCGTGCCTGGAAGCCTGCTGCTGATGGGGCTGCCCACGCGATGTCGAGCAACGTCACGAGATGTCTGTTCGTTCCGGAGAGTGGCCCGGTCGCCAGCACAATCGCGTCAAGTTCTCTGTCAATACCAGCTGCACTCCACAGTTCTGCCCAAGCGTCCTTCACTTCCTCCGCAAACACCTGGCTTAGTTCGTGAAGGATGTAGATAGCAGGTTCTTGCTGTGAGAGACTGAACTGAGCGTGCATCCATTCTGGGTCCATCCGTCCAGGACGTTCGAGTCCGAATGTGGAGATGATTCCTCCTCGCATCTGATCCACCTGGTGCTATAATAGTCTAGGTGTGTCAATGAGTCTATTCGACATCGAATCCCGACAAGCGGAAGGCACGTCTGGTCCAAGCCCGAGCCCTTCAAATTGCCAGGGACATTGCTCCTTGAGAAGCAGGAGCAAGGAGACATCTTCGAGGAAGCCAAATAGATATTTGGAGGAGAGTGCAATGACCAGAAGCAGACGCAAGTTGATCGAAACCCTGGTGGGGAAGGGAGCAGTCTTGTCGGGGGATGAACCCAGAGCAGATGTACTTTATCGGGTCAACGTCTATCAGGAATCCATTTTGGCAGGCGATCAGTGGCTTGACGGCCTGAAAGACGCTTCGGGATCAATCCATGTTGTCAACGGCAGCTTTGGACTTATGGACGATAACCTCTACCTCCGGTTTGAGGACAAACGACGCGTACGTATTTTTCCCCGGCAGCAAACCAGCGAATCTGACTGGCGCATCCAGTGCTCTGGCGATTGGTTTACGACGTAGTCTTTCTCTTCCTCCCGTTCGTAATCCCCAATCTGTCTACTGGAGAAAAACGGGCGTGCTGGATTTGGACGTGGCTTTCCGCCAGGTGCATATAGATTTGTACCGTGGATAGGTCAGTGTGCCCGAGCATTAACCGAAGGCTCACAACATCCCCGCCGTTCATGAAATACTTCACAGCGAACGTGTGTCTGAATAGGTGGGGATGTAACCTTGGAACGCCCGGCTTCTTTTGCCCAGCCGATAGATTACCTGAAATAACCCATGTTTCAGAGAATCACCTCGACCGTTACTTGGCCGAGTTTGACTACCGATACACAAGCCGCAAGAACCGCTCGTGGCGAGCGCACGGAAGGTGCCATAGGGCGAACGGCGGGCAAGACGCTGACGTACCGTAGGCCGACTGAGGGCGCAGACGCGCTGATCGAGTCAACTATTTTCTCGGAGGCTCGTCTCGTGTCTCATCACTTTTCCGCGATGTTCTCTTGGGTTTAGGGGGTGCCTTTGCTTGGAGCAGTCCCAACAACGCCTCCTCCGGACTGAGCGGGTGCAAAGAGACGGCCTTGGCCCTGTGTTTCTTTTCGCACCATGACCCATCAATATGTCTTTCCATTCTCGGCTATCCCTCTAGCGCCCTGGTTGCTGGCTGTTCGTCGCTGAACGATGCAAGTGGTAGAACCGGTCGCACTCCCTCCCAGTAAGGCGCGAGTACATGCACTCCCTCAATAGGCCCAACTGCGAACTTGTCCGAAAAGCTACGCTTATCCCACACCAGAAGCACGTTGCATCCGGTCAGGATGGCGGAAGCTAAATGGATTGCATCCGGTGGCATCACATGGTAAATGGCGCCCAACTGTTGGGCCTTTTCGGCCACTTCTCTATCTACCTCAATGGGCATGATCCATTCATGCCGGAGAAACTCCGCAAAGAGTTTGTTTACCTCAGGCAATTCGTCCGCCTGTAACTCCCTTCCTGATTCTTTGAGCCTTCGGACTTCCGCGATTGTCAGAAAGGACGTGTGGATGACGTATTTGCCCTGCCGAGCATCCTCGAAGATCCTCGTTGTGATCTCGGATCGAGTGCGCCCCTCAGACACCACGTTCTGCTCTTTCTTTATGTGTGCTAGAAACACTGACGCGTCCAAGTAGGGCTTCTTAAGCGGCGGAAGTAGCCCCAGGTTCATTTCAGACTGCTTGGCGGCACCTTCACCCATTGCTCAAGCTCCTGAGGTATTCCTTGTCCACAACATCAGACGCAATATCCGCGTCGCTCCCCAATAGTTGGTCGATGGTTGGCAACTTTTCTTCTTCTTCGAAGTACCGCGGAATACGCGTGACCTCAATCCTGACTGCTTGTCCCCTTTCATTGTAGAAGATAGTGCCAGTTGCTACCACCCTGCGCCGCTCGCGCAGAGCTTGGATAACGTTGTCTTCAAGTTCCTTAGTGAGGGTGCAGCGGATCGGTCGCCTGCTTCGGGCCTGGGTAATGCTAAAGTAGTTGCGGCCACGTCGCACCGAGACTAACTCAACTCTTCCTTCAATAGAACCCATGGCTTTGTAGGCTGGCTTTAACAGGCCGCGAAGAGTAGACGCGTCAGCTGCTGCGAAATCCGCAGTTATTTGTCCACTGTCTAGCGAGAAATTGACACCGCTCGCGCCATCTCGGCCGAAGGCGTGCAGGACATCTTTCAAGGCTATAATGTTGTTCTCCGAGAAGTACGGGGGCGTTTTGTTCTCTTCCCGGATCATCCTGAGTCCGCCCGTGAAGCGCTCAGCGATAGTCTGCTGGTAATCCCGCTCGCCGGGCCGCTGTCTGCTTCTGAGATCGACACACGCACTCCCAGAGCCGAGATAAGAGATCAACCAGTTGGTAGTTCCGGCGTCCTGCTCGGAAATACGCCGATCCAAGTCCCTCAGGATTCCGAGGGACTTATCAATCGTGGAGACAAAGGAACGTGCGGAGATTTCTCCTAGTGTCCCCTTTATGGTAATGCGAATTGTCGCCATTCCGGTTCTCCCTCCGAGCGTAGCGTCCGTGCTCGGTCGTACCGCATGTCGGCCAGATTATTGTATCACAGTCTCTACTAATGTCCAGACCCCGAATTGCACCTAACGTTCTCGTCGGCATCGAAGCGTTCGTCTCTCTTCAGCTGTCGGGGTCGTTCAGACAGGTTGCGCAGCCGGAGAAACATACGCGCGAGCAACTCCCGGCCAGACAGCGCGAAGAGCTTCTTCAGGGGCTACTCTCTATGTTTGTGGCAAATTCCATACCTGAACTTTCAGAATGGAACAGCGGACCTATTATGGAGTGTACTCAAGAGCCTATCGACCTCCGCCTCGCCCACGTGCTTGAAGACCGGGTAGCATATCCTAGGAAGCGGGACATCAATGGGAGACTGGCCAAAACCCTAGATCCGCTAGGGAGCTCGTCCTTGAGAAGCGGAGAGATCCTGACCTCTACGAGCTGCGTGAGGCGATTGTCAAATGAAGTTTTGTCACGGCATGCCGTGACAGACCTGGGCTCGTTCAGACTGCATATCGCTCCCAGTGCCCAAGGATATAGACGTGCTCCCGTAGGAATTGAAAGTCGTCTCTTTCAGCCCGTTGCTCGATGGCAAGGAGTTGCCAACCTCTCTCAAAGGCCATAGTCGCCACGTAATCGTGGTGCTCTTCTTTCAGTGTGCGGACCTCGAAAAGCTCAAGCCTGCCGTGCTCGGCGTATTCCGGCCCGTGGCATATGATGTCTGGATCATCGGTTATCTGCCAGGCCATTTCTTCCTTGTTTTTGGCCTGTTTGTTCTCGACTTCCTTGAAGGCTTCTCCTTCCCAGTGGCTCCCGCTCTCGTCGGTCACAAGGTGGTACTCACAGAGTTGGTTGTACACGGCCAAGCGGTCCGTATCGAGTTGTAGGATGGCCTTTCTGGTGTTTTCCAGCAACTCCCAGTGAGTAGCTCCGTATACGGTAAGAGCCTGCTGGAACCCCTCTCCATAGTAGATGACCGTCTCCCACGTCTTCATGTTATCCTCCTTAAGCCGAGCATTTTCGCTTCGGCAGAATCCCCAACCTATCAACCGGAGAAAAGCGGGCGTGCTGGATCTGGATGTGTGATTCCGCCAGGTGCATGTATATCTGTACGGTTGACAAATCCGTATGTCCGAGCATGAGCCTCAGACTCATGACATCTCCACCATTCATGAGGTATTTTACGGCGAAGGTATGGCGGAATAGGTGGGGGTGTAACCTTGGAACGCCGGCTCTTTTTCCTAGACGGTGGATCACCTGAAATAGCCCATTGGTTGTCAGGGGGAGCCCTTCCACGGACAGAATGAGACAATCATCCCTTTGTGGCTCGGGACGGAAGGTTTGGGCGTAACGCATGATCGCCTTCCTAGTTCTTGCTCCGAAGGGGATAATCCGTTCCTTGCTTCCCTTTCCCCAGACTTTGATCTTTGAGTCGTCCATATAGACATGTTCGAGCTTCAAGGTGCACAGTTCGTTGGCTCTCATTCCTGTGTCCAGCAGTAGAAGGACAATCACCATCAAGCGGGAACCCAGGAAGCAGCGGGGGTTGATTTGGTCCAGTAGGGTTTTGATTTCCGTGTCCGAGAGTATCTCGATCATAGGCTGGGGGAGCTTGGGGCGTTTTAAACGGGTGAACGGGCTGATGGCCGTGAAATCCTCTTCGACCAGCCAAGAGCCGAACACCTTGAGAGCACGTACGTACCCATGCACCGTCTGTGCCGAGAGTCCCCCTTCTTCATCGGGGCGGTTGGGGTGATCGGTGAAACGGGTGGTCCGGTTTTGAAGGCCGGTAATGAACCCTCTTGCTGAATCCAGGGAGATATCCGGTAGTTTGGGATCTGGGCCAAGGTGTTGGGCGTATTTAGAAAGCATGCCGTGATACCAGGTCAATGTCTTAGGAGCTTTACCCTCCATCCTCTTAGTGGAAACAAAAAGGTCAATGAGGGTGCTGACCGGCATTTCCATGCGTTCCCTCCGAAGAATCTCAAGCGTTCTACGACTCATTGTAAGCCTCCCAGCCAGTGTTTGTTTGCAGACACTTTGCAGCAGTCGTGCAGACTCTTGGCTAGTCAGCATGTCACGGAGGGGATAAGTCAGCGTGTCAGAAACGAAAAAACGACACATAGACTTGGAGTCTACATGTCGTAATCGGTACCTGGCGCGCCCGGCGGGACTTGAACCCACAACCTACTGATTCGAAGTCAGGCACTCTGTCCAATTGAGCTACGGGCGCGCGTACGCACATTCTATGCGGCCAAGTGACTCGTGTCAAGCGCCGCGCGCGCCCTCAGCGGGAATCCACCCCCGCCGCATGCAGCGACGTCAACGCGCGAAGGGTAATCCATCGGCTGGGCTGCCGGAGCGTCTCCAGGGGAACTCTCATCCTATTCAGTGTGAAATCCAGTCGCCAGGCGCCGTCCGGTCGCCGCTTCTTGCGGATCAGCTCCAGTGTGGGTTCCAGGCGCGAGTCGCGGGCCGCACCCAGCAGCACGAGGGTCTCCATGGCCTCCAACGCGTCCGTCTGGTAGGAGCGCGGAAACCCAAACTGCGCCCACTGGCGGCTCGGCTTTCCATTGGGTTTGGTCGGGTAGGCGCCGGTGGAGAGGTCGCCGCCGAGCACGAACTCGATGCCCGTGTACAGCGCGTCGCGCACGGTCTGCGTCCGCTCGGAGTCCGGGATCTCGGCCAGCGCCCGCAGCCCCTTGACGACGCCCCAGGCGCAGGGGAGCCCGGCGTTGTAGTGACACCGGCCTCTACCGTCCGTCAGCGATCGGGCGACGGACTCGGCTGCCCTCTGCACACGCGGGTCCTGGCCCATTCCCAACCGCAGCAGCGCAAACGCCACCTGGCCGTCGCAGCACAGCATGTCGGCGGCATCGTGTTTCTTGTAGATCTTGCCGGTGGCTGGAAAGCTGCCGTCGGCGGCCCGAAGCGCGCTCAACACCCGCTCGCAGCCGGAACGGACCCTGGGGTCGGCGGGGTCGGCGCACAACTCGGCCAGGAAGACCATCTGCCATACCGTGCCGCCGTACATGGGGCTGTATCCGTCGACAACGCCGTCCCAGGCGCCGTCCGGCCCCTGATCGGCGAGAATCTGCGCCGCCGGCCCCGCCGCCATGATGGCGCGGCGGGCGGCGAGCACCTCCGGGTCGGACTCGGCGCCGTGGAGCAGCCGGCGAAGCGTCAGATAGCGCACCGAGGGGTTGGCGGAGTCGAGCAGCCACGCGAGAGCCGTCCGGTCCGACTCGGTCCAATGGGGCATGTCGCATCCTCCCGGCAGAGCAGGGTCCACACGGCGCCATGATACCACTATTGCCGGTGATTTTCCATTGACGCCGATTCGGGCGGCTGCTATACTTGCGGCGGAGTGGCCGCGGCGGACGCCCGGAGGCTCCTCCTCGGGCTCGATGCCAGGATGCGACCCGCTACCGCGGGTGGGAGGATTGGCTATGCTGGAGAATCTGTATTGGCTCGGCCACGCCAGCTTTCGCATCGTCGGCCCACCGACAGTCTATGTGGATCCCTGGAAGCTGGCGGCAGGCGCACCAAAGGCGGACCTGGTGCTGATCACTCACGACCACCACGATCACTTTTCCCCGGATGATGTGGCCAAGATCGCCACGCCGGAGACCTCGTTTGTCGCGCCGGCGTCGGTGGCGAACAAGCTGACCGGCGACGTGCACATCGTCCGGCCCGGCGACGTGCTCACAGTCCAGGGGGTGGCGATCCGCGCCGTCCCGGCCTACAACCTCACCAAGCAGTTCCACCCGAAATCAGCCGGGCATGTCGGCTATGTGGTTGAGATCGGTGGTCGCACGATCTATGTCGCGGGCGATACGGATCACATCCCCGAGATGGCGACGCTGCGGGTGGACATTGCCCTACTGCCGGTGGGTGGCCGCTACACGATGACCGCTGACGAGGCGGCCGAAGCTGCCAACGCGATGCGGCCCCGATGGGCGGTGCCCACTCACTATGGCAGCGTCGTCGGCGGGCCGTCCGACGCCGAGCGGTTCAAGAGGCTGTGTCGCGTGCCCGTCGAGATTCTGTCGGTGACGGTGCCGTGAAACCGGGCCGCGCCGACGGCCGCCGACGCACCAGGGTGTGCAGTCGGATCCGGGGCATGTGCGCCCTGACTTGGAGCTGGTTTCTTCCGACGCGATCTGGAGGCACCGAATGTCCGACCTCACACTGCTGATCGTCTGGTTCCTGGGTCTGGTCGTCGCCTACCTCGTGCTGTTTTGGCTTTTTCCCTGGTGGGCGCGGCGGACCCCAAACGACATCGACGACGTGGTCGTGGGCGTGCTCCAGGCGCCGGTCCTTGTCGTTCTGGTGCTTCTCGCCGTCTCGGACCTTGTGCGGTTCACGGGGCTGCCTGCCGACACCCTGCACACGATCAGATTGGTCGCCTCTTTGCTGCTGATTGTGACCGTGACGTGGGGAGTCTGGCGCCTGATTCGCGACATCATCCTCTACTACGGACGACGGCTCGCGCGGCGCAGCGAGTCCAATTTCGACGATGTGCTGATCCCCGTGCTGGACGTGCTCTCGCCGGTCATCATCGTGGCCATGGCGTCGATCCTGATGCTGCGACTTTTGGGCGCCAACGTGACGGCGATCGCCACCACCACCGGTGGGGCGGCCATCATCGCCGGCCTGGCGATGCGCGACACGCTGAGCAACATCCTGGGTGGGCTGGCTCTTCTGATCGACACGCCCTTTCGCTTTGGGGACCTGGTGGTGTGGGAGGGGGTCGTCTGCCAGATCCGCCGGATCGGACTGCGCGTGACCACATTCTACAACACGGAGGACCATGCCGAGGTCTACATCCCCAACAGCCTGCTCGCGGCATCCAAGCTGATCAACCTCACGCGGCCCAGCCCGGACCTGCGAGTGCCGATACCCGTGACGTTTGCCGACGGGCAGGCGGCCGTATCTGCCCGCGATACCCTGTACGAGGTGGCGGACGCCAACCCGTACATCCTGGGAGACGTGAGTCGCAAGATCGACGCCATGAGCCGCGCGATTCAGGTGGCTGAGCCGGGTTCCGTCGCGGAGAGCGAGCTCAAGTGGGGCCTGGAGACGCTTCGACGTGAGGAACGGCTGGATCGACGCCTCAAGCGCATCATCGCGATCTGCCAGCGCATTCTCGGGGTCGTTCGCTCCGCCGAGAAAGGTGGATTCAAACCGGACGAGCAAGCGCTGATCAAAGCGCACCTCCGGGGTTTGAACGAGCATGCGGACCGTCTTCAGTCGTCGCTCCTGTCCTGGGCACGGTCACGATCGCGTGACCCTCACCTGCGGGGTTACCCGGAGGAGCGTCGACGCCTCGTGGAAGAGGCCGAGATGCGCAACCTGGCGCTGGGTGATCATCTGGAGGGCCTACGGGATCACCTGGAGAGCCGCAACCTGCACGACATGCAGCGCCTGGACGACGTGGTGGCAAAGTTCTCCGAATGGCTGCCGTGGTCGTTCAAGCACATCACCCCAGCCTGGAAGCACCCGTTTGTGAGCATCCGGCAGGCCAACACCGCGCCGCTGCCGGTGCAGCTCATCGTGTACGTCGACGACATTCACCTGGAGGGCTTTCTCCGCAGGCAGAGGGCGATCAGCGCTTTGAGTGAGGCGATCACGGAGCGGCTGAGGCAGAGGTAGGGCGGCCTGCCGGCGGGAGTGAGCCCGAGGCCAAAGCCATCGGGCTGGGAAAACAAAGCCCTTCGGGCTGGGGCCGTGTGTCAGCCTGCCGCAGCAGGCTTGGTTTTCTGAGCGCGGTGGCTTCAGCCCCGCGCTTGGGACCGTCTGAGCTCATGCGCTAGCGAGGGTCGGCCATCCACGGCAACGCGTCCAGGTCCACATTCCCGCCGGACACGATGATGCCGACCCGCTTTCCCGCGGCGTCGACCTTGTGCTCCAGCAGCGCGGCCAGCGGTACCGCGGACGACGGCTCGATGACGATCTTGGCCCGCTCCCAGACAAATCGCATGGCCTGGATGATGGTCTCTTCCTTGACGGTCAGGACCCCGGTCACCAGGTCGCGCACGATCGGGTAGTTGATCTCGCCGAGCGACGTCTTGAGTCCGTCGGCCACGGTGTGCAGGTGCCCTACGGCCGGCACCACGCGCCCGGCGCGCAGGCATTGCACCGCCAGGTCCGCCTGTTCGGACTGGGAGCCATAGACTCGAGTGCGCGGCGAAAGCTCGGCCACTGTGACCGCCGTGCCCGACAGCAGCCCCCCGCCGCCCACTGGCGTCAGCACCATGTCCAGGTCCGGCACATCCTCCAGCAGTTCCAGCGCCGCCGTGCCCTGCCCGGCGATGATGCGCGGGTCGCTGAACGCGTGTACGAGCGTGGCGCCGGTCTCGCGCGCCAGGTCCAGCGCGGCGTTCTGCATGACGTCGAACACGTACTCGACCAGGGTGATCCGCCCGCCATAGCCGGCCACCGCCGCCTTTTTCGCCTCGGGGGCGATGTCGGGCATCACGATGTATGCGGGGATGCCCCGCAGCCTGGCGGCCAGCGCCACGCCCTGGGCGTGGTTGCCGGAGGAAAAGGTGACCACT
>Ga0351964_1150_pt1 | contig 12106 bp, 12 predicted proteins | sample TotcelT113001N15_FD_205807 | JGI IMG/M metagenome (GOLD analysis project Ga0351964, IMG submission 205807) | Enriched cells from coal bed in the Powder River Basin, Montana, United States - Total cells T11 rep3 HSBNCT.T11.300.1.N15 ... | reverse complement strand
TGGAAGGAAGGCTTCAAGGCCATCTGTGCCAAGCTGGAGCGTGAAGGTTGGGGCAGGGCAACGGTTGCGTACCGTATTCGCGACTGGCTCATCTCCCGACAACGCTACTGGGGAGCGCCAATACCTATCGTCTACTGCGACAAATGCGGCGTGGTGCCGGTCTCCGAGGAGAGCCTGCCGGTGCTCTTGCCGCCCGACGCGGAGTTCAAGCCCACGGGGGAGTCTCCGCTGAAGTACTGCGACTCGTTTGTGAACACCACGTGTCCCACGTGTGGCGGTCCGGCCAGACGCGAGACGGATACGATGGACACGTTCATGTGCTCCAACTGGTACTTCCTGCGCTACACCAGCCCCGGATTCGACAAAGGTCCATTTGATATGGACAAGCTCAACTACTGGATGCCTGTCGACCTCTATACCGGCGGCGCCGAACACGCGGTCCTGCACCTGTTGTACAGCCGCTTCTTCGTGAAGGCCTTGCGCGATGTCGGCCTGCTGGAGTTCGACGAGCCGTTCGCGAGGCTATTCAACCAGGGCATCATCATTCATGGCGGCGGGAAGATGAGCAAGTCCAAGGGCAACGTCGTCGCCCCTGACGAGTACGTTTCGAAGCTGGGCGCGGATACCGTGCGCACATACCTGATGTTCGTAGGTCCCTGGAATCTTGGGGGAGAGTGGAGCGACAGCGGCATCGTGGGGCTCAGCCGCTGGCTCAACCGCGTGTGGACGTTGTGTGACTCGGAATACGTGCCGGGTGTGGTGGACAGCACCGTCGACGCCCGGGTGCGACACGTGACGCACAAGACCGTCAAGGCCGTCACGGCGGACCTGGAGGACTTCCGGTTCAACACCATGCTGGCGCGCCTGATGGAATTCACCAACGTCCTTGGCCCTGTTCAGGAGGCCAGGTCGGTGTCAGGCGAGACATGGCGCGAGGCGATTCGCATCCTGCTGCTCCTGATGGCCCCGAGCGCTCCTCATATCGCGGAGGAACTCTGGGCGTCGCTGGGATATCCGTACAGCATTCACAACCAGGAGTGGCCGTCGTTCGATGAGGCGCTCGCTCGCGAAGAAGAGGTGACCGTCGCCGTCCAGGTAAATGGCAAGCTACGCGACAAGCTCGTCGTGCTCGCGGATATCTCTGAGGAAGAGGTCACTGCACTGGCGCTGGCGAGCGAACGAGTCAGAGTCTTTACGGATGCCAGAGTCGTGCGAAAGGTAATCTATGTGCCTGGTCGCATCGTGAGTATCGTTGTCTAATAGAGGATGGGTGGTATGAAACTCGCTTTCGTCGGTGGTGGCACGATGGCGGAGGCCATGGTTGAGCGACTCATCGCGGGAGGCGTGGCTACGCCTGAGCAGGTGAACGTGGTCGACATATCCCGGGCGCGCCGCGAGTTGCTCAAGGAGCGCTATCGAGTGGCCACGCATGAGGCCGCATCAGAGTGTGTCTGCGGCGCCGACGTTGTCGTACTGGCGGTCAAGCCGCAGGACCTTGAGAAGGTCGCCCCGCAGGTGGGCAAGCTCGAGGACGGGCAACTGCTGCTTTCAATCCTTGCAGGGACGAAGCTTGAACGGCTGGTATCGCACTTCCGGCATCCGCTCATCGTGCGGGCGATGCCCAACACGCCGGCTCAGATAGGATTGGGTATGACGGTGTGGACCGCGACACCGGACGTGGTGGATGCGCATGTGGATAGGGCGCGCACTATTCTCTCGGCTCTTGGGGATGAACTGTTCGTCCCTGATGAGAAGTACGTGGATATGGCGACTGCGCTAAGCGGTAGCGGTCCTGCGTACGTATTCCTGTTCGTCGAAGCCCTTATCGACGGGGCGGTCGGCATCGGGATGCCACGGTCCATGGCCGAGAGGCTGGCGGTGCAGACAGTCCGTGGCTCAACAGAGTATCTTGCGAAGTCCGGAAGGCACCCGGCGGAACTGCGGAACATGGTGACCTCTCCCGGTGGAACAACAGCGGCTGCCCTCCACGAACTCGAGAAGGGCAGCCTTAGGACGCTTGTTGCCGAGGCCATCGCGGCCGCGTACGCGAGAACGAAGACGCTCTGAGTGAGGGGTTAGTAGGTGCCCTCTGCCGGAGTCACGCCCGGGTTCAGCTTCTTGAATTTCTCCAGCAGCTGTTCCTTGGGCTCTGTGTTGTCCGAGTCAGGCTGGGGTGCGCCGACGGGGCAAACTTCGGCGCAGCGGGGGGACTCAAACCATCCGACGCACTCGGTGCACTTGTCCGGGTCAATCACGTACGAGGAATCGCCCTCGCTGATGGCATTGTTCTTGCACTCGGATTCGCACGCGCCGCAGCTGATGCAGTCTTCAGTGATCTTGTAGGCCATGGTGTCGTATTTCCTCCTCAGGCACCCTTAGTGAGGCTATTGTACTGGCGACCTGCGCGTTTTTCAACCTCACGGATGTAGTCGCCATACTTGGTGATGAGAGCCGCGGCAACGTGGTCAGGCACCATCCCCTCCAGGCACCCACTGTTACGTGCGACTTCTTTGATGACGCTTGAACTGATGAACTGGTACTTGGCGCTTGTCATCAGGCACACAAGTTCGATGTCCGGGGCAAGTTTGTGATTCATGAGGGCCATCTCGAATTCCCTCTCGAAGTCAGAGTTGGCGCGCAGGCCACGAATCATTACGTCGGCCTTAATCCTGTGGATGAAGTCCACCGCGAGTCCCGAGAAGGCCATCACCGACACGTTGGGCATGGCCTTCACGGCGGTCTTCGCGAGTGAGACACGCTCCTCAACGCTGAACAGAAGGTTCTTTTCAGGCCGATCATAGACGGCTACCACAACCGATCCGAACAGGGCCGCCGTCCGCTCGGCGATGTCCATGTGCCCGTTGGTGATGGGGTCAAATGAACCGGGATACACGGCGATGGTCATCCTATTGCTCCTCTCGTTGATAGATGAAGATATGTGAATCGCCGTAGCGGCGCTTCTTGAGCATGGCGATAGTCCCGTAGTTGTCGGCCAGCGGATGCCGGTCTCCATGACTCACGACCAGCAGCGCTCCGGGTGACAGTAGAGAACTGGAGGCGAGTTGGGCCAGCAGAGTGCCGGTGGAGGGGGCGTCGTACGGTGGGTCGAGGAAGACCACGTCATACCGGCGCTCCAGGGCTTCGGAAGCCCTGTGGGCGGACATGCAATGGACGGCTGCGTGGTCCGACAAGTGCGTTCTCTCCAGGTTCTGCTTGATAACTGTACAACACTCCGGATTGTTGTCTACGAAATCGGCCCACGAGGCTCCCCGGCTCAGCGCCTCGATGCCAAGGGCGCCGGTGCCGGCAAAGAGATCGAGCACCACGTCACAGGAGCAGTCTGAGTTCTCGAGCATCGAGAAGACCGCCTGCCTCGTCAGGCTGGTGGTTGGCCTCACACTCCGGCTGCGGGGGGCCCTCAGTTCGATGCCACGTGCGCTGCCTCCCTCTATTCGCATGACGGTCCCCGGTGCCGACACGATTGTACAACGTCATTTGTACGTTCATCAACGCCTTTTTGGTGTTTGACTGCCCTACAGGCATCCACTATACTTCGGCGTAAGGTACGAAGGGCGGTCATTCGTATGAGCAGCGGATTTGAAAGGTTCTCAGAAGGCGCTCGCAAAGTCCTGACAAAAGCTCAGGAGGAAGCAAAGCGCCTTGGACATGGCTACATAGACACCGAGCACATTCTGCTCGGCATCGTTGACGAAGAGGGCGGCGTTGCCTCCAAGGTACTCACCAATCTCGGAGTTCCTCTTGCCAAGGTCAGGGCGGCCGTTGAGTTCGTAGTGGGTAAGGGAGAACGCCGTACGACGGGCGAAATCAGCCTTGCTCCGCGCGCCAAGCGCGCTATTGAAGTTGCCGTCGATGAAGCACGGCGCCTCAACTCCAGCTACATAGGAAGCGAGCACCTGTTGCTCGGCTTGCTGGGTGGTAAGGAAGGTGTCGCCTGTAACGTCCTCGAGAATTTCGGTATCACCCTCGAACGTGCCCGCGAAGAGGCGGGTACGGTCATGCGTCACGAGTCGATGCACGCCCGCACCGCCAGCCGCGCCGCCACCAAGACACCCACTCTGGATCAGCTTGGTACTGACCTCACGGCCCTTGCTCGCGCCGGAAAGCTCGACCCCATCATCGGGCGCAGCCAGGAGATAGAGCGGGTCATCCAGATCCTCAGCCGTCGCACCAAGAACAACCCGGCCCTCATCGGCGAACCGGGCGTTGGCAAGACGGCCATAGTGGAAGGGCTGGCGCAGCGCATCGTGGACGGCGAAGTCCCTGAGGCTCTGCAGGGTAAGAGGGTTGTCGCGCTCGATATCGGCGCCCTTGTTGCCGGCACGAAGTACCGGGGCGAGTTCGAGGAGCGGATGAAGAAGGTCATTGAGGAAGAGAAGGCGGCAGGCAACTGCGTGCTCTTCATCGATGAGATGCACACCATCGTGGGTGCCGGCGCTGCCGAGGGCGCGGTTGATGCATCCAATATGCTGAAACCGGCTCTGTCCCGCGGACAACTGCAGTGTATCGGCGCCACCACGCTGAATGACTACCGCAAGTACGTTGAGAAAGACCCTGCGCTTGAGCGCAGGTTTCAGACCGTTCTCGTGGCCGAACCGAGCATCGAGCAGACGCTCGACATTCTGTTCGGAGTGAGGTCGCGCTACGAGGAATTTCACCACCTCACCATCACGGACGATGCGCTGCGCAGTTCCGCCTCGCTTGCCGCCCGGTATATTCCCGACCGCTTCCTGCCGGACAAGGCCATCGATGTTGTAGATGAGGCGAGTTCGCGAGTGCGCATACGGCGCGGCAGCGCTCCCATCGGTCTGACCGAAGCGCGCAAGGCGCTTGAGACGGTGAGACGCGAGAAGGAAGCGGCCATCGCCGGACAGCAATATGAATACTCGGTGGAGTTGCGGGAACGCGAGCTCCAATTAGTCGACAAAGTGGCTCTCATGGAAGAGGAGTGGCAGTGCAAGCGCGAGAGCGAGCGGCCGGAGGTCGGTGAAGACGATGTCGCCGAGGTCGTCAGCATGTGGACGGGTATCCCGGTGGTTCGCCTCAGTTCTGACGAGAGCAGCCGGCTGCTTCAGATGGAAGACGCGCTGCATGGCCGCATCATAGGTCAGGATGAGGCTGTGACGACCATCGCCAAAGCGGTTCGCCGCGCCAGGGCGGGTCTGAAGGACCCGAGACGGCCCATCGGCGTGTTCATGTTCCTTGGGCCCACAGGCGTCGGTAAGACCGAGCTTGCCAGGGCGCTGTCGGAGTTCATGTTCGGCAGCGAGGATTCGCTCATCAGGCTCGACATGTCTGAATTCATGGAGCGCCACACGGTGGCCCGGCTCGTCGGAGCGCCTCCCGGATACGTGGGCTACGATGATGGTGGCCAGTTGACGGAAGCTGTGCGGCGCAAGTCATACTGCTGCATCCTCCTCGATGAGATTGAGAAGGCGCACTTCGACGTGTTCAACATACTGTTGCAGATTTTCGACGATGGGCACCTGACTGATGCCAAGGGACGGCGCGTCGATTTCCGGAATGCCATCATTATCATGACCAGCAATGTCGGCGCCGAACTCATCCGGAAGGACATGAGCCTTGGCTTCTCGACTCACTCCGATGCCGGGCAGAAGCAGCAGGCGGACTACGACAAGATGAAGGAGAAGGTCCTGGCCGAACTCAAGAATCGGTTCCGGCCTGAGTTCCTGAATCGGCTCGATGCCTCTGTCGTGTTTCATTCGCTCAGCAGGGATGAGCTTCGCCAGATCGTCGACCTCATGCTGGGACAGGTCGCCAAGTCGCTGAAAGAGAAGGACATCTCTCTGGTGGTGTCCGACGCTGCCAAGGAACTCCTCGGCACGAAGGGATACGATCCGGTGTTTGGTGCGAGGCCTTTGCGCAGAGTCATTCAGAATATGCTCGAAGATCAGCTGTCTGACGCGATCCTTCGCGGGGAATTCAAGTCCGGAGATACCATCGAGATCGACGCGAAGGATGACCGACTCCTTATGCTGGCACAAGGTGAAGTGCGAGAGCTTCTCCCGGCAGGAGAGTCCGCGCGGTGATGCGCGGTCTCGATCTGTCTGTCCGTTGAGCGCACCTGCCGGCAGTCCCCAGCGATGGGTTATCGCCCGTGACTCCTGAGAATCGCAGCGGAGCCAAGCTGAAGCAGGTCTTCATCTGCAAGCACTGTGGCCGCGAAAGCGCCAAGTGGCTCGGGCAGTGTCCGTCCTGCGAAAGCTGGAACAGCTTCGAAAGCGTCACCATCGATCGCCGTGCCTCGGGTTCGACGTCCACTGCTACATGGGCCAGTCCCGAGGAGCTCTCGTCAGTATCGCTCGACTCCTCACCGCGGCTGAGCCTCGGCATCTCCGAGTTCGACCGGGTGCTCGGCGGAGGCATGGTTCCCGGCTCCCTCGTCCTGCTCGGTGGCGAGCCGGGTATCGGCAAGTCCACGCTGCTGCTGCAGGTATGCTCCCATGTGGCGCGCGACCGGGGAACCGTGGTCTACGTGTCAGGTGAGGAGTCTCCTCACCAGGTGCGACTGCGCGCGGCTCGTCTCGGAGTCTCGGGGGAGCGCATCCTGCTTCTTGCCGAGACAAACCTCGATGCGGTCCTGCAGCACCTGAACTCGTTGTCTCCCGCTCTCGTAGTCATCGATTCGATACAGACTATGTCCCTCGACGGTGTTGTGGGGGCGCCGGGCAGCCTGAGCCAGGTGCGTGAGTGCACGCTGGGGCTGATGCGCTTCGCCAAGCAGCATGCCGTCTCGGTGCTCATCGCGGGGCACGTGACGAAGGAGGGCGCCATCGCCGGTCCCGGAACGCTGGAGCATATCGTCGATGTCGTGCTGTATATGGAGGGAGAACGGCACAGTGCGTATCGCCTCGTGCGAGGCGTGAAGAACCGCTTCGGCTCGACCGATGAGCTGGGAGTGTTTGAGATGGTCGCCACAGGCCTGGTAGAGGTGGAGAACCCCTCACTTGTGTTTACCGGGGGAAAAGGGCATGTCATCGGCTCCGTGATAGTGCCCGTGCTCGAAGGCAGCCGGCCTCTCCTCGTCGAGATCCAGGCGCTCACAACGCCGGCCGGGTACGGGCCTCCACGTCGCGTTGCGAACGGATTCGATCTTAATCGCCTGCTCCTCATCACCGCGGTGTTGACCAAGAGAGCGAGGATGAAGCTATCCGATCAGGATGTCATCGTGAACGTGACAGGTGGACTCCGAATCGCGGAACCTGCGGCCGACCTTGGCGTTGCGCTCGCAATCGTCTCGAGCCTGCGCGACAGGCCGCTTGCTTCGGGCCTTGTTGTGTTCGGCGAACTGGGGTTGGGGGGTGAAGTGCGGAACGTGTCGCAGCCTCTGCGCAGGCTCGGAGAGGCCGGCAGGCTGGGATTCCGCGGCTGTATTCTCCCCTCCGATTCCAAGCTGAACCCGTCGGATGGACAGGGAGTGGAACTGCTGAAGGCCTCCGCGCTCGGCCAGGCGATTTCGCTCGCATTCGAACGTGATAGCGCCCCCGCTCAGGAGAGAGTGAGTTGATGGAGCGCGTCGGCGTCATAGTCCCGGCCGCGGGCCGCAGCGAACGCATGGCGGGCGTGGACAAGCTCTTCCTTCCGCTGGGAAGCAGACCGCTCCTCGCCTGGTGTCTTGACACGCTGGAGAAGAGCCCCGTCGTTGCTCGCATCGTTGTCTCCGTGAGCCCCGACCGGATATCCGACGCCGAGTCGATGGGCCGTGAGAGAAAATGGATGAAGACGGCATTCGTGCGCGGTGGCGCCCGCCGTCAGGATTCGGTAGCCAGTGCGCTGGATGCTCTGGGCGCCGTGGACTGGGTCCTCGTGCATGATGGCGATCGGCCTTTCCTCACCGAGGCGCTCATCGCTCAGGGGCTGCGTGCCGCGCGGGAGACGGGGGTCGCTGTGGCGTGCATGCCGGTGACCGACACGGTCAAGGTCGTTGACGCTGAAGGCCTGGTGGTCACGACTCTCGAGCGCGACACGTTGCGGGCTGTGCAGACCCCCCAGGTCTTTCGTGCGGACATCATTCGCCGCGCCTACTCTCACATCGAGGAAACGGTGACGGATGACGCGAGGCTCGCCGAACGCCTGGGGTATGCCGTGCGGCTGTACCCCGGTTCCCATGACAACGTGAAAGTGACCACGCCGGATGACCTGCTGGTCGCGCAGGCGATTGCCGGAAGGTGGGAGGCGCGCCCATGAGGATTGGCTGTGGCTATGATAGTCATCGCCTTGTGGAGGGGCGACGCCTCGTGCTGGGCGGTGTCGAGATCCCCTTTGAACGAGGACTCGACGGGTGGAGTGACGCCGATGTGGTGACGCATGCCGTCATCGATGCACTGTGTGGGGCGGCCGGGTTGGGAGACATAGGGACGCTGTTCCCTGCCGGGGACGAGCGCTTCCGCGACGTCTCGAGCCTGGTTCTTCTGGACAAGGTGGTCGGGATGGTGCGTGAACGGGGGATGTACGTCGTGAACGTCGACGTGACTGTCGTCGCTGAGGAACCCGTCCTGGCGCCTTTCATCTCCGAGATGCGTCGGCGCCTTGGGACCTCCATTCAGCCAGATGCGGAGTGCGTCTCCATCAAGGCGAAGACCAATGAGCACATGGGATTCGTTGGCAGAGGCGAGGGAATCGCCGCGTTCGCGGTTGTGCTGCTGAAGCCGTCATGCGAGTGACGGTAACCGGTTCACCGCGGGTCCGTCGGCGAGGTCTCTCATGTTCAGCCCTCCGGCGTCGGCGGTGCTACAATGTGCCCGGAAACCGGCAAGCCACGATTCCTTCACTCCGCGTAGCTGTCGGCCATCCAGACGCGTCGGAGGTATCGTCATGCCTTTGTATGAATACGAATGTGAGAAGTGCGGCAGGCGCACCGAGGTGCGCCAGTCCGTCGGACAGAATGGTGCGCAGGTCGCGTGTTCGTCGTGTGGCGCGGTAGGTCTGCGTAGAGTGTTCTCTTCCTTCTCCTGCATCGGTTCGGATGGTTCAGCCCTACCCGGCGGCGGCAGCAGTTGCTCAACGTGCAGCTCAGGGAACTGCGCATCGTGTGGAATGTAGCTCCTCGTTGTCCTGTGGTTGCTCCGTGCCCCGGTGCTCCCGTTCGTATGGCCGCGGGCCGGTGTTCTGCGCGTCTACTGGTTGGTGAAACGTCCACGTCCTGCGCACATCCACGCATGAGGTGCATTCGTGCTTGAGATGCTGCCTGTCCTCGTGGCCACGGGCGCGGTCGTCGGCTTCACCGCCGCGCTGCTGGGGGTCGGGGGAGGTTTCATACTCGTCCCCGTCATGTACTGGGTCATGTCCGGCGCGGGTGTTGTTGACGACATAGCGCTGAGGACCGCATTTGGCACGAGTCTGCTCGTCATCGTTCCGACCGTGCTCAGCAGCACGTGGCGGCACCACAAGAACGGCGCCGTGGCGTGGCGGCCGGCATTCATCCTCGGGGGCTGTGGCGCGCTCGCCGCGCTGGCCGGCTCCACCCTGGCGGCCCACCTTCCCACGGGTGCCCTGAAGATTGGCTTTGGGGTGTTCATTCTTGTCATTTCGGCAAGGATGCTCATCGGCATACGAAACGAAGGCGCGTCTACCGACTGGACATCTTGTCCTCGAACGGCACACATGGTCGCACTGGGGTTGAGCATGGGCGTCATTGCCGGACTGACCGGGCTCGGCGGTGGCGCGCTGATGGTCCCCGCGCTGGTGTTGCTGTTCCACTTCCCGATGCTGCGCGCTGTAGCGACGTCCAGCGCCGCCATCATCTTTACCGCCCCGGGCGGCATCATCGGGTACATCGTGAATGGCCTCGGAGTGCCGGGCAGGCTGCCGTACAGTGTCGGCTATGTGAACGTCGCCGTGTTTCTCGCGCTGGTTGTCCTGAGCATCCCGATGGCTCAACTTGGTGCGAAGACTGCCCACTCCATCGATGGGCGCAAGCTGAGGCTGCTGTTCGTTGTGCTGATGGTGTATGTGGGGTTGAGGATGACGGGTCTGTTCGAGTTGCTGGGGTCGTAGTTCGCTAGGAGACAGCGAGCACGCTGACTTCATCTCCCACCAGGACATCGATCTGGCCTGCGGCACTTCCGTTGCGCAAAGATATCTCCAGGTAGCCGCTGCTGCCGATGAGGGCTGCCAGGCCGCGACTCTCGCTGTAAGTGCGAGAGATGCCGTCGATGCGGGCGGCTCCGACGCAGACCTCCACGGGGCCGGGTGGCAGGTCCGAGCTGCGTATGTCGGACACCAGATTGCCGAACCGGTCGATGTGCATCACGTGTCCAAGGAGCTCATCCGCGCCTATCAGGCGCGGCCGCGTGATGGGTAGCACGTTCAAGACGTCTGTCTTCTCGCCGAATTCGTAGGGAGACAGCCCGAGAGACAGTCCCGCCGCAACGGGTGCAAATACGTCGCGCCCGTGAAATGTCGGGCTCACCGGGGTCCTCCAGAACCTGGGGTCGGTGATAGAGACGGCCTCGATGCCGCGCTTCAGCCGTATCATGACCGCCTCGTTCCCTGACTCCGGGACCTGTTCGGCGTTGAGGTCGAGCTGGTCGATGACGTACGTGAGCAGTCCGTTGTCCGGCGCCACGAATAGCGCATCCGGCACCTTCAGTATGATGCCGCGGCGCTCGCCGCCGACGCCGGGGTCCACGACGGCGACATGGATGGTGTTCTTTGGAAAGTACCGGTACGCGGAGCCGAGAACGAACGCCCCGTGTCGTATGTTCTGGGGTTCGATAGCATGGGTGATATCGACCAGTACCGCGCGCGGATCTCTGGTGAGTATCACTCCCTTCATCACTGCTGCGTACGCGTCTTCTGTGCCGAAGTCGGTCAGCAGCGTGATTGGCGGAGCCATGGAGAGGCTACATCAGGGCCACGGTGAGCATGGCCATGACGACGAAGACCACCGCAAGGATTATGGTGAGACGGAAGAGAGTCCTCTCGATGCCTCGCCTGGTGCGGTAGACACCGTCAGACTGCCCGAAAATGCCGCCGAGGCCGCCCCCCTGAACCTGAAGCAACACAGTTCCGATCAGGGCGACCGCTATCAACATCTGTCCTATCGCGAGATAGATGGGCACTCTTTCTCCTCCCTGAGAAGTGGCCCGTACAGTTCGCGCCAGCGCGTCCGACGAGCCAACCTTTCGGCAGGATTCCTTTGACCAAGTCCGGCGTCATGCGGAATCCCGGCTGGGTGTGTAGTATAGCAGGTATGTCTGCGTGGCAAAAGGTATGGCGCTGGCGATAGTGGCCTGCCCCACGTTGATGCGCCCCTTTGCGTTTACCCCCGGCACTGGTAGTATATCGGCGCTCGGCGCCGGGTCCGTGCCGTGTCAGCGGCGCGGTCGCAGCAGCAGGAGTGTGCACGAGATGGCCATAGTAGACAAGACCCCGTCGGACGTCGCCGGCGAACTCACCGAGTTCGCCAGAGCGCATGGACTTCTGCTTCCCAACCCGGAATGCTTGAAAGCTCACACGGCCAGGTTTGTTGCCCTGGGACACTGCCCATGCGTTGAATCACGCCCCGCGTGTCCGTGTGAGCAGGTGTTGAGCGACGTGGAAAGGATGGGCAGGTGCGAGTGTGGTATCCTCATTGACCCCGCTCGATTGTGCATGCTCAAGAGTCAGCGAAACGGCCGCTAGTCACTTCTAGGCAGGAGGTAGATACGATGGTAAGCGTCGAACGTCTCAAAGAGGTAGGCATCTTCCATGGCATCAACGACGACGAACTCGAGATGATTGCCAAGGGCGTGGTTCGGGTGCAGCAGTATCCCGCGGGTGAGGTCATCTTCGCTGAGAACGGTGAGAGCACCCGGATGTACGTTGTCGATTCCGGCCGAGTCAACCTCGATATCGAGGCTGTCCCTGATACTCATCTCCAGGTAGCTTCGCTGAGGCGGAATGAAGTCTTCGGCTGGGAGGCGCTGGTTCCGCCGTACCGGTACACATCCACCGCGAAGGTAATGGCGGATTCAGAGGCCATTGTCCTCGACGGCGCAGTGATGCGCAAGCTGTGCGAAACCCATCCCGATATATGCGCCCGAGTCATGGAGCGAGTGGTGCGCATTGCGGCCGATCAGTTGGT
>Ga0351964_1146_pt1 | contig 12240 bp, 8 predicted proteins | sample TotcelT113001N15_FD_205807 | JGI IMG/M metagenome (GOLD analysis project Ga0351964, IMG submission 205807) | Enriched cells from coal bed in the Powder River Basin, Montana, United States - Total cells T11 rep3 HSBNCT.T11.300.1.N15 ... | reverse complement strand
TCAACGGCTCTAGGTATTGAATTTGTTCATTTTGTACCATGTCCATTGCAATTTCGGGAGATCCCGTGGCTTGTTCGTCCAAGTATTTTGCCGGATCCTCAACCTCTTCAATGGGCCAATATCGATCGATTATTACGGAAACGTAGGGTCTAAAAAGGCTTAAGACAAGGGCAGATAAAACCAAGCATGTCATATGCAAGTTGATGCAGATCAATCTAGAAGTATCGCCCAAGGCCAAAATCCAATCAAACACTTTAGAACTTTGGGTAATTAGTGCAATCCAGCACCACATAATCTCGAACACTGCACAGATCCCATAAAACGCTATATTCAATACAGAAAGCTGTTTAAAACCTCCCTTCTTAAGGGAAAGGGTGTATATCCCATATGCAGAGATCGCTGTTGTTGTACCGCTTAAAAATGCAAGGATTTGGGTAGGTTGGTAATGTTGGACTTCTATGGCGCCTGCAGCCACCAAAAGTGAAATCCAAATCGATTTAAGGCCAAACCACAGTAGCATTCCAAATAAATAAATTAGGACATGAGAGACTTTAGTTTCGGACAAAACCTTTTTGAACCATTCGGAAGAGCCGAAGTAGGCAAACCCTTGCGAGAGAAGTATGCAGGCAAAAATAAACAAGCATAATCCGAAGGTTGTTTCTAGAGCCCCCATCAAGTGCTTTGGTTGATCTAAAGTGAGGATAAAGCCTAATAGGCCGATTAAAAGAAAGACGATCGCTTTGACAGGGATCATTGTCAGGTAGAAAAGGATTAAAAATCCTACATTGGCCCAGAGAACCACCAAGTAAGCATGATAGATGTTCACGCCTTTCATACTGATTAACGAAGAGACGATCAAGTAATGCGGGAGAGCTGAACACATGAGAATGCTGGACCCTAATCCAAAGAGGACAGACCTAAGAGGGTTTCTAAATACTACCATGAGTATATCTAACATTTTGTCCAAAGGAAATTTTTTAACAGCTGCATTGAGTCTGGACATAGCATACATCACTAAACCAAGCGCGGCAAAAATCTGCGATAATGCAAGTATCATAACCTTATACTCACTGGATAATGCGACTTCATTGATTAAACCATTCTTGATTGTTTGACAGCTGATTCATCCATCTTTTTTTAGTTTTAAGATGCTCAGCATAGCTATGTCGAGTATCAAATACCTGTTTGGTCAACTGCTCAACGAACCAAAGACTTCGTTCAAAATGCAAAGTCGCATCTAATATGTCTTTTTTTTCTCCTACTGTGAATTGACTTTGCTTATCAAGAAAGGATTTGCGTACATTTTCAATGATGTCTGTCCGATCGGCAAGAAGGATATCTAAAAGCGTATCGTCTTTTTTACTGATGTCGGATTCTGCATCGATAACATCTTTCAAATTCATCAATGTCACATCTAAAGCTTCCAGCATACTTTCCATTAAGGACTTGATCTGTGGGGAGTTTTGAATTGGAAGTAACAACTGGGTAAATTGAAAGACCTCGTTTTCAAGAGATCGGTATGCTTTTTGCCGTACGGTCAAATTGAGGAAGCTTTCAACTATTTGATCGGAAACTTGTTTTTCGGATAATTCGGAAAGAAACGTTTCGATAGCTAATTGCAAGGAAGTAAAATCTTCATGGATTTTTTCCAATTGTTTTTCCGCCGAGATAGGACGTTCGCGAGCGATCTCAAGATAACGCAGCAAAGGCTCCAAAAAACGGGCTTGCTCATTTTGTACCATATTCATGGCTATTTCCGGAGCATTGACCGCTTGCCTTTCTATGTACTTTGGCCTTGCCAGATTATTTACATCTACGATAGGCCATAGCCCGTCTATAGTTTTTGCTACAATCGGCCTGAATACAGACAATGTGAACGCAGATACTATATAACTCAGCATAAGAATATTTCCGCAGATAAGCCTGGAAGAAGTACCGAAGTTGAAGATCCAGTTGATGAAATCGGGCCTATTAAAAAGCAAAGAAATTGAAGACCAGGAAATTAACAAGATCGATGCGGTAGCAAAAAAACAGATCCTTAATGCGTAAAGCTGCTTATAACCGCCGGTTATCTTCTGGAAAACATAGGCTCCGTAAAGAGTGATTGCCGTGCAGGTGCCCCCTAAAAAAGCCGCCACCTGGGACGTTTGAAAACCCTCTGCTTGAATCGCACTAGCCGCAATCAATAGAGCTACCCAAACAGATTTGACACTTAGCCATACGACCATACCAGCTGTAAACACGAGCAGATGGGAGGCCTTCGCCTGGTCCAGAATGTAAATGAACCAAGGAAATAAATGGATGACGGCTACGGACCGAGATAGATGGATAGAACCAAAGATAATGATCACCAAGCCAAAGAATGCTTCCAACACGGCCCTATATTTTTTTAAGTGGTTGGAGGTCATGAGAAAGCAGAATACTCCAAACAAGAACAAGATGATTGTCCTGAGAGGAACAGCAGTTAAATAATATAGAGCTAAGGCCCCGGGAATCGTCCAGACCATGACTATGATGGCATAAAAAAGAGTTACCGCACGCATACCCATCAACGAGCCTACCACCAGATAATGAGGAAGAGTATCCGCTAATACTGCTGCAGAACCGGCACCGAAAAGAGCTGATCTAAAGGGTCCTTTAAAAACCTTTAATAAATAATCACGAAGCTTATCCATAGGTAGTTGCCTTACACCTGAGTCAAGCCGGGCAACTCCATAAACAATCAAGCCTAGTGAGGCGAACAATTGGGCAAAAGCTAGCAGCATATCATTGACTCGCAAGATTTAAAACATCATGGGGCAGCCTAATTTTTCTCCGAAAATTTTATCTTGGAAAGAGAGCATAGCCATAAAATCCATGTGTACACGAAAAAAAGATTTTCGTCTTAATAAATACAAATCTATAGTCTTTCCGGAAAATTTGCAGTATGGAAAAAAAGTAACCTGATCGCCCCGATCAGGCTGTTAATAATTTCAAGGCCGGAACGGCCTTGCTATCTAATTTCCGTCGAGGTGGCTATATACTAGATATGTTTTCAATATATTTGCTTTCTTTGGGATGTTTTTGCAAGAATGTAGGTTTCTATGAGGAAGGTCTATGATATTTCGCCAAAGACAAAAAAAATATTACCCTCGCGATGTCTTTGTTGCTTTTCCTTTGCGTGTTGCAGCCATAGTCCATCTATGCCTGGTATTTACCTTTCTTGCATCCATAATGAGCCAGCCTTTCATGGGAGATCTTTTTACGATTAAATCGAAAAAGCTGCTCTATGAAAATGCAATGGGAACCCGAGAAACCGGTGATAAAGAACATATGACAAGGAACACCCTTCGGTTTGCTCTACTTCCTCAAAGCGAGCAAGAGATTTTGACTCAAAATTATCAACATCTTCAAGAGAGTCTTAAAACTTCGTTTGTGGACAAATTGAGCAAGGGTGTTCGGCTCTTATTTTTATCTTTGAGCATTTACGAGCAAATATGGCTTTTGCTTTCTGTCATTCTGCCGGTTCTTTTATTAAAAAGAATCGAAGGTGCTTCTGAGGCAACATGGTTGCTGCCAATTCTTGCTCTTTTGTTCTGCTTTGATAACAGGATCAATGGCATGCAAGCCCACCCGACAAATGAAGAACGGCTGTTTCCAACGGAAACGATATTGATGAATGAATATTTGCGCGAGCCGTTGTCAATGAACATCTTTGAACAACAGGAACAACTGAAAAAAGCTTGGGGCTTGTATTTAATCAAAACATGGGCAAAAGAAGTTCCCGCCATCGACAGCAAAGAACGACACCAACAGGAAGAGTCTGGAGAGTTTGCTTTTACAATCGCACGCTTGCTGGCGGAACCGACCTTGGCTTATGCAGATAAGATACAGGGTCCCCGAAGACACCCGTTATTTTTATTAGGCCTCTTTTTAACATGGAATGTTATCTTGGCACTCCAGGGAAGGAAAGCCGTGCCGCACCATAGATTGACCATTTAAAGCCTGAAACTTTATGCCTTAACCGGTGTATCGTAGAAATCCTTCAACCAGGAGATAAACCCCTATCCCGGCAAAGTATCCGATCAATGAGGGGATCGTTAATTTCTTCGAATAGCGGAAAAAATCGACTTTATCCAATCCCATGAAGACAACTCCGGCAGCCGACCCTATGAGCAAAATGCTCCCTCCCGTCCCGGCACAATAGGCGATCAATTGCCAGAACCTATGGTCGGTAGGGTATATGGAAAGATCGTACATTCCCATTGTCGCTGCTACAAGAGGAACGTTATCGACGACTGCGGAAGCAATCCCTATAAATGTGGCGATGAGAACAGTATTCCCTATCTGCTGGTCAAAAAATTGGGCTAGTTTCTGTAAAATACCGGCAGATTCCAGGGACGCTACAGCGAGAAGTATGCCCAAAAAAAACAATGTCCCGGCTAGGTCGATACGCGTCAGAACGGTATGGACGCGCAAATGCCCGCGATCAGCATATTTGCTGTGAACGATATCAGTAGTTAGCCATAGAACGCCTAAAGCTAACAGCATTGCCATGAAGGGTGGAAGCCCCGTAAAATATTTCAGGATAGGAACACAAATCAATAGGGAGATTCCGAGAATAAAAATAAAGTTTCCTAATGGCTCAGGATTTCCGTTTAATTTAAGTGCAGGCTTTGGGGGAAAATATCCTTTGAGTTGAAAAGAAAGGATAAAAAGCGAGACGATGACACAGGCAATGCTTGGTAGAAAAAGAGTTCTGACCACCTCAACTGCAGAAAGCTGACCTCCAATCCATAACATAGTTGTGGTGACATCGCCGATGGGCGTCCAGGCCCCGCCGGCGTTGGCAGCAATGACAACACCTCCGCCGACGATCAAGCGGTCTTGTACATCATCTATCAGCTTCATAATGAGAGTGATCATAACGATTGCTGTAGTTAGGTTATCTAAAATTGCCGACAGAAAAAATGTAATGAACCCAATTACCCAGAGCATTTTTCGTTTTGATTGAATCCGGATGGCATTCGAAATGATTGAAAAACCCTTGTGGACACTGATGATCTCGACAACAGTCAAGGCGCCCAAAAGAAAGAAAATGACTTGGCTGATGCTGGAGACGTGTTCGCAGAAAAGACTATACCCCTCATCGCCCCATTTTGGATTAGAAAATTGAATGATCCAACACAAGACAGCCATCAGAAGTGCTACGGTGGCTTTGTTAATATTCAGGGCATGTTCAAAGATTATGCAGACATATCCTACTGTGAAAATCCCTATCATCAGCCAAGCGCTAAGAGATAAACTATCCATAAAAAAATCCTCTGAGAAGAATGGTATAGCAAAATCTATCTCACGACAAGATCCTTTTTCCCATGCCTACATCAATGCCCAAGAAGACAAGCCTAAGTGACTTAGCCATATAATGATAGAAAAATATAACATACACAGTGCAGACAAAAATAAAGCAGCTAGGATGACAAAACCATCATCGGCGATGAGGCCTAGGCCAAAAGCCAGTAGAGGCAGTGCGCTCATCATATTGGTAAAAGGAATAGGAAGAGGAAGAGACAAAAACAAACCAAGTACAGCAATGATCATACCATAAAATCCGTGTAAAATTGAATTCTGGGTAAGAAAAGACCATCGGGGATGAAGGATCCCTTCGATCTTTATGAGATAAGGCTTTGCTTTGCGGATGATGTCTTCTAGAGTAGAATAGGCGATCATTTTCTTGCTCACCCAAGAAGGAATCCAGGGCGTTTTGGCGAAGATCATACGGATCCCTATAAAAATGAACAAAACACCAAACGGGGTCGATAAGCCTGGAATTTGAATGGGAAAACAAAAGGGGATGCTAAAAAGGATGATGATAAGAGGGTAGCCTTTACCCGCAAGAGAATGACAAATGTTCCCGATCGATATGGGTAAGCCGTTTGCATGTTCAAGGATCGAATCGAGTAGAGCGGTTAATTGTTTAGGCTTTTCAACTGAAGGTCTGCTATTTTTGTGTTCTGAGGAAGTTTCTTTCATATTTTATGCTGATGACGTAAGTTCGTTAAGCCAACGTTTTTTTGTTTCAAGGTCTTTTTCATGACGGTCTCGATTTTCATAGGCTAACTGTACTAACTCCTCTACAAGCCATAGAGCTCGTTCGAAGTGTAGGGTGCTATCGAGTATTTGCTTTTTTTCAAGAAGTCCTAAGCGGCTCTCCTTGGAAAGGAAAGCTTTGCGTTGGTTTTCTATGACATCACTTCTATCTGCAAGCAAAACCTCCAGCATAGGATTCTTGTATTGTGAAGCCGTACCTTCAATTTCCATCACATCTTTTAAATTCATGATTGTGACATCCAGCGCTTCCATGAGATTGTTTTTCAAATCCTCCAAATCCGTTGATTCCAAATCTGAGATCATCGTTTTTGCAAACTCATAGATTTCTATCCCTAGAGACCTATAAACTTTTTGACGAATGCTCATATTCAGAAATCTTTCAAGTACGAGACTATTCAATCTGTTCCCGGACAATTCCGTTAAGAAATTCTGTATAGCACCTTCTAGCATTAATGTACTCTGACGAACGCGTTCGATTTCCTCTAATGAATGGGGGAGTTTGTTACGAAGAATTTCTAAATAGGAAAGCATGGGTGTCAAGAGCCTGACTTGCTCGTATTGGACCATATTAAGCGCAATTTCAGGGGTATTAAGGGCCTGTTTTTCAAGGAATCTTGGAGCACCCGGATCTTCTGTAATGTCAAATGTCGGCCAATACTCTAGTATTTTTTTCTCATAATAGGGTTTGAGAATCGATGTGATCAAAGCCGCTGTCACCAGTCCTATACCCATTATATTTGCACTTAAATTTTTTGAAGAAATGCCTGAATTGTTCAAAAAATCGACCATATCAACATATCCCGTTGCCTGTTGGATGAGGACGGGTATTAAAAATATGACGCTGCAAGTTGCATAATATATAACTAGTAGAGCAGAGAGCTGCTTAAATTCGCGAATGGAATGCTGATGCAAAATAGCCCAATGTACGGTAGAGCCTATAGCAGCGCCAGTGAAATAGGCAAGCAGGGCATCCAGATTATAGACTTTTAGTTCAAGAATGGTTGCTCCTACTAAGATCACAAGGAATACTGAACGAAGGCCGATTTGGAGGATGAATCCTAAAATCAACGGAATAAAAATGCTTCCTTCAGACATTTGGATGAAATTCATAAACCAAGGAGCTTCACGTAATTCTAAAGTCGTATGGTAAAGAGACATCACTCCGAAGAGGATCAAAGCCAATCCGAATAGACCGGTAATGAGATTACGATGCCTACCCCACCGTACAGAAGTTACTTGAAAACAGACAAAGCCTAAAAAAAAGTAGACAAACGGATCAATGGACAATGGCATTACATATACCAATGAAATAACCCCTACACAACTCCATACAAGAACCAAATAGGCATACTTGAGAGCAAGGGACCCTATGCTCATCAAAGACCCTAACAGAACAAATATAGCCAAATTATCGGTAAAGAAGGCGCTAGTGATCGCTCCAAACGCCGACGAACGAATATTGCTTTTATAGACCTTCAAAAGCATATCACGCGTGAAATCCAAAGGAAACTGCATGATTGCCGAATTCAGCCAGTATACGCCGTAATAACAAACTCCCACAGAAAAAAACAGCTGTATGACCGTAGACATAAGAAACTCGTTATAAATTTGAACTTAACTATAGGAGTCACGCAGTAATTGTTTCAACTTTCGACCAAACATTCTCGATATGTACAAAAAAAAATGTTTTTCGTCGCTGAAAATAAAATTTGTTTTTATACAAAACTTTTCATGCTAGTGTTTGCTTGTCGAGAATTTTCGGAGGTATGTGATTATGCGATGGCTAATTTTGTTGCTTACACTTTTAATGTCCTGCGAAAAAGAAGCCCCAAAACAAACCATACGTCCGGTTAAAACCATTCAAGTGTCACAAGTCCCTTCTGCTGACAATCAAGTGATCTTTCCGGGAACATTACGCGCATTTAAACGTGCAGACCTCTCTTTTCGGGTCGATGGCATCGTCATCATAAGAGATATCACTGTAGGTCAAAAAGCAAAAAAAGATGAGGTTCTGCTGCAATTGGATCCGCGTGAATATGAACTTTCCCTCGCGAAAGCCAAAGGAAAAGTAGAAAGCATCCAAGCGGAATTGGCTTTTGCCGGCAGAGATTATGAAAGGATGAAAAAAATTTACGACAGGGATCCTGGAGCAATCAGTGTAAACCTGCTGGACAGAAGAGACGAATCGAACAACCGACTCAAAGCAGAGCTGGCTATTGCGCAAAGCGATCTTAGTAAGGCACTTGATGATTTATCCTATACTACCTTGAAAGCTCCGTTTGAAGGAATTATCGCGGCCATTTACGTGGAAAATCATGAACAGGTGCGGGCAAAACAAGCAGTTGTGAGATTTATCGATACTTCAGAGAGGGAAATGGAGATCAATGTCCCTGAAAAGCTCATCAATAGTTTTCTGGAAGGGTGGTCAGATTTGCGTTTCAACGTCTATTTGGATGCATTCCCTGGTAAAATGTTTTCGGCGTCTATTAAAGAAATTGGTACAGAGGCTTCCGCTGCCACACAGACATATCCCGTCACACTCACTTTAGAAGCGGTTCCACTCGAACTTTCTCTCTTGGCAGGGATGAGTGGAAAGGCAATTCTCCAACAATCACAGAAACATGGGGACAATATCTTTACGGTCCCGAAATCGGCTATCTTTACCGAAAACTTAAACGAAACATACGTTTGGGTAGTCGATCCGAGCACACAAATGGTGCATAAAAAATCCGTCAAATTAATGAAAAATGCCACAGGGAATCAGGCCCAAGTCCAAGAAGGAATTAATGAGGGGGAATGGGTCGTCATTGCCGGAACTAGTTTCCTTAGTGAAGGGCAAAAAGTCAAACTTGCTGCGGAGCAATCAAAAGAATGAGTAAACTTGTCGAGTTTGGATTGAAATACAAAGCCTTCATGGCTTTGATTACAGCCATCATTATTCTGGGAGGGTCTTTTAGCTTTTTTGCCTTGGGACAGCTCGAGGATCCTCCTTTCAGCGTAAAATCAGCATTGGTGATCACCCAATATCCGGGAGCTACTCCGGAAGAGGTTGAACAAGAGGTAACTGATAAACTTGAAACAGCCATCCATCAGATGCCTCAGGTTAAACATATCTATTCTGTCTCCCGCGAGGGACTTTCCTATATCAAAATAGATATTAAAGACCAGTACTGGACAAAAGACTTACCTCAGGTTTGGGATGAATTACGTAGAAAGATCAACGATACAGCGCCGTCTCTTCCACCGGGAGTTCAAACACCTCGCGTTGTCGATGACTTTGGATTCGTTTTTGGATTTTTACTTGCTTTGACGGGGGAAGGATTCGATTATGCAGAGTTGGAGGATGCGGCTGAAAAAATTCAAAAGCAAATCTACCTGGTTCCTGGAATAGCCAGGATTGATCTATGGGGTGTTCAGCAAAGAATGATCCATTTGGATATCTCGAATCAAAAGCTCTCTGAATTGAAGATCTCGCCTCAAACCATTCGCGATTTACTCCTCAAACAGAATATGGTTGTAGATGCGGGCAGTGTCGATCAAGGAGAAACCCGCTATCCTTTGCATCTTTCCGGGGAATTCACCACACCCATGGGTATTGAAGGGTTGATCATCCAACCCAATACAAATGATTTATTCCAAGAGGCACTTGTCAAACAAAAAACCAAAAAAGGAAATGAGGGAACCCTTTTTCAAGAAATCGAGAAAAACGAAAACGCTAAATTTGTTCTCGGTGATATTGCCAATGTTTCCATGGGTTACCAAGATCCGCCTGTAAAAATCATGAGGTTCAACGGAGCACCAGCCATCGGCATTCAGATTGCCGGAATGGAGGACAGCAATATCGTCGAAGTGGGACGGCAAATTGATGAAAAGCTGGAACAGCTGCGTTCTCAATTACCCATCGGAATGGAATTTCATAAGATTTCCTGGCAATCGAAAGTTGTCGATGAGTCTGTTTCGGGGTTCGTGATCAGCATGATCGAATCGATCATTATCGTCCTCGTTGTTCTGTTGATTCCTAGCGGTATTCGCATGGGAGGGATCATCGGCCTCGATTTGATCCTGACAATACTGGCGACATTTCTTTGCATGTATTTTATGAAAATCCCTTTGGAAAGAATGTCTTTGGGAGCACTGATCATCGCCATGGGTATGATGGTCGATAACTCAATCGTCGTGGCGGATGGCATCGCCGTCAATCTGCGCAAAGGCATGGATAAATTCCAAGCTGCTGTCAGTGCCACGGCTACCCCGGCCTTGCCTTTACTATATGCTACCATTATCGCCATCATGTCGTTTTACCCTATATATGCCTCTATAGGTTCCACAGGAGAGTACTGCCGAAGCCTTTTCATCGTGGTCGGAATATCGTTGATGATCAGTTGGTTCATTGCTATGTTGATCACGCCTCAGCAATGCTTATGGTTTCTGTCTGTAAAACAAGAAGGAGGGCAAACCGATGAATTTGACAAACCCTTTTTCAATAAATTACGGAATGTAATCCGAGGAGTTCTTCGCCATCGCCTTCTTTCGGTTTGCTGCCTGATCGCAGCACTGGCCTTCTCATTTATTGGCTTCCAGTATGTCGTCAAACTTTTTTTCCCTTTTTCAACACGCCCCCAGCTGATGGTCGATTACTGGGCTCCCGCAGGTACTTCTATTTATGATGTGGCTTCCAAGACAGAGATCATGGAAAAAAAATTCCAAAAAGCCTCAAATGTGGAGTCTGTTTCCAGTTTCATTGGCGCAGGCCCCCCCCGATTTTATCTACCTGTCGATCCGGAATTCATGTATTCCAACTATGGCCAGCTCCTGATAAATTTCGCGAGTTATAAAGATATAGATCCATTCATCGCCAATCATTCGGAATGGCTTCAAAATGAGTTTCCCGAAGGCCTGGTCCGTATCCGGAAATACAACGTGGGGCCCGGGGACTCATGGAAATTCGAATTACGGATTTTGGGCTCTTATGATACCAGTCTCAACGAGTTGAGGCACCTTGGCACAGACCTGCTGGCCAAGGTCCGCCAATCTCCATTAGGGACAGACTGGAGGCTCGATATGATGAACCCTATCAGACAGCTTAAAACTGTATATGATGAAAAAAAAGCCCGTACAGTGAACATTTCGCGTGAAAACATTGCTAATGCTCTAAAACGAAGCTATGATGGACTCAATGTAGGGCTTTATCGTGAGAAAAATAAGCTCTATCCTATCCAATGGAGAAATACTGAAGAAGAAAGGCGCTCAATGCTGTCGCATTTGGATACCTTGCCTGTGCGCAATGACCACGCAGTCACTTCTGTACCTCTTTCACAAGTAAGTGATAATACCGATTTTCAATGGGAAGAGCCATACATCATCCGTTGGGACAGGCAACGTCAAGCGGCTATACAAGGTTCTCCGTTGCTGAGCTCTACCTTTGCCGATTTAAAAAAAAGCGTCGCCAAAGACATCGAAGGGTATAGCCTGCCGGAGGGGTTTAGCTTGTTTTGGGATGGCGAGGAAGATAGCAGTAAAACAGCCCAACAGCAGCTTCTTCCAGGAGTAATACCTGCTGTCATTGTCATCTTATTATGCCTGGTAGCCACTTTTAACGACTTTAGGCCGATAGTCGTGATCCTCTGCACTCTTCCATTTGCCTTGATCGGAATTACGGCAGGGCTCCTTCTCTTTGATGTCCCCTTCGGATTTATGGCACTTCTAGGCGCCATGAGCCTCGCAGGAATGATGAACAAAAATATTGTTGTTCTTCTGGATGCCTGCAATGAAAACATAGCCAAAGGCATGCATCCATACAATGCCATTGTGGAAGCCGCAGTCTGCAGGGTCAGACCTGTGATGCTGGCAGCAGGTACGACTGTGATCGGGGTCATCCCTCTTTTGCAAGATGTTTTTTGGATCGGCCTGGCGGTCGCTATCATGGGTGGTTTGGCCATTGGATCCCTGCTTACTTTGATAGCCGTTCCTCTCTTTTATGCAATTATTTATCGGCTAGAACCTCCGCCAAAGGAAGGGACATGAACGGAAAGTTCTTAGGGTTATTCGCACTATTGCTGCTGGTCGGATGCATCCATGTAGGCCCCGACTTCAAAACGCCGGAGACTCCTACACAAGAATTTTGGTCGGAAGAATCGCACGTCATCGCTG
>Ga0351964_1145_pt1 | contig 12690 bp, 11 predicted proteins | sample TotcelT113001N15_FD_205807 | JGI IMG/M metagenome (GOLD analysis project Ga0351964, IMG submission 205807) | Enriched cells from coal bed in the Powder River Basin, Montana, United States - Total cells T11 rep3 HSBNCT.T11.300.1.N15 ... | reverse complement strand
GCGCTCTCAAAAAAAACGGCTTGTTGCTGCAGGGGCCTTTGCCTGCGGATTTTTCGCCGTGGGTTTTGCGGCCATTATTTTCGGGGCAGCCCTTGCCGCCACAGGCGAGGCTTTTTTCTCGGCCGCCCTTATAACCGTTGCGGCCCATGTGCCTGTAATGTTTATTGAGGGGCTTGTCACTGTTTTCTGCATTCAGTTTCTTTTGCGTGTTGACCCGGAAATGCTTTCCGGCCAATAGGGGTTTTTCTTTCAAAGAGGTTTCAAATGCCGATACGAACTCTGTTTGTTGCCTGCCTTGCAGTATTAATTCTTGCCGGTACGGCCTCCGCCCACAGGGTCAATGTTTTTGCCTGGGTTGAAGGGGATATCATAAGGGTTGAGGCAAAATTTCCCGGTTCCGGCCCGGTTAAGGGCGGAGAGGTTGTTGTAAGCGGCCCGGATGGGAAAATCCTTGTTACGGGGCTCACGGACTCCAAAGGGGGGTTTTCCTTTCCCGTGCCTTTGAAAGGCGACCTGGTGGTGACCGTAAAGGCAGGGCCGGGCCACGAATCAAGCTGGACTGTTAGGGAAGGCGAGTTGCCCGGCGCCATCCCGGCTACAGCCCAGGCTTTGGCTCCGCAGCAGATGCCGGAGCAGGAGACCGGGGCCAGGGAGGCCCAATCAGCACAAGTTTCAGATGCCGTGTTATCGGCGCTTGTTCGCGATGCAGTGGAAAAAGCCCTTGAAAGCCGGTTGCAGCCAGTGGTACGCATGGTTGTGGAGCAGCAGACCAAAGGGCCGGGCCTGCGGGATATTCTTGGAGGAATAGGCTATATTCTGGGCCTGATGGGGCTTGGCCTTTTTCTGGTGTACCGGAAAAAGCTAAAGGAGCTTGAAAGGAAGTGATTTCCGAGGAACTGGCTTTCCGGGATTCTCCGGTTCACCGCATGGACCCACGGGTGAGATTGGGCTTTGCCATCCTGCTTGGTTTTGCCACGGCGCTTGCCGGGTCTTTTGTTGCCCCGATGAGTTCAAGCACCTGCTGGTGGCTTATGGCTCCCTGGGCGGAAGCGATTATCTGGTCAAGCAGGCTCAAGGCATCGCGCATACACCCGCCGGTTGCCCTGGCAACAGCCCACAGGGATGGCTCATCAATCTCAAAAGCCTCCTTTTCCGTGAGCTTTTTAAGGTGCCCCACAACCTCGGACATGGATATGCGGGCAAGGTCATAGCGCTGGCAGCGGCTCAATATGGTGGGCAACACCTTGTGAGGCTCTGTTGTGGCGAACACGAACATCACATGGGCGGGCGGCTCTTCAAGGGTCTTTAAAAGCGTATTGAAGGCCGAGTTTGAAAGCATGTGCACTTCATCAATTATGTAAATCTTGTATCGGCTGCTAACAGGAGCATAGGCAACATTTTCCAGCAGATCACGGGCATGTTCAACCTTGTTGTTGGAAGCCCCGTCAATCTCAAAAACATCCGGCGAGGACCCGGCGGTTATTTCCCGGCAACTTGGGCACTGGTTGCACGGGGTACTCACAGGGCCTTCTGCACAGTTCATGGCCTTGGCGAAAATGCGGGCCAGCGTGGTTTTGCCTGTTCCCCTGGGGCCTGAAAACAATATGGCGTGTGCAACCCTGCCTGATGAAATGGCGTTTTTAAGCGTCTGGGTGACATGGGGCTGGGCCACCACATCATCAAAGGTCTGGGGACGGTATTTTCGGGCCAAAACAATGTAGGACACGGTTCCTCGCTGGTTTTGTCTGCCCTCGAATATCACAGATGAAAGCTTTTGGCGATTCCAAAAAAAGAGCCGCGCCTTTTTGCCTTTTTATAAGGAAGAAAAGGTCACGGCGAGATAATCGCGGCAAAGAAAAGGAATCCGCCTGGGGAAATGGCGGAGAGAGAGGGATTCGAACCCTCGGTGCCACTTTTGGTAGCACACACGATTTCCAGTCGTGCACCTTCGGCCAACTCGGTCATCTCTCCGCAAACCGTTTTACTGCTCCCGCTCCGCCGTGGGCCATGCAATTTTCATGGCGGAGAGGGTGGGATTCGAACCCACGAACCCGCTTTTGGCAGGTTACTGCTTTTCGAGAGCAGGGCCTTCAGCCGCTCGGCCACCTCTCCGCAACGCTTTCTGCGCGCCGCTCCGGCAAGCGAGAACGCACCATAGCTTCTTTGCCCTTTTGTGTCAACATTCATAAACCCGTAAAAGTCGAAAATCCGCGTTGTTCAAAAAGGCAAAAAAGCTTTCGGGTGCAATCATTTATGCCTGGCCCAAAAACCTGCTAAAAAAGTGGTGGAATAAGGGCCTTGGAGCCGCGGGCCTTGGCCGAAGCCAGAAGTCTCATGCCCGCGAAAATTCCTGACGAAGCCATTTGCAGCGGATTGACCCCCATCTGCTTGCACAGGCCGTAAATGCACAGGGAAAGGTTATTGCAGCCCGGCGAAAGGGTGACATTGTCCTTACCAAGCTTTTGGGTGAGCATGCCAGCCCAGTCAGCAACAGCGCAGTTGCCGCTCAAATGAACCCGGCCGCTTATGGCGTTTACAAGAGCAGGATCAGCCCCTTTTCCCATTATTATTGTAAAACCGCCCTTTCCTCCATGATCGCAGTGAATTATTTCCACAAGGGTTTGTGTGTTGGAGAGGCATCCCTCCACGCAACATTTCTCCTGGCCGTAAATCATGTCAATATCTTCGGGAAAGCGGCCAAGCAGCTTGTGGGTAAGCTTCTGCCTGCGGGTTTCAAAAAGCTCTCCGTTGACAAGGACTATGTTTTCCGGATTTCCCTGGCCGATGCCTGTTTTCGCAGAAAGGGCGATGTGCTCCACCTGTGCCGGATCAAAACCCATGAAGGCTGCTGCCATTGTGTCCACAGCCAGGGCGTCGGCCCCGCCGATAAGAACATCTGTTTTGACGATGCACTCCTTCTGGTTTTTTCTGGCTATATAATGGCCGTGATTGGTGGCTATGGTTCCGTCAATGAGGACAAAATCAGGCTGGATGACGCTGAAGATGTCCGCAAATTTCTGGTGAATACGCCAGTTGTGATCCGGGATTCGGCTTGCCTGATGCACGAACCCGAACTGATTTTTTATGGAAAGGGTGACCTTGGTCATGGAGTGGGTCTTGAGTTTGGGCAGGCTTATATAGAGGTTCTCTTCCCTGTTGCGGATGAGCCTGTCATGCACAAAGTCCGAAAAGTCCACGAAGGTTTCAAGATTTTTAAGGAAAACCGGCACACAGCCTGTTTCATCCAGGCACACAGCCTTTGCGCCCAGTTCGCGGCACAGGCGGAAAATGCCTGTTTCCTGAAAAACCATCCGGGTGAAGTTGCCCTGGGTGCAGTTTTCCATCACAAAGATATTTTTTGCCCCGCGCTCCTTAAAATAGCCTATCACCGCAGCAATCACGGCTGGGTCTGTGTAGCAGTATTCCCGCGAATCAACAGCATTGACCTTGAGATAAACATCACCGCTCGATTTGAGAAGTGCCGCAGCCCCTCCGAAGTGTTCGAAAACCTGTTCAACAGACTGCTCAACACCCTGTTGCAAATCCGCAAACATCACAATGCCCTTTGTGCTCATGGCCTTCTCCTTGCCGGATGTCGGCAAATCAAAAAAATGCCGGGTAACTTTAAGGGAATCCGCGCCCGCCGGTTTTGTTTGTCATTGATGACAGCAAGCCAATGTCATCAGCAAAAAAGCCATCAACACCTTTTTTTATGGCACTTGCAATGCTCCGCTGATTCTGGCTTTTTGCCTTTTCCCAGGCCAGCACCTTTATGCCCTTTTCATGCAGGCCGCAAACAAGGCTCTTGCTTGTGAACAAGGCTCTGGGGTTGTAACTTGATGCGCCCACAGCCTCCACCCTCGCAAGAGCGCAATCCAGGGTGGCCGGCTTGTCATCCAGAACAGCCAGGGCAATATCCGGGTCCTGCTGACGGACCCGGCCCAGCACCAGGTCGTCAAAACAGGAAACCAGCACCCTGTCATGGGCATTAAAATATCTTATCATGCCCGCAACCTGCGAAAAAAGAGGCTCGAAGGGCCCCTCAACCATTGCTGCAAGCGGCTTTATCTCTACATTTATGAGCACTTGCGGCAAAAACCGCTCAAAAACATCAAAAAGTGCGGGAATTTTCTGCCCTGCAAAGTCCGGGGAGAACCAGGTGCCTGCATCCAGGCCGAAAAGCTCGTTGGCGTCATGCTCCCAGACAAGGCCCTTGCTGCTGGTGGTACGGTCCAGGGTGTCATCATGAATCACCACAACAACGCCGTCTGCGCTTATTGAGGCGTCAAGCTCTATCATGTGCACGCCAGCCGCCACTGCTGCGGCAAACGAAGCCATCGTGTTTTCAGGACAGCGTGCGGAATAGCCCCGGTGCCCTATGACAAGAAAGGTCGAATCCAGCCTGTTGGAAGCAAAAAAACATTCCCGCATGGCGCATAGCCAAAGGCCGTTGGTGGCCGCTCTGGGTTATTCCCGCAGGTTGTGCAAAATATGCGGAAAGCTTGGGGCATTACCTGGTGAAAGGCTTAAAGGAAAAGCGGAAGCTTTTTGAGTTTAAAAGTACTGTATTTCACCCATGAAAGAAACATAGGGGTGGCATGGGCCCTGCCAGTCCTGAACCAGAATGTAGCCAACCACGCGGCCTTTGGACAGGTACACCCACTTGTCCCCATATAGATAATAAAGCCTTCCTTCGCAGGATGTTTTTGAGGAGGGCAGCCCCACAAGGGCAATCATTTCCTGGTAGGTCATACCCGAGCGCAGGGCGCTCAAAGGCTGGGGTTTTGAGGGAAGCATGGGCGAAAAGCCCTGCTCAAAATCAGGCTGGGGCGAAACCTCCCCGGCAACTGCGCCCAAGGCAGGAACTGGAGATATGGTTGTTTCCGCAGCCTGTCTTTGTGGCTCGGCAACCGGATAGGCCGACTCCATTCCGCCTCTGGAAGTCCCTGGAGGCAGGCCTGCTCCGGCCATCATGCCGTGCTTCCACTGCATCTGCTGGTCGCTGACCACCTGGGCCATGCGCCCGGGATTTTGCGCCAGGCTTTCAAGGCCCAGAGCAAGGGAGTCGGGCATAACCACGGCCTTGCCGGACATGGTGAGGATTATCTGCTCATCCTCATGCACGCCAAATTTTTCATCAATTATCTGAAGGTCATAAAAGCGGGGAGACATGTAAACAAGCACATCATCGCTCAAGCCTAAATTTTTAACACGCGGCAGGGTTTTGGCGTATGCGGCGACCTCCTGGGCCACCCTTTGCTGAAGGGAAACCAGACAATACATCTTGGCGTCATTCTTGCTGTCCCAGGGCTTGAGAACATAGGCCTGGGTGACAAAGATATCCCTGGAAGCCTGCGCCGTGCCGACAAACAAAACCATGCACAAAATAATAGCCATCATCAGGATTCGTTTCATTGAAATATCCTTTCGGCATCCTGCATGACGCATAGCGTCCGGTTTTTGTTTTACGGGACAAAAAGGCGCAAACGAAAAGAAGGGGATGAAATTTGCCGCCCCGCCTGTTTTTTAAGGCTGGATGCATTTTTTGTCAAGGGATGCCGATGTGCCAATGCTGCCATAATCTTTGGCAACCATCCTTCGGGCACCTTCAGCCGTTTTTTTGTTTCAAACAGGGCGGATATCAGGTTAAATCGGATGTGATGTAAACTTTGTCCACATTTGCAGCGTCATTTGTGTTGAAATATTTTAAACCTTATTCCGGAAAGGGTTCCCATGCGCAAGGCTTCATGTATCCGGCTTTTGGGAGCGGTTGTGGTTACGGGTTTTCTTCTCGCGGCCCTTTTCTCTTCAACCTATGCCTCTGCAAGCCAGGCGGGCGGCCGGGTCCTTCCCTTTCTGCCTGGGGAAAAACTCGTGTTCGGCCTCAAGTGGGCTTTTATTCCGGCAGGCCAGGCCGTGCTGGAAGTCATGCCCGACACGACTTACAACGGCCAGCAGGCCAGGCATTTCCGCCTTACCGCCAGAACAAACGAGTTCATGGACAACTTCTTCAGGGTCAGAAATGTGATTGACGCCTATTGCGACATGGATATGACAAGGACCATAGGCTACAAAAAGGAGCAGCGGGAAGGAAGTTCAATTCACGATGTGATTGTCGAGTTCGACTGGGAAAACAAGGTGGCCTATTTTTTCGAAGACGGCAAACTTGAGCGCGAAACAAAACTCATGGATGGAGCCTTTGATCCGCTTTCGGTCTTCTACCGTTTCCGTATGGAGGCCATGAAAACCGGAGGCGTGAATGAAATTCCGGTGACAGACGGAAAGCGCATGGTAATGGGCCGGGGCGAGGTTGTTAAAAGGGAAGCCCGGAAGGTTAAGGCCGGAAGTTTTCCAAGCATACTCTTTGAGCCTGAATTGACGCACATCGGAGGTGTCTTTGAACAAAGCCCGCACGCCAAGCTCCAGGTATGGCTTTCCGATGATGCCCGCAAAATTGTGCTGCGGGTGCGAAGCGCCGTGGCTGTGGGCAGCTTCACGGCAGAGCTTGAAGATGCTTACAATGTAGCCTACTGAAAAATGGTTTTTGCTGGCAGCCCCGCAAAAAAAGGAGCCCGAAGAAGCCGGATGGCCGACTTCGGGCTCCTTGCATTTTGAGCAACGGAAAAGGCGGGCCGCAAAACCAATAACCGCCTTATTTTTTAAGCCCCTTGACCGGAACCAGCACAACAGGGATTCTGGTTCTTTTGAGAACGCCGCGGACCGTGCTGGAAAGCGGCCCCTTTTCCAGAATGCCCCGCTGATAATGACCCAGAACAATATAACTGCAACCCAAGGCCTCGGCCTTCTCCACCAGCATTTCAGCAACATGGCCCTCTTCAATGACAATCTGATCCATCTGAAGGTGGCATTCCTCCAGGGACAGGAGTTTGTCGTCATACATGGCGGTAAGGGCCTGATGGATAATTCTGCCGTCACGGGCCTTGGCGATCAGCTTGTCGTGGGCCATCTCCTTGTTGCGCTCCTTTATTTCATCGAGCTTTTCCTTGCTTATGATGTTAAGCAGGCGGCTGTCCGCAGCGTAGGAGGTGCCTTCCAGAACATGCATGATGACAAGGCTGCAACAAAGGCCGTTGGCAAGACGAACTGCATACTCGAAAATCTTGGGCGCATCTTCACTCAAATCTGTGGCAAATAGGATTTTCTCTGCGTTGTTTGTCATGACAACCCCCTGGCGGCCTTAACGCGCTGGCCGCTCTGGCAAAATATGAACCAAACCCTGATTGAATTGGCAAAGCCGGTCTGCCCCTTTTTGGGGCCGGTAAAGCATAAGTGACTTTCAATCCCCGCATCCTGCATGCCGGGCATAACCTCCAAGTGTCTTTCCCTCTGCTGCTGCCAAACCTTTTTTAAAAGCTTCAAGGCGTTATCCGTGCTGCACAGATGCGGGTCGTAGCAGAAAAACAGGCTGTTGTGCAAGCTTTTTGGACAATGGTACGCCCAAAAAGCCGCCCGGATTAATTTGCCGCCCGCAGGAAGGCGGAGCAGTCTGAAACAAGATCATGGCAGGGCCTGGCGAACAAAAAGCCCTGACCATAAGGAACGCCGAGCTTTTTTAAAGTTTCGTACTCTTCCCTGGTTTCAATGCCTTCAACAATAATCTGGGAGCCTATATTCTTTGAAAGGGTACTCATGGCCGTGATTATCTGCTGTTTCATGTAGCTTTTGTCCACACCCCGCACAAAGGATATGTCCACCTTCAAAAAGCCGGGGTTTAACTCCATTATGCGCTCAAGGTCCGAATAGCCCGTGCCCATGTCATCGCCGGCATGAACAATGCCCACATCCGTGTAATGCTGCATGGCGTCACGGAAAAGCTCGTAGTTGTCAATGGCAAGCTTTTCGGAGATCTCGAAAACCACATTTTCAGGCTTCAATGCCAAATCCGCCAGAAGCTCCTTGAGATACAGGCCCCGGAATTCCGGGTCATGGATTGTCATGGAAAGGGTGTTGACAAAGATTTTGGTGTTAACATCCACATCGCGCACCGCCTCAAGGGCCTTGCGGCGGCAGATGCGATCAAGCTCAAAGGAAAGCCCTGATTCTGCGGCCACCAGAAAAAGCAGCGTGGGGCTTTCAAACTCCGAGCCGTCCGGCCCGCGTGAAAGGGCCTCGTAGCCGATCACATCCAGACTTTCCAGAGAGACAATGGGCTGAAAGACCGTGCGAATGTCGCGCTCGATGATGATTTTCTGAAGCTGATAACGGGAGGTATAACTGCGCTTGGCAGCCATGAACTCGCCCATTTTTTTTGCATTGCGCACAAGTTGCCGGATGAGCCTCATGTTGTTGACCATGGGGTTCTTTATTTCCAGGGCGTATCCTATGTTCGGCCGCGAGTATTCTTTAAGATAGGGATAGAGCAGATGAAAAACCTGCTGCTCCAAAGTGAAGCGGATGCGCTCTGCAATGGCTTCCAGGTGATAGACAAGCTGTGTGCGGTCGTGGCGCGGAGGGGAAAGGAAAATGCAGAAGGTGTCCGTGTCGTAGAGGTCCACAACAAAAATATCCTGCCCCCTGAACTCCCTGTTTTTTATCTCCTTCAAAATTTCCGTGATTCGCTGCAAAAGGTAGTTATAGGAGCTCGAGCCGTATTGATATTCGATTTTGGAAAGCTGCTCTATCTGAACCGTTATGCAGGCCATGTACTGAAGATCGTTTAATATTTTTTCTACCTGTTCATATTCCTTTATAACGGTTGGAAGTTCCAGAACCCTGTCAAAATAAAAGCTCTCGTGGATGGAAACCGAAACCTGGCGCTTTTCCTTATTGCTAGGCTGGTCCATAAAATAGCTCCTTTGCGCTATATTATAAAACTTTCTAACGGCTTGGTTGAATGGCTTTTAAATGTCGGAATGAAAAAAGCCTTCTCAAGCTGTTTGTCTCACGACTAGTAAATGAGCAAAAGCCAAACTTGCCAAAATTAGGGGAAGATTCGTTTGCCAAACAACATACTGGAAAACAAGCCAAATTGCAAGCATCTTGTGACGGGTCTACCTTACAATATCGAAAGTTGCCATGTAATATACTGAAATGACAATGGCGGTTCAGGATTTATAAGCAGCTTGAGCCTTTGTTACAGAGGCTTTTAAGTCATTATGACGGGTTGTTGGAGCATGGGGAGAAGGACTGCGGCACTCAAGAGAAAAGAAAGCCGGGCCACCCCAAGGGCTTGCTGACAGGGCAGCCCGGCGATTAAAGGATGTTAAGGGTTCATGATATATTCATCAACCAGTGAATAAACATTGTTTTTCAGAACCCGCTCAAACTTCTCTTCATCATGCACAGGGGCCTTTATCATCTTGTAGCAGGCCTCCTGCTGTGCCTGGGTGGCCGATGACTTGCCCTGAATATCCAGGGCATAGCGGGAAAAATCCCTCACAAAGACATTGAAAAGCATGTCAAGCTGGTCATCGTCAAGCTTTTCAATCTTCGCGCTTTCAATGATGAGCTGGCCGTAGGCCACCAGGGTAAAAATTTCGCCCACAGCAAGCAGAAAATCAAAATCGTTTTTCATCTGCTCGCCCAGTTCCATGCCCGAAATCATTATAAAATCCTGATATGCCTTTATCTGCTCCTTGAAAACTCTGATATTGGGAAGATCAACCGAGTTGTAAGCAATGTTGAAATCGTGGAACTGGATTTTGCCGTAGCCCCGTGTGCGGCCCTGCTGGAAGAGGAAGTCATCGTTCTGTGCGCCGTTCATCTTGGGAATTTCCGGATAAGGCGCAGGATTGAAGAAGTAGTTGGGCAACAGCTTGGCAATGAGGGCCATGTTCACATGGCGGGTCCCTTCCAGCTTGGGAAAGCCGCGCAGCTCAACAACAGCCTGGGAAAAGTAGTTGTCCTTTTCAAAGCCCTTGGCTGCAATTATGTCCCAGAGCATTTCGTGAACTTCCTCGCCCTGGATGGCAACCTTCATTTTCATTATGGGGTTGTAAAGCAGATAGCGCTTGTCCTGGGCGGAGGCGGCCCGCATGTAGTCCGTGGCGCGCAGGCCAAAAAGCTTCATGCCCACTATCCGCAGGTAGGAATCCATGAAAAGGCGCTTAACATGAGGAAACTCGGTCACGAACTTGCCGTAAACGCTCCTGTGGGCTGCGTGGTTCAAGGATTCATAAAAGGAATGGGTTACAATGCCCGTTGCGCCGGAACCTATGTTGAACTTGCAGATGTTGATGGTGTTCAACATATCGTCCCAGGCCTTGGGACCGCGTGCGCTTATGTCGGCATCTGTTATGGGGTAATCGTGAAGCTTGAACTCGGCGACATAATTCTGTGCCATGATGATGTTTTTGACGCACTCGTATTTTTCGTGATTGGAATCCACCACAAAAAACACATAGTCATCCGTACCGTCTATCTTGGCAAACACGGTGATAAGGGAAGCCGCGTTTCCGTTGCCGATATAATACTTGCTGCCACGGGCAAGATAAGTGCCGTCCGGCTGGGGGTAAAGCTTCATTTCCGTGGAGTAGATGTCTGCCCCGTGCTCTTTTTCCGAAAGGCCGAAACCGCAGCAGGGATTTTCCCGCAGGGTTTTAACTGCCCGGTGCTTCAACTCCTCGTTGTCGCCCAGAAAAACCGGGTCCAGGCCAAGGGTGGAAACATGGTACATATACCAGTAGGCTGTGCCGTAGAATCCGGTAATCTCCGAAAACTCGTACATCCTGTAGGTGCTGTAATACTGGTCCGGGTCCCCATAACCCTTGGGCAGGAAAAGGGTTTCAAAAATGCGCTCCTTTTTCACGAATTCGGCAAAATCCCATGTGAATTCAAAGGAGAAGGTGTCATCCTTCATTTTCTGCATGCCCTTGTTTTCAAAAAACTCAATGGTCTTGAGCATGATTTCCTTGGAGCGTGCGTCCGGGTATCCTCTGTCCTGATATTTTTTGGGATTGAGTAGCAGCATGCCTTCTCCTTATGGATATTTAAGTGTTTGTTTTACAAGCCAATACAACAGGTTAAAAATTTATGATACCTGGGGCGGCGTATGGGTGTCAAGAAGCAAAGTCAGTGTTCACCTGCCCGGCTCATGGCAAACACCTTATCTTCCAGGACTTGCACTTAATTTCCCTTGAAATTGAAAGGCATTTGAACTATTAATTTTATTGATACGCAAAATTGTTTTGCGTGTTTTTTTAAATGGAGCCAAAGGAGGATGTCATGCCAAAGGATTTCCAGCCAGGCTGCGCCAAACCTGTTGAAGACAGCCAAAGCGGCAAGAACCGGGATGCCGCTGCACAGGCGGTGCAGGAAAAACCCGCTCAATCCGCCAGGGAGGTATCAATGATCAAAGTCGGCAAAAAGGCCCCCAATTTCACTGCCCCGGCCTATTTTCAGGGCAAATTTGTAACAGTGGAGCTTAACGAATATCTCGGCAAATGGGTTCTGCTCTGTTTTTATCCGGGCGATTTCACCTTTGTTTGAGCCACCGAAATCTCGGCGGTCGCCGAGAAGAATTCAGAGCTTGAAAAGCTGGGTGTTCAGGTGCTTTCCATGAGCGTTGACAGCGTTTTTGTTCACAAAATGTGGAATGACAACGAGCTTTCCAAGATGGTCAAAGGGGGCGTGCCCTTTCCCATGCTTTCGGATGGGGGCGGCAAGGTGGGCACAATGTACGGCGTTTACGATGACGAGTCCGGCGTTGAAACCCGTGGCCGCTTCATAATTGACCCGGACGGCAAGGTTCAGGGCTACGAGGTTCTCACCCCGCCCGTGGGCAGGAATGTTTCCGAGACATTCCGCCAGGTGCAGGCATTCCAGCTTGTGAGGGAAAGCAAGGGAACCCAGGCTACTCCTTCAGGGTGGAAGCCGGGAAAAATGACTTTAAAGCCAAGCCCGGATCTTGTGGGCAAGGTCTGGGAGGTCTGGAAAACAGACATGGCCTTTGATTAAAGGCAGCAAAAACCAAAATATACATCCGAAAAAGAGGCCTGGAAGCGCAGAATTTTTCTGCTGTTTCCGGGCCTTTTGCATTTTGTCGGCCAGCAGAGCAAAAAAGGCTGCCCAAAAAGCAACCACCTTAATTTTTACCAGCGGCTTGTTTACAGCGCCGACTTTAAATGATAAAAAAATTGTTCATGCCCTTTGTCTGCCAAAGGTGTTTGAACTTCATGGAAAACTATCAACAAAACCCTCCTTTAATAAAGCTCCCCGCGGCAAGCTGCGGGATATTTACCCTGAAAGAAAATTAAAAGCGCCGGGCAGGTTGCAGCCTGCGAATGCTGCGCAAGCTGTTGAAATCTCCATTATGGTTTTTTCTTGTGACCAATAAACCCTTTAAGGAGGAAAAATGAGCCGGAAGCCCTCCCCGTCCCGGATCTTCTTGACGCCCTGCATTACGAAAACAGCGCCAGGGCCATCCGAAGGGATATTGTTTCCAACCTTCTGACAAACCTAGCCAAGTTCCCCAAGGTGGCCACAAAAAACGATTATTACCTTGCCCTTGCCTATGCTGTGCGCGACAGGCTCATGCGCCGGTGGATTCAAAGTGCAAAAACCTACTTCCTTAAAGGAAGCCGCACGGTGGTATATCTTTCCGCCGAATATCTCATGGGCCCACAGTTGGGCAACAACCTTGTGAACCTGGGCATTTACGAGCAGGCCCGCAGGGCTGTAAAGGATCTGGGGCTTACCCTGGAAGCCCTTCTGGAGCACGAGGAGGAGCCG
>Ga0351964_1144_pt1 | contig 12720 bp, 8 predicted proteins | sample TotcelT113001N15_FD_205807 | JGI IMG/M metagenome (GOLD analysis project Ga0351964, IMG submission 205807) | Enriched cells from coal bed in the Powder River Basin, Montana, United States - Total cells T11 rep3 HSBNCT.T11.300.1.N15 ... | reverse complement strand
GGGCGGTGAGCTGAAGGCCGGAAAGGTTACGTTGACGGCACAGGCTGACGAAGTCGGCGGCAACACCGGCGACCTCGATGCACTCGTGGACGGCAACGAGGCTAAGATAGCGTTCAACGTGAAGTATCTTCTTGATGTCCTGGGCGTCATCAGACAGTCGCAGGTTGCCCTCGAGGTGACCACACCATCGAGCCCCGGCGTCGTTCGCCCCATCGGCACGGACAACTATGTGCATGTGATAATGCCGATGTTTGTTCAATGGTGAGTAGCTTCTGCTGAACGTAAATTCACTGCTGCCGCAGGAAGTTGAGCGATTCGTCGGCCGACCAGCCTCCGGTGAGTTCATGTGCGAACTCCCGATCACTATGAACTTCGGGACGATTTCGTCTGTCGGCACCTGACCCTGTCACGTCCTCGTCTCTTACCAGGCAAACGTGCATGCTCTGCACTATGGTCTCAGTAACGTTCATTGGTGAAGCCATGTCCCGTGACGTCGATTGCGGGTATCGGGACACATAGAGAAACACCAGCTCGTCGTCTGTCCCGAAGGTCCATTCCTTTGCGTGATTCCTGTCTTGGTGCTGCGGAGTGATCCTTGACAAGGAGCGGCGCTATGATAACATTGTTAGGGGACTTATGTAATGGTGCAAAGGTTGCATGCGCACTGCGCGCAATTCGGCGATGACCTGCGGGAGTAAGGCCGGGCCGAAAAGCTGCAACAGGGAATAATGCACGGTCCGCGAGGGTTTTGCCAAAGGTCGTGCGACTATTGTACTGAAGAGCGGGTTGACGATTTGGTGTCAACTGACGCAAGAATTAGGAGGGAAGAAATGAAGAGGACGAGAACGGTGTTGTTTGGTCTGACGTTGACCGTGGCTGTAATGGTACTGATGGCAGGTCCGGCGCTGGCAGCGACGTTCACCGGCTCTACTACGCTTGGGTTCTCTGCCAATCCGGCCACTCTATCTGGCGATAGCGACCCAGACGTGACCATCACCACCACGACAACTGCGCCAGGTGGCAACGGCTGCATAGACCAAGGTAAGGTCATGATAGAGCTGGCCACAGATGGGACGCTGCTGGATGGCGATAGCAATCCGATAGGGGGCAACCCCGTGCCTTCGAGCGAGGTTGTGTATTGGTTGGCCCTCAATGACCCTGGGCAGTATCCATCAGGCGGCATCACCAATTTGAGCGTGGATCTTGACGGTCTCGGGTTCGTCAGCGGAACAACCGGCGGATTTCGCGCTCACTACGTCACTGGTGGCGGCAAGGACAAAGTTGGCACGCATTTCTCTGACCCGGTTGACCTCACCGCTATTGCCTGTGAGTGGGTCGGCGAGACCGCCTGGGCAGCGGGGACCCGATACATTGAGAAGGGCAACTGGGCCACGTTTACCCGGTACGAGGCAGATGACATAGTAGTTCTGTACGCTGGCCAGACGATGGAGGCAGGTACCGTTTACTTCTCGGCACCGGATGTCAATGGCAATGTCACAATAACCATCACTCTCAACGACGGCTGGCGCTTCAAGGACGTAGCGGAGAACGTCAAGATTCAGGACTACGAATTGGAGCCGTCGGGTAACCCCAATCCCGGTGGGTTCGCACACACGTTTGACGCCGAGGCGAGCCCGTTTGACGCGACGGAGATTCCAGAGAACTACTTCTACGGCGTTCACGTTGACGTAGAATGGCTGGACTGCTCGTCCTCCTAGCTCGCTGGAATCTGGACTAACACTCTGGGATTATCCCTTGACAGAAGGAGAGGATGCCGGTACGGTCATCCTCTCCTTCCTTCACATGTGCCACTCCTCGACACTGGTCGCCGCTTAGATTGCCACCGCACCACCGCTCGGCAGATCATCCGTCGTCCAAGGCGACTTCCTCGGTCGCTTTTCGCCGCCGAAACATACGCATGGAACGGCAAACATGCCCATGTTTGTCCAGTGGTGAGTAGTTTCAGCTTCGAACAGCGACACACTGAAGGGGTGCCGAAGAGGCGCCCCTTCTCTGTTGCTTGGCCCGCGATGCATCCGTCGCGCTGGCAGTCGCAAGAGAGAAGCGGTGCATTCACCCCCCACAGCCTAAGAGCCGGCAGGTAACCGATCCGCCCGACTTACTTTGCGGTTTGCGAGGACATCTGTTCCGCTCTCTTACAGGCTTCGATGTAGGCTTTCATGGATGCATCGAAGTCGGCTAGCGGATACACCTTGAAGTTCATGAAGCCGCCCATTGGTATGGAGGCCTGGGTCTTCATGAACTGTTCTACAGAGGCGTCCTCACAAATGACTACCGAGCCTTCAGGGGTTTCCAGGATTTCCAGGATTTCACCCGACTTCTTGAGTGCACCGACCCAAGCAACCGTCGCTTCCAGCAGCTGTCTCTGTGCTGCTGCCGGAAGCATGGAAAAGGTGTCTTTCACTGTGGTCATGCTCAGGAACTTCATACACTCCTCCTCTTCCACCTCCTCGGCTCTCAGGCTCAGGGGACATAATTTGAGGCTAGCACTACCGCGTGCCAATTGCAAAGGAGCCCACGCGTTGGTCCTGTCGCTCCCGTTTGTGACCGAGACCGGCCGACCGGAACATTGATTCACACGCCCGGTCAACGTGAGAGAGGCAGGTAGGAGGTGACGTAGAGGACACAGCCATCACTTGGTGGTGGAGAACCTTTGCCCATTTCCGCACCGCTGGAGTGGTGCCTAACGGATCGTCCAGACGTACTCCTCGTCAAGAGTGCGGTCGCCAGAGGGCTGGTGTGGGTGCTATTTGGGTGAGAATACTACGCGTCTGCAATCCGGCTACGTACGCATGAAATGGCAGACATGCCGACGAATGCGTGCCCGTCTGGTCGGCGGGTATGGCTAGATGATGCCCAGGCCATGCAGAGTATGGAACACTATTACGATGTAGAACGTCGTGGTGACGCCACCGTGGAGGTACCGCCACCACCGGTAGCGCGAGCGGCTGATGCCGAATCGCATGAATATGCCGCTCATGACGAGCACGACTAATGTCACATACAACGCGATACCGGTGCCGAGGTCTGGGAAGAACTCAGCCGGTCGACTCAATTGCTGCGAGAAATGGACTGTGATGAGTCCGACGGCGATGAGATTTCCGTACATGTGGAACGGGATAAGCCTGCGGCGTCGTTCGGGATCCCGTGACCAGCGATAGCGCTGAAGTGGAACAACGACCGCGATGTAGGTAGCACCCACGATCGACATCCAGTGATGGGCGAAGAACGGGCCAATCCTGAAATGGAGATTGCTAAGAAACCCCAGGTAGTTGGCGACGCCGACACCTATGATTGCGATCACCACCAACACTACGGGCCAAAGACTCGGGCCGCCGTCACGCTGAAACGTGTTCCCTGTCATCTCAACCTCCCTCTTGGGCCCCATCCGGGGCAGTTCGCAATGACGGTGCCGGAGCTCGAGCATGTGGAGCACCTCAACTTCTATGGTCCCACACCACTATTGCTAAATCAATCCGCGCTCGCACCGACCTGCCTGACGCGGGATGTATTCGCTTGCCCCAGAACATACGCATGAAAAGGCAGACATCTCCATGTTTGTCCAATGGTAACGGGACAGGCTGACGGCTTCTGAAAGACTGACTTAGCAACAGGCGGGAGGCGCGGGCGGACATACGCCGGACCTCCCGCTTCTTCGTTATCCTGACGGGTCGTACGCGGAACTGAGTTTCGCCGCGGCTCAACCTGGCCCAGTCCCCCCAGACCTCCGACGACACGTTGACGCCTGGTGTCGGCTTCAGGGAGTCCTCTGTTGCTGCGTCCTGGCTGCAGTTGTCATCAGAATGGACCAACGCTTCCGCCGCGAATCTGATTGGACAAATGGCTTCTGCACGGTACTATTGATGGCATCAGGCTGCATAGTTGCAGACGACTGGAGGTGGAAAGATGGCCAATGAAGAAGGCAAGCGCTCGATGGAGAACATCGCTCCCAAACACACAGTTGGAATGACGAACCGGGACTGGTGGCCGAACCAGTTGAGGCTCAATATCCTGCGCCAGCATTCGTCGAAGTCCAATCCGATGGGCGAGGATTTCAACTACGCGAAGGAGTTCAAGAGCCTGGACCTCGCAGCGGTGAAGAAGGACCTCCGCGAACTGATGACTAAGTCACAGGACTGGTGGCCGGCGGACTTCGGCCACTATGGGCCTCTGTTGATTCGCATGGCATGGCACAGCGCCGGCACATACCGAGTCTCCGACGGTCGCGGTGGTGGAGGGTGTGGCAACCAACGCTTTCCTCCTCTCAGCAGCTGGCCCGACAATGTTAACCTCGACAAAGCGCGCCGACTGATATGGCTGGTCAAGCAGAAATATGGTCGGAAGATTTCCTGGGCCGACTTGATGATACTTGCCGGAAACGTCGCTCTCGAATCGATGGGATTCAGGACGTTCGGTTTCGGCGGCGGACGTGAGGACATCTGGGAACCGGAAGAAGACGTCTATTGGGGCTCTGAGAGTGAGTGGCTGGGTGACAAACGCTACTCCGGCGACCGGGATCTCGAGAATCCACTCGCTGCTGTGCAGATGGGTCTCATATATGTCAATCCGGAAGGCCCGAACGGCAACCCGGATCCCGTCGCTGCAGCAAAGGATATCCGCACGGTCTTCGCCCGTATGGCGATGAATGACGAGGAGACGGTGGCGCTCATCGCTGGTGGGCACGCTTTCGGCAAGACACACGGCGCCGGTGATGCGAAGCATGTGGGACCGGAGCCGGAAGCGGCAGGTATCGAGGAGCAAGGTCTCGGCTGGAAGAGCAGCTTTGGCACGGGAAAGGGCGCTGACACTATCAGCAGTGGACTGGAAGTCACCTGGACCAACACGCCGACGCGCTGGAGCAACAATTTCTTCAGGATACTGTTTGGCAATGAATGGGAGCTGACCAAGAGTCCGGCCGGTGCGCACCAGTGGAAGCCGAAGGGTGTTGCGGATGAAGGTAACGTGCCGGATGCACACGACCCGTCCAAACGCCACGCACCATCCATGCTGACTACAGACCTTGCACTGCGTTTCGACCCCGTGTACGAGAAGATATCGAGGCGCTTCCTCGAGCACCCGGATCAGCTTGCGGATGCATTCGCCCGGGCGTGGTTCAAGTTGACGCACCGCGATATGGGCCCGCGCACGCGCTATCTCGGTCCCGAGGTCCCTGCCGAAGAGCTCATCTGGCAAGACCCCGTACCCGCCGTCAATCACAAACTGATCGATGCAAAGGACATTGCCTCTCTCAAGCGCAGTATCCTGGCTTCCGGCCTGTCAGTCTCGGACCTGGTTTCGACCGCCTGGGCGTCGGCGTCCACATTCCGCGGCTCCGACAAGCGCGGCGGCGCGAATGGCGCCCGTATTCGTCTGGCGCCGCAGAGAGGCTGGGACGTCAACCAGCCCGCCCGGCTGGGAAAGGTGCTTGACACCTTGCAGGATATCCAGAAAGCGTTCAACAGCTCGCAGTCCGGCGGCAAGAGAGTATCGCTTGCCGACCTGATCGTTCTGGCCGGTTGCGCAGGCGTCGAGCAAGCCGCGCAGAACGCTGGCCACCGAGTAGAGGTTCCCTTCACGCCGGGACGAATGGATGCCTCGCAAGAGCAAACCGATGTGGACGCCTTCGCCGTGCTCGAACCGGTCGCAGACGGCTTCCGCAACTACCAGAAGACCCGCTTCGCCGTATCGGCCGAGGAGTTGTTGGTTGATAAGGCGCAATTGCTGACCCTGACTGCCCCCGAAATGACGGTACTCGTGGGCGGCATGCGTGTCTTGAATGCGAACTTCGGACAGTCCCCGCACGGAGTCTTCACCAAACGACCTGAGACTCTCACCAACGACTTCTTCGTGAATCTGCTGGACATGGGAACGACGTGGAAGGCGGCCTCCAAAGACAATGACGTATTCGAGGGTCGCGACCGTACAACGGGCAAGCTCAAGTGGACCGGTACGCGAGTCGACCTTATCTTTGGTTCGAACTCCCAACTCCGGGCGCTGGCGGAAGTCTATGCAAGTGCGGATGCAGGGGAGAAGTTCGTTCAGGACTTCGTGGCGGCATGGAACAAGGTGATGAACCTTGACCGCTTCGACCTCGCGCGATCGTGACTGGGACGACTTCGAGAGCTTCTGTCCTGTACTCCGGCCTCCAGAGTAAGGTCAGCCTTGCTCCGGAGGACAGGTTCAGTCGCAGGCGGAGTCCGGGCGGGCTAGACGAAAGGGCCAGACGCATGGCAGGGAAGGGACGCGGTCAACCGGCGGTCATACGCTCCATTGGCCCCATACATGACAGGGCGAGAATGCTCGTGTTCGTGCGGTTCCCGGGCAGAGAGTTGTTCGAGGGGGGCGCACCAAGTGCGCCCCTTCTCTGTTGCGTGAAGCGGAACTCGCCGGTCGCGTGCGCCTCGATCATCCTTCCCGAGTGACTACGCTCCTACTTCCCTTCCTGATCGAGCCGCTGGGAGATTGTGTCGATGGCTCGTCTGAGTTCTCTCTGGTCCGCCTGAGTCTGCTCCAGGAGCTTTGCCATGGCGTCGCCGGTGGCCGACTCGCTATCCGGAGCGGATGGCCGGCTGGATAGAAACCTTATCGGCTGGTCCGCGTCCGTGTTCAGGTTCAGTGAGAGCACATCGAACCGGTTGTAGTGCCCGATGATGTCGTGCCACTGCTTGCGCGCTATCTCGAGTTCGATGTCGATATCCGCATAGATGATGCCATCTTCCCCTTCGATGCTGGCCAGCACCTCGGCGTTCGGACCGTAGATGGCGCTGAACGGGCTGGCGTTGGTCATGAACCGGCGCTTCTCATCTGTGACACCGAGCATGTCCACCATCTCTTGATTGATGCTGCTGGTCGATACCACCGTAAACAACTTGCCTTCAAGAGAGTGGGCACCCGCCCTGACTTGTATCCATGTGTTCTGCCCCAGTTTGGAGCCGAGGCCGATCGACGGGTAGTTCGCCACGTGTATCTGCTCACCCTGCGCCAGCAGCGCGTACCTGGCCAACGTGTTGCTGTTCTCACCGCAGGCGAGTGTGCCCAGATTGCCGATATCGGTCTTCCAGACTCGTATTCCTGAGCCGTCGCCCCGGGACCAAACCATCTTCTCGGCGAAGGTGGGGACCAGCTTGCGGTGCTTCCCCAGAATAGTCCCTTGCCGGTCGATAACGAGGTTCGTGTTCCACATAGTGCCCATGTTCGTTGGCACCTTTTCGTTGATACCCATTACCACATAGATGTCGGCGGCCTTCGCCGCCCGGCAAAGAGCGTCCGTCGCGGGGCTCGGTATCTCCACCGATTCCTCGAAGAGGCGGACGAACAACTCATCGTGTTTGAGCGGTGAATCCAGCCAGATCCAGTACGGATAGCCTGGAATGAATGTCTCGGGGAATGCTACCAGCCTGGCTCCGTTGCGACCGGCCTCCTGTATGAGCTGGCAGGCCTTGTCTACCGTGGCTTCCCGGTTGAGGAAGACAGGCGATGCCTGTACCGCCGCCGCCTTGAATCTCGGGTATTGGTCTCCCATTCTATCTATCCTCCTGACTCATGCTGGTGAGATAGTCAGTCTTCTGCTTAGGGTCGCATTCGGTGTCAAGGCTGAGGAGCATGTTCCCATCGCGGATGGTGGTTGTAGCCGAACTGGCTGGTAGTCCGCGCTGCAGGGTGATTCTAGATGTTCTCAACTCTGGTCACAAGTCAGCAGGAGCCTTCGGGCTGGATCGCTACCCTCGAGTAGTTCGGCAGCACGGTCACTCATCACAAGGGGCAAGAGAATGATCTGAGGACTTCCTGCGGAGTCGCGCCCTATTTGTGCGACGGCAGTGAGAGTTGTCTCTATGAAGTCGTGACTGCTACCATGCCGGTAGCTTCCGTACAAGATTGCTCGTAGTTGTGGAGGTATCAGCACATGCCAATCGTGACGGTTGAAGCATCCGCGGGAAGGACTATTGAACAGAAGAGAGGGCTGGTTAAGGACGTAACCGACGCCGTGGTCAAGAACTACAAGGTTAGCCCTGATGTTGTGATTGTTGTCATACGCGAAATAGCCGATGAACACCTGGCCAAGGCAGGCATACTGAAGATCGATCGGTAGTTTCGGGTGCCGGCATCCTGTCGGACTTTGCCCGTGCCGCAATGGACGCACGGAATGGCAGACATCCGGACGCTTGTCCGGTGGCGAGTGAAGCTGGCTTTGGCCGGTTCTGAGCGTACCGGTGGGCACGTGTGCGGCTCGACAGTTGGACGCCTTCGCGTCTGCGGTGGTAGCATCGCGTTGCGATTCGGAGGCTTGGTTCCGTAGCACAAATGGCTCGTTCGGCAATCTCTGCCGTGGGCGTGGTTCGTTCGACGTGCTCGAACCACATAGAATCTCCATGCAACGGGTCGCGCCTAAGTGGGGCTGACTGGAAGAAGGGGGTGTCATGGGCGGTCTCGTCACTAGTCGCACGCGGGAAGCACTCGCGGTCTTGAGCGTGCTCGCGCTACAGGGGCTGGCCACCGGCTGCCCCCTGGACTTGCCTGCGAATGCCACAGGCGCCGTACACGTCTACGCCATGCTTGATGGTTCTTCCTGGGCGGGGCCGGTGAACTTCACCGTGACCGGTCAGGCTGCCGGCACTGCCGTACCAGCCAGTTATGCCGATGTGCCGATTGGGGACTACAGTCTCAACTACGTGGCAGGGGGTCCCCCGGAAGCCGTACTCAGCGGCATTACGCCAACAGTCTCGCAGAATCTGACGTCCGGCGGCACCATCACTTTCACTCTCGACTTCAGGACCAAAGAAGTGGCTCGCAGCAACATCGTTGTCACGGCCATTCTCAGACAGGCTGAAGGCGACGTTTCCTGGATGGGCGAAGTGAACTTCATTCTGACCGGTCCGGACACACTCACCGGAGTCTCAGTGCCCCACATCAACCGGGGTATGCCGTTGGGGGACTACAGACTTGAGTACGTGTCGGGCGGCCCGCCAGGGGCAACTTTCCTGGGAATCACCCCCTCAACTGCACAGACGTTGAGCGCCGGTGACACGCTCACCTTTACGATGGAATTCGGATAGGACTACGACCAACGGCGGCGTTAGCCTGCTTCTGGCCGCTCTGCGGGTCGCTCTGTGCTCTTGTGCGTTCAGGTTGACAAGCAGCACTTCAAGTAGGACATTACCCCGGATGATAACGACGGCAACGATCTCACGTCGGTCGATCGGCGTCATACTGTCCGGCTTCTCCAGCGCCAACTCCACACGTGCCGTCTCGTTTGTAGCCTCAGCGGCGCGCAGGTCATCCTCAAGGCTTTCACGGATGTCATCATCGTATCTGTTGATGTAATCCCACGCTTTCATCACATCAGCCTGAGTCGCGTCGATTTCGCCGGCAGCATCCCGCCGCGCCGCCATCAGACTCACCTCAAGCTCGGATATGGAAGCCACGAGCGACTCGGCTTCGGCAAGCCAGCCATTTCCGCTAGCCACCAACTCCACCGCCCTGTGCCACTCCTGTTCTTCCACCCCGATGGCCGAGCGGGCGTCCTCCAACGCACCTACCGCCCAGTTAACTCGGTTCTCGGCTTCGGTACCGTTGCCCCGGACGGACATCCACGTGGTTCCCGCATACTCCGCGGACAATCTCTCGAACAGCGCCCTCCCCTTGTCGATCCTGTCCTTCACCTGTTCGATGCGTTTCGCGAGCGCCGGGACGGCTGCCTCGGCTTCCCGCTTCTTCTCGGGCAACTCTTCCGCGGACCTGAATGACTCCTGCACCTGAACACCGGCCAGGTCAACGTACTCGGTGCCCTCCCTGAATCGTTTCTTCGAGGCGAGGTCATGGGCCATCGATAGCGTGACGCGCCCTTTGGCGAGCAGGTCCTCGGCGTAGGACGTGTTGAACCCTGCCCTGCTCAGTTCATCATGTTTGATGACGGCCCTCTGCATGGCCGCATCGACTTCGGCCACCCGCACAGGGAAACCATCGACCATCTGCTGAATGGTGCTGACCTGGGCTTCAACGCTCTTGATGGATTCCCTGGCCTGGCGCAGATTGTCGAGAATGCCCCGGAACTCAGGCTCGATTGCCTCCAACTCAGCTTCTCCCAACTTCGGGTTCTCCGGGTCCGCCGCACTATGCGACAGCTCGCTGTACCTCTGAGAGCTTATGTCCACCAGGCGTCGCGCTTCCGTAAGACCATGACGAAGCGGCACCCCGTCCTCGGGCGCCACTCTGCCTGAAGTCACATCGACTTTGATGTCCAGCATCTGCGCTGCTTCAATCAGCTCGTTTATCCCGGCTGCCGCGCCCTGCTTTGCCAGCAGCGCCTTCTGCCGGAGGCCTGCCCGCTTCGCCTGGCTCTTCCGGTGGCTCCTGTACAACACGAGACCGATGATAACGGCAGTGATTGCCACAAGCGCCAGAAGCACTGCCACCGCTGCCGACATCCCCGCCCCCTGGGTCCCAGGTTGACTGGAGCCGCCTTCATCTATCAGCCGCCCTATCTCGTCCAGGCCTGCAACCACACCGCCGGCGTAGTCACCTTCGCTGAACAATGGGTTCATCACGTCTGCCTGCAGCCTGTTCCAGCTGTCGCCGATGACATCCTCCCAGTGCTCACCGTAGTAGAGCCCCGTCTGGCGGGCCTGCAGGCAGATGATTATGACAATCAAATTGTTCTTGCGGCTGCCGTCCGGAGCAAGCCAGGACGGGTTCCGTCGTTCCAGGTCCTCTTCATACTGGTCCAGGTTGCCGAACCCGTTGTAGGACAGTATGGTCCGCACACGGACGTCGGCTCCGGCAGTCTGCAGCCACTCGGCCGCCGTTTCCACCTCACCGATGCGTTCCTCGAAGATGCCGGCGCTGTCCATCACCAGCAACTGGTCCGGGCTCTGGGCTGAGGCCGCGGCGGGCAAGACGAGCAGACCTACGAGCGTCAGGATGCAGGCGTATGAGGAGATGACTCTGCGCATCGCTGGGGCAATTATACAACTCGTGCGTTAGAGACTGTCCCGGTTGCAGCCTGTTGTACAGCGAATGCCATGTACGCCAAGAGGGCGGACGCTTCACAGGCTGGGTGGACTGCTAGCAACCCGACATGCCACCGGGTACGTTGACGTGCCGATCGGCATCGCCTACGATGCGGCGGCTGAGAGGCTGTTGGTGACGGGAAAGCTGCGGCCATGGCTGTTCGAGATCCGGCTTATCCCTATCTAGATGCTCCACGGCCAGGCTACACCGCACCCGTGTGCGCACTCGTGAACCAAGGTGGCAGACCTGCGCGGACTTCAAGGCATAGAGGACATAGTGTCGAATGCAGCGGCGAACCACTCTCGTCCCCGCCGCAAAGCCGATTGCAGCGAACACAACCAGGGTTTCGTATGTGCCACTGTGGACGGCCCTTCAGCGGGAAACCATCGAGGATTCTGCTTCAGCTTCAGGGAGTCGACTCGCCGGACTTGTCTCCCCGGTGTTACTGAGCAGCACTACCTCACTTCGAACTGCCCCATCATTCCCGCGTCCTCGTGCTCCAGGATGTGGCAGTGATACATATAGATGCCTTTGTGCGCAAACCGAACGATGACCCTCACAGTCTCATTGGGATTCACAAGGACCGTGTCTTTCCATCCACGTTCATTCAGTGGCGGGCGGAGGCCGTCTCTGCTGAGGACCTGGAACTGCACCCCATGAAAGTGGAACGGGTGGCTGATGTCGCCTCCCATGCCCATCATGGGCCCCATACCCATTGTCACATTGCGTATCACCCATATCTCGGTGTCGCCGTGCTCGACTAGCTCATCGATTCTCGTCATATCCATTTGCTTGCCGTTGATATTCACCATCAGGCCCGTTCCCATGAGGTCGAAAACGCGTGTCCTGACTGCGACTGACTCCGCAATCTCCGGAACAACGGCGAGCCGTTCTGGGATCGATGTCCCGTCATCTTCTTCCCGTGCGACGATGAAATCGATAATGTTGAAGTCGGTACTCAGTAGGCTGATGGAATCTCCCTTGGAGTATCTCGAAAAATCGACGATGACCTCCGCTCTCTCGCCAGGCGAAAGCCGTAGTGACCTCATTGGAATGGGTGCCTCCAGCAACCCGCCATCTGAGGCAATCTGGACAAATTCCGCCCCATCGCTGAGTTCAAACTCGAAGGTTCGGGCATTGGCTCCATTCAATATCCTGAATCTGGTCTTGACCGTGGCGACTTCCAGAAACGCATCAACCGTGCCATTTACGAGAATCGTATCGCCCAGCATTCCCTGCATGACGTCATCCATGCTGGTCTTGTAGATCAGGGTGCCGTCATCGGCGAATCTTCGGTCCTGAACAACCAGAGGAATGTCATTGACACCATAGTCGTCAGGCAAGTTGAGCCCTTCCGACTCCTCATCGTCGATAATGAACAACCCCGCCAGTCCTCTGTATACCTGTCCTCCCGTCCTGTGCAGAGGGTGCGCGTGGTACCAGAGAGTGGCTGCGGGTTGCTCGATTACGAAACTGGGGTTCCACTCGCTGCCGGCAAGGATCACGTTATGGGGTCCACCATCCATCTCGCCGTCGACCAGAAGACCATGCCAGTGCACGGTAGTCTCCTCAGTCAAGTCATTCACTACCATGACACTCACGTGCTCGCCTGTCTTCACCCGTATAGTAGGGCCGAGATAGTCTCCGTTGTACCCGTAGGTCCGTGTGGTCTTCCCGTGGAGAAACTCCTTG
>Ga0351964_1133_pt1 | contig 12948 bp, 5 predicted proteins | sample TotcelT113001N15_FD_205807 | JGI IMG/M metagenome (GOLD analysis project Ga0351964, IMG submission 205807) | Enriched cells from coal bed in the Powder River Basin, Montana, United States - Total cells T11 rep3 HSBNCT.T11.300.1.N15 ... | reverse complement strand
GAAAAACAATGAGGCTGCAGTCTTTTAAGGACTGCCAGCCTCATTTTCGTTTCCCTTCACTTTCTTTTCGCTTTCAAGTATTTGATTTCTTTGTTACTATCTCTGTATATCATACTCGTTTTAAATGTTAGGTGGCGTGCGGAATAGAGTTGGCCCGTGCTAGTTTATTGTTGCACACCCCCTTACCTTTACCATCAAAAGGAAGCAGTCCGTCATGGAAAAGCAAAAACGCTGGCAGTTATACTTGATTCTGGCAGTTATTGTATTGACACTTTACAATATCTTGCCAACCGTTTTTTATTACACGAAACCGTTGAGGTCTCCAATCGACTCGCAACGTGCGCACGAAGTTTCTGTTGAAATAGCGGGGCGTGTGAACAACCTCGAAGATCAGGCTAAAGCATGGCTTGGTTCTTTCAGCAAACTTCTAGGCATCAAGCCTGAATCGATTGAATTGCAAAAAGCCGATCCCAAGCTGGTCGAAATTACGTTTAAGAACAGCCAGGATGCTTCTTTGTTTAAACGGTTTTTGCCTAAAGCCGGATCGTTGATCCCGTTTGTACCTGCGCAAATGGAGCTTTACACAAGCAGTGCATACGACCCGAACAAGGTAGTCGTTTCCCGTCAGATCGGTGTGCACTTGGACGATGCGGATCTCGATCAAATTTTTCATTTTGCAAAAAAATACGATGATGAAGGGTCCCCGACACAAGCCTACAGAGATCTTGTCTATGACAGGGCGTCGATGGTTGCGTTAGGATTTGCCGGAACAAGTGAAAATGCTGCGCAAATGGAACTACTGGCGCAAAATCCGACGGATCCACGTTATGATGACCTAGTGATCAGCATGGCAACGAAAATTGTAGAAGCTGATAAAATTCTCGGCAGCGATACGGCATTACTTAACCGCTGGTTTGCCACATTCACACAGACAAATGCGAAGGAACCTTCTGCGATTCTGCAAAAGTATCTAACACGTGCAGAGACTTTAAAGACAAAGCTATCTGCTGAACGTGAAACCATCCTAAAAGAGTTGGAAGAAACGCTACAGAGCGGTGAAATTACCGAAATAAACAAGGAACAGCTGGCTGCGTTGTTAGACAATCAACGGCAAGCCATAGAAAGCGGGAACGCGATTTTGCGTAGAAATTTGAACGCATTCACGGCAGGTAAAAATCCTTTGACCGTTGAGGAAATCCGGCAGTCCCTTCTGAATGGCGAACAATCCGGTAATCGGCAAGACCGCACGCAGATCGTATCCCTTGAAGGCAGAAATCCGTTCATCGAATCTTTGACCATCAATTGGGGAAATGACCAGATCAGTTTGAATTTCTATCCGGATATCGCTGCTTTGCGAGATGGCGAAACGACGACTGAAGGTGAAGCATTCCGAAAAGAAAAGCTTGGCAATTTTATCATCAATGAAATAGCGCGCGTATCCCGTTATTCTGATGAAACGATGCTGCCGGATCTCGACACGTTTGCTATCAATCTCAACAATCTGACAAATACGCAAAGTTTTCTTACATTCGATCTCGGATATTTGGCACAAAAACAAAGCCAGCAAATCCTTCAGCAGATCGAAAGCGGATGGCAGCCTCAGCATGCAGACTTGTCGCGGTTGGTCTATCCCGTCCGCGACTATGAAGCGTTCCTGAAAGAGAGCGCCGAAGATCAAAAACTGGGACTTGTCATCTATGCTCCAGCACGCTACCAAGAAGCTCCCCCAGCGGGATTCCGCACGGGTTCCATATACGTGATCGCCAAGGGAATGGACACCATCGGTCAAAAGTATAAAGCTGCTTCGAATTCGCCGGAAAACACCCAGTTCAATGATGATATCAATAAGCTGGGTACAATTTTGCAGCAGAATGGATTTATCGGCTATCGGGGCTCCGCTTATGGAATGGCGCCGGAGTTTAGCAAAGATTATATTTATGAGCTGGATGATTACTATACGAATCTCCTCAAATCAACAAGAGAAGATTTCACGGTGAAAGGAAGCAAACGTGCAGCTGTATTGGACTTTTCCGATGTGGAACAAAGGATCATTACATGGAATCGCATTGAGGACCGCATACAGGAAGACCTTTTGAAGTGGAAAGAAGAGTATAATGCAGCTCAGGTCGACTTAAATGTGACCAGCCACTACCAAGTCCCTGCTCCAACTCAGAATGTTTACTGGGAAAACCTCAAATTGAGTTTTGCCAAGTATTTCAGGGGCGATGACCGTAAAGTTCTGAAGTGGGGGCTAGACCTCTCCGGGGGTAAAACTGTGCGGATAGGACTGCGCGACCACAACAATCGTCCTGTGACGAATCCAGAAGATTTGAATCAAGCGGTCAACGAACTATATACCCGTATCAATAAAATGGGAGTATCCGAAAGAACAATCCGGATCGATGGAAATAACATCATCCTAGATTTCCCAGGATCACAGGGTCTGTCTGCCACTGACTTGGTGAAAGCTTCTGCGATGTATTTCCATATTGTCAATGAGAAGTTTTCGGTAAACAATCCCACACTGCGGGAATCGGTCAATCAGTTCCTCCAGAACGTGTGGAATGAAGCTGTTGTAACCAACCGCAAAGATGTCGAGAGCGTTAATGAAATCGCCTGGCAACAATTAGGTGCAGACTCCCTTGAACAAGTAGAAACTCGTCCAAGAAGCGAGCACGCCCGGATTCTTTGGGAAAACGGATTACGCTTGGCCAACCCTAAAGACGCATCATCGAGCGCAAGCTTTAATGATACGATATCATCTCTAGGTATTCTGCGCGGCAGTGATTTCTCCGAGTGGGATGGACAAGCTCATCCTTTGGTGGTCATGTTCCATAATTTTGCCCTTGAAGGCTCGAGCCTTGAAAATGTACAAATAGGCTATGACCCTTCGCAAGGAAATATCCTCAACTTCGGCATCAAAAGATCGTATGAGGGTTCGCAAGATAAAACCGGAAGTCCGCGCGATGATTTCTATGCATGGACTTCTCAATTTGCCCAAGATAAAATTGTTGGCACGCCCAAGGCTGTCTATGGCAAAGATGGATGGCGGATGGCTGTCGTGCTGAATGGTACGATCATTACGCATCCTGTTCTACGCTCGGCTCTTCGCGATGGCGCCACCATCAGCGGCCGTTTCTCGCAAAGGGAGATCAATCAGCTCGCTGCTGACTTGAAAGCCGGATCATTAAGCTTTACTCCTCGGATTTTATCTGAAGAGAATGTAAGTCCCGATCTTGGAAAAGAAGAAAGGACCCGCGGTATCGTGGCCTGCACTGTCGCTCTGATCTTAGTAATCAGTGCTATGGTTGGATACTATCACTTTGCAGGGGTTGTGGCTTCTTGCGCTGTGGTTTTCAACATCCTGATCATGTGGGGTGTGCTGCAGAATTTAGATGCCGCCTTGACGCTGCCTGGCTTAGCCGGTATTGTCTTAACGATTGGGATGGCTGTCGATGCCAACGTCCTGGTCTTTGAAAGGATCCGCGAAGAATTCAAGTTATCCGGCCGGATAGCATCCGCCATTCAAGCCGGCTATCGGAAGGCGTTCAGCGCAATTGTGGACTCCAATCTTACAACGATCATTGCCGCATTGATCCTGATTCAATTTGACTCGGGACCGATCAAGAGCTTTGCTGTGACTTTGATAGTGGGTATTATCTCTTCGATGTTCACGGCGCTGTTCATGACCCGCTACTTCTTTGCCGGATGGGCGCAAAATCCTAAGCATAAGTCGCTTTCGATGTCGCAGTTTTTCGGTCAGACAAACTTCGATTTCTTAGCGCAAACCAAGAAAGCGGTAACGATTTCCCTGGTTGTGATGGCAATAGGCACTATGCTGTTCATTTCGCAAAGCCGCACAATGTTCGGAATGGACTTTACCGGTGGTTATTCGTTGAACGTTGAACTGCAGGAAAAGCCCGGAAATCCCGACTATAGGATTGATGCTGAACAAGCGTTCAAAGATGCAGGGGCGACAGCCAATGACATTCAGATCCGCGAATTGAGCAAACCTAATCAGCTGCGGATCCAATTCAGCATGAGTATGGAAGAAAAGGATCATCCTTTCTACCATATGCCTGAAGTAATTACTGAAGGAAAATATGCCTATCCATGGCAAAGCAATCCTCGACTTGTTTGGGTGGAAAATACTCTAGAAAAAGCTGGCCTTGCTATTCAGCCTTCCCAATTGGAGAATTTAGACAAGAACTGGACTGTGATGTCGGGTCAATTCTCAGATGCGATGCGGTATAATGCGGCAATAGGACTAGCCTTGGCCTTGGTTTGCATCCTTATATACATCACATTCCGCTTCGAATTTAAGTATGCTGTCGGTGCCGTAGTCGGATTGGCGCATGACGTCATCATTACATTAGGGGTACTGGCCTTGTTCCACAAAATGGGGCTGCCAGTACAAATTGACCTTCAAGTTGTCGGCGCTATCATGACGATTGTCGGATATTCCTTAAATGATACGATCATTGTATTTGATCGGATCAGAGAAGATATCAGAGTCCTTCGTAAACTGCCGTTCAACCAAGTTGTTAATCACGCATTGAATGTTACGCTAAGCCGTACGATCATGACGTCAGGAACGACGCTGCTTGTACTTCTTGCCTTAGTCTTTATTGGAGGAAACTCAATATTTGCTTTCTCTCTGGTTATGACTATTGGGGTCGTCGTGGGTACTCTCTCTTCTCTGTTCATCGCTGCTCCGGTGATGATCTATATTCACAACAGAGAAGAACAGAAACAAAACGAATTGGCCCATTTGCGGAAAATTTAATGTTCCTAGGACAAAATTCAGGAGGGTCCTGAATTTTGTCCTTTTGACGCTGTCTGCCTCGTGGTCAAATTAATCGGAGTTCTAGATGCTTCTTTGGTCAAATGCAACGGAAGATCCAATATGGATTTATCCAAAAAGTAACACTGCTTTGAAAGAAAGTATCATTAAGGAATTCAAAATCCATCCTGTGATTGCACAGATCCTGGTTTCACGCGGATTTACATCCCTCGAAGAAATCCATGATTATTTATATGCTAAACTTCCCGATTTGCATGATCCCTTCTTACTGGCTGAAATGCCTCAAGCTGTCGAAAGGGTATGCCGGGCTATTCGCGATTGTGAAAATATTCTCATCTATGGGGACAATGATGTAGATGGAATGACGGGCACAGCACTATTAACGGAATTTTTGCAGTATGTCGGCGCAAATGTTTTTTATTATGTGTCCAATCGAGGACCTGTCAGACAAAGCCTGATCGTTGAAGCTCTCGAATATGCTTTGAAAAATCAATGCAAATTGCTGATCACTGTCGATTGCGGCATCACAGCAGCTGTGGAAATCGCCAAAGTGGTCGAAAATGGGGTCGATGTAATCGTTACCGACCATCATGAACCCACCGACAAAATCCCTCACTGCGTCGCCACACTAAATCCTAAACTAGTCAATAATTCTTATCCGAATCGAGATCTTACCGGCGTAGGCGTGGCCTTCAAGTTAGCCCATGCTGTGACCAACCAACTCGTTGCCGAAGGAAAAATCGCCCCTAAAAAAGTCGACCTAAAACGCTATCTCGATCTGGTAGCGTTAGGTACCATTTCTGATATGGGATCTCTTTTAGGCGAAAACCGCATTTTAGTCCGTTATGGACTTCGACAGCTCCGTAAGACCAAAAGGATCGGCTTAAGCAAACTTGTGACTATCTCCGGTTTGGATATACATGACTTATCCACTTTTAATATAGCCTCTAAAATAGCTCCACGGCTCAATAGCCTCGGCCGGATCGATGACCCTCAAAAAGGTGTACAAGTCCTATTGATCAGGAATGTCCTGACGGCAGAAAAAATGGCGCATGAATTAGACCTAAATAACATTGAACGGCAGAAGATCGAAAGGACGATGTCTACAGACGTCGAAAATCTGATCGCCAGCTCGCCGGGCCTTGTTAAACACAAAGCGATCATTTTAGAATCGGATAAGTGGCATCCTGGCGTTATTGCCATCATTTCGACAAGGGTTTCGAAGCATTATAACCGTCCCGCTGTCATCATATCGATCGATAAGGATATCGGCAAAGGATCATTGCGCTCCATTCCAGAATTCCCTTTATTGTCCGTATTAAAGGACTGCTCTGATATTCTCATGAACTTCGGTGGACATGATTTTGCTGCCGGGTTGACGATTCCACGCCAAAATATCCCCGAATTCAAACGTCGTTTCATCGCGGCTGCCAACGCCAAGCTGCAAGACAGTGATGTGGTTTCCAAGCTGTATTTGGATAGCGAAGTCAGTTTCTCGGATATTACCTTCGACTTCATGGAATCGATTCGTCTTCTAGAGCCTTTCGGTAATGAAAATCCTCCCCCGATACTCTATGCAGATGCCAAACAAGAATGGCCTCCCAAAGTAGTAGGAAAAACCCATCTCAAGCTTTTCCTCTATCAGGAGGAACAGGAAAGGATGTTGGAAGGAATCGCTTTTGGAAAAGCACATCTCAGTCCTCTCCTCCGCCGTCGAGATTTATTATTGAGGGTAGCTTTCACGCCCCAGATCAATGACTTCCATCAAGGTCCCACCATCCAGCTGATGTTCCGCGATGTTGTTCCAAAGTCTCAGCCCGCCAATGAATGAGTCTGTCATGGATAATCCGAATGCAATATATACGGGCGTCGTTGAGGGATTGGCATATGGCGGCCTAGGAATTGTGCGCCATAGCGGTCTCGTTGTATTTATCCCTTTTAGCGCTCCAGGTGATACTGTTTCATTCAAGATCATCAAAAAGAAGAGATCATACGCCGAAGGCCAAATTGTCGAGATCATTGAAGCAAGCCCTTTGCGTATCGTTCCAAAATGTTCCCATTTTCGTGTATGCGGAGGTTGTCAGCTTCAACACTTATCCTATCCGACCCAGCTTGCGCATAAACAACAGGTCGTGGCCGATGCCCTTGAACGCATCGGAGGCATTCATGGTTTTCCTGTTTTGCCCGTCATTCCCACAGAGGATATATGGGCTTATAGAAGACATATCTCTTTAAACAGCCGATCAGAGGATGGAAAAGGGTATGACATTGGCTATATTGCGGCAGACCATTCCTCTTTCCTTCCGATAAATGAATGTCCAATTTTTTCTGAAGAAAAAGATCGTATTTTCTTACATCTCCGGGATGTATTTGCTCGTCTCAACACATCACAGGAAGGAGAAGGACGAGGGATTCTGATAAAACAAGAAGGCGGGTCCTTTCTAGGTTATTTCTTTTTTTCCGTTATTCCGAGCAATGCAGAGGAAATATTTGCGGTACTCTTGCAAAAGTCCTCTTTATTTAGAGGGGTTATCCTCGCTTCTCCCGAAACCAATCATCACTTGGGTGAAACATCCGCACATCTGTCAGTAGAAGGTTTGGTTATCCAATTCACCCCAAAATCATTCGTACAGAATCATCCAGGGCAAAGCTTAGCCATTTACCGCCAGCTGATCCAGATTGTGCAAGAATGCGAGGCCAAGAAAATTATAGATCTCTATTGCGGGATAGGAATTTCCAGTTTGTTGCTTGCCAGAACTGGCTGTGAGGTCACGGGAGTTGAAAATAATAAAGAGGCTGTCAAAAATGCTGTGCAAAATGCCAGGCAGAATGATATCGGCTCCGTGCGCTTTATTGAAGCGGATGCAGGAAGGGTTTTAGAGAGATTGTTGGTCGAACGAAAACCTGACCTGGTCATTGTTAATCCACCAAGGATAGGCCTCGACCCGCGGGTGGTGAACGCCCTTGTTTTGCATGGTCCCCGCACAATAGTCTACATATCTTGCAAGCCATCAACGCTTGCCAGGGATTTGCGGCTTCTGTGCCATAAACGCTATCAGCTAACCAGCTGCCAGCCTTATGATATGTTCCCTCAGACAGGGCACGTAGAAACAGTAGCTGTGCTGCAATCTCTTTAGAACGTCCATCCAATAAATAATTCGAGGTATATTAAGGACGGCCAGCTAAAAAAGTTGGTTCGCCATCCGTTTAAGAAGATGACGAACCGTAGTCAAACTAACCAGCGTTTTTTCGCTTGCTGTTCTTTTTCTTCAAATAGTTTTCTCTGTACCCCTTCACATCTTCAATATGAATGACCCAAGCGGATCCTTTGCGTATTGCTTTAAGCAGACCTATACGCGTAGCATAATAGATTTTTTGGGCCGGTACATTCAACATACTCGCTACTTGGCTTACAGAATGATAACCTTGATTGTTATCAAACAATAGTTCGCCATGAAAGGTGGATTTTGCTCTTGAGTACTTTTGACGCCTGTACGCTTCTAAATCATCTAGATGAATTGTCCAACGTGTAGTTTCTTTACGAGCTCTCAGTTTATTCAACTTGATTGCTACATAAATCGCTTGGCGAGTCACATTATTTAAACGAGCAGCTTCTGTAATTGAAACAACTTTTGGATCTTTACATTCAACATTGGCAGTGTCCAGGTTGCTTGAATCGGTTGTTGAATTTTGTAAATCGGCCAAGTCTGCTGTCAATTCGACTACTTGAGACTGTGTTGTTTCTACTACAGTTTCCACTGTAGCGTCCTTATTTTTAGACATTGTTAAACCTCCTTGTCTAAGTTAATATAGTTTTTTTAAGAACTTAATCGTTAATATTTTTCTTCGATCTGTTCATCAAACTGAACGCGAACAAAGAACCGGGATTGAAATAACGATTTTAATAAATTGAGCATACTTTTCACATCGCGAATCTTCTATTTTACATAAAAAAGAATTGAAATCAAGCTTTCTTTATAAGAATTTAATAATTTCATGCTTTTTCCTTCTCAATTGAGTTAAAACAAGGTGGAAATAAAGAAAATAAGCATTCAAGCAGAAAACACTTTAAAAATAAAAGGAGATTAGTCTATGATCTTCCCCATTTTTGTAGAAAAATGAGGAGTTAAGGAGAATATAGGCGAATTGGGAGCGGCGCACAAAGAACAGCATTATTCCGAATTTTGCTAATCTAATCCCAGCTCCGATCCGCCTAAAAATTAAACGCAAAGGCGCAAAGGGCACAGAGGCGCAAAGGATTAACACATAAGACCTGCCTAAATTAAAAGTCCTTAAAAAGGCATGGCGAAGGACATAAGGTAGCAAGGCCGTCCCGGCCTTGAATGTATTAAAAGCCAGATCGAGACGATCTGGTTACCTTTTTTGCCATGATTTTTTTAATGTAGATGAAGTGTCTCGCCTGGCAACGTGTATAAAATTGAGGATAAAGCCTACGTAACTTCATACATGGTCTGAAAGGCCAAAATCTCATAGACCAAGCCATGAGGCCTGGGTAACGCAAACAAACAATTGAGGCCTGAAAGGCCGGTATAAAGGCTTGGTACTAAAGGTAATGTGTATTACAATCTCAGCTCAGCGATTCCAGCAGATACGCATGCCTTTGATTACAAATCGGTTAAGCCTAATTCATTCGTAAACTTTAATAAAACCACAGAGAGGCTGTGAAAAAATTAGAATCCAGCCGATTTTGACGAGATTTTTTCGCAGATTTTAAACTCCACCCCCTTCCTAAACGTCCCGCGTGCCGTTATGGAAGGGGTGGAGTTTGAAAGATGCAAAAAAGATCGGTAAAATCGGCTTGGGTCTCTATTTTTTCACAGCAGAGCCCGCAGAGATCACAGAGAATTATATTTTCTCTGTGATCTCTGCGGGCTCTGTGGTTGTCCCTTTTGTTTTTTTCATGCAATTTTCCAGCGGAAATTACTGAGATCTCAGCTAGAGATTGTGGCATATGGAAATTAGCCTCGAGTTTATGCCGGCCTTTCGAGGCTTCAGCAATTTGTTTGCGTTACCCATGCGCCTCACCGCCTGGTCTATAAGATTTTGACTTTTCAGGCCCTATTAAAATGGTTTCTGATGCTATAGCGTCTTATGATTAACCAATTTCATCAATCAGAACTACTCCCTATTTGACATGATCACAATCGGGCATGTCTTTTTTTTGGGTCGCTTTCGATCGTTCAACCGCGGGAGCTTTCGCGCTGTTCATATTTCAAGTTTTAGATTGCGCGAGGTATAGTTTGATCGTCTCGATCTGACTTTTAAAACGATTCAAGGTCAAGGCCGGGACGGCCTTGCTACCTTATGTCCTCCGCCATAACTTTTTGAGGGCGTACCTTATGCGACAGTATACCATTCAATAAATTAGCGGCATGCTGTATGACAAAATTTTATAAAAGGTATTTCATACTCTATGATAAATCGTTCATATATTTTATAATATAGACTTTCAAGAAAAACTATAAATAAAAATGAAAAATAGGTAAATTAAATGACTGTCAACTTAGTTTCTGCTTCACCTGTTTATCCGCAGCCTTGCACACAAAATGTAAAACCAGTCTACAAGGTAAATATTTCGCATCTTTTTTTTAATATACAGACCACATATACAGAGGTTGAGTTAAATAAGACTAAAATATTAAGAAATTCCTTTAAAAAAATCGTTAATAATGCTGACTTCGTTTTAGCTATGATCCGAGAAGTACAAGATAACATAACAAACAAGCAGTCTCTTTTCTTTCATGATGCGCAAGAATTATTGGATTGGCAGGCAGCCTCTAATAGCTTTATTAATCCGGAAACGAATAAACCTATTGAAATAATCGACTATTATACTTATAAACAAAGCGCTTTTGAACACCTCATCTCTGTCAACTATCAAGCTACTGGTGAATCTAAAAAGGTTCAACAAAAAAAAGAGGGATTTGTAAAAAATTACATACAAGCTAATCAAAATGTTTTATTGGCACAAGTAAAATTATCAAAATATTATTTCAAAGGGAAATATATTAAGGAGAACAAACCTGAAGCGCTAAAATATCTCAAACTGGCAGCTGATCAAGGAGATAAAGCATCTCAGTTGGAAATCGGAGTTCGTTATTCTGAAGGAAAGGGTGTTGATAAAGATCTGAAGAAAGCATTTGAATATTATAAATTAGCAGCTGATCAGGGAGTTCGAGTTTCACAGTACAATGTAGGTGTGTGCTATAAAAACGGCTTTGGCATTGCCGAAAATTTCAAACAAGCCATTCATTACTTTGAATTAGCGGCTGAACAAGGGGATGCAGAAGCTCAACTAAATTTAGGTGTATGTTACTACAATGGTCAAGGGATTGATGAAAATCTAATGAGGGCCTTTCAGTATTTTACATTAGCGGCTAATCAAGGAAATAGGCTGGCTCAGTTCAATTTAGGTATTTGTTATAAAAATGGTTATGGTGTTGATATAGATTTGGTTCAGGCAAACAAATATTTCCAACTTGCAGCTGACCAAGGACATAGAGAGGGTCAATTTGAACTCGGAGAATGCTATTTTTTTGGAAAGGGAGTTGAACAAGATCACAAAAAGGCATTTGAATTTTATAAATTAGCTGCTGATCAGGGAGATCAAGTTTCACAGTACAACGTGGGGATTTGCTATAAAAAAGGTGTTGGTATTTCCGAAAATTTCAAACAAGCCTTTCATTACTTTGAATTAGCAGCTGAACAAGGGTACGCAGACGCTCAACTAGATTTAGGTATTTGTTACTACAATGGTCAAGGGATTGATAAAAATCTCATGAGGGCCTTTCAGTATTTTACATTAGCGGCTAATCAAGGAAATATGCTGGCTCAGGTCAATTTAGGGGTTTGTTACGAAAAAGGTCAAGGCGTTGACATAGATTTGGTTCAGGCCGTCAAATATTATAAACTTGCAGCTGACCAAGGACATAGGGTGTGTCAATTTGAACTCGGTCAACAATACTACTTTGGAAAGGGCGTTGAACAGGATCACAAAATGGCATTTGAATACTATAAATTAGCGGCTGATCAAGGAGATAGGGCCTCTCAAAATCGACTAGGTGATTGTTATTATAATGGAGAGGGGGTTGAACAAGATCACCAAAAAGCATTTGAATACTATAAATTAGCGGCAGATCAAGGAGATGCAGCGGCTCTATGCGATCTTGGATATTGTTATTACAAAGGAATAGGTTCCGCTCAAAATAGGCGAAAAGCTTTTGATTGTTTTGAACGGGCCGCAAATCAAGGGAATGGAATCGCTCAGTATTATTTAGCTCGTTGTTATCAGAAGGGTCTTGGCATTGATCAATATTTACAACTAGCCTATCACTATTTCGAACTTGCCGCTAAACAAGGATACTCATTTGTTCACCGGCGTTTAGGACTTTTCTATTATAATGGAGACGTCATTGACAAGGATTTTAAGCAAGCATTTGATCACTTTACGCGAGCAGCTGAGAAGGGAGACAAAAAGGCACATTTCAATTTAGGAGTGTGCTATTTTCGTGGAGAAGGTGTGGAGAGAGATCAAGATCAAGCAATTTATCATTTTAATCAGTTTAAAGTTCTCTCTTCAATGCTAGAATGATAAAAACTTAAATCGTTCTCTAGTTTAGGATACAGATCGATCAATAAATCATACGTTCCTAAAAAGTTATGGCGAAGGACATAAGGTAGCAAGGCCGTCCCGGCCTTGAATATGTTAAAAGCCGGATCGAGACGATCTGGTTACCTTTTTTGCCATGACTTTTTAAGGACGTACAATAAATCATTGCTAGCAATCTTTTGTGAGAAGTCAAAACCACAAAGGCCCGAACATGTAGAGATGCAAACGGAAAGAAGGCAATGCAGCATGGTTCCGAAATTGGGTGGCTTTAAACACCCTTTCCTCCATATAATCGATTTTAGGTGTGAAATGAGCTGCAGCACACTCTCTGTACGGAGTATATACATTCCAAATTTTGCGTTTTCATAATATTGAGGGTAATGATGTTTCGAAAATTTTTAGCGTTGGTCTTCTTAGCCGTTTGTCCCTTTGCAGGGGAAGCCAAGCTTCCTGACATAACTCCGCAAGTAGCCACCTCTAAACTTGATGAGATTATGAAAGCCCATGCCACTTA
>Ga0351964_1139_pt1 | contig 12961 bp, 9 predicted proteins | sample TotcelT113001N15_FD_205807 | JGI IMG/M metagenome (GOLD analysis project Ga0351964, IMG submission 205807) | Enriched cells from coal bed in the Powder River Basin, Montana, United States - Total cells T11 rep3 HSBNCT.T11.300.1.N15 ... | reverse complement strand
TAGCACCTTTATCCAACAATAGCCTTACCGCGGGCTTATGTCCCCGAAAGGCTGCTAGCGTGAGCGGTGAATCCCCCCTGCTATCCCGAACATCTATAGGAGATCCATTTCTTATAAGCCAATCCATAATATGGTTATGCCCCTTGAAAGCAGCAACATGCAGCGCTATCTCCCCATTCTTAGAATTTACTGCATCAACATTTACGCCAGCGTTGATCAATTCTTGAATACGAGATAAGTCACCTTTATGAGCAGCCTCATGTATAGTTTTAGGAACGTCATAATATCGTCTTTCTAAACGAGGGCGCACGTTAGGCTGCATGCCCTCAAGAAAGTCACTAGAAATTGCCAGCAAAATTGCTGCAATAGTCACTATTACGTTAAATTTATTAGCTCTTTTACCGTTTACCATATGACCGCTCTCGTATAACATCTGTCTGTTATATATTTATATTTAATTTATTTCTTTTATTAATAATAATACTAAATTGCGAGTTTTTTTGTCAATATCTCAAAAAAATAGACGCTCTTACAAAACTAAGCTTAAAAACTTTGCTATACTATAATTACACACTAAATTAATCACAAAACTATAATTCATCTATGTCACGCCATTTTACCCATTTACACGTACACACAGACTATTCGCTTCTTGATGGAGCAATTGGCCTTGATAAGCTTGTCAAATATGGCAAGCAGAATAACTTACAAGCTTTGGCTATAAGTGACCACGGCAATATCTTTGGTGCGGTCAAGTTCTTCCAGCAATGCAAAAAAGCGGGCATCAAGCCCGTGCTTGGCATGGAAGCTTATCTAACTGAAGACGCTCGCATTAAAGATGCCACGAATAAGTATTATCACTTGTTACTTATGGTCCAAAACGCACAGGGGTATAAAAATCTCTGTAAGCTTATTGCTTTTGCGTATAGTGACGGGTTCTACTTCAAACCCCGCATTGATTACAAGATGCTTGAAGCCCATTCTGAGGGGTTAATAGTAACTACTGCGTGTCTTGGTGGACACGTACCGTCATTATTAATGCAAGACCAGATAGAAGAAGCCAATAAGCGCATAGACTGGTACTTAAAAACTTTTGGCCCTGAGAGATTCTATCTTGAAGTACAGCCAGAAGATCAGAAAGACCAGAAAACACTCAACGATAAAATTTGGGAAATCAGTAAAGAGCGGGGCATACAGACCGTTGCTACTGGCGATTGTCACTATGTGTCTGCTGAAGACCGTGAAGCTCATGAGGTGATGCTTGCGATCCAAACACACCACAAAGTAAGCGATCCGGATAGGTTCACGTTTGGTGAATGCCGTGTACATTTACGCAACACCGATGAGATGCTTACTATTTTTGATCAACACCAAGATGCGGTCTGGGCTTCGGGTAAAATAGCAGACCAGTGTAACTTTAGTTTTGAGACGGGCAAGTTATTTTTCCCCAAGTTTGAGATACCTGAAGAACATACTGAAGCAAGTTACTTTAAAGAACTGTGTACAAAGGGCCTTGAAGAGCTATTCGCTACAGGGCGTATAGAGACCGAAACACCAGAAATCTATTGGGCACGATTACACGAAGAATGTGATTTAATCATCAAAATGGGCTTCTTGGGCTATTTCTTGGTGGTAAGTGACTTTATTCAATGGGCTCGAAGGGCCAGTATTCCGGTAGGACCTGGTCGCGGATCTGCGGCCGGATCTCTGGTCGCATGGGCGTTACAAATAACTGATATTGACCCGATCAAATATAATTTGCTTTTCGAGCGATTCTTAAACCCCGAACGTATCAGCATGCCCGATATCGATATCGATTTTTGTATTGAGGGGCGTGATAAAGTTATCAATTACGTGCGTGAACGGTATGGACACGATAAAGTGTGCCAGATTATTACGTTTGGTACCATGATGGCCAAGGGTGTAATCAAAGACGTCGCACGAGCTCTCGGGTTTCCATTTGAAGATTCTAACGCACTGACAGATTTAATACCTGACCAGCTTAAAATTACTCTTAAAGAAGCGCTTGAGGCTGAGCCAAGATTAGTCAAAATGATCGAAAACAATCAGTCGGTTGCTAAGTTATTCGATTTGGCATTAAGACTCGAGGGACTTACGCGCCATGCCTCTAAGCACGCTGCGGGCATCGTGATTTCTCCTGAGCCTATTACAGATATGTTGCCAGTCTATGTACCACCAAAAACAACAGATCTCGTAACGCAATACGCAATGACCGAGCTTGAGAGTCTTGGATTTTTAAAGATGGACTTCTTAGGACTCAAGAACTTAACGCTTATCCAGCGTGCCCTAGAGTTTATTCTTAAAAATCACGGCGTCACCATAGATATCCCTAAGTTGCCCCTTACTGACCATAAAACTTTTGATCTCTTATGTAGGGGTGATACGTCAGGAGTGTTCCAGTTAGAGTCTGACGGCATTAAAGATGTATTGCGCCGCTTGCAACCACACACGTTTGAAGATATTATCGCAGTCAACGCACTCTATCGACCAGGGCCATTGGGTTCTGGGATGGTCGATGATTTTATCGAACGCAAGCACGGTCGCCAGCAAATAGCGTATATTTTCCCTGAGCTTGAGCCAATTCTTAAAGAAACTTATGGGGTTATTGTGTATCAAGAGCAGGTGATGAAAATTGCATCTGCCATTGGTGGCTATAGTCTTGGCGAAGCAGATATCTTGCGTCGCGCAATGGGTAAGAAAAAAGCTGAAGAGATGGCCGCGCAGAAATCTCTCTTTATGGAGCGTGCGCAAGCAAAACAGTTTGATGCCAAAAAAGCTGAAGAGCTTTTCGAGCTTATGGCCTATTTTGCCGGTTACGGATTTAATAAATCTCACTCGGCTGCATATGCCCTTATTGCGTATCAAACAGCGTACTTAAAAGCTAATTACCCCGCCGAATTTATGGCGTGCTTGATATCTCTTGAAGTCTCAGATCCTGAGAAAATGGCCTCCTATATTAGTCAGGCCAAAGCTCGGGATATTCCTATATTATTGCCCGATATTAACGAATCCATTATACACTTTAATGTGATTAACGGTGCTATTAGATTTGGGTTGCAGGGCGTTAAAAACGTAGGCACGGCAGCGCTTGAGAATATTATCGCTGAGCGTGAGAAAAATGGGCATTTTAAAGACATGCTCGATTTATGCTCTCGTGTAGACTTACGCACCTGTAATAAGCGTGTGCTTGAAAGCTTAATCTGTGCTGGTGCTTGTGACACGTTGCCCGGTTCTCGCGCACAAAAGTTTGACGAGATAACAAAAATTATTGATCGCGCATTAGAAAAAAAGAAAAGCGCCGCAACAGGTCAAATGGGACTTTTTGAAATAGTTGCTACTAGCAACAGTACTGAGCCTCAAGACCCTAAAGCAAATTTTTACGAATTTGCACCCCAAAACGATTGGACTGATCAAGTCAAACTAGAAAAAGAAAAAGAAGTGCTTGGGCTCTATTTAAGCGCACAGCCATTAGATAGATACAAACAGCAGCTGGCTTGGTTTGGTATACAAAGCTTTGCAGCAACTCAAGCAAAAGGGGAAGAACAGAACGCGATTTGTTGTGGCTTCTTGCGTACTACACGTAACATTACCACCAAAAAAGGTGATGCCATGGCGTTTATTCAGTTTGAAGATTCAAGTGGCACGGCTGAAGTAGTAGTTTTTCCCAAGTTATACGCGCAAGCAGCTCAAGCACTTAAAGACCATACGTTATTTATTATTACAGGTACTACCGATACACCGGGCAAAGACCTGTGCAAGATAAAAGCGCAGTCGATTATACCACTTGATTTGGCACTTGAGGGAATGGGATTACAGGGTGTTACAGTTATATTGCCAGCTCTTTTTGATGATACACTTATAACAACTATAAAAGATTCACTCGAGCCGGGTAATTTGCCATTAAGTTTTGTGCTACAAGAGAACGGCATGACAGTGCGTATTAATACTAAGCATACTACCCGTTTTTCACAAAACTTAAAAGCTCTAGCAACTCAAAAAACGGTTGCCATTCGGTTAGCTATTTAATTGACTGTTTAAACAGGTTAAAAAACTCGAAGCCTGGCATTCTAAACCCCAGGCTTCATCTGTAAATCTATTTAATTATATCCAGCTTAAATTTGTCAATTGTAATTTTATATGCTAAATTAGAAGAGAATAGATATAACAAGATACGTGTAAAGACACGCGTAAGGATATACTATGAAATCAGAACCTGACGGCTTATCTTCATATAACCTTTCATTCAGCTTAACACACCTCTCATCTCGCTTATTCTTTTATATTTTCTCGTTTATTCTTCTTTCTCTCTTTTCTTTCTTGCACCATTTCGTTCTTTTCCACTGCTAATGTATAAAAAACTACAAAAGTAGTAGTTCTGAAGCATTTTCACACCTATTTTTCTTAATTAATTTCAACTCAAGGAGTTCTCTATGAGTACCCATCATAGTGCCCATACTACTAGAAGAGTGTTTCTTTCGTGTGCTCTTTTAAGCTGCGCACTTTTAACACCTCAAATAAGTATAAGCACACAACAAAACGCGCAGTCTGCTTATGACGACGTTTACTTTGAAGCTGCTTGTCGTGGTGATGTATATACGCTTAAAGTGATTGCTTTAACTAAGGGCTTGTATAAAGGCATTAATGCAGAAGGTCGTACGCTTCTTCATGAAGCTGCTCAACGTGGCAATGAAGTGCTTGTAGACTATTTAATTACACAAGACTTTGCTTTAAATACTCAAGACAAGCACGGCGATACGCCGCTTCTTTTAGCAGTTAAGAACAAGCATACACCTGTAGCAAGTAAACTTTTAGCAAAAGGCGCATATGCTACTACAGCTGATAACACAGGTCGTACACCACTTCATGTAGCGTTAGAAAACCAATCCCATTTTAGAGCTCTTATACCAACGCTTATTAATAACGGCGCAAACGTTAACGCTCAAGACAAGCATGGCGTAACGCCTCTTATGGTGTACGCAAGCAATGCATCTTTTGGCTGGGGTACAAGTCGTAGCTCTCTCAAACAAGGTGAGAAGGCGTATGCTTTAGCACAACTACTTTTAAGCAAAGGTGCACGTGTTAATGTTGTCGATGCTCAAGGACAAACAGCTTTACACAAAGCTTTAGCTCATGGCATCAATAAAGCGGCAGCCTTACTTATTGATGCTGGTGCACAAGTAACTATCCAAGACAAAAAGGGCATGACAGCGTTACACTGCATTACGTATTATGAACATCTGCCGCTTAAGAGCATGCTCCAAAAAGGCGCGCAGATTAACGCACGAGATAAGCAAGGTGATACTCCTGCTCATAAAGTAGCTGACTTGCATCACTTTACACCAGAGCTTCTTACATTACTCAAGCAACACGGCGCCAATATTAACGCAGCCAATAATGTTGGCCAAACTCCATTGCATATCGCTGCAAAACTTAAACATGAGTGGCATGACGATAGCTGGGGCCAAGATATAGTACAAGATGCGTATAGCACGGTTGAAACACTTCTTAACCTTGGCGCAAACCGTAATGCACAAGATAAGCAAGGCAAAAAGCCTATCGATCTTGCGTGGAGCGATGAAGTGAAAGCACTTTTAAGAGTTAAAAATAGCAAGAAATAATCACAAATATTACAAACGAGGCGGCGTTAAATACCGCCTCATCTTTTTCTAAGCTTTATTGCTCTTCTTTAGAATCTGCTAATAATTCTTGAGAGTCTTGGAGCTGCTCCTGAGCATTTGCGATAATACCAGAGGATTTTTATTAGAAATAGTTTTATAGTTTTAAGCAGTAAGAGCGTCTTCTTTGGGATTCGAGCTATTGTTTTTGCTTATTGAAGGCCAGCCCATAATCTTTTTAAGCGATTGCCATTTATCTTTAAGAGAGTGATACGTATCTCTTAAGCTACTCCAAGTAGTTGTCGCTTTATCTTTTGATGTAGTTAAGAGATCAAGCACTTCTTTATAATTTTGTGGAAGCGCTTTGATGCCTACCGGTTTATCTGTTGTCTCATCGGTAGTTTCTTCATCTACACTTTCGTCGTATTCTTCATATGTTTCGTCATCAGAAACATGTTTTTTTGCTACTAAGTTACTAAATAAGACTGATGTGCCCATTAGTACTAAACTTAAAATAACTAGGTTTTTTATAAGCTTCATTACTACTTCCTTTACTATTTTATAAATTAACTACTATTTTATTTGGCTCATGGCATCAAGTATTGCACGCATATTATCGGCATAATGGGGAAGCTGTTCATACTGTTGATCCTTAAGCTCTTCGTGTAAAATATCTGTAACGGTTCTACCAAATTTATTTTTTATAGTTTTATTTGCACCGTTAATAAGTAAGAAACGTATAATATTTGGATCAGCATTATAATATGCAGCAAACATAAGGGGAGTTTCTTCAGAGATATTTTGGGCATTCATATCTGCTCCTGCGCGAAGAAGCTCTCGTATAATCATCAATTGATCAGTAAAGTTTTTAGAATAAACTGCACTATCAGTTGCATTAAAACTTAATCGTTCTTTAAGAATCAAATGCAGTGGCGTCACACCTTCTTTGTCTTTTAGTTTGGGATTAGCGCCATGAGCGATAAGCGATTTTACTAAAGCGCCCTTTTCGTCCAGTGCTCCCTGTTTGCTAAATACTGCATGTAATGGGCTTGAATCATCATAACTAATTTGAGCGTTTACATCCGCACCCGCTTCTAGAAGCATCTCAACGATCTGAGGCGTAGAATACTTGATAGCATAGTAAAGCGGCGTTTCGCCATAAAGAGCACGTGCATTTACTTCTGCACCATGAGACAGAAAACTCTTGACGATGTCAGCTATGCCCGACTTTCTCCCATGATTTAAAAGAAGCATCATAAGTGGCGTTAATTTTCTGGTATTATCGGCAAGCGTAGGGACTATATTTACTTGCGCTCCACATGCTAATAAATTGTTAAACTCGGTTGGCTCAAGCTCTAGTTGCGGGTTATTAAGAGAATTTACAAACAACACGTTCGCATCTAAAAGCGAACACGTCATAAAAGCTTTTTTAAAGAACGAACCTAGCTGCCCAAGGGCTTCAGAAGCGCTATATTCTCCATAGAGAGAAAACTGGCCATTCAATAACGATAGTATAAAAATAAGTGTTATTAATTTAAATTTCTTGGTCATATGCTTACTTTCTTTAAGAAATATCTAAATTATTTTAAAATGCTTTCTTTTATGAGAATAACAGAATTATTGTCTTAATTGCAATATTTAATTATTTTACCAATAGTAGCCTTGTACAGAGGCAAAAAAGAACAACACTAGTTAACGACAGTTTTTCGCTCAAGATACAATATTTTTAAATTAATAGGGGCGAGCAAAAGAAAAATGCCCGCCCGGTTATTATATAGAATGCCACACGCTCACAACACTAAGCTCTTGTAGCTAAGAGTAGCTAAGAATAGTAGGCGAGATAAGAAAAATTAACACTCAAAAGACAAAATTATAGCACGCAGATCAGTATACATGTTTTCTAGGCGACGCTGTTCATCTAAAGATTTAGGATATACAAGTTTAGCCATGCCTTCAAAAGCAAAGTTCATTCTTATTATTTTGGATTGAAGAACACCACATATTACTCCATGCGAAGACCAGCGGTCTTTCTGAGCTATAAGCCCCTTTAGAGTCCCTAAAAATTCTATAAAGCGATTATGAATACTATCCCATTGCTGCAACTGTTGTTCTGTTGTTAGATTCGCCCATTGCACACCTATAAGGATATTATTAAAATTTGCTATCTCTCGATTAAGCATCTCTCGAGGGCTTAGAGCCGTAGTTTCATCAAGAATTACCTGAATATTAAGAAAGACTCGTCCAATCTCACTTATAAAATCATTCCAAGAACGTATTATAGCGTACCCATGGGGATTAGTTTCTATTAAAGTACGAGGAGCAGCTGCTCTCAAGCCTGATTCAACAGCCTCATAAGACAACCCATGAGCAATCACTTGATTAGGATTAAGCTGCAAATTAGGCGCTGAATTACTTGTACTTGAATCTAGAGCTGGGTTTATAAGTGGAATATGCTCTAAGTCCATACTTGCAAGAACACAAGAAAACAAAAGGCACGTGCTTATAACAACACGTTTTAACATAAGATCAAATAGCTTTATCATGTCTACCTCACTACTTTTAAATGATTTAAATTAGTATCTAAGTTACCTGGAGTACACGCGTAAATTCTATTTTCTCTTAATATTTACTATACCACTATATTATTTAATTTAAATAATTTTTACAAAATAGCTTATTCTAAATATTCTGCCAAGATTATTATTGCCTGTAGACGAGCTTATCGTAAAGATAAAGCTCATCCACAGTTTTTTATAAAACTATTAGTGTTTATAGCAGTTTAGCAGCTAATCTACTGAGTTCGCTACGCTCGGTACTCTCTAAGAACACGGTACCAAAAATCGATTGGCCTTTAAAGCGTTCGCTTGCCACCACTAAGCCATTATTACTAAAATCTAAATGGTGTGCATCTATCTGGTACGGGTCGCCAGTCAGGATAACTTTACTGCCTTCACCTACACGACTTATTAATGTTTTGACTTCGTGCGTGGTTAAGTTTTGCACTTCATCGATTATCACAAATTGATACGGTATTGAGCGCCCGCGCATATACGTAATTGCCTCAAGGCTTATTTTACCACGCTCTACAAGTTGATCGAGCGTTGGGATGCCACGATCACGCATAACTTTTCTTTTTTTGTTCTTGGCATGACCCTGGCCACCATGACCATTGCCATTACCTCCACCAGAGTATCCTTGGCTTAAATCCTCGTCATGATGAATACCCATTGCTCGCTGCCAATTTTGCGCTGCGTGAACGATAAAGTCCATATTATCGTATATTGGTTGCATCCAAATATGTAATTTCTCACGCACATCGCCTGGCAAGAAGCCAATATCAGGACCTAATGGTATAACAGGACGAGTTATCAGCATTTTTTCGTAATTTTCGTAGATTAATACTTCGTGTAAACCTGCCAAAAGTGCCAAGAACGTTTTACCTGTTCCTGCACCTCCAATAAGCGTTACAAGCTTGATATTATCATCAAAAAGCAAATCGAATGCCATGCGTTGTTGAATATTCTTAGGCTGCAAAGACCATTTTAAATCGGGCTGGCCAACTGCAATAAAATTGTTATCGCCAGTATATCTAAACAAGCGACTGTTATACTGATTACCACTACTTTGTGCGATGATAAATTCGTTTACCACAAATGGATGTTCTTTGTTGATCGCGTAGAGATCGTCTGGAATATCTTTTTTAAGTTGTATTGAGGGGACCTCTACGGTAGTCCACCCCTTATAGATAGAGCGCTCATCTACAACTTCTGCCCGATAGTCGATTGCAATAAGACTAAAAGCGTCCGCTTTGACACGCATATTAATATCTTTAGATACCAAAGTAACATCATAACCACGCGCTTTAAGCGCTTGAGCGAGCTTAATGATTTGGTCATCAACTTGCTGAGATGTATACTTGCCCAGCATAAGTGTAACATCATCGGGAATAATTATCTGGAGCATACCGCCATTATCAAGTTTTACTCCTTGACTCAAGCTCCCTCGCTCACGCAGGCTATCAAGTACACGAATAACATAACGAGCATGTCGTCCTCTAAAAGAAGCTTCTGATTTAATATTATCAAGTTCTTCAAGTACCATAACGGGAATGCCAACACGGCCGTCGGGAAAAGCTTCAATAGCATGGCCATCTTCTATTAACACATTGGTATCGAGTAAATATAACTTTTCTTGTGCCATAATTTTCTTTCGTTAGAGTGCATTATTACCGATACTTAACTCCCCTATAAAGATACCATCAGAAAACGCATTAACAAAAGAATTAAAGCAGTTACTTGCAACCATTGATTTAATCAAAATTTATTTGTTAATCTTATAATTAATAGTTAATAAATAGAGAAAAACATGTATGTGCGCACATCTCGGTCTCTTTCTCTTTATTTTTTTGTAATAGTTATAAGCTTATGCACTTTTTCTCATAAACAAGCTATGAACCCAGATTTAAATCTTGCTAATCCGTATGTCGATGCTTTTTCTAAGGGAATTGCAGTAAAAGAGATTACTAACTGGTTATATAATAATATTAATAAAGATGATTTGCCGCTCGCTAAAACAAAGCAAAACGAACAAATCTTGAAAAATAGTATCGACGTAATTGTACGTATTGCAGCAGATCAAGCATTTAGTGACTCTGTATTGGGCAATACTTTATCACTGACAGACCCTCGAAGATATCTCTTGCTTGGGCTCTTTCAATCAGGGCAATATGCGATTTTTGCTTTTGATTTTGTAAAAAACTGGATAAAAGAGTACACAAAATCACCTAAGCTTATGATAGAAAGCCCGCAAGAAGCGCCATTTTTTAGACAAGAAGCAATCTCGAAATGGCAAGGGTTAAGTTCTTGGGAGCATATTAAGAGAATACTCTATTACCCCATCAATCAGGTTTATAAATATAGAGATGTTGCGGTGGCTTCGTTACTTAATACTCTAGTATCGCAAGTTGCGTATATGCTTTTTACACGCAGCCAACAGAATCAGCTTTCAACGACACAAAATATAATTGGCAGATTTATTACACAAGAATTAGGCGTGTTCGCATCGGCTTATCTTGCCGACTGGGTAAGATCACTTATTGATGATTTACTAGTCATAGAAGGCAGCCCCTACTTTAAAGGGCAGAGGCTTACTCAAATAGCACAGCAACAAACAATTTAAGCTTAATAAGCAGTTCGATTAGCACCCTGAGTACCATCTTATGTGCTATAAAGTAATAGAATTTTCTGATTTGCTATCTTTATTAGGGTTTATAATTATTTCGTCTTCATCATCCGCTACAACAATAGGGCCGGCTCATGCCCGTTTTGGCTTTTATTATGCTTTTAAGAGGCACATAACCACACACAGCTATAAAAGCCGCTAATATTCTAACTGTTTTTTCATGGCTTTTCTCTTTCTATTAATTTGCTCTGGTTTGCTATTTTTAATTACTAATATTAGTATATTAATAAACTCTCTTAAAAAACCAGAAGACGTGTAAATCGTGAAAAAAAATTATTTTTCTATACTATAAATATAAGACTATAGTTAAGAAGTGAACCTTTAAGGAATTATTTATGAGCAAGAAACAAGAACTTTCTGTCATTCGGCACTCAGCTGCCCATCTATTGGCCCATGCTATCTCAGAACTTTATCCTGGAACACTTTTAACTATTGGTCCAGCAACCGAAGAAGGCTTTTTCTATGATGTCTTGCCTACTAAAAACTTTAAAGAAGAAGATTTGGCGCCTATAGCAGCACGTATGCAGGAGCTTGCGGAGAAGAATTACCCGATTACGCACAAAGAAATCAGCAAAGAAGAAGCGCGAGAGCTTTATAAAAATAATCCATTTAAGCTTGAGATTATCGATTCGATACCGGGAGACACGGTTGGTCTTTCAGTACAGGGTGATTTTTATGATTTATGCCGTGGGGGGCACGTAGCTTCTACGGGAGAGCTTAAAAATTTTAAGCTTTTGAATGTCTCAGGTTCTTATTGGCGAGCAGATAGAAGCAAACAAGCACTCCAGAGAATTACGGGTACCGCGTTTAAAACTGCTGAAGACTTAGAAAATTATAATAAGCAACGTGAAGAGGCGGCACTCTATGACCATAGAAAATTGGGCAAGCAGCTTGATTTGTTTTCTTTTCAGGAAGAGAGCAACGGCTTTCCGTTCTTTCACCCCAAGGGCAAGGCTGTACTTAATGAGCTTGTTGCTTTTATGCGTAAATTATTGCACGCATATGATTACCAAGAGATTAGCACCCCTTCTCTTTTAAATGATGATCTCTGGAAGCGCTCGGGACACTATGCGCACTACAAAGATAACATGTATTTTTGTTGCATAGACGAGACAAATTACGCTCTTAAGCCCATGAACTGCCCAGGTGCTATACTTGTCTATAAAAATCGACCACGCTCGTATCGCGAGTTGCCACTAAGATTGGCAGAGTTCGGACATGTGCACCGTTATGAACTCTCAGGCGCATTGCATGGCCTTATGCGAGTACGTGCTTTTGTGCAAGATGATGCTCATGTGTTTTGCACGATCGATCAACTCAAGCAAGAAATTAAGAGCATGATAAGTTTAATAAATATTATAGTCAAAACTTTCTCTCTTAAAGCCAGATTTGCACTTTCTACGCGTCCTGAGAAAGCCATGGGTGATGTAGTCGTATGGGAAAAAGCGACAGAAGCACTTGAAGACGTGCTTAAAGAACTGGTTGGCACTTATGATATTCAACCTGGCGAAGGCGCTTTTTATGGTCCCAAAATTGATGTAACGTTTGAAGACTCGCTTGGAAGAAATTGGCAATGCAGCACCATTCAAGTTGACTTCTTTCAACCTGAAAACTTTGATATACATTATATAGCATCACATGGCGGCAAAGAAAGACCGGTAATTGTGCATCGTGCTATCACAGGTTCACTTGAGAGATTTTTTGGTGTCTTGCTTGAACATTACAAAGGCAATTTACCACTTTGGATTGCTCCGGTACAAGCACGCGTTTTACCCATTACGGATGCACAAAGAGACTATGCGCAACGCGTATATCAGCAACTAAAAAATGCAGGCATTCGGGTAGAAATTGATGAGAGCTCAGATCCACTCTCGGGGCAGATTAAGTATGCTCAACAAGAGAAGATCCCTCTTATGGTTATTGTAGGACAAAAAGAAGCAGACAGTGGTCTAGTAAGTATCAGGCCAGCTGACGGCAAACAAGAGAATAACATAACTTTAGAGAACCTTATAAGCCGGTTTGCGGTACCTCAACCAGAAATAAGTTAGTGTTTAACTTAAAGTTTTTGTATAAAAATAACACAT
>Ga0351964_1138_pt1 | contig 13017 bp, 12 predicted proteins | sample TotcelT113001N15_FD_205807 | JGI IMG/M metagenome (GOLD analysis project Ga0351964, IMG submission 205807) | Enriched cells from coal bed in the Powder River Basin, Montana, United States - Total cells T11 rep3 HSBNCT.T11.300.1.N15 ... | reverse complement strand
CGTTGAGCACGATTCCCTCACCGATGGGCTGACCCTGCCGCGCGACCGCCACATCCAGCATCATGCGTTTTTCCGTCCGGAAATCACCGGCAAGAATGCGCTCCAGGGCGGGGAACATTTCATCCAGATAGACTTCCGTCAGATAGCCCAGGCCTCCGATGTTGATGCCCAGGATCGGAATGTTGAATTCGCAGACGCAGCGGGCCACCCGCAGCATCGTCCCGTCGCCTCCGAAAACGACGAGCATATCCGCCGAGGCGGCCAGCGCCTTCCATTCCATGCCGCCGGCTTCTGCGATCCGGGCGGCAACGGCCTCGTCAAGGCGCACCTCGATGCCGCGCTGCCGGAGCCATTCTCTCAGATTCAGGACGTGTTCGGGTGATTTCTTCTTGGTGGTGTTGGCAATAATGCCGATTTTGTTGATCTGCATGACCGATCCGCTGAATTTTTTGTTCATGCGCGTTCGTCATCCCGGGTGGGAAACCATAATGCCGTGTGCGCCGTTTGGAGACGGATTTTTATCATAAAAATGACAGGGTGTCCAAGGGTATTCATTCATCTTGACATCGGCCCGGAAAGGCCGTATGAAGCCCCATTTCAAGGAGGGAACCATGGGCTTATTGAAAGGCCCGCTGACATTTTCCCGGTTTACGGTTGCAGGAAGGCTGCCGTCGGACTTTATGGATATGGTTCAGCGGCAGATCCGGCGGCATGCATTCCAGGACCTTGCCGCAGATACGCAGGAAAAAATTCTGGGCTGGACGGGGATCGCCAACGTGCTGGACACGGAGTTCCGGCATGCCTCCTATGTCTGGGGCGATTATCTGCTGTTCACATTGCGCATCGACCGGCGGTCCGTCCCGCCGTCGTTGCTCAAGCTCCGCGCGTTCGAAGCGGAACGGCAGCATCTCAAAGACACGGGACGCAAAAAAATCGATAAAACCACCCGGGAACAGATCCGGGAAACCCTCCGCCAGGACCTGCTGCGCGGGCTTCCGCCGACGCCGTCTTTCTTTGAGGTCTGCTGGTCCGTTTCATCCGGCCGGCTGCTGTTCACAAGCCTCACGGAGAAGGTCATGCAGGATTTTCAGGACCTGTTCAAGTCCACGTTTGACCTGACCCCCTTGCCGTTTGCGCCCTGGCATCCGCAGCGTTCCGCCGATGAAAAGGTTAGTAAAATCGATCACATGCCGATGACGGAAGGGCAGGCGGGCGAGTCCAAAACGCCGGGGCGGGAATTTCTCACCTGGCTGTGGTTCAAAAGCGAAGAACGAAACGGCATGATTTCGATTCCCGGCATCGGTGAGACGGAAGTCCGGTTCGTGCGGCGGCTCGTCCTCGAATCGGGGGACGGTGAGTATACGGAATCCGTGGTGTGCCAGGGCTTGCACGCGGATCTGAGGGAAGGGCGGGAGGCGCTTCGACAGGGCAAGAAAATCAGGGAGGCGCGCCTGCAGGTCACACGGGATGCCGCCACCTGGGAGTTCACCTTCAAAGCGGACCGGTTTGAGTTTCAAAGCCTGAAAATGCCGGTCGTGATGGATGACGATGAGGAACAGGACAACCGGGACGGCCGTGTGCTGGAGAGGATCTATCTGCTGGAGACGGTCGTCAATTGCATGGACGAGCTCTATGGGCTGTTTGCCGCCCTGCGCCGGTCCGAAGCCTGGCAGCAGGAACAGGGCCGGATGGAAAAATGGCTGCATGCGCCGATGGCGTAAAAAAGCGCGGCATCCCGATTTTCAAAAACCGCATTTATGGATTGATTCAATCCGCGTTGAGGGTTATGATCTCCTGAACCGACCAATGGATTCGACAGCGTGGGCGGTCTGTTATTGGATGGTTTATTTTGGGACGAAAGGGAGAAACGGAGGCTATGAAAAAAAATCTTGCAGTCCTGATGTCCGGCATCCTTCTGATGCTGTTGTCCGTGTCCGCAGTGCTTGCCCTGACCCCGGAGGAATCTCTGAAAAGAGACTTTCCGTCCGTTCCATTTGACGCGGTCACCCCGTCCAACATTCCGGGTCTGTATGAAGTGACGTCCGGCCAGCAGATTTTCTATTACGCCCCGTCTGCGGACAGCATCGTGGGCGGTCCCATCGTCACAAAGGATGGCAGGAATCTCACGGAAGAAAAATTCCAGGTTCTCGAACAGAAACGGCTGGCCGCCATCGCCGGGAAACTCAAGGACATTCCGCTGGACAAGGCCCTGAAGATCGGCAGCGGGAAGAATACCGTCATCGAAATCACCGATCCGGACTGCAGCTTCTGTCGCAGGGCCGCCCAATTTTTCCAGGGCCGTACGGACGTCACGAAATATGTATTCTTTGCCCCTTTGGCCATGAGCAAGAATGCGGAGCCGAAGGTCCGCTACATCCTGTGCGCCAAAGACAGGGCCAAGGCCTATTCGGATGTCATGGCGGGGAAGCTGGATGACATGAAATTCCAGGTTTGCAATGACGCGGCCGTGGAGGACCTCGCGAAGGTCCATCAGGAAACGGCCATCGTGCTCGGGGTGACCGGCAGGCCGCTGTTTTTCATCAACGGTCAGCCGGTGATCGGGGCGAACATTCCGGCCATTGAAAAACTGCTGGGCGCCGGAAGATAGGGCATTCATCCGGGGCGCGCTACAGAAGGCCGGCGGTATTGAAGGCATGCAGCCCCTTCTGGAGGTCGCCCGCAGCAATGGCCTTCCGGAGCAGTTGCAGCCCGATCTGCAGTTGCGCCTCCTTTTCCATCTCCACGTCCCTGCTGGCCGGGTCTCTCACCTTTTTCTTGAGCTCCGCCCGATCTTCCTTGCGGTGAAGCTGGAGGTCCTTTTCCCTGATTCCCTGTGTATTTCCGACGAGAACATCCGGCGTAATCCCGTTTTCGTGAACCACGCGTCCGCCGGGGGTATAGTATCTGGACGTCGTGAGCTTGATGGCCGATCCATCGTCCAGCGGGAAAATGGTCTGGACGGAGCCCTTGCCGAAGGTCTGCGTGCCGACAAGCAGCGCCCTGCGGTTATCCTGAAGGGCGCCCGAGACGATTTCCGCGGAGCTGGCCGTCCCCTCGTTGATGAGGATCACGATGGGATAGGCGGGCTCGTCGCCGCGGTTGCTCGCCCTGGTCCGGTTCTGCAGAAATTTAATGCGGCCCCGCGTCGAGACGATCACGCCGGATGTCAGGAACTGATCGGAAACCCGGATGGCCTGGTCCATCAAACCGCCGGGATTGTTTCTCAGGTCCAGCAGCAGCCCTTTGAGCGGCCCCGACTTTTTATCCATTTCCGACAGCGCGGCCCTGAGATCATCGGCTGTTTTTTCCTGGAAGGATGACATGCGGATGTATCCGACCTGATCGTCATGGAGTTTGTACTTGACCGTCTTGACATTGATGATGGCGCGCGTGATCGTCAACTGCCGCGGTTTTGGCTCCTTCTTGTGCAGGAGGGTCAGTCTGACTTTCGTGTTCTCCGGCCCGCGAATTTTCTTCACCGCCTCCCAGGTCGTCATGCCTTTGGTCGGGACATCGTTGATCTTGATGATCTGATCCCCCGGTTTGATGCCGGCCAGGAAAGCCGGCGTGTCGTCAATGGGCGAGACCACGGTGATCACGCCGTCCTGCAGCGTGATCTCGGCGCCGATGCCGCCGAAGCGTCCGCTCAAGCCGGTGTTCAGCTCCCTGACCATATCGGCGTTCATATAGCTCGAATGGGAATCCAGGGCTCCCAGCAGCATGTCCAGAACGATCTGCTCTCCGTCGAGCTGGTTTTTACGCATTATTTTCAAGGTTTCCGGGGGGGTGCAGAGCTCAAGGACATTTTTCATCTGTCCGATGTTTGCGACCTGATCCCGCCTGGAGAGTTGCAGATCGACCGTTTGCTGATCACAGGTGATGCGATACGCATCCGTGCTCAAATCTTCCACCGTCATCCGGTCCGGGAAGCTTTTCTTCATCTGATCCAGCGTCCGGGCGTAGATCTGGGCTGGCCGGACGGGGTCCGCGTAGCGTTTCTCGATCGTTTCAAAGACCTTCCGGATCGTCTCCGGGCTGGCTTCGAGGGAAGCCGCCGGAAAAAAGATCAAGATCCAGAAAATCAGACAAATTCTTCTCAGCATGGGGTCTATCCTGATGCGATGGCTTCACAAACAGCCCGGAATGCCCCCTTCTGAAGGGGGCAGGTTTATTCCCTCCCGCTCGGTGAAGGGAAATGACATTGAATGTCTTATAACACGTTCCGGAAAAGAATGCCACTCCAACATTGTCGGGCCGGGGAATGCGCAGCCTTTTTGTCTTGAAATAATTCCCCCGGCGTTGTAAATGAAAGACATCAATCGCACTGAGCGTTATGCCCAACCGCTGAAAAATGGTTCGCAAGCGCCGATTTGGAAGTTTTCCGCCTTCCCGCAGATGACGTTTACGCTTTGATCAAAAATCAGGATGACCTGCGGGCGTCCTTTTGGCGGAAAAGATCCGTGAGACGCGGCGAACCCATTTTTCCGGGGTCTTGCATGGCTCATGATATGGAGGCTCAAACATGTACTGGCAGAAGGAGATCGAGACCCTCGACCGGGCCGGGCTGGAGGCCCTTCAGCTCGAACGGCTCAAAACAACGCTCCGGCAGGCGGGGGGATCCGTCTATTACGGTCCGGTCTTCCGGGAACTCGGCATCGATCCCGATGAGATCAAGAGCCCGGCCGATGTCCGGAAACTGCCCATGACCACCAAGGACGACCTGCGCGAACACTGGCCCTACGGCTTCCTGGCCGTGCCCAGAGAGGAGCTGGTGCGCATGCATTCCTCATCCGGCACGACGGGACGGGCGACCGTGATTTTTCATACGGCCAATGACATCGCACAGTGGACGCAACTCGTCGCACGCTCCCTGTACATGACGGGTATGCGCAAAAGCGATGTCTTCCAGAACATGATGACCTACGGGCTGTTCACGGGCGGTCTCGGATTTCATTACGGGGCGGAAAAGATCGGGGCGCTGACGATCCCGGCCGGGGCCGGCAACAGCAAACGCCAGATTCAACTGATGCGGGATTTTGAAACCACGGCCGTTCATGTCATTCCGAGTTATGCCCTGCACCTCATGACGGTTTTTGCGGAACTGGCCGTTGATCCCCGGAAGGATTTGAACCTCCGGTTCGCCTATCTCGGGGCCGAGCCGCACTCGGAGAAGATGCGCAAGCGGCTGGAGGATTTCTACGGATTTCAGGCCTTCGATTCCTACGGCCTCTCGGAGATGTGCGGGCCCGGCGTGGCCTTCGAGTGTCCGCATCAGGACGGCCTGCATATCTGGGAGGATCAATTTCTGGTCGAGATCGTGGATCCGGCAACGCTGGATCCGGTGCCGGACGGCCAGGAAGGGGAGCTGGTGCTGACCACGCTCGTGCGGGACGGCATGCCCATCCTCAGATACCGGACAAAAGACCTGACCCGCATTCTTGAAGGTCCCTGCGGGTGCGGGCGGACGCATCGCCGCATCGAGCGCATCAAGGGCCGGACGGACGACATGATGATCATCAAGGGGGTCAATATTTTCCCCATCCAGATCGAGCGGAAGCTCATGGGCATCCCGGGTGTGGGAAACAATTTCGTGATCATTCTGGAGCGGGCGGAATTCACCGATCTGATGATCATCAAGATCGAGGTCCGGCGCGAAACCTTCATGGGCGACCTCAAGCAGCTCGAAGCCCTGCGGCGCCGGATCGTGGAGGAGCTCAAGAGCGATATCCTCATCACGCCGAAAGTGGATCTCGTCGAGCCCGACAGCCTGCCCAAAAGCGAGGGGAAGGCCCAACGCGTCATCGACAACCGGAAGGATTGAACAGGGAAGGGGAGGCCGGCATGATTGCGCAGCAATTATCGATTTTTGCGGAAAATAAACCGGGCAAGCTCGCCGCCGTCACGGCGGTGCTGGCCAGGGAGAAAATCAACATCCGGGCCACGACCATTTCCACATCGGATACCTTCGGCGTGATCAGCCTGATCGTCGATGAGCCCGCGCGGGCCCAGGCCGCCCTGACCAAGGCGGGCATGATGGTCAGTCTGCGCAACGTCCTGGCGGTCCTGATCGACGACAAGCCCGGGGGGCTCGACCGGCTGACGCAGTTGCTTTTCAAGGAGAGCATCAACATCAACAACGCCTACGGGTTCGTTCTGGAGAGCCGGGAAAAGGCGGTGTTCGTTCTCGACGTGGACCAGATTGAAAAGGCCGTAAAGATCATTGAAAAGCATGGCTTCAAGACCCTTGACGTGGAGGCGCTGTCGGCAATAGAACCATTCCATTACATGAAATACTGAATAAATACAAATACATACAAATATCCGGAGAGCCCTGGAAAATGATTCGTAAACGGTGAATCCAAGGGGCTTCCGTCATTGCGGAAACGGCGTTGACGGGTTGCCGTATCTGATGACGACAACGGATGGTCTTCCGGACGGAAAAGATTTTTGAATTGCGGCGAACCCGCTTTTCAAAAAGCTGTAAGATGCAACAGGAGGTGACACCATGGCGCGTGCCGACGCGGATCATTACGCCGCAAAACATCCCCAGGACAGGACACTGGACAAACAAATCGCCCAGGCCGTTAAAAAAAGGGCGGCCGGCGCGGAAATCAACTGTGCCGACGCGAGCGCGATCTCGGAAAATTTAGGGGTGGATATGTTGAAAGTAGGTGAAACGATAGACCTTCTTGAAATTCGCCTGAGGCGCTGCCAGTTGGGCCTTTTCGGCTACGAGGGAAAGAAGCCGATCGTGAAGCCTGCCGCAAAGGTTTCCGCCGGGCTCAAGGATGCCATTTGCGGCAACCTGGCCGAGGGCCGGCTGTCATGCCTGGCCGCATGGAACATCGCCGACGCGATGGGCATCGCCCGCATGGACGTGTCATCCGCCTGCGAAGCGCTCAAGATCAAGATCAAGCCCTGCCAGCTCGGCGCCTTCTAATGCCCGGATTCGTCCTGGACGGCTTCATAAAAAGCTACGCAGGCAAGGCGCGCGAATCCTGAGGCGTGCGGCGTACGCTTGCGCACGCCGTCACGACGAAGGATGAAGCGCAATGCAGCATCCGGATTTTTTACGAAGCCGTTATCCGTTCTGTTCTTCGTAGCGCGCCAATGTAAAGAGCATGTCCGCAAGGCGGTTCAGGTATTGATGGATACAGGCGTTGTCGAGCAGACCGTCCGCCTTGAGTTTGGCGGCCTTCCGCTCCGCCCGCCGGATGATGGTCCGGCCCACATCGATCTGCGCCGACACGACCGTCTCTCCCGGGTAGATAAACTCGTTTTTCAGCGTCACATGTTGCTGGAGGTCGTCGATGAGCGTCTCGATGCGGGAGACGTCCGACTCGCCGATGGCGACATTGAGCTTGTCAAGATCCTCCGGCAGCGCGGACAGTACGGCTCCCAGGGTCAGCAGGTCTTTCTGGACACCGAGAATGATCTCCCGGATGCGCGGGTTGGTCGTCGCGGCCCGGGCAACGCCGAGAACGGAACTGGCCTCGTCGAGCGTGCCATAGGTGTCCGGCCTCGGGTCGAATTTCGGCACACGCTGGCCGCCCAGCAGACTGGTTTCCCCTTTGTCCCCCTTTTTCGAAAATTTCATGTTGTTTTCCCCTCCAGGTATTTTAGGATGATGCTGATAATCGTTTCCGTGCTTCTGCGGGCATGTTCGAGGATGTCCTTCAGGACGAGTTTTTGCGCGCCGATGCCGTGCGCGAAATTGTCGACGGAACAGATGGATGCATAGGCGATGTCCAGTTCCTGGGCGATAACGGCTTCGCCGGCCATCGTCATGCCCACGAGATCCGCAAACCGGGACATGAGCGCGATCTCGGCCCGGGTTTCCAGCCGGGGCCCTTTTGCCTGCCAGTAGATTCCGCCGTCTTTGATCTCAATGCCGCAAAGGCGGGCGGCATCCATCATTTTCTGCCGCACTCCGCCATGCAGGGCCGGGGTGATATGGACGGTCTTATCATCGGGGGAATCGAAGATCGTGGGTCCCCCGTGCAACAGGATATAGTCGTCGGGAATCACGATGGTGCCCGGCTTGAGGTTTTTTTTGAGGGAGCCCGAGGAATTGAGGCCGATGACTTCATCGACGCCCAGCAGCTTCAGGGCCGTCAGGTTGGCGGCGTGATTGATTCGATGGGGCGGGATATGCCGGCGCGGTTCCTTGCCGTGCCGGGGGATCAGCGCAAGCTGCGCGTTATTCAGCACGAGCGCCGCGCCGAAGTCCGTTTCCACAATCTTTTCGGTCAGTTCTCCGAAAACACCCTTGCCCTGCAGCGCCAGTGTGCCCGAGATGATGCCCAGCCGTCCCATACGTTTTCTCCAATGGTAGCACAGGATGACCGCTTATAGCAGATCGCCGTCCGTCTGTCAAAAGCCTGTCAATTTAATTTGACATTCCCGGAAGGGGTGTGGCATAGTCCGGCGCAAATATTCTGACAGGGGCCGGATGCAGCAGGCTGCCGATATCTTTATTTAGCACGGGGAGGGACGAAAATGGGGACGGAGGAAAACGTCGTTCATGTCAGCGACGGCGACTTTGAGCAGGAAATCATCAAATCAAGCAAGCCGGCGCTCGTCGATTTCTGGGCGCCCTGGTGCGGCCCCTGCAAAGCCATCGGGCCGATTCTGGAGGATCTGGCCGCATCCTATAAGGACCAGGTCAAAATCGCCAAAATGAATGTGGACGACAATCCGAAGACGGCCGCCGCCTATGGCGTCCGGAGCATTCCGATGTTGATGCTCTTCAAGGACGGCAAACTGTTCGATACGCTGCTGGGTCTGGTGCCGAAAGAGCGCCTGGAACTGTTCATCAGAAAGGGACTTTAAGCTCGTGAAAAGATTGATGGCCCATAAAATCAGGCTCATTCTCATATTGCTGCTGGTGCTGGGATTGTCGGGATGCGGAACCTGGAAGGACATAAAAGACTGGTGGCGCCCGACCGATATGGCCAGGGCGACGCCGGAGGGCCTCTACAAGCTCGGCACCGAGCTGTACCAGGAGGGCCGCTACAAGAAAGCCATCGAATCCTTTCAGCGCGTGAGGGAACTGTATCCGTTGCACCGCCTGGCCCCGGATGCGGAACTCGGCATTGCCGACGCCTACTTCAGCAACAAAAATTATGTCGAAGCGGAGTTGACCTACAAGGACTTTATCGATCTGCGGCCGACCAATGACAATGTGCCCTACGCCATGTATCAGCTTGCCATGTGTCATTTCATGCAGATGGAATCCATCGACCGGGACCAGACGGATACCGTCAAGGCCCTGAGGGCCTTTGAAAGGCTCATCGCGCGCTTTCCCGACAGCAGGTTTTCGCTGCTGGCCGAACGTCATATTCTGGAATGCCGCAAGCAACTGGCTGAACATGAATTTTATGTCGGCAATTTCTATTTCACGCAGGGCAAGTACAAGGCGGCGATGGGGCGTTTCGAGACCATCGCCCGGGAATATCCCGGCATCGGCCTCGACTACAAGGTCGGTTACTTTATCGAGGAATCGAAGAAGCGGCTGATCCGGCAGGAGGAGCAGGAGAAGGCCAGGAAGGAAAAAGAAGAAAAAAAGACCAGGGCCAAAGAAGAGAAGACCGCTGCCAGGAAATAAATCTGATCCAGTCTGATGGATTCTACAAAATCAAGAATTCTTTCCCCTTTCCCTTCATCCCTTCCTGACGGGGGAGGGCTCGGGTATTAACGCATTCATCGTATCTTGAAGAATAGTGAGAAAAATCAAGCAGTTACCAGGCTTGTGCCGCAGCCGGCGCAGAATTTTGCACCCGGCGTGGCGGTCTGCGCGCAGGCCGGGCAGGCCGATCCCGGATTCTTGGCAATCGTCACCATCCCCGAAGCTCCCGCCGGCCCCGCCGCCATGTGCGGATCGCCGAAATAAACCTTCGTATGCGGCCACGGAATCTCGATCCCCTCGGCGTCGAAAGCCTTCTTCAGCCGCAGCCGCAGCTCGCCCATGACCTCCCACTGCTTGATCGGCTTGACGTCACCGGTGATCTTGAGCTCGATGCCGGAGTCGCCCAGCTTGTCCACCCTGAGAACCTTCGGCGCTGTGAGGATGATGTCGCGCCAGTATTCCTCCTTCGCCAGTTCCTCGCCGACCCGGTTGACGACTTGGATCGCATGGTCCAGGTCCGTGCCGTAGGAAACCGATACGTTCAGATTGACGCGGGAGAAGTTCCGCGTGAAATTGCTGGCCACCTTGATTTCGCCATTGGGGATGTGGTGCACGATGCCGTCCAGGTCGCGCAGGATGGTTTTCCTCAACGTAATTTTCTCAACAAAACCGGCAACATCGGCAACTCGCGCCACGTCGCCGACCCGGTACTGGTTTTCCATGATGATGAAGACGCCGGAGATCAGGTCCCGGATCAGGTACTGGGCGCCGAACCCCACGGCGACGCCGGCGATGCCGAAGCCCGCAAGCACGGGCGCGATCGGCACATTCAAAACCGACAGGATCGAAAAAACGACGATCAAAAGGATCAGGACCTGCCCGATGCCGCTGAAGACGGCGATCAGCGTATCCTCCCGCTTTTTTTCCTCCTCTTCGGTTTCCTCCTCGATGTTCCGCCGGACGGCGCCCCGGATCAAAGGCGGAAGAAACCGCTTGAGGGCAAACCACAATGCCACCCCGATGGCTGAAATGATCAGAATTCTCGTGCCGTTATGCAACAGCCAGTCTAAGACCGGTCGCCAATCCATCACGCTGGGCCTCCCCTGCCGATTATGCCGATAAACGTACTGCCTTGCCTATCTATCTATAATCATTGAACGAAAGTAAGATATTGAAAGTGCTGCACCTCGTCATTCCGCAAAAGCCGGAATCCTTCATGCCATTGAAACAGCCGGTTTTCTGCCGGGGCACGGCCCATCCCGCCGAACGGGATGATGGATGATTTGCCGTGTTTCATGAGCAACGGAAGGGGTTCAAATATAGACGAAAACAGCCCTTTGTGTCAACACAATAGCGGCAGTGGCATGCCGCTATTCCCGCAAACCTGTCCCAAGGTACAATTGCCGCCGGAAAATCCGGACATATAATAAATGAGACAGGCCGTGACCGGGGATAAAAAAAAGAAAGGTCATTGTACCAACGTACAATAGGCTGAATGGAAAAAGTGCCTAAGTTAAAATAAAAGAGATTTACAATTACAAATAACATGAGGAGGTGCCATTATGGCAATATCAATCGCAAATCAGGCCATTGGAAAGGTATTTATTCTTCATGGGACGGTCAAGGCCGTCGCAGCGGACGGTACGGTACGCATGCTGGAGCCCAACAGTTTGGTTTATGCCCATGAGCGAATCGTTACGGAGAGCGACGGCAACGTTTCGATCATGCTGGACGGCCCCCCGCCCTCCCAGATCGACTTAGGGCGCATGAGCGATGTTTTGCTCAACGAGGACGTTTATGCCGGGGTAACACCCGAGGTGGTCAAGGACGCTTCTGCGGAAGCCGCCGATGCGGAGAAGATCCAGGAAGCACTTGAGGGTGAAGGAGAAATCGAGCTTGACGCGACAGCCGCAGGTCTCAGTGGCGCGGGCGGTGGGGTCACGCTGGTCAAATTCGATGCCGAAGGAAATGAAATTTCACCTGAAAGCGGTGTCGAGACGACCGGTGTCGGTTTCAGCCAGCCGGACGGCTTGCAGGGTGTGGTTCTGGCCCAGACTGCAGGAATTCCGGGAGACCCCGGACAGCAAGACGACTCCGGACAGCAAGATGATCCCATTGGCGTTGTCGCCTTTGATAACTTCAATTCGGCCGGCTTCACCCTGAAAGCTGTCCCGGGTGAAAAGACCGAGATATCGCTTGTCTTTGATGCCGGCAACGCGCAGACCGTCGGTCAAGGGAATGATTTTGGCCGTACGGCGAGGGAGGCAGGCGATGTGTGGGGGATTACGGATAATGCACGCGTCGCCGGAAATGAGGGAATTCTTGAAATCGAAGACAGAGCCCCGGCTGCGGAGTCATGGACGGCTGTCTCCACGCCGTTCATCAGCGTTGCAGAGGGAGCCACGGGCACCGTTTCTTTTACCGGTAATGTCATCAACTTCAATGAGGGCGATGTTTTCACCTGGCAACTATACGGGCAGATAGGTGGGGAGTGGCAACTGGCGGAATCCGGCACCGAAACGAGCGGGGGTGAAAACGGGTTTTTTGAAGTGACCGTCAGTCCGCTCGATGCCGGTACGTATCGCCTGGTTTTTGTGGTCAATGACGGTTCTGTCGAGCAGGGCAACCCCGAGTGGTATACCGTCGCGATTGATCAGATTGCAGTGACCGAAACGGCACCGGAGACATTTGAGGTCCAGGTCATCCCGACCGAGGGCAATGTCATTCTCGATCCGAATGCCTGGGTTGACAGCGATGATCCCCAGGATGCCGTCGACGAAAATGCGGAAGGTGCAACCCTGCGGATTTTGGACCCGAATACAGGAGAATTTCTCGATGTGGTGGATGGAACGGCCATTGCGGGTGATTTCGGGACGCTGACGATCAATTCGGACGGTTCATACACATATACGCCCGATCCTGGAACATTCGGCGACGGGTTTGAAGGCGGCACCGAAACATTTACCTACCAGCTTGTCCTGGGAGACACCAGCGATACCGCCATGCTGGTCATCGAAGTCGGCTTTGTCGAAAATTCCGGAGAAACCGAACAGATCCAGATGACGATGTTTGCATCTGTGGATGAATCCGGAGGCGATCTGAGCTTTGATGGAACAGGGGACGATTTGGGCCCGCTCGTGGGCGATCCGGAGGATGGAGCGACAGGCGGATAACAAAACCCGGGGGGCAGCTTTCAAAACAGCCCCCCGGGTTTTTTCGTTGCCGCAAATGGACCTTCCGGGTGATTGACGCTGTGAAGGGTCCTTTCACAACCTTCCGCGGCAGTGCGCCGCGATCTTTGATATCATTACTTAGGTCAGCCTTGTGGCGGTTCATCCATGAAGCCTGACCGCAGAGGGCCGCGCTCATCTTTTCCGCAGCCTGAATAT
>Ga0351964_1137_pt1 | contig 13093 bp, 10 predicted proteins | sample TotcelT113001N15_FD_205807 | JGI IMG/M metagenome (GOLD analysis project Ga0351964, IMG submission 205807) | Enriched cells from coal bed in the Powder River Basin, Montana, United States - Total cells T11 rep3 HSBNCT.T11.300.1.N15 ... | reverse complement strand
CTTGTGTCTGCGGCCGCGCCTGAGAGCCCAGCAATCCTGGCTGGTAATGGATTTTGGCGGCTGATCCATCTCTCCCCATGTGGCGATGGGATGATAGAGATCCAGTCGGGCATCTTTCAGGTAGAGGACACCCCTGTCATCGGACAGCAGGGTGCTCAAACTCTGAGCTGTTACGGCATAAGCCTCTTCAATGGCCAGTGAAAACTGATAGCGATTCACGAGCCTGGCGATCATTTTTGTTTCAATCATGCCATCGGTCCTGTTTTCCATTTTCTATTCTCACAGTTTATCGGATCCAGCGTGTTGTCTTTCAAGATAAGCCCGGACACGGGACTGCATCGTCCCGGGAAGGCGAATGCCGATGGCATCCAGATGCGATTCGTATGTGCTGAATGAGCGGAAGCGTCCGGCCGCCGTCAAAAAAATACGGAAATAGGAACGGATGCTGCCGTCCAGCTCCTGTCTGAAGTCTCTGTTTCGGCTCAGCAGGGCTTCCGTCGGCGCCAGGCATGCGGAACGAATCGGGTGACCCACAGAGCGGTAAAGAACAAAACGTTGCGTCATTTCACATTCGTAATTTCCTGCGCGGATGCTCTTTTCGACATGATTCAGATCAATGCAATCCACGATCTCAAAAGCGGTCTGCACGCCGATACATTCCCGGATCATTTCGCGCGCTGCGGCAAAAGGGGGGCACTCCGGGGAAGATCCGGAAAAGCACGTCTTTTCCGCATCGGATTGCCCGCACCGCAGGTAAAGGACGAGGTCCAGCTCCGATTCGGAATCGCTCAATCCGTCATGGACCGATCCGACCAGGTCCAGCGAGAAAGGAAGGCTCTGTGCGGACTCCAGGGCCCGCACGGCTTTCCTGACGGGGTCAGCAACAGCATCTGCGGGGTCAAATCGTAAATCGTGGTAGAGGGCCCGTGCATCCCCGAACCATTCCGGCATGGACGCATGACCCCTTGAAACCGGCTTGTGGTCATAGGTCTGGCCTCGCAGGTGGGCGCCATAGCGCGCCGAGTCTACGACACGACTTTGCCAGGCGTCTTCATGACGGTCATAGGCCATGACATCATGAACGGCCCGGTCGGCCAGTTTCTTGTAAGTCACGTGCTCGATTCTTTTGTCATGGATTTCGATCTCATAAAAGAATCCCCCTTCGGCGACTCGTCCGCTGATCTGGACAATATCTCCGAAATTCGACGGATTCAGATAGATCGTCCCCTCGCTCTCGGCAAATCCCCATTGCTCATGGATGTGGCCCGTAAGGCAGGCCATAACATCATGGGTTTCGCAGTAATTCAACAACGCTGCGGAGCCCGTCTCCCCCATCGGTGCGACCTGATCATGAAAACCGTGGGCGGGCTGGTGGGTGACGATCAGATCCGGCTTGACCGCTTCGAGGAAACGGATCATTTCACGGTCTCTTTCGGAAAAGGGATGGTCCGAGCGGCTGCGGATCACATACCGTTCAGGTATCCCCTGAGTCCAGCCGCCGGCGCCGCCGTAACCGCCGACATGCAGATGCCCTGCGGCCCGGCGTTGAAGATGCAGATCGCGATGATGCAGCGAGGTGTATTTGAGATCCATGTCATAATTGCCCGGGAGGCAGAAACAGGGTGCTTCCGTTTTCATGCAGAGGATATTTTCCAGCACCTTGTACTTCTGTTGCATCACACGACGGGCGCGGATGGTGTATTGTTGAAAGCGTGTCCCTTTTTCCTGCATATCGTCAGGAAGATCGGGTGTCAGAAGAAGGCGGTCAACAAAGTCTTCCAGCAACTCATCGGGTCTGTTCATCCCGCGCCGCAAACCATGAAAATAGGTTTGCAGGTCGTGATAATGCATGGCCGTGTTCATGGCATAGAAGGGAAGGTCGATCAGGTCTCCACCGATGATGTAGGCATCGGCGTCCGTCGCCTCCAGAAGCTGCCCGACCCTATCAAAAGCCCCGTGGATATCGGCGATGTATATGATTCTCAGGGATTGCATGTGAAGAATCTCGTGCATGGTTCACGGACCGTGAGCTCTTTGAAAAAAGACCTCACCGCTTGCGATCAATTTTTCAATGGTCACGTGAAGCGTTTTGTCCGAGTATAAAAGCGATAATGCTGTCTGTCAACGAGATATTGGCGCGAGATGTTCGGCAATAAATATTTTATATTCTGATAGATGCGCTGTTGGATGAGCTTGACATATGGAGTATAATTACCTTATTATAAAAAATACTTGAGAACATAATCATGATCAGAGAGGGGGAATCGTTTATGATGTTGAATAAAAGATGTTTGGCCGCTGTTTTGTTGTTTATGATTACTCTGTTTTTCTCCGGTGGGGCTTCATGGGGATCTGAAAAGAAAACACCCCCTGTTAAGCCTGTGAAATCGAATTTGAGCAGCAACAAACCCATTCCCGATTTTGAACTCCCCATGCCTGAAAGTGAAAAAGAGAAGAGCTACCTGGGCCTTTCCGGAACCGGTAATTTCAAGTTAAGGCAAATCAAGGCACCCGTTCTGATCATTGAGATCTTTAGTTTTTACTGCCCCCATTGTCAACGTACGGCGTCTCAGGTCAACGATCTCTACCACATGATACAAAGTAATCCGGATGTGAGAGAGAAGATCAAGATGATCGGCATCGGCGTCACCAACAGTTTATTCGAGGTGAACTCCTACCGGGATAAATATGAAGTGCCGTTTCCTCTTTTTCCTGATCAGAGCATGAAAATATCTGAAAATTTTAGCGTAAAAGGGACACCGACTTTTATCGGGCTGAAGGTGAGTCCTGACGGCTTTCATGAACAATTTTATTTTGGGGAAGGCGGCTTTGAGGACAACCAGCAGTTTCTGAACGAGATGATTGAATTGTCGGGCTTAAAATAGAGAGGAACGTCTGGTTGAGCCGGAAAGATCAGGCGGATAAAAAAGCATTCTGACTGCGTCATGGCAGACAGCAAAATGATTTAGCAGGGCTTTCAAGTGATTGAACAAAGTCAACATTTTCTGGTGGAAGCCTTTCGGCAAGATTCCATCATGCTTTATATTCTGATGCTCGGCAGCGGATTTATTGCGTCCTTGACCCCATGCACCTATCCGGTGCTGCCATTGACGATCGGGTATATCGGAAATCAGGCCGGCGCCAACCGATGGAGAACTTTTATCTTAAGCCTTTCGCTGGTAACCGGTTTGGCAGTGGTTTATGCTGTTTTAGGCAGTATCGTTTCCGCAGTGGGAGGGACGTTCGGCTCGATCATGGGAAACGGATTGGTTCTATATGCGATTGCAATGTATTATCTGATTATGGGACTTTTCCTTCTGGACGTGTTTCAGATTCCCAATCTCAAAATTTTCACCACACTCCATTCCAGGACTGCAAATCGAAAAGGACTGCTGGGCGCGTTCATGATCGGAGGCGTCAGCGGCTTGATTGTCGGCCCCTGCACCGGTCCTATTCTGGCGGTCGCATTGGGAGCGATTGCCTTGACGTTGGAAAATGTTCAAGGCATGGATTATGCCCTGCAGATTGTTAAGGGGGGCATTCTGCTCTTTCTCTTCGGGTTTGGCCAGGGAGCCCTGATTCTGCTGGCGGGAACCTTCACCGGTGTCCTCTACAACCTGCCCAAAGCCGGCGCATGGATGGAAATTATTAAAAAGGGTTTTGCGCTTTTGATTATTGTCACCGCTAGCCTTTTATTCGTGTTTGTGGGTCAAAATACGGATTTTCCGAACATGACTCGATTCCTGGCAGGATTGGAATCCTCCTCGGCACCCGCTCCCAAACCGGATGTTTCTTCGGAGGCCCGATCACCGGAAGTGGTGGCTCCTTCGATCCCGGCACCGGCTGCCAAACCCGATGCTTCTGCGCAGACCCGATCCCCGGGAGTGGTGGCTCCTTCGATCCCGGCGCCGGCTGCCAAACCGGATGTTTCTGCGGAGCCCCGATCCCCGGGAGTTGTGACCCCTTCGATCCCGGCGCCGGCTGCCATACCGGATGTTTCTGCGGAGATCCGATCCCCGGGAGTTGTGACCCCTTCGATCCCAGCACCGGCTCCCAAACCGGATGTTTCTGCGGAGACCCAACCCCCGGGAGTGATGGAACCTCCGAAAATGTTGGCCCCGGATTTCACCATAGCCAAATTAGGGCAGGGCAGTGTAACCTTAAGCCACCTCAGGGGCAAGAAAGGTGTCGTGCTGGTGTTCTTTGCAACCTGGTGTGTCGCTTGCATGAAAGAAGTGCCTGAGATTGAAGAATTCGTCAAAACAGCTCAAAAGGAAAATATCATTCTGTTCGGGGTCAATTTCAAACAACGGGCAGAAATTGTCGAACGTTTTAAAGAATCCTATCATGTTCATTACGAGATACTTCTGGATGCGGATGGGGATGTGGCAACCGGAAAATTCGGCATCACGGGGCTACCCCACATTATCGGCATCAATGCAAAAGGTGAGATCATTTACAGAGGAACCGCTCTGCCGGACAACAAAGACGAATTCATGAAAAAATTAAAGCAAGGCCTTTTATAATAAGTTGGATTAATAAATTGCTCCGGCGGGGTTACTGCTCTTTGTGCCAGGGGGCATCTTGGGTGGCTCGCTGACGATTCAAAAAAAACCCCCGGATCATACCGGGGGTTTTTTTCGTCTCTTTTGAAATCAGGGCCCTGTTAAGCTGCCACTGCTGCCGAATCCGCCAAATAGGTCTTTCCATACTTTATCTTGTAAATCAATGCTCCAAGCCAATTTCCATGACTTGTCCGCAGCCCTGCTATAGATTTCTGATGCCTTGATGGATTTCATTCTCACATCCACATCCCCGATGATTCTGACTTCTGTGTTGATGTGTCGTGCAAGGATTGCTCTGTCAACGTTCGGTACGAAATACCATTCGCCCTTCTTCATGTCAACGAGGAGTACAAACACATTTTCCGCAGCAATGATGGGATCCTCCATCCCGATTGGACAGATCTTTCCCTGTGTCACGCAGTTGAATCCCTGGATGGTTCCCGTAAAGCTTGCTCCCATCGCAATAACCGGAGCCATCATGAGCATTGCGCCTATCATCATCGATACCAATAATTTTTTCATTTTCTCCTCCTAATAATTATTATTTTTGACCCATGTTTTATTGACAAATCCAACTCTGCTTGTTTTTTAAAAAATCACCCCCTCTCTATATCACACTTGATTTTAGAATAATGATCCTACCTAGTATTGTCAAGGCTTATTCGAATATTTTCAGCCGGACAAGCCTCAAACATTTCTTTATCGGCTTTCTGACTATTTTCTGTTATTTTTTCACATTCACTTGACATGCCGGATGGGATCCTCTATTAAAAAATCCTTTCAATAAAGTCATCAGCAGCACAAATCGTAAGCGTTGCTGGGTAACTGGTGCAACCCCTTCATAAAATATTAGAGCCGCAAAATGCCTGAACAGGATCCAATTCAAAAAGTATTCAGGGATGTTCGAGAACATCAGCGCATCGCCATGCTCATTCAAAAATTTTCAACCAACAAGGGCAATGTCCAAAAGATCGCCCTTGAAGGGCTCGACCTGAGCGACTGCCGGCGTATCCTCGACATCGGCTGCGCATTCGGATCATTCACCGAGAAGCTCAAGGGCAGAATTCCTCCGGAAGCGATCGCCACGGGCGTTGATATCATTGAGGCATACGAGCCTCTTTACCTGGATGCCTGTAAAAGAGCGTCTATTCACGGAAAGTTTTTTTCAGCAGGCTCGCCGATCCTGAAATCCTTTCCGGATAGATCCTTTGACCTGGCCCTGTGTTCCTATGCCCTGTATTTCTTTCCGGATATTATTCCGGAAGTTGCCCGCCTGTTAGGTCCCGAGGGCTTTTTTACCGTGATTACGCATGACCGGCGAAACACCGGTGAATTAATCGATCTGGCCAAACGGATCCTTGAAACAAAGGGCTTGTTGCAGCAAAAGAAGTTGCCTCTGGAAATCATCACCGATCGTTTCTCATCTGACAACGGGGAAACACTGCTCAAACCCTGGTTCGAAAAAATCAGCATCATTGATTTCAACAACACGCTCGTTTTCTCAAGGGAAGATCGTGAGCATTTGCTCGAATATTTCCGGTTTAAAAGCCCCCTTTATCTGACGGATACAGGACTTGATCCGCAAGCCATCCTCCCCGTGATCCTTGAAAGTCTTCACCAGGCCTCCTCTGATCGAAACGGCATGACCATCTCGAAGAACGACCGCATATTTATCTGTTCATTACCCCGTCATGGAGGTGCCAGGGTTTGAAAAAAAAGAACAGACTTTTTTGTCACTTCTGCGGCGAGCCGGTCTCGCTCAAAATGGAAGACGGTGTTCGGAGGGATTTTTGTCCGATCTGTAATCTCTTTTTTTACAAAAATCCGCTTCCGGTTGTCTCAACCATCGTTGCTCGGGATCGCCAGGTCCTGCTTGTAAAGCGGGGGAAAAAACCCTACAAGGGAGCCTGGTGCCTGCCTTCCGGATTTGCCGAGGCCGGGGAAAGCATTCAGAGCGCCGCCCTGCGTGAATTGACGGAAGAAGCCGGTGTCGATGGTCGGATCCTGAGTCTTGTGGACGTCCATTCCTACAAGAGCCGCTTCTATGGCGATCTCCTGTTCATCACCTTTGAAGTGGAACAGACAGGGGGTATCCTGAAATCCGGCAGCGATACCGTTCAGGCCGGATTTTTCCCCATTGATGCCTTTCCCCGGCTGGCATTTCCCTCAAACAGGAAGGCCATGCAATATTATGTGGCAGGCAAATCCGAGTACTGGGCGATCATCGACTCCTTCAGCAAATCTCTTGGCAAAGAGCATTCAAAGCCGGTTGAAAAAAACCTCCTTTCTGACAAGTTGGTTGAAGTCATTGAAAAGAATGCAGAGACCATTGCCCGGATCTGGATCAGTGATGCACTGACCAACCCATCCACGGCGGGTTTCCGTCATTTCGATCACTCTCGCCTCTTCGGCGACGTTTGCCGCATCCTCTCGCACTTTGGAAACTGGATGGGCGGCGTTTATAAAGACGCTGAAATACGGGGGTATTACACCGCCCTGGGTCGGGAAAGCCGGAAGGACGGAATCCTCCTGAGCAATGTGCTCAGCACCCTGAGTCTCATCAAGAAACATCTCTGGGAATTCGCCCTCTCCCAGGGAATGTGGCATAAGACGATCGACATCTATATGACCCTGGAACTGAACCGGCGGATCGTCATATTCTTTGATAAGGCTGTCTTTTATACAACACAAGGTTATGAAACGAAGAACCATGTCAACCCCTGATGTCGGCCATTCTCTCATCACCGCTGATTTTTTTTCACGGGGATGAGGGTGCGAAGGACATCTTCCTTTCCGATGATGCCTACAAGCTTTCCGTGGTCCACAACGGGCAGCGTATGAATTTGTTTTCTGACCATTAACGTTGCAATGTCCTCAAGTGTTTCTTCGGGACTGATGAAAACGGGGTTTGGCGTCATGGCCTGCGCTACTTTAATGGCGGCAATTTTTGCCACCTCTGCCTCGATCTGGTGTGAAAAACTCAGGGGGATCAAACTATCCAGGATCGTGAAGACGGAAGGAATAGGGATCTTCTTTTGCTGAAAGACAAGGTCACTCTGACTGATGATGCCGACCAGAAGACCATTCTGATCCAGCACGGGCAGGCCATTGAGATGTCTTTCAATGAGCAGCTTTGCCGCTTGAGCGATCTCCGTTTCGGGAGAGACCATGAGCACATCAGTGGACATGATATCCTTCGCCTTCAGCATCTTGACCCTCCCTTTTTACAATCAGAACGGGGCATGTTGACCCTCTCATCATCTTTGTTGCAATACTGCCGAGCAGATGTCTTTTGAACCCATTTGGTGTCCATGATCGTCTTCACCTGTTGCTTTTCAAACAATCCGCTTTCCACATGCAGTCATATTCACAGGCTTCCTTGGTTGCATAACAGGGGCTATAACCCTCACGAATCTGAATATCCCGAATCATATCCAGCTTGGAACGACCTACCCGTGCATCCACTCCCCAAGGCTTTGCAATCTTTCGTATTTCTTGAATATTCATGACAGATCAAGCCTTCTTTGCCTTGTCATATCCCGAGAAAAAATCCTCCACCTTCTTGTAATTTTCATCTGCAGCGGCTTTGAACTCCGTTCGCCCTTTCTTATAGGTCTTGAGCCATTCGTTGATCGCTTTCTTTCCATCTTCGGGAATCATGGGTGCCTGTTCAAGATACATAGCCATCATTTTTTCTGTCTGCTCCTGAACAGCCGCCATCGCATCAAATGTGTTGTCGAAAGCGGTCTTGTTGAATTGAATCATCTGCTTTGCAATCTGTTTCGGGTCCATTTGATCCTCCTTGTTTGGGTTGAGCGGTTCTAAAGTTCATTTCAGGTGTTTCTTCAGCTTGTCCGCCGAATGGGACGACTTGCAATACGGCCCATTTCATGCCTGTTAAGTGTGATTTTCAAAGGAAGTATGATGCTGCAATGAGGTAAATGCAATGCGCATAGTTTCCGAGGATAATATCAGGGAAAACCTAATATTATAAATGCGCTAAAAGGAAAGATCTACGGTTTGCAATCTGAATTTCTCTCGGTGTCAGGTTGGTGTGTATGGAGGTTATAATGCTCAGAAAGGGCGAAATGATGGCGTTCAGGCTGGCCTCGAGCATCTCAATTCAGGCCATTTGATCGGAGGTTGAGGATATTATTTTAAGCTTCGCGATGCATGGACTAACCAATTCATTGACATTGGATATGAGCCTGCCTTCCAGATCCTTCCGGGTGTCCTTATGGGGAATAAAGATGGGGTTCGCATTAATCAGCTTCTGAAGCAAAGCAGCATCTTCCGTTAAATGAAGGGATTTTCAGTTGACGCTTGATTCATTGATTGCCGCTGTCTTTTTCATGGCAGATCCTGTTGGAAGAGAAGGTCCGTCGTCTGCTTCTAATGTTTCGGGAGCAGCTTTTGGGCTAACTCCGGCAGGTTGTTCAGGATCTCCTCTTCCCGTCCCGCCGGCGCCGTGAGAGATCCGAAAGAAAGGGTTCCCATGGTTTCGATATCGGTGCGCTTTGCCTGAAGCACCGTCACGTTTCCCAGGGAACCGAGACGGCCCGTGACGGACTGCCGGGCGGCCAGCCAGCGCCCCATTTGAAGGGCGTTTGTTCCTTGCACCAAACCGGACTGCTGGAGCTTCAGTTCATCCATGGCTCTGCTGAGGTCTTCCCGGTTGACAACATCAACGGATCCGGTTTTATGAATCGCTTCGCGGAGGGCTTCTGTGATGATCAGGCCCGCCACCTGCATGAGCGGAGGCGCTTCGAGGTCGTAGATAACGATCCGGGGCTTCCCCGAGTCCTTATCCTCAACCGATGAAAAACCGAGTTTCTCCCGGAGATTTATTTCCGGGGGAAACGGCTTTTGAAAAGCCCCTGCTGGAGGCGGAGACGGAGACACCTTCTTTGTCATCACCGCAGCCAGGTTTTTCTCAGGGTCTGATGGCGGCGTTGGCGTTGTTAATGGGACGACCGCCGCAGGCGCTGATGCAGGTATGCTCGTCGGTTCGCCCGATGGCTTCGTAAGAATCGGGGCGCCATGAGCCATTCGGCCTTTCCGGAGAGCGGTGGCCAGCATATCGCCCTTGGCCTGAGCGAAAATCTCGCGATAGGATGCCCGGACAATTTTCCGATACTCCTCGATTAGCGAGCTCCGTGAGAATTGAGTCCCGGGATGATCGGACGTCTCGTAGACAATGCCCGTCTCAAGATTGACCAAAAGCATGCGGAAGTAAAAACCCCCCTGGAAGCCTCTTTGACAGATAATGACATAGTCGGCGTGGAGAGCCCGTCCGACCTCTCTGGCGGCTCTCCAGCCCCCCGTCTCCCACTGCACGGAGTCCAGTGCTGTTTCACCCAATACGGCCTTGATGTCTTCTTGCGGGATCACTTCATAAATGTCGGTTTCCTGCAGGAACGTCCGCACGGGAACGGTGATCTTCTTGACAAACTCAGGATGGGGCATTGCCCAGGATCTCCCCTGGAAAACAGGATCGGTTACAGGAAGAAAAAAGACACGCAATTTTGCAGCAGGCTCCGGCGATGGGAGGGTGCGCAGGCTCAGTCCAGTGCAGGCGGACAGGAACAGAATAGGGATCATCAAAAGTAATGGAAAAAAGAAATATTTCAGCAGTCGACCGGTCATGGAGATCTCCCTGGCAGTTTCGTCTTTCTGGCTGAAGTATAGGAATAGGCATTCCCGTCTGTCAAGAGAAAAGGAATGCAGATGAAGGCCCGTTGTCAAACGAACGCATTTTCATTGCACGCACCCTGAAGCCTGTGATAAACTTAAATCAATAACCCATAGAAAGCTTTTAATTTATTTCAAAAAGGTCACATCACGATGCCGCTGGTCACGTTTTATTTTCAGCTTCATCAGCCTTTCCGCCTGCATCCGGACAGGGATAAATTTCTCTGGAACACAGTGAACCGGGAGATCTTTCTGAAGGTATCAGCAAAATGCTACTTGCCGGCGACCCGTATGTTTACCGAGCTGATTGCACAAAACAAGGGATTCAAAATTACCCTGAGCATGTCCGGTGTGTTTCTCGAACAGGCCGAACTTTATCAGCCGGAGGTGATCCGCGCCCTTCAGGATCTGCTCGATGCGGGACGGGATTATAACCAGGTGGAATTCCTCGATGAGACATACTACCACTCCCTGAGCAGTCTTTTCGAGGATCCCCGGAAGCAGGAATTCCGTGACCAGGTTTCGCTTCATCGGGACAAGATCAGAAAGCATTTCGGCATTTTCCCGACGTCTTTCCGCAACACCGAACTCATGTATAACAACCATATCGCCGACGTAGTGGCCGATATGGGCTATCTTTCAATGCTCTGCGAAAAGCGGAACGATATGTTTACTCAGACGGATCCACCTGTTTCGCCCAATGCCGTATTCAAGGCAAAGGACAACCGTTTGATTGTCATTCCCCGGAATCGCGAACTAAGTGATGATGTGGCTTTCCGCTTTCCCCATCAGCCCATCCACTCCGATCAGTACGCCGCCTTCGTGGCCCAGATAGACGGTGAAGCCGTTCTGCTGGGGTACGATTATGAACATATCGGGGAACACATCTGGGAGGACAGGGGCATTTTAGATTTCTGGCGGGGACTTCCGGAAGCCCTGGCCAGATATGAGAACATCGTCGTCGCCAATCCCTCTGAAATTGCAGAAAATTTTAAATCCGTCGATTGCCCGATGCTGGATATTCATGACCTTGCCACCTCCTCCTGGGCCGATGCCAGTCGGGATACTTTCGGCTGGCTGGGCACCCTCACGCAATATGAACTGTTTCAGGATATTCAGAACATGGAACGGGACGCCCGGCGTTCCGGCGGAGAATTGCTCACCAACTGGCGGCATCTGACCACTTCGGACCATCTCTATTTTATTCATGAACGTATCGGAGAGGACCATGCCGTCCACGCCTACTTCAACCCCTATGGCGGATCGATTGCGCAGCCAACCCATATCCTGACGCGAAAAATCGATTACCTGGATTGGGCCATCAAGCGCTTTGAGATCATCCGGAGACAGGAGAGAACCGCTGTCCTGATGATCACGCCTGAAACAGGGAGGCTTCCGGAAGACATGGGTGCCTTGGCCCGGTACATCTCCGGCAAAAGCGGCGGCCAGGGAGAGGTTGTCTCGGCCCTTTGCGAAGGGTTGTCGGAGCGGGGCATCGCTGTCCACCTGGCCACGCTGAATTTAAAAAAACGGTTCCAGCGGGAAAGCGACCTGGATGAACAAGGCTGGCGCGCGATCCGGTACAAGATCGATTCGGAAAACATTCATCTGGTTTCTTCCGCGATCTTTGCCGAACATTTGAGCGCCTACTCCGGAGATCCGCTCGTCACGGCGGCCGAATTTCAGCGCGAGATCATCAACAATATCATCAAGACCGTTCGCGCAAAACACGGGGGAAGGCTGATTGTTCACAGCCATGACTGGATGGCGGGCGGGGCGATCACGGCCTATGCAAAGTCTACGGACCTGCCGGTCTTGCATACGGTGCACAATGTCTTTACGGCCGATCTGCCGCTCGATCTGCTCAGCGGGGTGAATCTGAAGAACTTTGAGAATAATATTTACTATTCGGAAGCACACGGCAAAGTATGCATCGACTGTCAGGCGACGGCTATCAAAAACGCCACGATTATCAATTTCGTGGGAGAGCGATTTCTGCGGGAGGTGGTCGACGACTATTTCCTGGATCGGTCTCTGGTCCCTCCCAGTGTCCGCAATGAAGTCAAGGCCAAGTACTACCACGACTCCGCATGGTCCATCATCAATGCCCCGGCTTCCAACATGTATCCGGAACAATGCGACGACCTCATCCGAAAATATGGTCCTGAAGATGCTGTTCTTGAGGCCAAGCGCGACAATCTCAGGGTCTTTCAGGAAAGAACCGGTCTTAATGTGAATCCGCGGGCAATTCTGTTTTTCTGGCCCTCCAGGCTCGATCCGTTCCAGAAGGGTGTCGAACTGCTGGAGGCCATCTGCGGCCATTTCGTCGATATGCATCCCGATGCTCAGATCGCCATTGTGGCCGACGGCGTCGGAAATGACCGGACCCATGTGGATATTCTCGGTCGCATCGCTTATGGTTCCGGAGGTAAAATCATCTACCAGCCTTTCTCTGAAGGTCTGAGCATGTTGGGCTATGCCGCGGCCAGCGATGTTTTCGGCGCTTCTCTTTATGAGCCTTGCGGCCAGATCGACCAAGTGGGCAATCTCTTCGGGGCTACAGCCACCAACCGCGATACGGGCGGCTATCATGATAAAATCCGGGAGCTGAGGTTGAAAGCGGACGGCGCCCCACAGGATGTGGGCAATGGATTTCTGTTCCGGGACTTTGATGCCGGCGGTCTCTGGTATGGCCTCGAAAAAAGTCTGGCCTTTCACCGCAGGCCGGACAATATCCGGGAGGCGCAGTTAAAAAGGATTATGAGAGAGGCCCGGCAGCGATACGACTTGAGCAGCATGGTTGCTGAGTATATCCGGATCTATGAGAAGCTCAACGG
>Ga0351964_1079_pt1 | contig 13421 bp, 9 predicted proteins | sample TotcelT113001N15_FD_205807 | JGI IMG/M metagenome (GOLD analysis project Ga0351964, IMG submission 205807) | Enriched cells from coal bed in the Powder River Basin, Montana, United States - Total cells T11 rep3 HSBNCT.T11.300.1.N15 ... | reverse complement strand
TTTGACAGTAGGACCGGTTTTTGCGCCCGAAGTTTTCAAATTCGACATAAAAAAATTCGATCCAATACAAAATTTGAAAGCCAAATTTAAATTAAAAACATTGGTCGAGCTCATTAAATCTTGTATAAAAATTGGGGTTGCATCGTACATTATCTATAGTGTGATGTATGAAAGCTTACCCGCCCTCATCACCACAGTTTCCATGCCTATGTCGTCAGCCTTGCTTGTTTTGCAAGCCTTTTTAATGGAGGTTGTTCTTAAGGTTGGACTATTCTTCATTGTTGTGGCCATAGCGGACTTTTCTTATCAAAAGTTTGAATTCGCCAACGAAATGAAAATGGAGAAATTCGAAGTCAAGCAAGAATACAAGAACTCTGAAGGCGACCCGCATATCAAGGGGAAAAGGAGGCAGATTGCACAAGAAATGGCTTACTCTGAAGGCCCTACAGGTGGTGTTCGCCGCGCACAAGCTGTTGTGACAAATCCTACTCACCTTGCCATTGCCATAGGCTATAGCAAGGATGTAGACGCAGCACCTTATATCATTGCCATGGGTCAAGATCACTTGGCAGAACGGATTATCACTTTAGCAAAAAGACACGATATACCCATAATACGGAATATAAAACTAGCGCACAAATTATGGGACGAAGGCGAAGTTCACGAATTCGTTCCCGAAGAAAGCTATGAAGCTGTAGCTGAAATATTGCGATGGATTGCATCTTTGCAGACAGAAGATGCCTTTGAATACACTGAGCGTGAGTAACGGAGTTTGTCATGAATGGCTTTAAAAGAGTATTGGATGGTATAACTGCCCGGATTGGAGGAGAACGTTCACTAGAGAATATTTCTCGGGCAAGTGATGTGGTCCTGGCCTGCGTAATCATCGGCATTTTGGCGATGATTATCATTCCTATCAATCCTCATATTATCGACTACCTGATCGCAGTAAACCTGACTATCTCGGTAGCCTTGCTAATGGTTGCCTTGTACATACCAAGTGCTACAAGCCTGTCCATTTTCCCCTCTCTCCTTTTGATTACCACACTGTATAGGCTAGGCCTTAACATTGCCTCAACCCGCCAAATTCTCTTACATGCCAATGCCGGTGATATCATTTTCTCCTTCGGTAACTTCGTCGTCGGCGGCAACTTCGTCGTCGGTGGTGTAATCTTTCTTATCATCACCCTAGTCCAGTTTATAGTCATCGTAAAGGGCGCTGAGCGTGTAGCCGAAGTCGCCGCACGTTTCACTTTGGATGCGATGCCGGGTAAACAAATGAGCATCGATGCCGATCTACGTTCGGGAATCCTCGATTCCAACCAAGCCCGCGAAAAAAGAATGATGATCCAAAAAGAAAGCCAGCTGTACGGAGCGATGGACGGCGCGATGAAATTCGTTAAAGGAGATGCCATCGCCGGTATTGTCATCTGCATTATCAACGTTATTGGCGGTATGATCATCGGGGTAACAATCAATGGCATGGAAACCATGGATGCGGTACAGACCTATGCTTTGCTTTCCATTGGCGATGGATTGGTCTCTCAAATTCCAGCCCTGTTGATCTCCATCACTGCCGGTATCGTCACCACACGCGTAACAAGTGAGAAAGAGAGCAATCTGGGTAGCGAAATTTCAGGGCAATTATTGAAACAGCCCAAAGCCTTGATCATTGCTGCCGGTTTTTTAATGGGAATGGCAGCGCTTCCTGGATTTCCAGCCGCACCTTTTTTAATACTGGCATCCGGTCTTGCACTGTTAGGTTATTCATTAATGGTCAATGAACAAGTTTCAACCGGCGGCACCACTACCGGAACCGACGGTGGAATTTCGTCGTCAACAGCAGGCCAAGGAAGTGTCGAAACATCTGTCAAGGGACATAAAGTCATCGCCGGCGGCGGTATCGATAGCTACGCCCTAACCCTCCCTGTAATTTTGGAATGTGGTAAAACGTTGAGTGTAGAGATTCAAAAAACTCCTCGCGGACAAGGTTTTGTCGAAATGATGATCCCGCGAATGAGGCAAGCGTTATATGCGGATCTAGGAGTACGTTTTCCAGGGGTGCATGTACGCACAGACTCGCCCATACTTGACAAAGACGAATATTCTGTCCATTTAAACGAGGTGCCTGTGGTACGAGGCAAGGTATTGGATGGTTATGTATTGACCAATGAATCGGAAGAAAACCTAAAAAGATACAACCTCCCTTTTACCAGCTATAAGAATTCTTTAGGCCTGCCATCCTTATGGGTGGAAATTAAGCACAAAGAATTATTAGATAAGGCCGGTATTAAATATTGGGGCCCTCTTGAAGTGATGATCCTTCACATTTCCTACTTCTTCCGGCATTATGCTAATGAATTTGTGGGTATTCAAGAAGTGAAATCCATGCTCGAATTTGTGGAAAAATCGTTTCCTGATTTGATCAAAGAAGTTACCCGTTTGATCCCTTTGCAAAAAATGACTGATATTTTCAAACGATTGATACAGGAACAGATTTCCATCAAAGATTTGCGGACCATCCTTGAAGCTCTCAGCGAATGGGCCCAAACAGAAAAAGATACCGTGCTTTTGACGGAATACGTGCGCTCCTCATTGAAACGCTATATCAGCTTCAAATATTCACAAGGTCAGTCCGTCTTATCGGTTTATATCCTGGATCCGGAAATTGAGGACATGGTGCGCGGAGCCATCAAACAAACGTCTGCAGGCTCCTACTTAGCTTTGGATCCGGATTCCGTGCAATTAATTTTGCAGGGTGTAAGAAATACAGTCGCACCTCCTCCACCTGGCGGCCAGCCGCCAGTGCTGCTAACTGCTATAGATGTTAGAAGATTTGTACGCAAACTTGTGGAAATGGAATTCACCGATATTTCCGTCGTTTCCTATCAAGAAATTGTCCCGGAAATACGCATCCAGCCTCTTGGCAGGATCCAGATTTCATAATCTTCACCAGGCGGGCAGCAGGAGAATGCAGTAGGTTTCTTTAAGAATAGCCGCATTTATGCATCGAGGTACATATGGCTGACTTAAACATAGGCCAAAGGGAAAATATAACCCTCGAAGCCATGAAAGAAGTAGGGAAGGAAGAACAGCAGGAGCTACGGGCTGAACAGCAGGAAAGCCAGTCTGCTTTTGTTGCTGAACAGAAAGAAACGACCCCCGCCTTTGTACGCACTAAAACAGACAAAACACTCAAATCCCAATCCCAACGTGTTAGAAAAAACACAAAACTCGGCGAAAAATCCGATAATCTCCTCCCCATCCAAAGAATAAAGGATAGTGCTGAACAATTTGAACGGCGCAATCCTGAGCTCAAAGCCAATATCTTGGCTCTCCTGCGCGAAGCCATCAAACCTGGCGACGACAAGGAAACCATTCTTAAGAAACTCCTGGAATTCTATCCCGATGTTTCGTTGGCTGATGAAGCTCTAGAATTCCTACTTGAGACTACAGACGGAGAACTCCATCGCACTATCGCAGAAGCCAAGGAAGAATTCAACACACAATTTTCAAGAGAAATCAGTGCAGGGCGCAATATCGGAGCACAAGCCCGATCGGCGGCCGAGAAAGGACTTGGAACAACCACCTCTCTCCGCGATATGTATAGGGACATTACGGGCAATCCAAGAGATTCTACAACTCTTTTCGAGCAACTTGCTCAAAAGTATGCCTTCAAAGACCTCAAAAAAGTCATCGATTTTCTTCTCCACTCGCTTGGAGCTGATCTCAAATCCAAAGGCCCTTCAATTCCCCCAGGGCTTTTGCACAGGCTGCTGACTGAAACCCGTTCTTTGCAAGCTATTCTTGGGGTATATCGATTCTTCCGGGGCCGTATGCACCTTGTGCAAACAATGTTTCAAAGAGAAAACATGGCTGTCCCGCAAGAAGTGACATTCGAATCTTTATCAAAAGAATTTATGACCCTAGCAGCGGAACGTTACCCGGCAGCGAGCAAAGTATTGCAGCTTGCACAGAAACTCGGTGTTGATGCATCGGTCATTGGTAAGATCATTCTCTTCAGTCAATATCGCGATGCAATCCGCGAAGTAGCTATGCAGCAAATATACAAATCTGTACAACATAGAGATGAATTGTTCATGGCTATCATCGAAGCCTTAGAAGATTTGGAAGACCAACTAGAGGAACTCCAAGAAAAAGATGAAGATGAGGATGAAGATGATGAAGAAGGTGAAGAGGATGAGGATAAATAAGAACCTGTGAGGTTTTATGATTTCAGACTTGTTCAGTGCTTTATTACAAGAGTTAGGCAGGGCCTTGCAAATACCCGACCTACACCCTGATAGAAACAACTCGTGTTTGATTAAAATGAAAAGCAATCTGAAAATACAAATTGAACTCAACCCATCTACAGGGTCGCTTATTGTTGCTACTGACTTCGGACTTATTCCTCCTGGACGATATAAAGAAGATCTTTTTAAAGAAGCCTTGAAGGCTAATGGAATGCCTCCCCCGCGTTATGGCATCTTCGCCTATAGCCGGCAAACTGGCCATTTAGTGATGTTTGAAGAACTCAACACTAAAGATCTGAGTGGAGAAAAAATCGCCGACCTCATAGCCCCCTTTGAAGAAAAAGCCTTAAAATGGGTAGAATCAATAAAAAGGCACGAAGTTCCTGTAGTCGGAAAAATGAAAACTTCGGGTGTGAATCTGGGTATGTTCGGTCTTAGGCCTTAAACTCTACCAAGCTATAAAATTGCGGGATAAACACTCACCCGTTTCCCTTAAAAGGTTATAAAATGAACGTAGAAGAACAATTAATGAATTCTCCGGCTGCCGCTCAGTGGAAACGGATTGGAGTACGGCATCACCACGGCATCAATCTGCCATTATTTTCTTTGCGCAGCCGGCGAAGTTGCGGGATTGGTGAATTTCCCGACCTATATCTCCTTTTAGATTTCTGCCATGAAATCCAAGTCGATGTCATTCAGTTACTTCCACTAAACGATACCGGACGTCAAACAAGCCCCTATTCCGCCTTGTCCGCCATAGCGCTTAATCCCCTTTTTTTGGGCCTAGCACATCTGTCAAACGCGACGGATCATCCAGAACTGCGCCGTTTGATCAGTGAGATGCAAACCCTTTCGCAAGAACCGCAGATACCTTATGAAAAACTGCATCCTCTTCGCGAAGACTTTCTGCGAAAATACTTCTTATTGGAAGGAGAAAATATTCTTCGTTCCTCTTCCTATCAAACCTTTGTCAAAAATAATTCATGGGTAGAAGGCTATGCCTTATTCAAAACAATAACCATCCAAAGACACTGGGAAAGTTGGGAACATTGGCCGGAAGCACTCAGAGACCCCACTTCCGAACAACTTGCCGATCTACTTCATGAAAATAAAGAAGAAGTACAATTCCATACGTTGATACAACATCTTTGCTTTCAGCAAATGATCAGTGTAAAAAAAGCGGCCAATGAACGGGGTATCTTTCTTAAAGGAGACATTCCCATTCTGATCAATCGCCAAAGCGCAGATGTATGGTTGAACCGGCCCTTGTTCAGACTCGACCTGGCTGCAGGAGCCCCTCCCGATATGTATTCCAAAGAAGGGCAAAACTGGAACTTTCCTTTATATAATTGGGATGAAATGGAAAAGATAGGGTATCAGTGGTGGAAACAACGACTCCAAGTTGCCAGTACTTTATATGACATTTATCGGTTAGACCACATTGTCGGTTTTTTCAGGATCTGGGCTATCCCGTTGAACAAAAGTGCTGTCGAAGGAAGCTTTATACCCACAGATGAATCCATATGGATTGCACAGGGAACAAAGATCATGCAAATGATGTTGGATGATTGTCCCATGTTGCCCATTGGGGAAGATTTAGGCGCTGTGCCGCAAGACATACGGAATTCTCTGACTAAGATGGGAATTTGCGGCACTAAAGTCATGCGTTGGGAACGTCAATGGGCAACGGACCAAAGCTTTATTGATCCCAAAAAGTACAATCCAGAAAGCATGACAACTGTCTCGACTCACGACTCAGAAACCTTATCTCAATGGTGGCGCACATTACCCGCCGAATCCAAAATCTATGCTAAGAGCAAGGGATGGGACTATAGTCCTGAATTATTGCCCGATCAAATATTGGAAATTCTACAGGATAGTCATTCTTCAGGGAGTTTCTTCCATATCAACTTACTTCAAGAGTATTTTCCCCTGGTCAAAGGGCTGTCTTGGCCTGATCCGGAGGCAGACCGTATTAATATTCCTTCCCTGATTTCCGACCGCAATTGGTCCTATCGATTCCGCCCTTCCGTAGAAGAAATCATCGGAAACCGAGAATTAAAGCTGGCCATGTGTAAAGCCATTCATGGAAAGAAAACATGTACCGAAAATATCGTTAAACAGAAAGAAACAGTGATTGTCTAGTGAAAAAAGCATTTTGTTATATTGGTATTTCCCTAGGCATACCGGCTCTGTTAAGCGCAGGGACAACAACACCTCAAAAGGTAAAAACGCTGTATAACAGCCTATCTCCACGCTCAGCTGCACAGCACCTGGCTTTTTATGAACTTTACCCCAATTTCCCTGAAGGACAACAAGCCCTTAACGAAGCTTGGAACCTGTTAGCCGGGTCTCCAAATGCCCGTAAAAATTACCCAAAATTTCTTCCGCCGGATATTTCCAAGAGTCTGTCTGCCTTAATCAACCTGGTCAACAAGCTTCCAGGGGAAACACCACCTCAATTAACAGAAGAAGAACTGCAATTTATTGAACTTTTTGCAAAAAGGCTTCCCAATAGAAAGCTACGAGGATTTAAGGCCGCAAGTGAACAAGAGGTCTTGCAGCTCTCTGCAGAAGAAATAGATCTTACACGGGGGCTTCTCTTGTCCGAAATTGGAGAAAGCCCGGACAATATGAGAAAAATCCGTTCATATGAAGCTACTTTAGATTTAATGGCCTTGCAAATACTTATCAATTTATCTTTGCATGCACCACCGAAAGAAAAAATTCGCGCATTGAATGCTTTCATTTTTGATGAGATGCGCTATCGGTTCCCCCCTCACTCTGTCTACGCTAAAAACATCGACGTCTATACGTTTCTTCCTGCTGTTATGGACTCAAGGAAAGGGGTGTGTCTTGGCGTATCCATCTTATACATCTGCTTGGCACAACGCCTAGGATTGTCCTTAGACTTGATCACTCCTCCAGGGCACATCTACGTGCGCTATAAAGATAAGACCCAGGAAATTAACATCGAAACAACGGCAAGAGGCATCCATCTTGATAGTGAAGAATACCTGAGCATGAATACCCGCTCCCTCCAAGTACGCAACGTCAAAGAGGTCATCGGATTGGCGCATTTTAACCAAGCTTCGGTATTTTGGCAGCAAGACGACCACGAAAAAGCCCTTCAATGCTACACAAAAGCCGAAAAATATCTTCCCGATGACAAGCTCCTTAAAGAACTGATGGGCTATAATTATCTAATGGCCGGAAAACTCCCTCAGGGAGAGGCCTTGCTCCAAGAAATCTATGATCATACCCCTGAGCAATCGGTCATAAAAGAAACGATGGCAGAAGATTATCTTAATGGAAAAATTGATGTTGAGGGATTAAAAATCGTCTATCAAAAAGTCGATGAAAAAAGAGAATCTATCCTGAAGAAAAAAGAAGAATTAGAAAATATTTTAAAAAAATACCCGGAATTCCGAGCGGGCCTTTTTTCTTTAGCCGTGGCATGGTTTCAATTACACAGGGAACGGGAAGCTTTGGAACTCCTGCAGCAATATCATCGTCTTTTTTCTGAAGATCCTTCAGCTGAATATTATCTGGCGGTCCTGTATAGTCAACGTATGGACTATCAAAGCTCTTGGAAGCACCTAAAAAATGCAGAAAAGATCGCTTTAAAGAGAAATCATCATCCGCGCATTCTAAAAGAATTGCGCAGAGAGATCAGCCAACTCTTTCCGGAACCCATCCTGGAATAAACAATCTACATTTATCATTACGCAAGAGGTCACGCATATGAGCAAAATTTACACAAGAACCGGCGATAAAGGGCAAACATCCCTCTTTACAGGACAACGTGTTCCTAAAAATGATCCTTACATAGAAGCCTTAGGATCTGTCGACGAATGCAACTGCGCAATCGGGGCTGCCCTTGCCCATTTGCCAAAAGATCCTCGTTTCCATAAGTACCAAGAGCAACTCGAAACGATCCAACATACCCTTTTTGACTTAGGAGCCGCTTTGGCTACTCCTAGAAGCTCTGCCGCAGATGCGAAAATTAAAAAAACCCGGTTCGATCACGACGGTGTCACGGCCTTGGAGAATTGGATGGATGAGATGGAAAACGAGCTCCCAAAACTGCAATCCTTTATTCTTCCAGGCGGACACACATGCGGCTCCCTCCTGCATCTAGCCAGAAGCATCTCACGTCGTGCGGAAAGACATGTCGTACCGATCTATAATCATGCCGATGTTTCCGAAGATGTCCTGATGTATTTGAATAGGCTTTCAGATTACCTATTTATGGCGTCCAGACAGATCAATCATTTACTGGGAGCGCCTGAAACGATTTGGGAACAGCATAAAGGGATCAAGCCGATGTAATTCAGGACAAGAATCCTTGGTAGCAGGGTTGTGTGTGAAAAATTGACGCAAAGGCGCAAAATCGCAGAGGTCGCAAAGGAAAATAAAAACAAAGATAAGCGATTCCCGTACACATATATACCATTGATTACAAATCGGTTAAAACCTAACTCATTTGTAAAGAGAGCACAGAGGAGGGTTTAAATTCATATAACCTTCCTCTGTGTGCTCTGCGGGCTCTGTGGTGGTCCTTTTGTTTTTCATGCAATTTTCCAGCGGAATTGCTGAACAAAGATGAAGGTTATCTCCCTTTACGTTAAAGTAAAACACAACTGGGATTGAGACACAATTAGAACGAGAGTCCTTGGCAGGCAGCTGCAGCTCGATATATATCTTCCTGAGTTTTGATCCTGCTTAAATCATAAGGAGTTCGGCCGCTGGCTGCATAATGACAAAGGATATCTATTCTTTCATTCATCGTTTGCCTTTGGCCTTCATGACTGAAATGAGGCTCTAAAGAAAGAAAAAATCGATCACGAAATTCCTGATCCTGCAATTTCTTAATGATCTCTTGCGAAGCTCCACTAAAACTTTTGTGAGCCTGAGGCATACTAGCCCAATAATACGCGTAGCGTTTAGCGAAATAATCTTCCGGGTGTTTAAAGGGCAACGATAATCCATTGTCAATAGCCACTGCTTTGGCTTTTTTGTGCTTAGCGCTCCGATCCTTAATCAACCAATTCCCATAATGACGATCCATATTGGCCATGATAAAATCTAAAATCACTAATTTCTCGAATTGTTCTTGAGAAATTATGTTACTCGCTTTTTCGCGGTGATAAGAAATATATAAAGGTAATGAAAAAGGTGGAAGCCAGTGAACGATCCCGAGTTTTTCAGAGGCTGATTGGCAATGTTTTTTAAATTCCTGGCATGATCCCGTTTTCCATTTGTCCTTACTAAAAGGGCTTCCTGATTTATGCACATGGAACTTGCGGCTGCAAAAAGACTGAGTTCTTGTAAAAGGAACAATATGTAACCTTAAAAGCGAATCTATCTTACTGGCAGCGGCCTCGGCATGATATCCCTGCTGAGGGATTAAACAGTTGTGACCGTTCAACCAAGGAATTACCTTTCTAATCAATGTTTTCACTCTCTGCGAGAACTTGGGACTATTTCCTGAATTAGGCTCTTCATCTTCTGGTTTAAAGACCAAGAGTGGTTTTCTCTGCCTATCCAATCCTAAATATGATCCACTAGAACCTCCGGGTAGGCGTTTAAATTCGCACCCCAGCCTTAAAGCTAACTTCACGGCCTCAACTTTATAGAGATATCGCGCCAGTCGAAATTCCTCTTTAACGATCTGATACCCAGAATTTGCCTTGACCATGCCATCTGCTAACTCATCTTTACAATGTTTTTTCTCGGCTCTTTTTGTTTGAAGGGCTAAACTGCAATCCTCTAAGGAGGGCATCAATTTTTTTTCAACATCGTGTGTAATAGTTCCCCTATCAAATATACGTTTGCTTAGACGTGCCATTTTCTCAAAATAAAGCATTTGTAAGAAATTTTCTTTACTTTCATCTACATTATTTTCTCTGCTAGCAATCGAATGTATCATGCTTTGATCGATCGATTGATTCAGCAGGGAAATAACCCGTTTGACAGCTCTTTGTTCCCTGCAGCAACAAAATCGAAACCTGATGTTTTGGAACAATCCTCTAATAATCTGAAGCTTTCCTTCTTTATCCACTATAAATTTCTGACCGGCCTTTCGGGACATAATCATTCGAAGATTATGCCCTTCAACGGATTGTTCAACGAAATTTATAGTAAATCCATTTATTTCCATTTGAAGCACCTAAAGAGCTATTGGTTAATGTAATTAGGTAAAATAAAAATTATATCACACTTCGGTTGCTATGCTTATTCCCGGTATTCTCTGACATCAGGGATAACCATAAAGAACTTTCGAAATAATCATATTCGCCGTCTACCCCTTTAAAAAAGTCATGGCAAAAAAAGTAACCAGCTCGTTCCGATCTGTCTACAAGGCCGGGACGGCCTTGTTACCTTATGTCCGCCGCCATAACTTTTTGGGGACGTACAAAAATGTAACATAATTCTGCTGATAGTTTCATGAACAGTATTTTTATCACTTTGCACAAATTACTTTATTCAATCATTTTTAATATTCCCAATGCTGCCTCAAATGGGGAAAAGGAGTGCTATAGTCATCCCGTGACTTCCAAGTTTTAGACCGCGCGAGGTATACTATAACCATATTCTAGTTTTGAACTTCATAAAAGCTAAAAAACAATAAACAATGAGAATGTATTCCACAAAGTATACTACATAAGGTCACAAACTTACAATTTAGAATCCATGCATCAATACGAATTTATCAGGAATCTTGACAATGGGATCAGAGAAGGATTATCCTAAAGCTTTCCAATAGGAGGTCTGATATGCCGCAAAATTTCACAGATTCAGTCAATCAAGCCCTACAAACCGCTTTTTCAGAGGCCCAAAAACTGAAAAACACCGAAGTCACAGACAACCACCTCTTATTCGCTTTCTTAAACGATCCAGAGGGATACTTTTCTTCAATCTTACAAAATCTCAATACAGATCCCAAATCTTTATTACATGACGTCCAGCAAAATCTTAACCGACAACCTTCCTACAGCGGACAAGCACAACCCCCTAATGCTTCCCGCTCCCTCCAAACCCGTATTGTCGATGCGGAACACATAGCCGAACAATGGAAGGATACCTACACTAGCTCCGATCATTTCCTTGTCTCCTTTTGGAAAGATGGAGGAGAACCGTTTTCCTCTTGGAAAAAACAAACCAACATTCCTTTGAAAGATGTTGAAGCCCTAATCAAAAAAATCCGAGGAGATAGACACGTGGATTCCCCAGCCGCTGAATCAAGCTTTCAAACTCTCGATAAATATTGCAAAAACCTCACAGCCCTAGCCAAACAAGGAAAACTTGATCCTGTCATCGGACGGGATGAAGAAATCCGCCGCACCATGCAAGTGCTCAGCCGCCGCACAAAAAACAACCCTATGCTCATCGGCGAACCGGGAGTGGGTAAAACGGCTATTGCCGAAGGTTTGGCCCAACGGATTTTACAAGGGGATGTACCGGATACTTTAAAAAATAAACAGCTCCTAGCCTTGGATATGGGCAGTCTCATCGCCGGCACAAAATATAGGGGCGAATTCGAAGAACGCTTAAAAGGTATCCTGCATGATGTTGAAAAGAGCGATGGTCAGGTCATTCTATTCATCGATGAAGTCCACACCCTTGTAGGCGCAGGCGCCACAGAAGGTGCTATGGATGCTGCCAATTTGCTCAAACCCGCCCTAGCCAGAGGCGTCCTCCACTGCATCGGGGCAACCACTTTGAACGAATATCAGAAACACATTGAAAAGGATGCGGCTCTAGAAAGGCGCTTCCAACCCATCATGATCGAAGAGCCTAGCCTAGAGGATTCCATTGCCATTCTCAGAGGACTTCGCGAGCGCTATGAAATTTTCCACGGCGTTCGGATTACAGAATCCGCCATCCATGCAGCTGTATTCCTGTCTTATCGCTATATTACTGATCGCCAACTGCCAGATAAAGCGATCGATCTGATCGATGAAGCCGCAAGCTTGATCCGTATGCAAATCGGAAGCCGCCCTCTCCCTATCGATACAAAAGAAAGAGAACTGGCCGGCTATATTGTCGAACAGGAAGCGATGAGGCGCGAGAATACCCCTGCAGCCAAAGCCGAAGTCGACAAACTGGAAGAAAAGATCGCGCAAGTTAAAGAAGACTTGGCCCGGTTAAAACAACAATGGGATCAAGAAAAAAAATTGATCGAATCAGTGAAAGAGAAAAAAAACAAACTGGAACAGTTACGCTTCCAAGAAGAAGAAATGGAACGCAAGGCCGAGTACAACAAGGTCGCCGAATTACGTTATAATGTGATTCCTTCCCTGCAACGGGAAATCGAAGCCGTTGAAAAACAATTAAATGAAAAACCTAATCGCCTGCTTCAAGAAGAGGTCGATGAAAATCTTATCGCACACATTGTTGGGAAATGGACAGGCATCCCCGTTCACAAGATGCTTGAAGGGGAAGCTCAACGGCTTCTGCACCTGGAAAAAGAGATCGAAAAACGCGTCGTGGGCCAAGATATGGCGATCACATCTATCTGTGAAGCCATCCGCCGTTCACGGTCCGGGCTTAGCGATCCGAATCGTCCGGTAGGCGCCTTTCTATTCCTTGGACCGACAGGCGTTGGAAAAACCGAACTGGCCAAATCCTTGGCAGAACAATTGTTCAACCAGGAGGAAGCTCTCATTCGCGTCGACATGTCGGAGTATATGGAAAAACACAGCGTCTCCAAATTGATTGGTTCCCCTCCGGGCTATGTCGGTTACGATGAAGGGGGCCAGTTGACGGAAGCCCTTAGACGCCGTCCCTACTCCGTCGTTCTTTTCGACGAGATTGAAAAGGCGCATCCTGATGTCTTTAATATCCTCCTGCAGATTTTCGATGATGGACGCATCACTGACAGCAAAGGGCGTACTGTCAATTGTAAAAATGCTCTGTTCATCATGACATCAAACTTAGGTTCAGATCTGCTTTTAGAAAAAATGGAACACTCGCGGTCTAAATTGACCAAGGAAGCAATCATGGGTATCCTCGATCCGGTGATCAAGGCTCATTTCCGTCCTGAATTCATCAATCGTTTGGATGAAATCCTTCCTTTTCTGCCATTGCGCAAAGAAGATATGGAAAAAATTGTCATCATTCAAATGAACCTGGTTGCTAAACGACTGAAGGACAGGGACATAG
>Ga0351964_1080_pt2 | contig 13469 bp, 13 predicted proteins | sample TotcelT113001N15_FD_205807 | JGI IMG/M metagenome (GOLD analysis project Ga0351964, IMG submission 205807) | Enriched cells from coal bed in the Powder River Basin, Montana, United States - Total cells T11 rep3 HSBNCT.T11.300.1.N15 ... | reverse complement strand
CGCACACAGAAAGTTTAGTCAAAAAAATTTAAAAAAATTAGACGAACATGTTTTAGACCTTGAAATTCACACAAAAATGTCAGACGCTTGGATCTGTGGAGATGAAGAAATAATTAGTACTTTCCCAGATAGTACGTATTCTGGCAAAGAAATAATGAGGGTAAGAAATAGACAAATGACCGACTCTATCTGTTTTGTTGCACAAAAAAAACTCAATCAGGGAGAAACTTTTTTTGCATTTCCAGGTATGCAACATCTATATCCCTACAAAGGAGAAAAAGGAATTATTCAAAGATTGGAAGAACATGGATACACTGTAAGAAGAGTCAAACCTTTTAAAGATACTATTGTCTTATTAAATCAGCAAAACGCATCAGATGGATTTTCGGAGCCAGACAAACTTGAAAAATGATATGAACAAAAGCCCCACCGATTGAATCAAGATGCTTTTCTCCTCGAGTTGAGGAGTGGCAAATGATTGGCAACAATTAAAATTTCCCTATTGTCTCATAAAAATCTGATGAGTCAATGCAGTCAGGCGGATTTCCTCTGTCAATCAAATGTAAGCAATTTACCGGAATACCAATAATTTGGAAGCAGGTTTTGACAGATCCCTAGATCACTATGTCAAGAAGCATAAGCTTGTTTTGATTGTGAACTTGCTTTAAGAGGCAAAAATCGAATTTCTACCCGTTTGTCTAGAGCCGCAGCAACACGATTAAGCATAGCCAAAGAATGTCCCTCATAATCGGCATCTTCCAGCCTGCAAATAACAGATGCAGTAGTGCCCACTAGTTTAGCAAGAGTTCTCTGAGAAAGACCTGCCTTCGTACGCAAATCGTAAATCTTTCTCGCCACATCATTATCCGCACGGATTTTTTCCAGTTCAGCAAGTTTCTCAGGATCGTCCTCAACGAGGCGGCGATGCAAAATTTCAACTGCGTCGTCTGTTGGTTTATATTTTTTTTTAGCCATCCTATTCCTCATACGTATGTACTTTTGGATTCATCTTCTGAAATTATTTTGATAGCGTCTGATAATATCGCCACTTCTATTTCCCTCGTTTTAAAGCCGTATTTCTTTTCTAAATCCACACGCATTTGATGGTCTACACCACAAACAACCTTGTTCATCTCCTCAAACGACACTCCACGCCTAGAAGCTGCATCAGCAATTCGATTCATGCCAATCGCTTTGCACGAATAAGGCTATTTCTAATAAAATTTGATGGCTTATTTTCCGGAAGCGGATCCGCTAAATCCCACTTCTCAGGAAGAGCATGCAGAGTCTCTTTAGTAACAACCTTAAGATAATTTACACCAATTTGCTTCCATGATTTTTCTTGTCATTAGCCGCTTTAAAGCCGGATGCATCGTTATCCGGCCAAATAATAACATCCCTTCCACGCAATGGCCTCCAGTCAGAATTCTGAGCTGACCCCAAAGGTGTTATTCAGGCATCCATGTATGACAAGGATAAGGATAAAATTTTGCATCTATTTGAGCTTGGAGTGCCACTCACCAAGATAATTGAAACACATCTAGGCTACGGCAAATACCTGTCGTTAAGATATTTTATTGGCAAACGCAGCAAGTCGTTAACAAAACCATGCTGAAAAAGACGAGTTCAGACTGCTTTGCGGACTTTATTGCGCTCTAAGAAAATGGCTCGAATAAAGCTAGAAAAGAAGTACCTTTATGTGAGCGCTGATGCAAGTATCAGTCAAATTAGAAAACGCATGGAAGTGATTCTCTCCGCACCTGCTATGAGAAAGCGAGAAAGCAGTGAGAATCTCTGGGTTAATCATAGATAGGCAAAAAGGATACCTGGTCTTTCGCAATAGAAATCTGGTGAGTAATAATTTTTACTATATACATCTTTAGATAACTTCTAAGCTTTGTTTATTTTCTGTAATACATTTTGATATATATGTGGAGTGGTGTAATATTTTTTAGATATATTATAGAGGCATGAAAAATTTTCATACCACTATGGGCATACCTTAGACGGCTTCATTAAAAAAGTTTACGAAGAGATTTATTTTATGTCTCCCACCCATCTAGCTGAAAACAGTCATAAATTTTTAGCGGGAATTGCTGGGTATTCAGATCGGCTGGGTGGTTTTGTTACCTTGTTTTATGATAGTTAATTACAACTTGACTTGGAATTAATTATTTATTATATTATGTTAATTATTGTATTTTTAGGAGAATTATGGAATTGTTTTGTTATCTAATTCCAAACGCAGCGGCTACATACACTTTTACCAAGAAAGAAGAAAAACAGCAAGGTAATGTAGCAACCGGAATGAATTTTATGCCTGACATAGTGAGCACTGTAAAAAATGGAAAGCCTAACTGGAACGGGATGATCGAGCAAAATTTTGAGCATAGAGTATGTTTATTAAATGTTCTTGGATACATTCCCGGCATAAGTACGTTTTCAGGAGCTTATCGAACACTTATAGGTACTGCTTATCTGATAAAAAGCATAGCCTGTTTTCTATTTGATCCGGCTGATAAAGAAAAACATAGGGAAGGCATTCTTATTGGAGCTGCTAACACAGGCCGAGGACTATTAGAGATAATTCCCATAATTGGCAACCTCTTCACATTAAATATTGATGCAAGTCGTATGATGCATCGTTTGGCCGAAAGAACAGGATATTCTTATGGAAATTCCCATAAATGTGTTCCTTATGAAGATTCTGAGACTCTTCCTATCATAAAGACAATCGATCGCATTGGTGCCATCCCAGTCATAGGAACAGTAGTAAATCTTTCACGAGCGTTATTTTTCGCTTTACATGTACCTGTAAATTTACCTGGTGTATTAGCTGGAAAGCCGGTTTATATCGAAGCAACAGAATTTGTAGCTAGGCAGGTTGGCATTGGTTTATTAGAAAGTATTCCTATTATAGGTACTCTTTCAGCTATAAACAGGGGGATTCTTGGAAATATATGACTTGAGCTTATCCTTTTTTTATACGTTGAACAAAAGAATTTTTTATGACGAACAATTTTAATAATAATATTTTATATACACCTCCAGTAGAAACGTCGCATTATGATTTGCGCAATCAGAACGGCGATTTATTATGTCATGTAGTTAAGTGTCGTCGACATACAAAATTGCATGAAGAGTCGGGTGGTTTATTTTGTAATAAGTGTTTGAAAAAAATCAAAACCATTAGACAAGAAAGGTTGCGCGATACAACAAGCTTCGAGAAGTTGCAGAACGATCTTACTAATATGTTACATACACCTCCTCCAACAAAAATATCGCATTATGATTTGCGCAATCAGAACGGCGATTTATTATGTCATGGAGTTAAATGTCGTCGACATACAAAATTGAATGAACAGTTCGGTGGTTTATTTTGTAATAAGTGTTTGGAAAAAATCAAAGCCATTAGAGAAAAAATCTTGCACGATACAACAAGCTTCGAGAAGTTGAAGAACGAGATTGAAGCTAGAAGAGAAGAGGTTTTGTTTAGAAAAGTCATGGAACCTGGCCACATGCATTATCTACTAACACTGGAAAAACGGCTGTCGGATTTGGATGTCATCAAAAAAATTGATTGAAAATTTATGTTGGGTACAGAATTATGTGGTTTGATTTTAAAAAAGGAATTCATTGACAAGGTAAAAGAGTCTATTTCGGTGGCAGTAGCCGTTTCTAGCGAGGTTCTGCCATTGTTTGTTAGTCAAACTCGGTTTCCTTATATTTCTTGAAAGCCACTGCCTGCAAGACCTTCAGTAAGAAGGATCCGCAACTTGGCATCGAAATGCTCCTGGCTAGGGTAATTGGCAGGAAGCTCCATTGTAAAGGAACATGTATGGGTTATAGGAATTAAATTGGGATCGCGATCTAAGATCTCAATGTTAAGTTTATTAAGGCTCATGGTATTATTAGAAGACACAGCTCTGACGAAAAGCCGTAGATCTTCTTTATTCGCGTTTTTAATCCAATTGATTAGATAGTTTTTTGTTTTTGCAACAAGATCTTTAGAGATTGTCTTTGTAGGTGTCCATGCAAGCTTTGGTAGTATTGTTTCTACACTCAATTTGCCTTCGATTCGATCTTTAAGCATTTGAGATCCCTCTTTGCATAGACTATTCCAGGCATTTTCCCCCAAACTTTCCTTCATACTTTTGGCAAGATAAGCACAAGCACGCAATCGTTCGTCTTTCTGCGCTTCCTGGAGTAGAATTTTTCGAAATGCAGCTTTGTTCTCAGGATTGAGGAAATATTCTCGGGAAATAGGAATATCTCCGGACGTATCAATGAGATAAGAAAGAATTACAAGATCTGTTTCGCTAAGTTCGGGTACTTCCGCTTTCATGTCGGCAAGACGATGGGCTGATTGAGGAGCTCGGATCATATGCAGATAACTTTCCAAAACAGATTCATCAGTTAGCGTCGACGGATTTTTCATGGCTGTAATCGCTGCATATGCCTCATCGGAGAATAGTGCTCCTGTCTTAAAATAAGAATTTTTTGGGTAGCAAAGAGCAAAAATTTTCCCTAGAGTGCGATAGGAGTCTTTTGTATTTTCTTCATTATCTGAGAGAGGTAAACCATTTTCAATTTTTAGATGGCCCGGATCGTTTGTCTCTTTAAACAGAGATTCGGCTAATCGTGTAATAAGATCGCGCCGCACACCGCCAACGTCAATAGCTTCACTTCGTTCATTATTCACAAAGTAATAAATATTTGGGAAAGGATTTTTATTAAGCAGAAATTGTCTACCTAGTTCGAGTAAAGTTTCTTTGGGATTCTTTGCTAAATTTTCTAAATGAACCTCTAGCTTTGTGAATTTTAGATCGCTAGAAAAAACTTGTGCATCGAAAGGCATCTCTGGCAATACTAGGTTTGTACAATCTTCGCAATATATCCTATTGCAAACGGGAAGTGCAGGAAGCTCTGTTAAGTTTATACAGTGTTTACAAAAAATATCTCTACAAAGAGGAAGTGCAGGCACTCTTGATAACATTGGACACTTACTACAATTCAGATAACGACAAAGGGGAAGTGCAGGTAGTGTTGTCAAGTTAGCACACTTTTTGCAAGAAAGCACTTCACAGAGAGGTAGAGATGGTAGTGCTGTTAATGCATCGCAGCCTTGGCAAAAAAGTTTTTTGCAAACTGGTAGCTCAGGAAGTTCTTTAAGTTTTGGGTTATTACAGATAAGATGTTCGCAATTAGAACAATTCTTCAATAGTTGTTCAATAAATGATACGTCTTCTACTCCTTCTAAATCTACATAGCGCAAATGAGGGGCCAACATAACCCATTCTTGAGTAGTTAATAGTTTTTTTACATCTTTTATTTTGACTTCTCTACATTCCATATAGAAAGCAAGAGCTATTGACTTTTCCTTTATTGTTAGGTGGGGTAAATTTTTGATTTCCTTAATTGCAGTGCCAGAGTTATGGCTATCGATTATTTGCCGAAATTGTGTGGTACGGTTATCGAATTTATGAATATTCCAAGTCAATTCAGGAATATTTGGATATTTTTTTATTTTGGCCAGTAGAGTCATCAGCTGAAATAAGTCTACATTAGACATTTTTTTTAAATTTTCTTCTTTAAAAGATGGACTATACTTTGCGACCCACGAATTAATTTCTAATTGCTTCTCTGTATTTATAGTTTTATTTGTAGCTGTGCGAAGCTGTTCAATTGCTTTATCGAATATTTTTGTATCTTGAGAGATAGTTACTCTCTCTCGAAGTGGGGAGATAGTTACTCCCGTCCGAGGTTGGGAAATATTTGCTCTGCCCCGAAGCCAGTTTTCTGCTACACCGCCTTGCAAATCAAATTGTCCTTGTTTAAATCTTCCAGCTGCTATTTGGTGAATTCTGTGATCGCTTATTTGGTAAATTCTGTGATCATTTTGAAACAGATTGGATTTATTAATAGAAGATTTTTGAAATTTAAGATTTAATCTGTTGTCAGCTGGATTAATACCCATAATTAAAACTATAATTTTTTGTTGATGTAAAAAGCAGATAATTAGTTATTGTTTATACTAATAATAACAAACAAAATATTTATCATGTAATTAAAAACTAACATTACAACACTCGAATATTTTCGGAGAATCTGAGAATAAAACAAACCAAACAGTAAAAATAGATAATTACGACAAGTTATTCTTTTGATGTTTTTTATAAACATTTCATATCTGTTACAGAGAATTACAGTACGAAAATTGATGAACAATTTCATTTAGAGTCTAACGGTTTTGAATCTCATGAAGAATGGCAGGCCGAATGGCGTAGAACCTGATGTGTCGGTGTAGTGCTACTCAATTCTAATGTCAGACTCGTGATACAGTAGTCCTTCAAGTACATAGGTAGCATCACGCACCCCAACGTTTTCAAGTAGGATTAATAAAATTGAAAATATTTTAAAAAGTAGAAACGTTTCCATCAATAAGGAAGAAGAGGCTCAAAAAGTAGACTGTTTAAAAAATTTCCTCATTAAAAGCAAAGAATCAGAAGCTGAGGTGTGACTGAAGTGTAGGTGATTCTCACAGCTAGCTGCTAGCCATCCGCATAAGCGTATGGCAGGAAGACGTTAATTGCCGCTGCTAGCTTCCTTCCAAGGAGCTACGAGCGGACTGAGAACAAATCTTTCAAATAGGTAAAATTTTTATTTTCACTAATTTTTCTCCAAACTCTCCAGACCACCTCATCTCACGCCAATAAGTTTATATTTAAGGCTAAAACAGGGTGCAATTGGTGCGATTGAGGCAATTTTGGTGCAATTGGTGCATATTGTGTAGCTGCACATCCCTAGATTTTTCCAGGAATAGCTTTAGTGCTATTGACTTCATATATGGTAACGGAAGAATCGGAAGGGCCTTAGTAGAAAAAAGTCTATCTCAAGGGATAGGGGGTTCCATTTTAATCGCTGTTTCTAAAGTCTTGGAAAAGCGAAAGAAAGAATATTACCAGGCTTTGGAAGCTTGTAATCGAACACTAGAAGCGACAGCCTGGGTTGAATTCTTTGCAGATGTTGTCTTGCAAGCTCAAGAAGAATCTTTGCTCCTGCTTAATTTTATCATAGAAAAATCTCGATTGCTGATAAGACTGGCTGGCAAGGTAAACCAACGTCAAGAGAAAGTGTTGCTACGTATATTTCAAGAAGGTCCAAGCGGTTTTAAAGGGGGATTGAGTGCGGAGAAATACATTGCTATTTCCGGAGCCTCGCGAGCAACAGCCACAAGGGATTTAGCGGAACTGGTCGAATTAGGTGCATTGTTTAAAACAGGAGAGCTTCGCTACTCACGTTATTGGCTGAATTTGATTTTGGATATCTAATTATATAGTTTCAAAGTAAAGCACATTAAAGGTTTTGCTACCTCTGTAAAGGTCTGAATTCGTTTTTTTTCATTACTTTGCCCTGTCGCCAAACTTATACCTCGCGCGGTCTAAAACTTGAATTTTGAACAGTGCGAAAGCTCCCGCGGTTGAACGATCGAAAGCGACCCAATATTGTAATATGGGGTCGCTTTCGATCGATTCAACTCCGGGGCTTTGGCGTAGTTCAAATTTCAAGTTTTAGACCGCGCGAGGTATAATCACCTGAATGCAAATACATGGTTTGTAAAAACCTCCTGTGATTTTTGAATTGAACTTGGCATCAAGATAGAGTAGACTCTAATCTGCGGTATAGCAGACAATGACATACTGCTCATGATTAAAGGTTATTTTTGAGGATGAAATGCAAGCTACTTTTCCGACATGTATTCATGATATAACTACATGTGCTCACGATACAACATATGGAGATGTGAGTATTCAACTCAATCACACAGATAAAGGTCTTTTTGTTGAAATCGAAACAATGAGACTCCGTATATTATCTGTAAATACGGATAAATATGAATCACAGCTTATAGCTCTTTATGGGGACAAAGAAGTAAATAAATTAGTAGGTACAGGTGCTACGTTAAGCGCAGAACTTGTGAGCCAAAAAATTCAACGTTGGATTAACCGATGGTCTGCTCATAATCCTTTCTCAGGATATGTTGTCCTTGAACGCGATACAGGGGATTTTGTCGGTCAGATTATCTTGAAGCCGGTAAAAGACAAGTCGACAAAAAAGCTTACATTTTTACCTAGCATAGCTGAGATTGGTTATTTATCCATTGAAAAGCACTGGGGTAAGGGATATGGCAAAGAATTTACGCATGCGATCGTTAATCATTTAATTCCATGTCTTATTAAACAAAATTTTCAAGTTAAGGATAATTCGATTAAGTCTCTTATTGCTACAGCAGGATGCAACAACCCAGCCTCAAATCGCATTTTGAGTACTTTTTTGCGTTTTACGCACGAAAAAGAGCGTTATGGAAGCCCAAGAATGTGGTATCAACAAGATTATAAGGAAAACGGCTCTTTTGCTGTGTAAGAAAGGGAAAAGTCATGGATGGTTTTTTCAAATGAGCTCTTTAGAAATTGTCATGGAGGCTATTATACGGGGTTAATCCGTATTTGTGCCTCTACCCGTAGCTATGGCTGGTCTCCGCTTCGCTCGCGCGCCTTGCTAACGGGCTACAAAGTGAGGCCCTACTTATTCATGAATTTATGCTGAGATAGACGTCACATGAAAAAACTGTAGCTAGACCCGCGGAGCGGGTCCTCTGACAAGGAAACATCCCATCCTTGTCACAATCTCGTATTATCTTTCTGTCTACCTGCGTAAGGAAAGCTACAGGTTGGAAAATTATTATTACGCAGGTTCAGCGGAGGAGTACGATTCTGTGATCATACCTTTCTCCTTAGATTCTCCATCAATGCTTCCATTCGACCATTTTCAATTTCATCGATAATGACGGTGTAGTGGCCTTCACCATCATTCCAGTAATCAAATCGATTAAGATAAGTTATCCAATATGAGAGATCATTAAGCGTCATCGTGGAAATCACTTCAGCTGTTGCAGTGTCTATAGGACAAACGTTGCCGAAAAATTGCTTAAGCCATATCTGATAGTCAGAACGCTGACCTAGAAAGCTCAAGGCATTATCAAATTGCACAATCCAGTCAGCTTCCCGGGGATATTGGTATTTTTTGCTGTAGATAAGCATTGAATCACCATTTTTAATATGCGCTTGTACATTTTCCCACTCAGTAATGGCTTTTGAAATCCAGTCGTGTGTGTGAGATGATTGAAGTTGATTTTCTGCCGAAATAGAATTAAAAGAAAATAAAAAAATCATTATTGTTAAAAATAAATTCATCTTAAACCCTGTTTTGTTTTATTTATTAGCTACACCACTTATATAAGTTTGATACGAATATTGGGTTACACTCTATAATGCTGGATTAAATCCTTCTGAACGTCTGATAAAGCAAATAAACGCTCTCGTGAGAAAAAAGATAAGACTGGGCATCGGGGCATGTCGTACACCGTACGAAGGTATTGAGATAATGAACGCTTGCGGCCGCGATAAGCGACACGTTGCTTCGCTAGAGCGATCCCCCATGTTGACGATCACGAAATAAGGAACCAACTCGGTAAATGCTCCCATAGCTGATTGCATAAGAATATCCCACTAAGTCTATGACCTTTATGCAATTGTGTCAATCATAACCATTCTATTCTGACGTGATTTTTGAGTTGATCATGACATCAGGATAGGATACACTCTAACCGAACTTGAATGCAAATTGATCTCGCCATTAAACGGGCGCCATTTTACCTGAGGTTGCTTTTGGGAAAACTTGGAGCATTATTCAGAATGGACTTGTAACCATTCCTGTAGAAATTAAAGAGTTGAAATCATTAACAGAGCTTGGCGCTAAGGTTCGCAACAGCCCTAAAATATAGACATATTATATCAAATATTTGACGGACAAAGTGTTTCTGAACCTCATTATGTATAAAACTATGCTTTCTACTAATTCATAAATTGATAATTTATAAATTGATAGACATCAGAAAAGAATGTCATTATATTGTCCTACTTAGATCTTCTTTTACACTAAATGGATGCAAAAATGGCTTCTATAAATAAAATTCTCGTAATCGGAGCAGGTATTGCTGGACCTGCGCTATGTTATTGGCTCAAAAGGTTTGGCTTTTCGCCTGTTTTGATTGAAAAATCTGCTACCACAAGAAAAGGGGGCCAGGCGTTAGACCTTCGAGGAGTTGCCATCGATCTCGCTAAAAAAATGGGAATTTATAAGCATGTTTGCGAGAGGCGCACGCGGGTCGAGAAAGGACGTTATGTTGACACTGAAGGTAAAATCTTACATGAAGAAATGGGCGAAAGGTTTGGCTTTAGACAAGGAGAAGATGTTGAAATTCTGCGCGGTGATTTAGTCGAAATCCTGATGGAAGCTATTGAAGGTATTCCCTGTCATTTTAATCAAATGGTTGCTGGCATTCAACAGAATGATGAGGGTATAAAAGTTCGTTTCAATGATGGCAAAAACGAGCACTATGACTTGGTCGTTGGCGCCGATGGGATCTACTCTGCAACAAGGCGTATGGTTTTTGATAAGGAAGAATATAAATTGCTCAATCTTGGCTCCTATTTGAGTACGTTTAGCATTCCGAATTATCTTAATTTAAGTCACACCGAAGTGTTGTGTGAGACTAATCAAAAATTGGTATCTATCGCTAGCGACAATGATCCTAAGATGGCGAGAGCTGGGTTTATGTTCCGCTCACAGCACACTTTAAACAACATTCGTGATGAAATCGAACAGCAGCAGTTCCTGCGTTCTACTTATGAGGGTTTTGGTTGGGAAATGCCAAAAATACTTGAACTTATGTCTACTTGTGATGATTTTTATTTTGACGCAATCACACAGGTGAAAATGAAATCGTGGACTAAAGGTCGGGTGGCATTGCTGGGGGATGCGGGCTATTGTGCCTCTCCACTTTCAGGACAAGGTAATAATTTAGCATTAGTGGGCGCCTATATTCTTGCAGGAGAATTGAAAAAAGCGCAAGGAGATCATACTCTCGCGTTTAAGCGCTATAACGAACTTTTACAGCCATTCGTTGAAGCCAACCAAAAATTTGGGGTCAATGTAAGCGAGTCGTTTCTTGTCGCAAAGGACGTCTCCCAAGAAATTGCAGAAGAACGATCACACAGGTTTTTGCAAGAGATCAAAGTTGTATCAAACTCCATTGTCTTGCCTGAGTATGAAGGATAAAGACAGATCATTTATAAAAAAAACACCTCGCGCGGTCCAAATTCCAAGTTTTAGACCGCGCGAGGTTAGTCATAGATTAGATATGCCAAAAGTATTTTTTTGAGGATCCTCTCCCGCAGAAGGTTGAAATGAAACGATATATCGAATGGTTCAACCATCCCTTTTACCCATGCCTGCGACGTATCGGGGTGATTAAACGATCGACTTGAGCAATCTTTCTCAGACCCAATGAACAGTATCACAGAACTGGAAAATCAATCTGTCCACAGAAACTCACTCAAAAAACTTTCTTTTTATAAAAAACATCTGCTATGATGGCTTTCTCAAAGTGCTTAAAATCAAATATTTATTAACCACAGGACTCGCATGACAACACGTTCTCACACAAATAAATGTCTTTTTTTTGTCTTTTTTCTCCTTATGTTTACACACCGCTCTTTTACAGAAGAGCAGACTGAAGAAATCATTCCTAGGATCGAATTGCTATTTGCCGATGATGAAGGCCTTAAACCTGCAGAGGCCGAATACTTGAAACTTGCTGTATCAAACTCGGGGTTTCAATTCTATACTGTTAAGTATGTGGGTTTTCCGTTGCATAAAGAAATCATTTTCTCAATTAGCCGTCCTATTATAAGAGATCAATATGATGAAAAATTGCGATTCACTCTTACAGAAGAGGGATGTTTTACAAAAGATAATAGCGAACCGGCAAAAGATGGTGGTAAAACATTCATTACACATTCGAATCAAGGCTATCTCCCCGGTGAAAAAATCTATACGAAATATGAAACGGCCGATGGTGAATTTATCTATGAATGTATAGTTGAACCTTATCCTATCGTCATTGAAGATCAACAGGGGAAAAAACTTGCAAAGGCCGAGTTGATAACTTTTATGCCTGCATTTTATCGCATCACATTGGAAAATCCTCAAGAAAAAGAAAAAATTAAAATGATTTCAAAGTCGGGTTCGGAATCTTTTTCGTGTAACGCTGATATTGTGAATGGTATCATTCTATATTCACCAGATGCAAAAGCCGATTCTGTGTATTCGTGCGTAGGGAATCTTCAAATCATCCGCGAATCAGGCGAAACGATTAAATTCAAATTGCCTTGGGGAGAACAATTTGTACAATGTGTACTCAAAGGCAAACGTATTCCTTATTAGGCCATTACAGGTTTCAGACCTCGGAAGAATCATGCAATAAAGTTTGTCAATTTTTGGATTGAATCAGAAGGCTTGCTTAATCCTGTGCCTTTATAGTTTAGGGACGGATCAGGCAAGTCATATTTTTTCTGTCTCTTTTTTCTTCATCCCGATACGGAATGTCAAAATCCTTTTCAACAACACTAAAAAGTAGCCAGATCGTCCCGATCTATGAATATATTCAAGACCGAGACGCTTTATTACCTTATATCGTGCTCTTTAATTACACCGCCCTCATTATAATAAGAAAACAATCCTGACAATACAGCACCGATTTTATTTATAGTATCATTGGATACATCATTCAAAAATAAAGATATTTTGCGCTCGCTCAAATAAATATAAGCATGAGAAATTATGCCATCTTTCAAAGATAAAGCAGAAGACTTGTCTTTGTTTAAAATAATAAAATATGGAGGTGATACTTTTCTGCCATTATTTGTTCCACGTCTAATTTGAAATAAAATCTCATCCTTCCCAACGCACTTGCTCTTATGAAGAGCTTTAAGAACAGATTCTAATGCACACGCGGCAAGATCAGCTTCTTTATCATCGGACAAATCAACCAAAGTTCCATCTTCTTTGGCATAATTCACAGACGTAGAGAATGGGCGTAGATTCAATACAAATTGAGGTTCTTTACCGTTAGTTAAATCATCCCCATGAGGATTGCTCAATATGACTTCAAATGAAGCAATAGCGACTTTCATGCAAACATCGTTACGATCATATTTTTTTATGATTCTTGAATCTTGTTCTTTTACGTAAATAATAACTTGATCTGTGATCCCTAATGAATTCATATATAATTTTCTCTGTAAAGGTACATCCTCAAAAATTCATGCTAAAAAAGTAACCAGGTCATCTTGATCGGCTGTTTTAGACCGCGCGAGGTATATAATATATTCAAGGCCGGGACGGCCTTGCTACCTTATGTCTGTCGACATAATTTTTTGAGGATGTACCTGTAAACTTGTTATGTAATCAGAAGTTACTTGTTTCCCATACTTTGGAGAACAAACTTTTGGATAATGTATCAAAAGTTAACAACCAATGCAAGATGTATCTTGTACCTCCCCCCC
>Ga0351964_1129_pt1 | contig 13869 bp, 3 predicted proteins | sample TotcelT113001N15_FD_205807 | JGI IMG/M metagenome (GOLD analysis project Ga0351964, IMG submission 205807) | Enriched cells from coal bed in the Powder River Basin, Montana, United States - Total cells T11 rep3 HSBNCT.T11.300.1.N15 ... | reverse complement strand
CTAAGCGCCAGCGGAGTTGTATGCAAAAAGGCTTTTTCCTTTTGCGCTTTGCATGCCAGCTGATAAAGGTTATAGAGATGTTTCAATTTGTTGAAAGGGGGTTTATCTTCGAAGATGAACGCATACTGATGCTGCTGCAGAAAATCTTCGGCACGCCTGCCTATGGATGGCAATATGGCATTGAATTGATGCACCGGGGTCACGAGAACAGACAGATGGTCCCCGTCGGCAGCGGCAAAAGCCCCTAGCTGCGCCAAAACAGAGGTCTTTCCCCCTCCCGTAGCCATTTGCAGTATATGCCCGTTTGAAGAACTTAGCATCGTGAAAAGCCCTTCCACCTGGTCGGATCGGAAGTTGATGCCCATTAAATGCTGGTAGGATAGCAACACGAGAGGGGTAAGCCTCCCCAATTCAACCAAGCGGTACGGTTCCGCCAATTGCTTATGCAGAGAAGAAAGCAGCTGGTGCAGGTCGTAATCATCGCTTGTGTTTTTAAGCTCGTCGATAAGCGCAAGCAGCTTTTCTGCATGTCTTCGACGAAGAGATGCCTCGCAAAAACGTCCAACTACTTGCCCTAAAGCGTCGACCTCCACCTCGGTCATATAGAGTTTTTTGGCGATTTTGCTCCGGTCGGCATGGCAGCACAGAAGAAGGACCTCTTGGATATCCATAAAGGTGCTGCGTCCACCCCCTTTATCTATACGTTCTTGCAAATGGCCCGTTAGACCCTGATTTGCCGTCGCAACAATCTGGGCGCACAGCAGCTGCTCTTGTTCTTTATCTCTAGTTTGGCTGTCTACAATACACTGTCTGCCAGAACCAAGCAGGATGGTCTTCACCTCTGCGATGCTGAGACGGCAAGAGGGTTGGGATTGCTGTGCGTTGTGCCGGGCGCCAATAGAAAATTCTTCATTCAGCCAGGAACAGTCGATCCCCTTTTGTACAAAAAAATTATTTCGAACTTGATCCAACAACACGTGCTCTTTAAAAAGTTGCTCACCGAGTTCTTGAAAGGATTTGTAAAGTTCTCTATCAGGTCGATAAACCAGCAGGTCGCGGCTTTTCATTGGGCGAAGGGCATGTGCAGAAGCAGCCAAGGGGTGCTCTTTCTCGATCCTTTTATGCTGTGGATCAGACTCTTTTTTATACTCCTCGATAAAGTTTGAACAAATGTCCCTATCCGGCAGAAACTCGCATTCCTCGTTGCTAGTTTCGATCAGATGGACAACGCGTGCATTGAACAAACGCGCCACTTGCTTGGCAGAATTTCGCCCCGGCATAACAGGATTGTCTTTAACAGCGTTGGCTAACAAATAGACAAAAAAATCGAGATCCTTTTGCTCGTGTTCATACCAAAAATTATCTTCCGGCCACTTTGTCGTATTGAAACGCTGCAGCAAGCCCGACCGGTCGGCAGCCTCTCCACTAAGGGCAGCAGTCAATAGAATTCTTGAATAGTGTCCAAAAGGCTTATTCGGACGCGTTTTTGGAGCTTGTATGGATAACTCTGTACTGTTATTGATCAGATCGACTGGTACGACGAGTTGTGTGATTGTGCTCGCGTGGGATATTTTTTGTCTAATATAGTTAGGAACAAGAGAAAAACCTTCCCGGACCTGGTTAAAAAATGCACGGTACAAGTCATATTCTTTGAGTTGCTCCCGAGAAAAGCGTTTTTCTAGTAGCAAGGACCGGTTCAGATTGTTTCTATTTAACAAATATGCATGGCGGGCTTTGCGAATGACGCTTTTGTCAGGCCGTGATGATATTTCCGCATGTTTGTCGTTGAAGAGTTCTTTTTGCAACCGGCGGGCCCATAGGCTCCAGTCCTCATCGCTTGCGTTCAAACGACCGGGTAAACTTGCGTGTTTTTTATCAGCCTTCTTTGGTTTTACCAATGGATGCTGGCTAAAATTTTCTTTAAGCAGAAAAGCTGCCTGCAATCTCAGTGCATGCATTTCCGGCTCATCCTTATCCTTAGCTTTGTCTTCTACATAGGAAGAGATTTTGGCTAAAAGTGCAGCCTCGCCTTCATTATAGCGGCGGAAGGGCTGTGCACAGCTGAGAAAAGAGGCTGCTTTCGCGTAGTCTTGAGGATAACGCGCTTCTTGCATCAAATAATAGGCAATCAACAAGTTGGCCTGAGTACTCTTTTGCCGGATCAATGCCCCCTTCGCATCCAATTCCAGCGCGATCATTTTTTCCGATTTTTCTTGGCCATAGCTGCAGAGAGAGACTAAGAGCACTTGTTCTCTCTCGTTCTTTTCCAAGAGCAGCCAATAGCCAGAAAGGTCGAGTTCTGCTGATTTTTGTTGTTGGGCAATGGCATAGGTTCGATCTGCGGAGTACACCCAGCGTGTTTTTTCTTGTGTAAACGCCAAATTATGTCCATCCGGAGTATACACAGAGTCAAAAGACAGAACCATACCGGATGCCCCCTTTTCATCCACACTTTCGATAAGGTCCGGTTGATATTTTTGAAAAAAGGGAAGTTCCCAGGGCAAGTTCGTGGCAAAGCGCTTTTTTATCCCCGGGGCATCCACCGGATGAAACCATCCCTCGCTATCCACGGAACCGATCAGCCGATCATTGGTTCTTTCAAAAAGCAAATTGGACTTCCTGTCATCACTTTGCCAGCAGAAACTGTTTGTAAAATATGGAAACCTGGAGGCAATTAGATGATAGGGGGACCCCTCAACCATACGATAGATTGCACTCACGCGTTTGTTACCACTCTTAAAGGCAAGCGTAAACACCGAGGATGTTTTGTTATCTTGAACCAGCACATGCTGAGAAGAATCTTTCAAACAGGTTTCAAATCCCACAATCTTGGGCGGATCGCGTTCATCAAACAGTCTTTCATAGGCAGTGGAAAAAATAAAAAAGCTAGGAATTGTCCCGCCAATCTGCAAGGTTATGCCATTGAAAGGTACCTCGCCGGTGAATATGTTTACATCATAAGCCCCCTCCCCAGTTATTATGCGAAGCCAAGGGAAACCGTTTTTTTCCACTCCTGTTAACTTCTGATGTGGCCATAGCCGCGCAACCAGTTCGAGATTGAAGAAGTTCTCATACGCCGCTTGGAATTGGGGCTGCCAGCGGGCTGCTGCCTCGTACAGCAGATAGGGAGGCGGCTCAAGCTGCCATATATCCCTATCCTTAAAGGAAGTCAAGGTCTGGTGTAACGAATGGAACAAACCTAAAAGCTCAAGCAATACATCTTGACTGGGTTTATCCACAATCGGAAGACACAGTAGATAGCTCAATTGAAGCTGCCATTGGTTGGCTTTTGACTTTTGAGGTTCTTCAAGGCGTTTACGCAATTCTTTTTTAACCTTTTTAAGTTCATGCACACTGCGTACCTTATTTACTTGCCCGTAAGCCACAGCGCAAAATCCCCACTGCCGCAGTAAAAAGCCTATGGCCGCTTCTTGATGCTCCTGGGTAGCAGCAACCAGTTCTTCCTGTTTACGGCTAAGTCGCATCTTAAAAAAATTGAAAAGTTCTTTAGCCAGGTGAGGGGCTTTTCTGATAGCCTTAGGCACAAGCAGAGGTGTGGTCAATACCATCCCTATCAGTAGGCGATGTTCTATATTACTGAGCAGCAGCGGGTTAGAAGAGTAACAATCGAGGAGCATAGCCAACTGCATGGCGGGATCCTTGGCTGAAAGAATGGAGACGGCTTCATGCCATATGGGATCTTTTTTAACCAGCTGTTGGTTCTGCGTGCTGCTCCACAAAGGGAGTTTGTCTTTATCTCCGCATGAGCTGATTGTGGCCTTAGTCCCATCTACGAGCTGGGTTAATTTGTCAGGCCATTTGTCGCTCTCTGTATCGATTTTTAATGCGATCGGGAAAGAAAGTTTACCAGGAACATCTTCTCGGATAGATTTGTACCCATGGAGAGGTAGGTGAAAACGATTATTCCCATCAAACCTTGAAGCCATTTCGTAACGGTTTCTCTCTACGCTCACCGTATACAGAGCGATTGACAGCCTCCACAACGCATAAAAAGAAGGGGGGAGTTTTTCTTCGGTAAAGAGCCAATACTGCAGCCATTCCTCTTCATCGACATTGGCAGTGATCTTTCTTTCATTCATACGCTCTTTGAGACGTTCTTGCACCTCTTGTTTATCTTTTTGAGGTAAACGGCTGGCAAAACGGGCGATATACTCCCGTGCAGTTTCATCTAAAACACAACTGGCCTGCATATCACTATTGATGACCGTGAAAGACTTGCGGGGGAAAAGCTCTTTAGCGCCCTCCGGAAAGAGAAGCTGATAATTTGTTTTAAGCACACGGATCTCTTCTTCGAACGGATACCATGAGGCCAGCGAAAGAAGGTTTTGCGGAGGGTTTTCGAAGCCTGCCAGATCCTGCGTGCTTAATGCATAACGTGTGAGCCTATCTTCGGGAGCTATACCATCAATTTCTTCTTCCAAACGAGTAAGCATCCATACAACTAAACGCGCCCCTTCCAAAACAAGATGCGTGGCTGGCAAGTGAGGCGGCCATTCTACATGCTGGGCAAGTCCTGCTATCCGCAGGAGCAGCTGACATCTTTTTTCTTTACAGGCTTTAAGCTCAGCTAGAATTTTTTCTCTGGGTACTTCCCATTGCGGATCTAAAAAAAGTTTTATACAAAAACGCAAGGTGTCCACTTTAGAAGATTCTTCCATCAGAATCTGATTGCTTGATTCTATAGACACACGATACAGCCAGTGCAGCTGTGTGATCGCTTCCAACAATTTTTCGAGGTCAATTGTATCTGGAGAAAGATGAGGCAGTGGTTTTGGGCGAGATGCTTCTTTTTTTTTGGATGGTTTTGTATCAAGCTCCTCTTCTGAGTCATCTGAAAGTTCTGCACGATTTTCATTTTTGGCTACAGCCTTATCTTTCTTCGGGCTTATCACCTTCAGAATTTTTTCATTCAGCCAAGTATTCATCGTTTCCGGTAGAGAAAATGAGGCGGGAGAGGGTGCAAGCTGCCATTCTTTGAGTTTCTCTTCCCATTGTTCAAACTGCTCGATGAATTGCTGTTGCGATGTCTGAGCAGCTTGGCTGTTGCCATGCTCAATGCCGAACTTCGCAGGCTTTTCTAAATGCCGGAAATGATTGCGCAGCATACGGTCAAGGAAAGGTCCATACAGAGGGTCTAGCTGGCGGAATGTTCCGTTATAGCTGCAGGCCAAATTGAGTATTTGCGTAGAGAGGGCAAACTTGAATGCAGACCAGGAACCGCCTAGCAGTCCAAAAGCAATTCCTAATGTGCGCATGGCACAGCAGCGGTTCTGCTTTATGATCTGAGGGGAAGGTTTTTTAGCCGTTGAAGCGAATGGTTCCAACATATTGTATAATTCTTCGACAGTGTAAGAAACCATCGAGTTTCCGAATGTGGATTCATAGAAAAAAAGCGGCTCAAAGAGGAGATCTACACATGCTTCCCATTCTGTGTTTCGGCTATCGGGTATCGCATAATCTTTTACTGCCTCATAGACCCGCTTTTTGCCTTTATAGCAGGAAGGGTGCATGTCAAGCCCCTTGCCGCTATTGATCACCTGAAGATCTAATCCTTTCCCGCTCTTCGTAAATAGAAGCAAGAGAGGAACTTCCGTTTTATGACTATTCTCCCAGCCCCATGGAAGCAGAAGCTGTTTTCCTATGGTGAGCGTCTTAAGTTGCTGCCGCACTTCGGCAAGCCAGAGTTGGAATAATCGGACTTTATCTTCTTTTTTGGTACTTTGTTTCGCTGCAATATGACATTCATCAAAGAACTTGAAAAGGGGAAGGGAAGACCGCAAGCTCTTCAACGCTAACTTTTGCTGCTCAGTACCAAAACCGGGTAAGCGATTGATCAACAACTCCATTCCTTGAACCAAAAAAAGCAAAGGCTCTGTGCGATGCAAATATCCTTCCAATTTCCCTTTAAACCGATCGCATTTATTCTTGATGAAGCTTCTTCCAAAGAGATTGCCGATATTTTGGAGGGTCATGGACAGTAAGAAGCTCTTTTCCTCTTTAGATGCTTGTGCGAAACTAGGCTCGATAGCTAAGAGCTGGGCTAGCTCTTGTTTTTGCAAATAGCTGTATTCTTTTTCAGGAGCAAAGAGTGCAGGTAATGGATCTGCGGGCTGGAGAGTTTGGGCTTCATTTATCACTTCTTGTGAAGGTTTCCCGGAAGAAGGGGCATGGGCCAAAATAAGCGTTGCGCTTTGCGTTCTCTGCCAATTATTTTGCTGTAATTGCGTAGGATTCATAACTAGGATCTCACTTTCATCGTGATAAAAGAATTTTTAACCTCATTTCAGATTGCCATAGAAGATATTCCATTTACAAAATATTGGCAATCACCAAGACGCAAAAGCTCAGGTCACAGGAAATTAGAATAAGTTTTTCGGCCAGGTTCAAAAAAATATTAAAAACGCATAACAAAAAAAATTTCCTTTTGATGAAAGATTTGGAGCGTACATTTAAGATGATAGAAACACAGAGGCACAGAGGTCACAGAGACGTGGAGAACAGTCTAATTAACACAGGCTTTTATTGCAGCTGCTATCGAAGTTCACGGATAATTCTCTCCGTGTCCTCTGTGTCTCTGTGTTTTAAAAAGGTCAAGGACAAAATTTGACAGACTACATTGCGAGTACGCTCCCTAATGGTTAATCCCCCTAGATCTCGCCTAAACAAAACAGTCAAACGCACCAATGTTAATAATTTAGAAAACCATTCAACATATTTTTAAAAAAATTAATTTGAATTTCAGCATAATTAATGCTACGATCAAGTTAATATAAATAATAAAAAAACTTCTAATTCAGATGCATTTTTATTCACATAGTGAAAAGACCAGGCAGGTTTCAAATGGAAGTAATGGAAGTTTCTGTTGTGGAAAGCGTGCGTAAGTGGGGTGGGTCGACCACAGATGCGATCTTGGATCCCTCATGCCTGATATTTCGCACACCTGAAGTAGACGGTTTAATAGGCTATCGGACCGAAAATGGCTGTGCGGTTGTCTTTGGAGATCCAGTATGCTCTGCTCTTCAAACGCATCTTTTAACCCAAGTTTTTCATGAATTTTGTGCGAAAGAAAAATTAAGAGTCATCTATCTCATTGTTTCCGAAGAATTTGCGCGATGGTTATTCCAAAATAGATACGCCAAGGTCATGATCGAATACGGAGAAGAGCTTATTTTAGATCCTCATGATGATCCACGAAAAAAAGAGGGCGTTTATGCAAGTCTTGTCAGACGTAAAACACGTCATGCTTTGCATGAAAATGTAGTCGTACATGAATATATCCCTTTTGCTGATGAAATAGAAAAGGAAATTATTCAAGTAGGCGAAAAATGGCTTGAAGCTAGAAAAGGCCCACAAATTCACCTCTCTCATTTGCGGCCGTTTGATCACCGCGAAGGAAAAAGGTGGTTCTATGCCCAAAAAAATGAACAAATTGTAGGTGCCTTGATTCTCAACCGCCTGGAAAAATATCAAGGATGGCTTTTGAATCATCTGACTTTCACCCCAAAAGCCCCTCATGGAGTCCCTGAATTGCTCATAGTATCAGCTCTTGAAACCCTCTTACAGGAAGATTGTAAACATGTAACTTTTGGCACAGTTCCAGGAAATCAACTTGGCGAAATCATTGGCCTTGGTTCCTTCAGTAAATATTTCTTAAGAGGCATTTATAATCTTGCCAACCTCACCTATCACTTGAGCGGGAAGAAAAAATTTTGGGAAAAATTTGGGCCGTCAAGTAAAAAAGCTTTTGTCACTTTTGAGAAACCAATTCTAGGACTTCAGGAAGCGCTCGCCATAAAAAAAGCCTTGAATGCAACTTTCAATGGCGTTCATCATACAATATTAAAAAAATAATTCATAATATCATACCTCGCGCGATCGAAAGCAACCCATTACTATAATATAGGATCGTTTTCTATAAAAAATACCCAGTGGGAATCGCTGTCGAACATGCTTTATAGAAAGGAAAATGCAACAAACACACAGAATCAATTTGATTTTTGATTTTTTATAACGTATAGTCACTCATGGCAAATTCCAGAATAATGAAAGATTTTCCAAACCTTCGCCGCGGTGGATTTCAAACATGAGGAAGCTCAAAAGTCTTGTGAAGGTTGCGAAAAATTCCCTCCTAAAAGCTTTGGTAATAGCCAACCATGCTTAACTTAGCTCCTCAATCGGTTTCCTCCGAACAAACTGCTATCAAAGTCCCCGGTGAGGAATGGACTTATGGGCAGCTTAAAGATGCCATACAAATAGTAAGAAGCCAAATTCCAGGATGTGTTCCTAGCAATATTGTTGCGCTCTTGCTCTCCGATTATTTATGGACAACAGCTGCGATCTTTGCTGTACTTGCAGAGGGATTGACCTATCTCTTTTTGGAGCCTACAGCTCCAAAGGAACGTCTGAGAAAGCAAATTCGAAGCAGCAGCCTCATCCTCACTGATCAGCAACTTCTTTCGTTCTCCCACGATCTGGCTTTTCCCGATCAAGTAGTGCTTCTTCTTCAAACAAATGGCAGAGCCAGTATAAGCCAAGAACCAAGAGCCAAGGAAACGGATGCAGCAGCTCTTTTTTACACATCCGGTTCAACGGGACAACCCAAAGGCATTTTTCATAGCCATGCCAACATTTTAAAAGAAATAGCCATCCATACATCTACATTAAAAATCACATCTCAAGACCGCCTTTCCGGCCTCTATTCCTTAGCAACAGTGGGTGCTAATCGCGATTTCTATGCAGCTCTTTTGAATGGGGCTGCTTATTGTCCTTTCCCTCTAAAAAATGAAGGCGTAAAGGCCTTAAAAGAATGGATCAACCACTGCGGCATTACCATCCTTCATTTAGTACCGGCTATTTACAGGCGTCTTATGCAAACCCTTTCAGCCGGTGAAACATTCCCTTCTGTACGCATCGTTTTTCTAGCAGGCGACAGGGTTTCCCCTAACGATGTTGCTTTATTCAGACAACACTTTCCCTCAGACGCTTTATTTTATACAGGTATCGGAACGTCAGAAACCTGTTCTTTATATGCCCATTGGTTTGTGCCCCGGTCCTGGGAAAACATAACTTTGCCTGTAGGGTATGCAATTCCCAATAGTAAGATCCAGATAATTGATGACAAGGGGAATCCTGCATCACCGGGAGCTCTTGGACGTATTGGCGTGGTCAGCCCGACACTAGGAAAATTTATAGAAACGAAGCAAGACATTTATATGACCGGCGATGAAGGTTGGATGGATGCTTCTGGACTTTTATATTTTTACGGTCGACAAGGCGAAGAAATCAAAAGAAATGGTGAAAGGATCAATATTGCTGAAATTGAAAGCCTGCTACGAAGTTATCCCGGAGTCAGGGAAGCGGCTGTCTGCATATTTGAAGGACATCTTGCAGCCTATTTGGAACGAAATACAAATATGGCTTCCCACCGTGAAGTCCAACAAAATCTTACGAAACACCTCTCATGGAATTCTATCCCCTCCTTTTTCATAGATGTGGAAGCTATGCCCCTTTGTCCTAACGGGAAAATTGTGAAATCGAAACTGCCAACTCCTTTAATCGATCACCAAAAGACATCATGGACTACAGCCGAAGTGTTTATTGCCGGTTTATTGAAACAAGTACTTCCCGAAATCAGCATTGTTTCGAAAGATCTATCATTTAAACAGCTCGGAGGGGACTCCTTAGCAGCTTTGGAACTCCATGTTTTACTTCAAAAAAACGGGCTGAACTTCTCATTGCAAGAACTTCTTGAACAAGAGACCATTCGCTCCCTAGCTGAGAAGTTTGAGAATAGTGAGCAAGAGGCATCCAAAACCGGTGCAGACCCGCTCAAATCTTCGTCATCCTATTGGAGCAGAAAACTGGCAGGAAAAATGTTGCCGGCTAATGTTGGTGTGATCTTGGGAGAAAATCATTCCAATCTTATGATTTGGATAACGCATCTAGAGGATGAGAATTCCTGTATCCTTCTAAAAGAGCTTTCAAAATCGTATCAGTTGATCATTTTTCCAAAAGATCCCCTCTCCCATTCAGCATGCATAGAAGAAGGGCAGCTGGAACAACTTTCTAGTGTCCTCTTACCCTATCTGCAACGTGCCCATTCGATTTCTCTAGGTGGTATTTGTGCTTCAGGGAAAATCGCTATCTTTTTGGCCAAACATTTACAGCAACAAGGATTTTCCATTTTTCATATTTATATCCTCGATGGATATGCCAATCGCTTGACAGCTTTTTTGGTTCAAAACCGAGGACTATACGACGGATTCAAGAGGCTTTTGAAAAGCTCTCCTTATGAAATGCTAAAAAAAGTCATTAAATTCCTTTATTCCTCTCGACGATCCATACGATACTCTTATATAAAAGAACCTCAATATGTAGGGATGGGTACTTTTTTTATCTCAGAAGAAAATAAAAAGTCCAGCCAGTTTTGGGGCTCCGGATGGAATGGCCAAGGCTATCGAAACTGGAAACGCGTGTATTTAAAAGGCTACCACCACACCTATCTAAAGGATGATTTTGAGATTAACCTTCCGCTTATACTAAAGGCATTTGAAGATGAAAATGAAAGCAAGAGCAAAATTTCAACGGATATTCAGGGATAAAGATCCGAAATATCTCCCTAGAACATTATGGAAACACCACCCTACCGACGAAAAGACTGAGGATTTCGTTAAAGCAACCCTCGATTTCCATTCTCTTCATACTTTCGATATCTTAAAAATCACACCAAACTCTTCTTTCTGCGTACAAGACTATGGATGCGAGATAGCGTCATATGGACCGCTTTATGGAAATGTGATCTATCGTGCGGCCTTCCATGATGTAGGCAAATGGAATGAACTGCAGCCTCTGGATCCAGCGCAAAAAACATTGGGTTTACATGTAGAATCTGCGAAAGCAATCTCTAAAAAAATAGGCCCGGCCCAGCTTGTTCTACAAACCATTTTTTCACCTCTTGCGCAGGCAATCAATTTAATCGGCCTTGATGCGCTGCTGTGCCAAATAGAATGTTCACCATCCCACGTATGGAAAGTAATCAATATCCTTGCCGCTACCACAAAAAACTTTATTCAGGCAATTGCTTCCTACGTCGACGGGTTTTGTTATGCCATTCAAGAAAGTTCTCACTTGGCCCGCTTTCCCCCCTCCTTTATAGATCAATATCATCCAATGAATATAGAGCTGCTTGGAAGTTATCCTGAATTAATTAAAATGATGCATTTGCATGGGCGCATCCATGAATTTTCACGTTTTTGCCAATACCCATTGGATATTCTTCATTGGGATGAAGAAGCCTCAGGAGTAAGTTTACCGCATGGCAAAACACTCTTCCCGGGAGTTGTTAGCGGAGGGATTCGTTGGCCGGAAGATGGATGGAAACACTCTGAAGAGGTTGTCATGGCATGTCAAGCTGCTCGTAAACGTATAGGTGCCGAGCGTTTTTTATTAGCCCCCGCTTGTGTAATTCCTTATAAAACACCAATTGAATTCACTAAAACTTTTGCAAACGCATGATTGTTTCAGTAACAAAATTGGCATAACAGGCAACACATAAGGATTGTGTATACATTCAAGGCAGGGACGGACTTGTTACCTTATCAAGTGTTGATGGTTTCCAAAGATAAAGGTACGACACTAGAAGCCTTTGATTGAAAGAAAGTCACCTGTCCCGAACCGATATCATACATTCCGCCTATGATGGCGATTTTTTGCTCTACGACAAGCTTGTCTAAAGTTTTACTGCGCTCTCGAATCAGCTTGATGGTCCTTAGAACATTGCGATAAGCGACTTCGTTTGCGTATACTTCCTTTTGGGTGGCTTTTGCTGAATGAAAATTCTTGATTATATCCGCATTGATCGAGTGCTTAATTTCATCAATTAACGAATCCAAATGCCCGCATCCGGTAGCTTCAAGAACAGATTTTTTGCTTGAAACCAAGTCAACAGCAGCCCTAACAGCACCACAGGAAGTATGGCCCATCACCAATATCAATTTGGCGCCGGCAACAGCGCAGCTGTATTCTATGCTTCCAATGACTTTCCGGGAAATGACGTTGCCGGCAATACGCACACTAAAAACATCTCCTAATCCCAGATCAAAAACAATTTCAGCAGGCGTCCGGGAATCGATACAGCTCAGTACAACTGCCATAGGAAATTGACCAGCAGAAGTCACATTCAGCAACCTATTCAAGTCCCTGGTGATTGGTGTGCCATTTCTAAACCGCTCGTTCCCTTCTTTAAAGATTTCCAAAATCCTTTCAGGTGTCAGAGAATCTTGCATTTCTCTATTGCTGAAATCAATGTATTGGATCTGATCTTCTAACCGGGGATATTTATTAAACCCTTTAAGACTGACCTGAACGCCATGCGCTGGTGCTATGGTATTCTGAAAGTCTACGATTAGATCTAAAATATCAGGATCGATATAATCTGTAGATGTGGCATCCAGTAACACGTGACCACCCCGAGGGACATTTCGGAGAGTATGGTCCAGTTTAGCTCTGTTAAAGAAGCTGACCTGGCTTGGCAATTCGATATGCAGCACCTGATCGCCAGTTGCATGCTTTTCCATGATTTTTTTAATAGGACTGCGCATATTGCTATTTAAGATAAATCCAATCGCCACGCAAAGACCGATTATTATACCTATTAATAGATCGGTAAATACAATCGCTATTACCGTGCAAATGAATGGCAAAAATTGATTTCTACCTTCCCTCCACATCTGCAATATAAGCTTTGGACTGGCGAGCTTTATCCCCGTCACAAGCAAGATCGCTGCTAATGCAGATAAAGGTATGGTATTCAACCACTTAGGAATAAGCAGCACTGTTCCAAAAAGAAGGATTCCGTGCCAGATGGTGCTGACTTTTGTTTTTACACCTGCATTGATATTCACAGAGCTTCGCACAATCACACTGGTTAGAGGCAGTCCGCCGATCAAGCCAACGACCACATTACCAATTCCTTGTGCCAGAAGTTCTCGGTTTGGCGGGCTCTCTCTTTGCATGGGATCCAATTTATCGATAGCTTCAATATTCAGAAGTGATTCCAAAGAAGCAACAATTCCTATTGTGATAGCTGCCAAGTATACATCAAAATCTAATAACACGTTGAAATCAGGTGTTTTCAAAAAGCTTAAAAATTCACCGGTTGTATCTGCCACGGGCACTTGTACAAGGTGTGTTGCTCCGATAGCCCAAATACCGCCTACCATTGCTAGAACATAATTTAGGATAACTCCCAGAATTACCACGATTAGCGATGCAGGAATATGCCATTTTTTCAGGAATTTAATTTTGTCTGAAGTCATCAATAAGCCTATAGAGACTATTCCGATCAATAATGCCCCAGGATGAATGTCAAAAAAAGCTTGAAATAGTTCAGAAAATGTATTTTGATTGTCCGGCTGAACGAACGACTTTTCTCCCATTGGATCCATATCGTGTCCGAGAATATGGGGAATTTGCTTTAGAATTAGAATTATTCCTATAGCAGCTAAAAGCCCTTTTATCACGCTGGAAGGAAAAAATACAGCAATGTAACCCATGTGTGCAATGCTCAGCAGAATTTGCAATACTCCGGCCAATACCACAGCCATTAAGAATGCTTCGAAAGAGCCTAATATACCAATTTGTGCGGCGACAACAGCCGTCAAACCCGCAGCCGGGCCACTTACACTAGTATGAGAACCACTTATAATACCAACTATAACTCCCCCCACTATGCCTGCCAAAATCCCGGAAAATAAGGGTGCGTTGGATGCAAGGGCGATCCCGAGGCATAGCGGCAGAGCAATAAAAAATACGACTATGCCTGCAGAAATATCTTCAAAAAAAGTTAAG
>Ga0351964_1052_pt1 | contig 13906 bp, 14 predicted proteins | sample TotcelT113001N15_FD_205807 | JGI IMG/M metagenome (GOLD analysis project Ga0351964, IMG submission 205807) | Enriched cells from coal bed in the Powder River Basin, Montana, United States - Total cells T11 rep3 HSBNCT.T11.300.1.N15 ... | reverse complement strand
TCGTAAGGTTTGGCCTCCTCCACCGCCTGCCGGATGGCGCGCTCGATGGGAAGGGGGTCACGCGAAGCAAACACATTCCAAAGCTCGGCCAGCGCGCTTCGAACACGGTCGGGATCAACTTCAAAAACGTATTTGTTCCCAACGAAAATGTCCTCGCCCCTCCGGGAAAAGGTTTTATCCTGGCCATGAAAACATTCACCCGCACCCGCCCGGCGATCGGGGCCTTTGCCGTTGGAGCGGCCCGGTCGGCCATGGAATTCGCCATCGATTATGCCAAAAAACGTCAGGCCTTCGGAACTCCGCTGAGCGGCTTTCAGAACACCCAGTTCAAACTGGCGGAGATGTATCAGAAGGTCGAGACGGCGCGCCTCCTGACGTGGAAAGCCGCATGGGAGGTGGATGCGGGAAAGGACGCGACAAATTCCGCATCGATCGCCAAAATGTATGCCACCGAAGCCGCATGGGAGGTCGTCAACGATGCGCTGCAGATCTTCGGAGGATATGGATATACGCGGATGTTCCCCATGGAAAAGCTCCTGCGGGATATCCGCCTGCTTAAGATTTATGAGGGAACCAGCGAGATTCAGCGGCTGATTCTCTCCGGTACGGTGCTGGGCGCATACCAGCCGGTGATGCCGCCTCTGGAGGACCTCCCCGTGGCAGGCGCCGGGGAGCGGCGCATGGATCCCTTGGAGGAAGGCGTTTTCATGTGGCGCTGCCGCATCTGCGGAAACGTCCATTACGGCAAAGAGCCTCCCGATGAATGCCCGTACTGCTTTTTCCCGAAAAGCGCATTCAAGAAAGTGTCTCTCAACGCATAAGGGATAAAAGCTTCCTTCAGTGAAGCCGGACGAACGAATATCATGGTTATAACCTATTAATATCATTGACGTTTTACTTTTGGGCAGGCGATGTGCCTGGGGCCCGGACAGGAGAGACGCATGGAACTCGAGGGTAAACGGATTGTACTGCTGGTGGAGGACCGCTATCAGGTTCTGGAGCTTTGGTATCCGCTGATCCGGCTCCGGGAGGCCGGTGCCGAAGTGACCGTCGTCGGCCCCGAGAAGGGGCGCGTATATCAAAGCGGTCACGGTTATGAGATTACCGCCGAGGCGGCGGCCGCCGACATTGACGTCCGGCAATATGACGGCGTGATTGTTCCGGGAGGGTATGCTCCCGATCTTATGCGACGGCATGCCGCCATGGTCGGCCTTGTCAGGCATGCATCCGACCAGGGCAAGGTGGTCGCAGCCATCTGCCATGCCGGCTGGATGCTGGCTTCGGCGGACATTGTTCGCGGCAGGAAGGTGACCAGCTTCTTCAGCATGAAGGACGACATGATCCATGCAGGGGCGACATGGGTCGATGAACCCGTTGTCCGCGACGGCAGGATCATCACATCGCGCAAACCGGAAGATCTTCCATTTTTCTGCCGTGCGATCATCGCCGCCCTGTCTGAATGAAGAATATTCCGCGGTTTGCGCATGACCGGAACGGAGGGGGATTGAAAGATGGATTTCAGTGTCGTGATAGGCGGAGAAGCCGGCCAGGGCGCATTTTCCGTTGAACTGGAGGCGACAGAGATTCTGTCAGCCCTGGACTATCATTTCTTCGCCACCAAAAACTACATGTCGAGGATCCGGGGCGGGCATAACTTCCACATGATCCGGATTGCGGACCATCCCGTTCATGCCCTCAGCGGTGAACGATGGCGCATGATCGTCGCCCTCGATGAAGAGACGCAGAAGCGGCATCGGCCGAATCTCCATGAAAGCGGCATCTATCTTTCCCGGGAAATGACGACTGAAATCGAAACCGTGGCCCGGAAAAGCTTTCAGGATATCACCGGCAGCAATTCGATCCTGGTCGGTTTGATTCTCGCCGTGATCGGCGCGGATCCGCAGAGAGCGGCGGAAGTTGCCGAACCGGGGCGGCGGGAATTTCTGAAGCGGGGATTCGAATTTGCGGACAAATGGAACCTGTCAGGATTATTCACGATTTCACCAAAAGCCAAAACGCACTGCAAGCTGGACGGAAATCAGGCCCTGGCCCTGGGCGCCCTGCTGGGGGGGTGCCAATTCATGGCCGCTTACCCCATGACGCCGGCCACATCCATCATGCACCATTTCTCGATTGCCGCACAGTCCCTTCCCGCCCACTTCGAGCAGGCCGAGGATGAGATATCCGCGATCAACATGGCTCTCGGCGCATCCTACGCGGGCGTACGCGCCATGGTGGCGACCTCCGGCGGAGGCTTCGCATTGATGCAGGAGGGCGTGTCGCTGGCCGGGATGACGGAAACGCCGATCGTCATCATGGTCGCCCAGCGACCCGGACCGGCAACAGGGCTTCCGACCAGAACGGAACAGGCGGATCTCAATTTCGTCCTTCATGCCGGTCATGGAGAATTTCCACGGATCATCCTGGCCCCCGGATCGATCGACGAGGCGGTCCTGCTGGCCCGGGATGCTTTTGAACTGGCGGACCGCTTTCAGATCCCGGTTTTCGTGATGACGGATCAGTTTTTTGCCGATTCAGTCCATATCGTTGAAGACAGCATTCCCACACAAACCCTGACACGGGAATATCCCGTCTTCGACAAGACCTACCGGAGGTATCAAATAACGGAAACCGGCGTCTCGCCGATGAGCTGCCCGGGGCTTTCCGAGGCCCTGATCAAGGTTGACTCAGACGAGCATGACGAGGAAGGAAAGATCGCCGAGGACCCGGCCTTGAGAAAACGAATGGTGGACAAGCGCCTTGGCAAACGGGAATTGCTGCGGAAAGTCGCCCTTCCGCCGACGTTTTACGGCGACAGGGATTCCGAATCGGTTGTTCTTTGTTGGGGCTCCAACAAGCTGATTGTTCAGGAAGCGCTGGAACGGCTTGCAAGTGAAGGAATCAACACCGCCGCCCTGCACTTCGGGCAGGTTTATCCCCTGACGAGCGAGATGATCGATCCTTACGCACTGGAATCCAAAAATCTGATCTGCGTCGAGAACAATGCCGGCGGGCAGTTCGCCTCGCTCCTCAGGCGCGATCTGCGCCTCGATATCGCCCATCTTGTGTTAAAATATAACGGCGAGTGCTTCACGGTCGAGGAGTTGCGTCAATCTATCAGAGACATTCTGCGTTGAGGTGAGAAAACATGGCTTCAAAATCTGATATCGCCTGGTGCCCGGGCTGCGGTAACTTTGCCATCCGGGACGTCCTGGAAAAGGCCCTTCAGAAACTTCCGATCCCGGGCAAGGACATCGTGCTCACATCGGGCATCGGGCAGGCCGCCAAGATGCCCCATTACCTGGACTGTCATTTTTTCAACGGACTGCATGGCCGCTCTCTGCCGCTGGCCGTGGGCATCAAACTGGCCAGACCCGATCTGACCGTCATCGCCTATTCCGGCGACGGCTGCCAGTACGGAGAGGGTGGAAACCACTTCATCCACACCTTGCGGCGCCGGCTGGATATCACCGTCCTGGTCTCCGACAATCAGGTCTATGCCCTGACCAAGGGACAAAGTTCACCCACAACGGATCCCGGCGTCGTCAATTCCCTCGACCCTCAGGGGAATCAAAACAGTCCTCTCAATCCCCTTTTGCTGGCCCTTGCAATCGGAGCGCCCTTCGTGGCCCGCGGTTTTGCCGGTGAGAAGGATCATCTGGAAGCATTGATCACGCAGGCTATTCTTTTCAAGGGCACGGCCGTCGTGGATATCCTCCAGCCCTGCGTCAGTTTCAACAAGACCAATACGTTCGCATGGTATAAAAAAAGGGTCTTCAGGTTGGAGGAACCGTTGACGGACCGTTACGAGGCCATGAAGACGGCCTCGCTGTGGGGCGACCGCATTCCCATCGGCACGATCTACCGGGACGATGGGGCGCAATGCCGAACGGGAAAGCGGATCTTCCGCGAGACCGTCACGCAAGAGGATATCCTGTCCCAACTCCGTCTGCCATGCGTCATGATGCGCTAGCGATGCGAAAAATATTGCGGCTGAATCATCAACCGACAGCAATGCCTGCACCGGGATATCAAAATCACCGTCTCCTTAAAGAGCGTGACAGGACGAACCCTCCGGTTTTATCTTCCCGCCCTGGTGTATTTTTATGGATATGCGTCGAAAACAACGACTCCGGCGCAGCATCCCGTATTGTGCATCCCATCTTCCATGCTTCCGGAAAGAACGTCGCGCGCAAGTCGGCTGCTTCTGTTACATCGTCGCTGTAAAAAAACAGGCTTTCACTTTTCTGCAGTGTGACCCGTTCATAACGATAAACAAAATCGTCGTTGACGCCGATGCGGTGGATGGTGCGACAGCGGCAGTCTTGCAACATGGTTATGAGGGAACCCTCCTAAATTATTCATTGATTTAATTCACTGCGATGGTATAAGGAGACAAATAAGAGCATCCTGCGGCCCGCTTCGGCCGGCTCTTAAAAGACCGTGTATCTCCGGCATGCAGGACCCTGCCGGAAACCGGAAAGCGCCATGATCAGCGATCCGACGTTGACGGCCCTCCCCATCACCCCGGAAAGGCGGAGGGTAATGATGGCGCATGAGCTCCTGATATTGGCTGCTTGCCGGAATCTGAGAGGTTACGGTCATGAATGATGTGCCCTTTCTTCTTTTAGCTCAAAATGCCATGTTGCTGCTGGGTGCGGCTTTTCTTTTCGACATGGTGACGCACCGCTTCCGCCTGAGGCAATCGCTGCTCATGCAGGCGTTTGCCGGCTTCGCCCTTGGCGCTCTGGGCATCACCGTGATGCTGACGTCCTGGGTATTCGGGCCGGGTATTGTTTTCGATACGCGGTCCATCCTGCTCGGCATATCCGGCCTCTTCTTCGGTGCGTTTCCAACCGTGATCGCAATGGCGATGACCGCGGCCTTTCGTATCTTTCAGGGCGGAACGGGCTTGCTGACCGGCGTTTTGGTGATCCTCAGCTCCGGTCTGATCGGCATCGCCTGGCGACGCTTTCGGCGTCGCCGTGTGGGCGAGATATCCTGGGGGGAACTCTATCTGTTCGGCGTGGTCGTCCATGCGGCCATGCTGGGATGGATGCTCATGCTGCCCTGGACGACGGCCCTGCGGGTCCTCTCGAGCATAGCCCTCCCGGTGATCCTGATCTATCCGGCGGTAACCGCCCTGCTGGGCGTATGGATGACAAGCCGGTGCCGGCGCGAGCAGGCGCAGGAAGCGCTGAAGGAAAGCGAAGAAAGGTACCGGTCTCTCTTCGATCATAATATCGACGCCGTTCTGCTTTCCTCACCGGATGGACGCATCTTCAAGGCCAATGCCGAAGCATGCCGGATCTTCGGGCGCGCCGAAGAAGCCATCTGCCTGGCAGGCAGAGACGGTCTGTTCGATCCGTCAGATCTGCGGTTGCCGGCGGCACTGGAGGAGCGGGCGCGCACAGGCCGTTTCAGGGGCGAACTGAACATGATCCGCAATGACGGCACAACCTTCCCCGCCGAAATATCTTCGGCCCTTTTCACGGATCAGGCCGGAGAGCGCCGAACCACGCTGATCATCCGGGACATCACCGAACGAAAAAGAATCGAACAGGACATGCTGTTAAAAGATGAACTGCTTCGCATGACCGGTACGATGGCAAAGGTCGGGGGCTGGGAATTCGATGCGCAGACGGGCAGCGGAACATGGACGGACGAGGTGGCCAGAATCCATGACCTGGACCCCGCATCGGAAACGAATCTTGAAATCGGCCTGAGTTTCTACGAGGCCGAATCCCGGGAAAAAATCGAGCGCGCCATCCGGCAGGCGGTGGAGGAGGCCAAACCTTACGATCTCGAACTGGAGATCACAAGCGCCGCCGGAACAAGGAAATGGGTCAGGACCATGGGGCTTCCTCTTGTGGACGGCGGCCGGGTCGTCAGGGTGCGGGGCATTTTTCAGGACATTACGGAAAGCAGGCGGGCACGGGATGCGATCGCCAAAAGTGAGGAAAAATTCCGCAAAGCCTATTATACCAGCCCCGACCCCGTGGGCATCAACCGGCTTGCGGACGGCATGTATGTCTCCATCAATCCCGCCTTCAGCCGGATCACCGGATATACGGAACAGGAAGTCATTGGAAAAACATCCTGGGAATTAAATCTCTGGCATTCTGCCGAAGACGGGCAAAAGCTGGTGGAAGACCTCCGTAGAGACGGGCAGGTCACCAACTTTGAAGCCGTCTTCCGCATGAAGAACGGGGATCTTAGAGACGGGCTGATGTCGGCCACCATCATCGACCTTGACGGAACACCCCATATCCTGAACATCACCCGGGATATCACCGAGCAGAAGCGGGCGCAGGAAAAACTCAGGGAAAGCGAGAAGAAGTATCGCTGGGTGGTGGACAACACGGCAGACGTCATAGCGGTTACAGACATGGATCTGCATTTTACCTCTATCAGCCCCTCCATCCTGCGGCTGCGGGGATACACCGCCGAGGAGGCCATGGCGCAGTCCCTGGACCAGGTCATGACGCCCGAATCCATGCGGATCATCGCCGCGGCTTTCGAAGAGGAGATGAAACTGGAGGCCGGCGGAACGGCAGATCCCGGCAGAAGCCGAATTCTGGAATTGCAGGAGTACCGGAAGGACGGATCCATCATCTGGGTTGAAAACACCCTGTCCTATCTCCGGGACGAAAACCAGAAGCCCCTGGGGTTTATCTCCGTGTCCCGCGACATCACCCAGCGCATGCAATACGAAGAACGGCTCGAACGGCAATTGCGCCAGCTGGCCGCGTTGCGCGAAATCGACATGGCCATCACGGGCAGCCTCGATATGCGCGTCACGCTGTCCGTATTACTCGATCAGGCCACAGCGACGCTGGGGGTGGATGCGGCGGACGTACTGCTGCTCGATCCGTACAGCCACAAGCTGGCCTTTGCCGCCGGTCGCGGTTTTCTGACCGACGCCCTGAAGTACTCCGATATATCACCGGGCGAAGGATTTGCCGGAAAGGCCGCCCTGGACAGGCGGACGATCTCCATCCCCGACCTGCGGCAGGAAGGAACGGAACTATTCATAAAATCCCCCCTTCTGGCCGAGGAAAAATTCATCAGCTATTACTGCGTCCCGCTCATCGCGAAAGGCCATGTCAAGGGCGTGCTGGAAATCTTCAACCGAACATCCCTCGACCCCGATCCGGAGTGGATGGATTATTTGAAGGCCCTCGCAACGCAGGCGGCCATTGCCATCGAAAACGCGGCTCTCTTCGACGATCTTCAGAAATCCAACCTGGAGATCGTTCTGTCCTATGACAGCACGCTGGAGGGATGGTCCCGCGCGCTCGATATGCGCGACAGGGAAACGGAGGGGCACAGCCGGCGCGTTACGGAAACGACCGTGAAATTCGCCCAAAAAATGGGGATCCGCAACAACGAACTGGTCCATGTCCGCAGAGGTGCACTGCTCCATGATATCGGTAAAATGGGCATTCCGGACAGCATCTTGCTCAAACCCGGAGCCCTGAACGACGACGAATGGAAAATCATGCGCAACCATCCGGTAAAGGCCTATGAACTCCTTTTCCCCATCGCCTACCTGAGGCCGGCCCTGGACATTCCCTATGCCCATCATGAAAAATGGGACGGCACGGGCTATCCGCGCGGTCTCAAGGGCCAGCAGATCCCGCTTGCGGCGCGCATCTTCGCCATCGTGGACACTTGGGATGCGTTGCTCTCGGAGCGTCCGTACCGGCCTGCCTGGCCGGAGCAGAAAGCCATCGCGCACATTCGGGAACAGGCCGGCCATCAGTTTGATCCGGAGCTGGTGAGGGTGTTTCTGGCATTTCTGGATGAACAGAAGAATCATGATCAACCGCCCGCGAATGTTCCGGCCGGGTCATCGTTCCGTCATCGCCTGGGTTGACTCTTTTATCCGTGATTACGATAAGTTATATTATTCGGCCAACCTTTGCTATTGTCCTTTGTTCCAGGAGAGGATCATCCTGATCTGCTCGGGCATCTCCGGGGAAGGCCGATGCGCCTTGGGATCAAAACAGCGAAGCTCCCGGATCATTTCCAGAGCGTTTTTGCCCTCTGCAATGCCATGGCGGACCAGCCAGCAGCCGACCACCGTTCCCGTCCGCCCCCGGCCTCCCCAGCAATGAACATAAACGGGGATGTCCTGTTTCAGGACCCCATCGATCCGATCGAGAATCCGGATCATGTCGTCGCGCGAAGGCGTGTCGAGATCCCGGATGGGCATGCGGTAGCACCTTACAGGCGGGCCGCCTTCGGCCAGGCTCCTGAAAACCGGCTCATAATCCACAAAGGGCAAACCATCATGATCCCGCTCGTCCGGTTCCATCAGATTGATGATGCATCGGATGCCACAGGCCAGAAGGGCGGACATCTTCCTTATGACCACATCCATTCGCGGGTCACCGGGATAATAGCCCGCCAGGAATTTGCCGGGGACGACCCAGTAGCTTCGGGAAAAAGGCGTCTCTATGGGCATATTTTTTGTCTCAAGATAAAACAAAACATCGTCATTGACGGGTCACCTCACGAAGATCGACCATCCGGCCCGCAATGATCCGGGAAGAAGGCCGGACTCTAAATGAAATGGCGATGGCCTGTCAAGCATTCTCGCATCTCAATCCGATGCCGGTGAATACCGTTTGCAAGGCGCATCTCTGCACTCTGTCATTGCCCATGGCCTGCTCAGACTGACCTTGGCAAGAGAGGTCCTATAGAAAAGGTTGTATGGAAGGACAGCCTCGTCACCGGGTGACACGGACCGGAAGTGTTCCGTGTGCAGATGTAGGCGCGCCAACTTGAGTCGCTACGCTTAGCCTGACAACCCAGATAATCCTTGACGAAAGAACAAAACAATGAAATTTAAAAAACTGCTAACTCATTAATATCAGTGATAAAACAGATTTTAGTACGGATAGCTTCCTGAACTGTTGATTTTTCCAATCTGCCCGCCCATGCACCATTTCAAGTGAACATCTTCCGTTCGGATTGAAAACGGGAGCTATTCCCCTCTCAAATTATTTCATTGACATTCCACACAACATTTCCAATAATATTGCCACACTTAAGCGATAACGTTCTTCTCGAAACCGTTCGAATGGCCGGGCCAGCCTTCGGATCCCGATTAATCATTTTTCAACTCATTGATCAAGGGGGTGAAAAATCATGGATATCCTTCGGAAAAAGACATGGTCTCCCTACACCGCCGGCGCACTGGCCGGCCTTCTGCTGGTTGTGTCCGTCTTCCTCACTGGCAAATATTTCGGCGCCTCGACCACCTTCGTGCGTGCGGCGAATTATGTCGAACAGGCCGTTGCACCGGAGAAGGTCGCCGGAATGGAGTACTTTATCAAGGAAAAGGCGAAGATTGACTGGCAGTTCCTGTTCGTTGTCGGGGTTCTCTTCGGCGCGCTGGCGTCGGCCTGGCTTTCGAAGGAAAAGCGAGCCGTCGCCATTCCTCCGATGTGGGAAGGCCGCTTCGGGGCGTCGCGTACCCGACGCTGGGTCGCGGCCTTTCTGGGCGGGGCAGTTCTGATGTTCGGAGCCCGTCTCGCCGATGGGTGACCAAGCGGTCATGGCCTGAGCGGTCTGGCTCAGGTAGCCTTCAGCGGTTACGTAGCTTTGATCTGTTTTTTCCTGGCAGGTGTCGTGATGGCCAGGATTCTGTATGCGAGAGGGAACGGCCATGAATGAACTGTTGACCGGCGCCGTTACGGGAATCCTTTTCGGGTTCCTGATGCAGAAGGCCCAGGTGATCCGGTACGACCGGCAACTGGCCGCACTGCGACTGCAAGACATGACCATCGTCAAATTCATGCTCACCACGATCCTGGTGGCGATGGTGGGCATTTACCTGCTGTTCGATCTTGGGCTCGTCAAACTGTCGGTAAAACCGCTGATCCTGGGAGGGAACGTACTGGGCGGCCTGATCTTCGGGATCGGTTGGGGGATTGTGGGTTACTGTCCAGCCACGGCCATGGGTGCGCTCGGCGAGGGCCGTTACGACAGCGCATTCGGCCTTCTGGGGATGATTCTGGGGGCGGGCCTCTACGCAGAGGCTTATCCGCTCATGAAAGCGACGGTGCTGACCTGGGGCAATTTCGGGAAGATCACACTGCCGGGGGTCCTAGGGATCAACCACTGGATCGTCATTGTCATCCTGGTTGCGGTCTTCATCGCCCTCTTTCGCTGGTTCGAAAAGAAAGGCTTGTAATTTCCATCATTCCGCACCCTGCGGACCGGCTTCGTGTTCCCTTCCCAGGCCGGTTTGTCGGGTATACCCAACCAGGATAGAATGGAACCCGTCAAGATTGATGGCCATCGTACACTTGAAGGTCGCAGACAATTTTCGAATCTTTGTTGTGCTGCACAGCATTAGGTGGTGTCCAGCATTATTCCCTTTATATACGTAATCGTAATTTTTAAATTTTGATCTCATCGGAACAGTTGCAGGTGTTGTGAATAACCGGCATAATTCATATTTCTCCCCATTCAGTCTGCACAATCATTGAAAAAAATGATGCAGAGATGCAGACGGTTTTGGTCCGGCATGTCTTTTAAGGGATACGTATGAAAATCACCACACCTCCGGCCGGCACATCGGCCGCGCCTTGTATGGCCGCAAGCGTTATGATGAACACGAAGCCTTCCCGGACTGGCTGGCGGCGCTCAGCGAGAGTGAAAACGTCGATTTGCTGCCTGTGGCGGGGGATGTGTTTGACAACAACACACCCGGCAACCGGGCGCAGGAACTGTATAACCGGTTTCTGTGCCGCTCGGCTTTTATGCTCTCGGCTCTGTAGACTCAAGAAAAAACAAAATGATCCGTAACGAAAAAAGTGTAAACGATGTTTCAGTTGCACAGACCCCTGGAAGGAATGCTTATGAGCGACTCGGATGGAAACGACACAGTCGGCAATCCTCACGCCCTGTCCGCCGAAGAGGCTTGCGCCGGCGTCAGTTGCAACCCGGATGGTCTGACTTCGGCGGAGGCCCGAAAGCGCCTCGAAACGATCGGCCCCAATCGCCTTCCGGCGCCGCCGAAGGAGGGCCTTCTCAAGCGTTTCTTCAAACATTTTCATGATCTGCTTATCTACGTCCTGATTGCGGCGGCCGTCATCACGGCGATAAAAGTTCAAGGAATATTGTTCCTGATTACATTATCGCTCGCCGTATTCGCCATAATGGCCGTTACCCGCCCGATGGTCACATCTGTAAAAAAGGCTGCGGGATCATGCCTTGGCACTGGGCCGGGGTGAAATGACGACAATTGAGACGGTTTCCGGACCGAGCGAACTCAGGGACCTTTCCTATGCTTTTAACCAGATGAGTGAGAAAATTGAGTCCCGTGAATCCGCTTTGAGGGAGAGCGAGCAACTTTACCGTGCTATTGGTGAATCCATTGATTATGGCATATGGATCTGTGATCCTGACGGGCGCAACACGTATGCCAGCAAATCTTTCCTCGATCTTGTCGGCGTGACCCAGAAGCAATGCTCGAACTTCGGCTGGAGCGATGTGCTCCATCCGGATGATGTCGAGCGAACCGTGGCGGCATGGAAGGAGTGTGTCCGTACCGGCAGTATTTGGGACATCGAACACCGCTTTAAGGGTGTGGATGGTCAATGGCACTTCATATTGGCCCGCGTGTTCCTGTGCGCAATGAACAGGGCGAGATCGTCTGCTGGGCAGGCATTAACCTGGATATAAACCAACTGAAGGAGACAGAGATGTCTCTGAAGGAACGAACGCAGCAACTGGAAGATGCCAACAAGGAACTGGAAAGCTTCAACTTCTCTGTCTCCCATGATCTCGGGACGCCTCTCAGGGCCATCAAGGGTTACTCGCAAATGATCCTCAAAAAGCAGGGAAACCGATTCGACGAAGAAACGCGGCGCCTGTTCCAGGTGATTACGGAAAATATTGGGATGATGGGCCGGCTCATTGAGGACCTCCTGGCCTTTTCCCGTCTCAGCAGGAAGGCGGCTACGGCCAAGGCACGCATCGACATGAAGGAGCTGATCGAAGAGGTCTGGCAGGAACTGGTAACCATAAACCCTGACCGGAAGAGGACCCTGAATATCTGCCAAATGCCGATGTCCTCAGGAGATCGAGCTCTGATCCGGCAGGTCTACGGCAATTTGCTGGGAAATGCAGTCAAGTTTACCCAAGGAAGGGCTCCTGCTGTGATCGAGGCGGGGAGCTGCATCCAAGACGGCGAGACGGTCTATTACGTCCAGGACAATGGCATCGGCATTGACATGAAATTCTACGATAAGCTTTTTGGCGTTTTCAAGCGCCTCCATGGAGCCGACGAATATGAAGGCACGGGCATCGGCCTTGCATTCGTCAAGCGAATAATCGACCGGCATGGCGGCCGGGTATGGGCGGAGGGGGAATTAGACAAGGGAGCGACGTTCTACTTCACCCTTCCGACAGGGAAAGAATGAGGCTATCACACTTCACTGACCGATACACTCTTTCAATCTTTCAGGTGTTACATTGAGAAGCTATTTCCGTTCGTCCATACGACCTTTCGAGTGGCAATAAATTATGGACATCTTAACAGAATGGTGGCATCATAACACAATGCGTCAACTCATACCCAAAGACACAAGGTGATTACCATTCCAAAAAAGCACAAGGAGGTCATATGAAAGTTTTTAAGATTATACTTGGAGCCGCAGCGATTTTTTTTCTTTTTTCAGCTCCCGTTGTGGCCAGCGATTTCGACTGGATTCCTGATTTCAACATCAGGGCTGAGGCGGATTCCTCCGGATTCAGGGCAAGGCTTGCAACGCGGTTTCAGATCGGCGACACCCAGATCAATGCCGTTTTGAGCAACGTTGAAAGACCGGCAGATGCTTACATGGTCCTGCGGCTCGGTGAGATGTCCAACAGGCCGCCGGAATATGTCATGAGGGAATACAAAGCGGGAAAGGGGAAAGGTTGGGGCGTCCTCGCAAAAAGTCTGGGTATCAAACCCGGCTCAAAGGCATTCCATGCCCTGAAAAGCGGCCAGGATCTTTATGACGGCCCGGGAAAGGGAAAGGGAAAAGGGAAAGGAAAACGTAAAGATTAACTCTCGGCAAGCGGAAAAATTTCTTCAGAAAAGCGTATTTCCCGATTTGTCAGTAATCGGGAATACATTACATTTATATCGTTCATAGCGCATAATGTACGTCCATTTTTACCTTCACTGTGATCAGGGATATCGAAAAACGGGGGTATGATAAGAATAAAAAGTGAAATCAAATCAGGACGCTGCTTTCTGTGGTCAACAGGTCCGTATTTCTTGAACGCCTTGAAGAGTTGAATCTGTAAGAAACACAACCGTGGCGATTCCGATGACCGCTTAGATGCCAGCTCATGCCCCTCACCTTATGTCAAATGGGAGTGTGCTGGACAGGCCACCCTGGTTTTATGCGACCGTTATACAAATCAGAGATTATGATATAATTTTCTTGACATACAAGACATCTCCCCCTTATATTTAAATCAATCAGAAAAGTTTTTTTACAAAATGAAGCTGGACTTGTGCCGTCACAAACACAAAGGAAATAGGCTCGTTTTTACGCATATTCAGAGCAGGAATTCATAACAAAAGGGCTATCTTATGCGGTTAAGAAAAGCGTACGCACTGGCCGTTACGGTGTTGCTGGTGGCTACGCTGAGCGCATGCGCTACGATGCCCATCGGCAGGCATGACCTGCTGGATTTTCTGCAGGATGGCAAGACCAGCCGGGAAGAGGTTTTCCTGCACCTGGCCGAACCAAGTGGCATATTTGAAGGCGGACGCATCCTGACTTACCGCTTGGGCGAGGACAAAGGCGGTTACACGATCAAAGGCGCAAAGGGGGCCCCCGCCCAATGGTCGGCCAAATACAGCCTGGTGCTCTCCTTTGACGAAACAGGC
>Ga0351964_1128_pt1 | contig 13909 bp, 9 predicted proteins | sample TotcelT113001N15_FD_205807 | JGI IMG/M metagenome (GOLD analysis project Ga0351964, IMG submission 205807) | Enriched cells from coal bed in the Powder River Basin, Montana, United States - Total cells T11 rep3 HSBNCT.T11.300.1.N15 ... | reverse complement strand
TTTTCCCAGGCAGAAACATCGAGTTCCACATCTGTCTCAAGGACGACATACTCGCCTTCATCAAACATTTCACCACCGATGAAAAGGAGATGAGCTCCATTGATGATATTCTGGGCCAGCTCCAGGTGGAAGAAGACGAGATGGATGACGAGATGAGCCGGGTGGGCGAGGAAGACTCGGCCGTTGTTCAGCTTGTCAACAAAATCATCCTTGACGCTTATGCCAGAAACGCATCGGATATCCATGTCGAGCCTTATCCGGGCAAGCAGAGCACCAGGGTGCGAATCCGCGTGGACGGTGCCTGCACGGTTTACCAGATGATTCCCTACCAGTACCGCAACGCCATTGTGAGCCGTATCAAAATCATGAGCGATCTGGACATTGCCGAGCGCAGAAAGCCCCAGGACGGCAAGATAAAATTCAGCAAATACGGCGGCAAGGACATCGAACTTCGTGTTGCAACCATTCCCACCCAGGGAGGCATGGAAGATGTTGTCATGCGTATCCTGGCGGCCGGCGAGCCCATTCCTCTGGACAAAATGGGCTTTTCAAAGCGTAACTACAGCAACTTCATAAGCTGCATCACAAAGCCCTATGGCATCATCTTTGTCTGCGGCCCCACAGGTTCTGGTAAAACAACCACCCTGCATTCGGCTCTTGGCTACATCAACAAGCCCGACATAAAAATATGGACCGCTGAAGATCCGGTGGAAATAACCCAGGCAGGGCTTCGCCAGGTGCAGGTGCATTCAAAGATCGGGTTTGACTTTGCCGCGGCCATGCGTGCCTTTCTCCGTGCAGACCCGGATGTCATCATGGTTGGTGAAATGCGCGACAAGGAAACCACCCATATCGGCATCGAGGCATCACTCACGGGCCATCTGGTGTTTTCCACCCTGCACACCAACAGCGCCCCGGAATCAGTCACCCGCCTTCTTGACATGGGCATGGACCCCTTCAACTTTGCAGATGCGGTTCTGTGCATCCTTGCCCAGCGCCTTGCACGCACCCTGTGCGGCAAATGCAAGGAGCCATACAATCCATCGGAGGAGGAATTCAACGAGCTTGTGCGGGAATACGAGGAGGGAGAAAAAGGGGCTTTGGAGAGGCATCTTGGCATAACCTACAGCAAGGACCTTGTGCTTCACCGGGCCAAGGGTTGTGATGCCTGCAACCAGACCGGCTACCGGGGCCGGTGCGGCATCCACGAGCTGCTCATGGGCACCGATGACTGTAAAAAGCTAATCCAGTTGAGAACCCCCATGGAAGGGATACGCACCCAGGCCTTGAAGGACGGCATGACAACCCTCAAGCAGGACGGCATAGGCAAGATTTTTGATGGCAAGCTGGATCTGCTCCAGGTGCGCAAGGTCTGCATCAAGTAAGTCCCATCTGCCGGGTGATGGCAAACCCATCAGTTTGCCCGGCGGTTTTGGCGGCAGCCCGGAAACCGCAGGAATTTTATTTATTCGCTTGCAGCATCCAGACGGCCCCGGCAAATTGCCGGGGCCGTTTTTTTGTCTTACTGTTGCGCTGTTTATGCCTGTTGGCTTATACTTTATCCAGCCCCCTTTTAAGAAGTATCGCGCCGGTTTTTAATGAAGGAGTGCAGAGCATGCCCCTTTCACTTGCTTACAGTGCTGATGATAAAAAAAAGCCTGCACAGCCTTTGCAGGAAAAAACAAACTTCCGCATAGACGCCCTCAAGCAGGCTGTGGATAGAGCCATACCAGGCATCTGCCCGGAGCGGGCTCTGCTGTGGACCCAATACGCCAAAGGCAGGCATAACAAAAAAAAGCATCCGGCGGTCCAGGTGGCCGAGGCCCTTGCCTTTGTTCTGGACAACAAAAGCATTGCCATACACCCAAATGAGCTTCTGGTGGGAAATTACACCTCCCGCCGGGTGGGCGGCATGATTGCTCCGGAGCTTGCAGGTTTCACGGCCCTGGCGGAGATTCCCCTTTTCCCCTTTAGGGAGGAAAACCCCCTGGAGATATCCAGGCCCGATATGCTCAAGCTGGCAAAAACCCTGCCTTTCTGGCTGCCCAGAACCCTTGCCTGGCAGGCCTGCCCTTCTGCTTTGGGCCGTCCGGGTTTTGTCGCCCGCAACGCCCTTTTCCGGCAGTGGGTCATAAACGAGCTTGGGGGCATAGCCCACTTTGCCCCTGATTATGAGAGGCTTCTTGATGAAGGCGTTGAAGGCATACTTTTGCAGGCCCGCAAAAACCGCAGGGAGCAAATGCCAGATTCAGAGGCCTGGCATTTTCTGACCGCCGCAATAATAGCCGGAGAGGCGCTTGCCCGCCTTGGAAACCGTTACAGCGCACTTGCCTTTGACCTGGCCCGCGCAGAAAGCGATTTGGCCCGCAAAAAGGAGCTTCTGGAAATTGCCCGCACCTGCTGCCGGGTGCCCCGCCACGGGGCAACAAATTTCCGGGAGGCTGTCCAGTCCGTTCTCTTAGCCCACATTGCCATTGTTCATGAAGGCCTGGATGTGAGTATATGCCCAGGCCGCATGGATCAGTACCTTTGGCCCTATTACAAAAAGGATCTGGCACAAGGGCGCATCACTCCGGATGAGGCTTATGAGCTTCTTGCCTGCTTCTGCATAAAGCTGTGCGAAACCGTGCCTGTTTGGAGCAGGGCGGTTAACCGAATGTTTTCAGGGCTTCCATCCTACCAGACCGTGTGCGTGGGCGGCACGGACAGAAAGGGAAAGGACGCCACCAATGATTTGAGCTATATGCTGCTGGAAATAACCGGCGAGCTGCGTATGCGGGAGCCAAATTTCCACGCCCGCATACACAAAAAAAGTCCCAGGCCCTGGCTGGAGGCGGTTTTCCGGATGCTTGCCAAAGGGGCCAACACGCCTGCCCTTTACAACGATGAGGTGATTGTTCCGGCCCTTGTGAATTACGGCCTTTCCCTTGAAGATGCCAGAAACTACACGCCCATAGGCTGTGTGGAGCCGGGCAGCCAGGGCAAAAGCTTTGCCTCCACGGATGCTGCCCTTGTGAATGTGCCAATTGCCCTTGAGCGGGCGCTCAACAGCGGAAAACGGTTCGGCGAGCGCATACGCAGTGGGGCTGCCACCATGCCGGTTTCGCGCATGAAAAGCATGGAGGATGTAAAAAACGCCTTTTCCATTCAGCTTGCCTTTTTGTTGAAGTCCCTTGTCCGGGATTTGAGATGGGTGGAAAAGGCCAATGCGGAGCATCACCCCACACCCCTTTCCAGCATGCTCATGGACGGCTGCATTGATTCGGCAAAATGCCTCACACAGGGAGGGGCTGTTTACAACGGATCGGGCGTGCAGTTTGTGGGCCCTGCGGATGTGGGCGACTCCCTTGCGGCAATTGAGCAGCTTGTTTTTAAGGAAAGGCTCATCAGCCTTCCAAAACTTGTGGAAGCCTTGAAGGCAAACCTGCCTGACAATGCTCTGCTCACAAGGATGAGGCAATGCCCAAAGTTTGGCAATGACGATGCTGCCGCCGACTTCTGGACTTGTTTTGCTGTTGAGGAATTTGTGCGAATTCTGGAAAGCCACGGCAGCAACACAAGGGGGGGCCGCTATGTGGCAGGGCTTTACTCCACCACAACCCACGAGCATTTCGGCAGGGTCACAGGGGCCACGCCAAACGGAAGGCGCAAAGGCGAGCCCTTTGCTTCGGGCATTGCCCCTGTAAACGGCAGCGACAAAAAAGGCCCCACAGCCCTTTTAAACTCCATGAACCGGCTGGACTACTCCCAATTTCCAAACGGGGTCAACTTCAACATTAAGTTTGCCAGCACCGTCCTGGCAGGGGAGAAGGGGTCGGTCATACTACAAAAGCTCATGCAGACCTATTTTGAGCGGGGGGGAATGCAGGCCCAGTTGAATGTGCTGGACAGACAGACCCTGCAAAAGATCAAGGAAAACCCGGATGCCTATCCCAACCTGCTTGTGCGGGTTTCAGGTTACAGCGCCTACTTCAACAATCTCACCGAGCCCATGAAGGATGAGATTATAGCAAGAACGGCCAACAGCATATAGTTGAGGGGCGGTTCCAGGAAAACGATAGCTGCGTTGCACTTCGCTTTGTATCTCGGTCATGTACCAAATGTACACTCCCTCGATCCAAAGCTCGTGCGCCTTGCTCTCCTTTCCCTGGAACCGCCCTGTACGCTGGTGGTTGAAAAGAAAAAAACCAACGGCAAAGCGTTGGGTGGCACTGGCAACTCGTTGCCAGTGTGCGATAAGCACAAGAGGTAAGATTACCAGGCTGGGAGAGGCTTTTGCCTTGCCCACGGATCCCTGAAACCGCCCTTTGTGTTTGTTGGAGGGGTGGCATCAGCTTGTAGGTTGGGATAAAAATCCGGCAATTTAAAGATGTTGGAAGGCAAGAAGGGTGGGTTGGATGGTTCTTGCGGGAAGCGCTTGGTTCACCCAACAATCTGGATTGGTATGAAATAAAAACTTGAAGTTTTTTGAAAAGGGGTGCGGGGGAAATCGTTTTTTCAAAAACGGTTTCCCCCGCTTTCTTTTTTGGGTTTTATAAGTTTTTGTTTTCTACAATTTTTTGAGCACACTGGCGGCCAGATCCATGTCTTCCGGGCAGAAAACATAGAGGGCCTTTGAGCTGCCGGCCATGCCGGAGCCGTAAACATACTGTATGTTGACACCTTCCTCGCCGAAAAGGGCTGCCAGCCTGGCAAGGGTGCCGGGCTTGTCGTCCAGTTCCATTGCCAGAACCGGAACCACATCAAATGTGTATTCATTCTCGGTGAGAAGGCCCAGGGCCTTGTCGGTGTTGTCCACTATCATGCGGATAAGGGCGAACTCCACGGAATCCTTTTGCATGGAGTTGTAATTTGCAGCGGATGCAATTCTGCGGATGGAGCGGCCACGGGCCTTGAAAAGCTCCCGCACATAGTCGGAAGCATCCTGAATGGTCATTGCATCAATGTTGATGCTGTTTTCCGAAAGCAGCAGGGCCAGCTTGCCCAGCTCTCCGGGCTGGTTTTTCAAAAACAGTCGGATTTCCGTTCTGACCATGTTTTGCTCCCCGGTTATTTTTTTGCAAGGCGCCTTATGCCGTCATTGCCTGCCACGATTACTTCTGTTGCCAGGCCCAGAAAAAGGCCGTGCTCAACAACCCCGGCCCTTTTGTCCAGCATCTCGGCCAGCTTGTAGGGGTCCTCGATGGGGCCGAACTTGGCGTCCAGAATGAGATTTCTGTGATCTGTTCGGAATGGTTTTGAGATTACATTTTCCCGCAGGGTGACTTGAGCCCCCAGGGACTCCAGGAATCTTTTTTCCGTGTGCAGGGCAAAGGGCACCACTTCCACAGGCAGGGGAAAGATGGTCCCCAGTCGCTCGGAAAGCTTAGACTGGTCCACCACGATTATGTTCTTGGTGCTGGTCTGGGCCAGTATTTTTTCCTGAAGAAGTGCGCCGCCGCCACCCTTGATAAGATTAAGCTCCGGATCAACCTCGTCTGCTCCGTCAATGCTCAAATCTATGTGGTCATACTCTGCAAAGGTGGCAAGGGGAATGCCCAGCGAGCTTGCCAGATCATAGGTTGGCACAGAGCTTGGTATGCCCACAATGTCCCGCAGCTCGCCGCTTTTCATGAGTTTTGCAAGCCTTACAATGGCAAAGGTGGCCGTGCTTCCTGTGCCAAGGCCCACAATCATGCCCGATTCCACTTCGTTGACCGCCTCTTCTGCTGCCAGCCGCTTGTAATCGTCCTGTTTTGTCATGGCAAAAACTCTTTCAAGTAGTCTTAAGGCTCAAGTTGTTTTAAAAACCTTTGTTTCAGATGTAATGAACTTGGCTGCCGAGCGCAAGTGTTTTCAACTGATTTTGTGCAGGCTTAACCCTATTTTAATAACACGATTAACCGCTTTTAGTCATGGGTATTTTTTGCCGGGCGGTTTCGCGCACCCGCAAGGCTGTATTTCCGGGCTGAAATGCATTTGCTGAATTGATTTGCCTGCCGGTGTTTGCAGGCTATCCCCAAAGATTTGACAGGTGCTTTAAGCCACGCATTGCATCCCTGTCTGCAAGGTGGACGCCCAGCACCGTGCGGCCCGCTTCCGCAAGGGCCTGGGCGTCTCCCAGGGCCTGGGCGGTTTTTAAAACGCCGAAGGTGAGGCTGCCTTCCCTTCCTTCCATCCGGTCTGGAATTACGGCGTCATGGGGCATTTGGGAGGTGATTTGCAGAAAGAGGCCGCGGCCTGCATCTCCCTTGTGAAGCTGGCCTGTGGAGTGCAGAAAGCGCGGGCCGTAGCCTGCCACCACCGCCAGGCCGGTTTTTTGGGCGAGCGTTTTCACCGCATGGTCAAGCCATTCATCAACCCTGGCGGAGGGCTTGAGGTAGGCCTGGATGCACAGATAGCTTCTGCCTGCGCCGGAAGCATCCCCCTGCCGCGCTTTCGCCAGGAATGAGTCAAAAGCCTCGCGGGCCGAATTTGCAGAAAAATCGCCATACAGAACAAGGCTGTTTTCCTTTAAAAGGGGCTTTTGCTCCGGAAGTTTTCCCTCCTGCTTGAACTGGGCCATCATTTCGCGGGCACGCACCTTGGCGCTTTCCACATCCGGCTGGTCAAAGGGGTTCACCCCAAGGCGGGCGCAGGCTATGGCAACAGCGATCTCCTGGCGGAAAAACTCGCCGCCGGTTTCGTGCAGGTCTTTAAAGGTCAGGCAGGTTACAGGGTGCCCGGCCCGTGCAAGGGCCGCAAGCTTTGGCCTGTCAAAATCCTCACCCTCAAGGGCCAGATGAACAAAAAAACGGTCCGGCCCGTAGTGTTGGGGCTCTTTCAGTATTTTTTCCTCCACAGGCAGAATGCCCACCCCCTGCTTGCCCGTGCTTTCAGCCACAAGCTGCTCTATCCACGATGAGAGGGGGGCAAGCGAGGGCGAGAGCACCAGGGTGAGCTTGTCGCGGCCGGAAGCAGCCAGCACACCCATTGATGCGCCAAGGCGGGCTGCGGAGTTGTCCCCGTGGAAGGGGCAGTTTGCGGGGCTTGAGTTTATACTCATGGCTTCGGCGGATTTTAAAAGCGTTTTGATGTCCACCCCCAAAAGGGCGGCAGGCACAAGCCCGAAATAGGACAGGGCGCTGTAACGGCCGCCGATGTCCGGATCATTCAAAAAGGCTTTGCGGAAGCCGTACTGGTGGGCCATCTGTTCCAGGGTGGAGCCCGGATCGGTTATCACCGCAAAGTTTTTGCCTGCCTGCTCCCCCAGGCTCTGGCGGGCGAAGTTGTAGAAGTATTTGGCAAAGGAAAGGGTTTCAACGGTTCCGCCGCTTTTGGTGGATATTATAAAAAGGGTGGAGCGCGGATGCGCCCAGCGGGCCGCATCCAAGACCGCGCCGGGGTCTGTGCTGTCAAGTACCTTGAGCTCGCAGAAGCCTTTTTTCCTGCCGAATATTTTGGCAAAAACCTCCGGGGCAAGGCTGGAGCCGCCCATGCCCAGCAGCAGCACCCTGTTTATACCGTCCCTGCGCACAGTATCTACAAAGGCAAGAATTTCACCCACAGCAGGAAGCATTTTTTTGGGGCTGGCAAGCCAGCCAAGGCGGTTTGCTATTTCCTTGGGCGAGTCCTTCCAGACAGTGTGGTCATGGCTCCATATCCGCCCAAGGATGTTTTTCTCCATAAGGGTCTTGCGGAAAGCCGTGATTTCCTCTGTGTACTGCCCCAGGTTTTCCGCATAGCCGGAAATAATGCAGTTAAGGGCGCGGCTTTTTTCCTCTATCAGTTGCATGAGTGTTTCAAAGGCATTGGCAAAGGCCTCCACCCCTTCTTTTTGCAGGGTGTCCGTCACCTGGGCCAGATCAATGCCTATCTTTTCAAGGGCGTCCATGTCTGCCCTGGCCTGTTCAAGGCCTGTATCAACGGTTCTGTCCGCCTTTCCGTGGTCCAAAAAAGCCTCAAGGGTTTCCGGAGGCAGGGTGTTGACGGTGTGCGGCCCGATAAGGGGCTCCACATACAGCAAATCAGGATAATCGGGATTTTTCACGCTGGTGCTTGCCCACAAAAGCCTTTGAACCCGTGCCCCCTGCTTTGCAAGGGCTTCCCACCGCGGCCCTGAAAAAACGGCCTGAAAGCGGGCATAGGCAAGTTTTGCATTGGCAACGGCAATGCGGCCCAAAAGGGCAGGCTGGTTTCCCTGCTTCAAAAGGCGGTCAACCGCAGAATCAATGCGGCTCACAAAAAAGGAGGCAACCGAGGCCACGCGGTTGACGCCATGACCGTTGGGGATGGTCGGGCCTTTTGCCGCAAGATTCTCAAGGCCTTCCATGAAGGCATTTGCCACATCTTCGTAATTTGCGCAGGAAAAAAGGAGGGTTGCGTTCACATTCACGCCGCGGGAGACAAGGGTTTGAATGGCCTTGACCCCGGCGGGTGTTGCCGGAACCTTTATCATGAGGTTGGGGCGATTAACCGCCTTCCACAAATGAAGGGCCTCTTCCACCGTGCCGTCTGAATTATCCGCAAGCCTGGGGCTTACCTCAAGGCTCACAAACCCGTCCTGCCCCTCTGTTTGGCGGTAAACAGGCAAAAGGGCGTCTGCTGCAAGGGCTATGTCCTCCACAACAAGGGCTTCATAAATCTCGCCGGGAGATTTTCCCTGGCGCACAAGGAGCAGAAAATCCTCATCATAGTCGGTGCTGTTGGCAATGGCCTTTTCAAAAATGGAGGGATTGCTTGTCACTCCGCCAAGGCCTCTGGCAACAAGGTCTGCCAGTTTTTGCTCGCTGATGAAGGACCGGCGGATAAAATCCAGCCAGATGCTTTGCCCTGCCTGCTTAAGCTCCACCATTTTGGACATGACGGCCCCCCTGCTTGGTTGGTGCAAAAAAAATCAGGGCGGTTTTTCAAGGCAAAAGCCTAATTGCTAAAAAAGCGGTTCCAGTCGTTTAGCGACCAGTCATAGCCCTGATAAATGATATGGATATTGTTTTGGTTGGCGTTCAGATTTGCTGCCAGCTCCCCTTTTGCATATCGTAACACAAAATTCTTCGGGCCGCCATCAAAGTCTTTGGCAAACCATTTGAAAATGCGTGTCACAAAAAGGCGGTTGTTTTGCAGATAGGTTTTTTCCGGGTCATTGATGAAGGTAACAACCGCAGCGTCAAGCTGCTCGTTCAACCGGTCGCCATCAAAGGGCTCCGGCCAAAGGGGCGGGCAGCTCAACGCAGCGCAGTTTATGGCAAAATGAATTCTGGGGTCGGCAAATTTGGGGCGGATTATGTCGTGCTCGATGGTGTCAAGGGTCAGGGTGCGCTCCCCAACCTTCACAAATTGCATTTTCCAGGGGCTGCGCAAAAAGCTGCCCAAATCCTTTATGGAGCTGATGTTCGGGTAGGCGGTTAGGATGAGCTTTAATGTCCAGGCATTGTAAGCGTTTATCCAGTAGGCAAGCTCGTGATTTGGTGTAAGGCTTTCCGGCTCAATGCGGGAAAGGACTTCCAGGTAGGCATCCAGAATCGCCTCGTCCTGTGAGAGCCCTTGGTAGTCCACAAGGCCCTGGCGGACGAATCTTTCCAGAAGCCCTGCATACAGGGAGCTGTCCGGCGGGGCCGCAGCATCCAGGCTAAAGGCCGGGCTGCCCGCTGTAAGCAAGGCGCAAAAAAGCGCAATCGCGGCAAACCACTTCATAAAACACCTCCGCACAAAGTGATGCCCAACAAAAACATTTGAATTTATACCAACATGCCAGATTCAGCCCCCTTTGTAAACCCTCAAATATAGTTTTAGCTATACTTTAATTATAGCGATGAAATGAAATAAAATTAAAAGTATATATTGATAATGGCAAAAGCGGTTTTCGCGGCTGCCAGGGCTTGGATGAAAATGCAATAAGCTTTATTGCATTACAACAGAGATGTTATTGGAGGGGCCGGGAAACGGTAACTATTTCAAGGCCGCAGGGTTAACGGATTCCTGCCTGCATGGGAACACCCTGATTGGCAGGGCAAGAGGCGCAATGATTTTTGTTTGCCCATAAATTCTTCATGCTCCTGGCTTGAGTTTTTCCCTTACCTTTACGGCCAGCCGGAGAAATGCCGGGGAATCAGCAGGGCGCGGCCGGGGAAGATGCACGGGAATGTCATCCTGAATGCGGCCGGGCGAGCCTTTCATTATCAGGATGCGATCTGCCAGGCCCAAAGCTTCGGAAACATCGTGGGTGACAAAAACAATTGTCTGGTCAAGCTCCTTCCAAAGGCTTACAAGAAGCTCCTGCATCTCCTGGCGGGTCTGCATATCCAGCGAGGCAAAAGGCTCATCCATGAGCAGAACCAGGGGCTCAAGAACCAGAACCCTTGCAAGCGCCACCCTCTGGCGCATTCCCCCGGAAATTTCGGCTGGCAGGTAGCGTCCGAATGGGAAAAGCGCCACAAGCTCCAGAAAATGGGTGACGCGCTCCTTTATCTGTTTTTTTGTCAGGCCCCTGCGGGACAGGCCGAAGGCCACATTCTCATAAACGCTGAGCCAGGGAAAAAGGGCATCCTCCTGAAAAACCATGCAGCGGTCTGCGCCAGGGCCCTTTACCGGGCTGCCTGAAATTGAAACCCTTCCTGCATCTGCCTTTAAAAAACCGGCAATGACTTTAAGAAGGGTGGACTTGCCGCATCCGCTTGGGCCGGTGACTGCCAGAAACTCCCCTGAACGGGCGGAAAAGGTCAGGTTTTCGAAGGCTGTGAAAAAGCCTCCGGGAATAGGAAACACCTTGCTTGCCCCCGCAAGTTCCAGAACCCTGGGGCCCCTTTCCGCCGAAGCCATGCCATCAATGAGTTTGAGCCTTGTTTTCATGGCGACCTGCGTGCGCTTTTGAAAAGCGCCTTCATTGCCTCTGTAAGGAACCTGTCGCTTGCCCTGCCCAGAATGGCAATGAGGATTATGCCCACAACAATCATGTCAATTCTGCCAAGCATTCTGGCATCCATGATGACAGCTCCAAGGCCGTGCTGCACCCCTGTAAGCTCCCCAAGCACAAGATAGGCCCAGGCAATGCCCAGCCCCAGGCGAAGCCCGGCAACAATGTGGCCCATTGCAGCGGGCAAAAGAATGTCGAACACGGCCCGAAGGCGGTTTACGCCCATCATCGCCCCTGCCTGGAGCAGCAGGGGGTTGACCTGGCGAGCCCCGGCGGCAGAGTTTATGTATATGGGAAAAAAGGCGGCCAGGGCCACAAGAAAAATTGTGGTTTTTGTGCCTATGCCAAACCAGACAAGGGCCAGCGGAAGCCAGCAGATGCCCGGAACCGCCCGCAGGGCGTTTATGAAGGTGCCCATCAGTTCCTGGGCAACGGCAATCCTGCCTGAAAGCACGCCAAGGGGCAGGCCCGCTGCCACAGCCAGCAGAAAGCCGCCGAAAACCCGGCCGAGGCTTGTCAGGGCATCATCTGCAAAGCGCCCTGCGTAAGGGCTGTCACCAAGGTTTCCAAAAATGTAATGATATCCTGCCTCCCCCACCTGGCCGGGCCCCGGAAAAAGATAGGCAGGAACAATTTCAAGGGCGCAGACAGCAAACCATGCAATTGTTGCAGCAAGGGGCAGGGCAAGGGGCAGAAGCAGTCTTGCGCCCTTTTTTGCATTTGGAGGAGACTGGGAAAATACCGGCACGGCAAACCTCTCCTGTTTTTGCCTTTGCAATGCCTTTGCCAGGCGGTTTGTGCGCCTGGCAGGTTTATGGCTTCAGGCTTTTTGCAAAGGCCTCAACAAAGGAAATGTCAAAGAGCCTCTCATAGTCCGGCTCCTTGTTTATCAGCTTCAGGGCAAGCATCCTTTGTCCAAGGTTCCTGGCGTTCTCAATGTAAGCCCTGTCAACTTTCCATGCCAGCTCAATGTTGTGCGCGGCTTTTTCCCACACATCCCTGGGCGTGCCGAAAGATGCAGCCTTTTCAAGCCACTGGTCGGGGTTTTGCGTCAGAAAACGGGTGGCCATTGCATGGGCTTTAACCAGATCCGCCACCAGTTGCGGGTTTTGCTTTATGGTTCTTTCCGTAACAATAAGGGCGGCATTTATGGTTGAAAAGGCGTCATCAAAATATGGATATGAAAGGATGCGCCCATAGCCCTGATGCACGGCAAGCGCCGGAAAGGGCTCGCCCGAAAGGAAGGCATCCACGCTGCCACGGGCAAGGGCTGTGCCCATGTCGAAAAAATCCACCCTCATGAGGCGCACATCACGGTCAGGAACAAGATTTTGTTTTGCAAGGGTTTCCCGAAGAAGTATCTCGTGCATGGTGCCAGGAACATAGGCAATGGAGCGGCCCGCAAGATCGCCCACAGAGTTTATCGGGCCGTCATTCCTAACAACAAGGGCAGATGACTTGTTGCAAAGGGCCGCCACCACCACAACGGGCTGTCCCCAGGCTGCGCTATGAATGGCATGGGCTATGGTGGTGCCGCACATATCCAGGCTGCCCGCCAACAGGGCGGTTTTCTGATCTGCCGGGTTGGTGAAGGGGATAACTTCAACCTTGACGCCCTGGGTCAGGAAATCCTTGTAAAAATATGGGGCGATTGTCTGGGCTGTGCGCCAGGTGCCGATGCGGACAAGGCCTTCCCCGGCATTGGCAGGGCATGGCCCGCAAAAGGCGGCAAAAAAAGCGGCAATCAGAAAAAATGCGGCTGCAAGGGACTTATTCATCGGCATTGACTCCGCACTTCAAGCAGGCAGCGGGCCTTGCAAAACAGAAGCACAATTCGGGCGGCGGTTTTTCAGGGGTTTTGCATCAAAAACATTGGACGGCAAATTCACGGCCCAGCCCATTTCATCCAGAAGAGCGGCGCATCTTTCCATGCTGGCTCCCCGGCCGGTGCCGGTTTCCGCCTCCCTGTCCCGCGGGCTTGAGCCCTTTTCAGGGAAGAACAGGTTGCCTCCGGCCAAAAGCGCTGCGGAGTTGGGCTCGTGGGTGCAGTGCGCCCGGCAGACATCTGCCATCACAAGGCGGCTCACCGCCTCCATGCGGGCCAGCTCCATTTCGTTTATCATGCCAAACCGCTCAAAGGGCGAGCCGGGAAAATTTATGCGCCGCATTATGCCCGAGTAAACCGCCTTGTTCTCGTAAGCAAGAACCATCAGGTCCGCTATCTCGTGCTTGTCGTGCTCCGGGCCGACCGGTTCAATGCAGTTCATCCACAACAGGCCGGATTCCTTGATGGCCCTTATGGTTTCAAGGCGCTTTTGCCTGGGAAAGGGCGTGTCTTTGCCCTCACCCAGGCGCACGGCATGGTAGAAGCCCGAAAATCCGGCATCCACAAGGGCCCGGCCCTCTTTAGTGTTTATGTCGCGGGTGTTGGCCACAAGGGGCGTGTTCACATGGCTCTTGAGCATCTGGCCCACTTCAAGCAGCCTTTCAAACGGAAACGAGCCGGTGGTCATTATGTTGAGGGCGTCTGCGCCTTCTGCCTGTGCATCAATGGCCCATTGCAGAACCTGCTGCCCGGGAAAAACAATTTCTGTTGTGAAAAGCCCCAGGTTTTTGGCAAGCGAGCAGAAACGGCAGTTGTAAGGGCATGGCCCCGCGTTTAGGCCTATGTGCAGGTGCCGCTCACCCTTGTTGCCAAAGCTGCTGCGGGAAAGGGTGTTGGCTGCCGCCATGACTGCATAAACAGCTTCGCTGCAAAGGGGCAGGGCCAGCAGAAAAACCGCCTCATCCTGCGAAAGGGAGGCCATATCCAGGGCCTTTTTTATCAGCTCATTTGTCTTCTTTTCCATTTTGAAAGCCAGATGTCTTTCCGGGCAAAGGTTCGGACCGCAGGCAAGGGATCTTGTAAAAATCTTCCTATCATTTTTATTTTATTTAATGATATCCATTTTTATCAAAAAAGCAAAAAGGCTTTTTCCTGTTTTTCCCTGTTTTGGCATTTCCTTTCAGGATAAGCGTCTGCACAGGGTCATACTGATT
>Ga0351964_1125_pt1 | contig 14161 bp, 10 predicted proteins | sample TotcelT113001N15_FD_205807 | JGI IMG/M metagenome (GOLD analysis project Ga0351964, IMG submission 205807) | Enriched cells from coal bed in the Powder River Basin, Montana, United States - Total cells T11 rep3 HSBNCT.T11.300.1.N15 ... | reverse complement strand
GAAGAACTCTCTCTGATCCAGGCAACAAAAGATAAAATTGTATCACATTTGCGGCAAGACTAGTGGGGTAGTACGTTATGGGCATGGAAATCTTTTTTGCTCTTATAAACTTCGCGATACTGGTGGCCGTTCTTGGGTATGTGTTTATGCGAAGCGTCCTACCGGGTTTTGCAAAAGAGTTGGCCGATATTTTGCGACAGCGGTTTTCGTGGCGCCGGGATAGCGAGCAGCTCAATGCGAAGCTGCAAGAATTGACGAAACTGGGGGGCTCGCAAGAACGGACTTATCAAACATTAGAACAAAAGGTGGCACTCTGGCACCAAAATCTTGAAAAACATCACTTACAACAACACCAAGACTATTGCGCTCTAAACGTCTCTGTTCATGATCGCCGCCAACGACAATGCGCAATATTTGATGCTCATAAACTCAGCGCACGAATCCTACCACATGCCCTTGCCGAAGCACAGCTTGAATTGTACACCTACTACCAATTAGAAAATCATGGGGCCGAATATATTAATGAACTGGTGACATTGGTGGAAAAACGCCCATGAACGGATCTCGTGATACCTTTTCCCGGAATTGCGCACGCGCACTGCTCAATTATAGTGCCTGCGCATACAACCCAGCAACAGTTATTGCGCTTGACGTCATCACTTATACTCTTCACACATACAAGAATCGCCTCGCCAGTACTCCTGCAAAGACCTATCGAAACCTCTTGGCAACACTAGAACTTGGTGACTGCCGCTTGGACCTGTTAATTAATTTACTTGACAATATGGGCTTATTAAAGCTTTTTCCCGACTGCGTCTCCTGCTTTTATGAGCTCTATAAGACTCATCATGGCGTAGCAACCTGTTCAATCAGAAGCTCTCATATATTATCGCACACGCAAAAAACAGTCTTTTATAACTTTTTACATCGCGCCACAGAAAAGAAAATTATCTATACCTGCGCAACTAACAAAGGACTTATTGCGGGAGTTCGTATTGACTCTGAAATATTTTTATGGGAACAATCAATCGCGCGCCAATTAAGGGCAATTGCGCAATTACAGTAGTGGTGTGTTATGGAAATTCAAAGTACTGATCTTGTTTCGTTGCTCGAAAAATCTCTTCGTGCGCTTGACCTTGGAAAAGACCAACAGCCGCTTGAGCAGACCGGCTATGTGATTAAAGTTGGCGATGCTAGTTGCAAAGTATATGGACTCACCAACGCGGTCTACGGAGAGCTGGTACAATTTGAGGGGGGCAACCAGGGAATTGTATTCGACCTAAAAGAAGACCACGTCGTGGCCTTTTTACTCTATGGTCACATTCCTGTTGCTGAACGCGAAATTGTCAAACGCACTGGCGGGGTCTTTAAGACACCGGTAGGGAAAAATTTGTTGGGACGGGTTATTAACGCCGTTGGCACACCCCTTGATGCATTGGGCGATATAGTTGCGGCCGACCATTGGCCCATTGAGGTTGATATACCCGGCATTATCGATCGCACGCCTATTAATCAGCCGCTTGAGACGGGAATTATGGCAATCGATGCACTGGTACCAATTGGCCGCGGGCAACGAGAGTTGATTATAGGAAATCGCAGCACAGGCAAAACAGCTATTGCGCTCGACACGATCGTACACCAGAAAGGCAAGGGTGTCTTTTGTATTTACGTTTCGATCGGGCAACGACAAGCAAACTTGGCGCGTATCGTAAGACTTTTAGAAGAACAGGGTGCATTAGAATATACGACGCTCGTAAGCGCTGACGCCGGGACTTCGGCGCTTAACCGTTATTTGGCGCCGTATGTCGCAACGACGATTGGCGAATATTATCGCGACCAGGGACATGATGTCTTGGTTGTTTATGACGATTTAAGTAATCATGCAATTGCATACCGAGAGATTTCACTCCTGATGCGACGACCGCCAGGCCGAGAGGCCTATCCCGGCGATGTTTTTTACCTACACTCACGGCTCTTAGAGCGAGCAGGAAAACTTGCAAAGGGCGGGTCTATGACGGTTTTGCCAATCGTACAAATTCAGGGCGACGACATAACGGCATATATTCCAACAAACCTGATTTCAATTACTGACGGCCAAATTTTTCTAGACACCAAGCTTTTTAACGCAGGTATTCGTCCGGCAGTAAATATTGAACTTTCGGTTTCCCGTGTTGGTGGAGCCGCCCAAACTCCTGCAATAAAAACCATGACGCGATCTCTGCGCTTAGAGCTTGCCCAATATAACGAGCTTCTGGGCTTTTCCCAGTTTGGAACTGAGCTCGATGCTGTTTCACAAAACCGTTTGGCGCGAGGCGCGGTCGTCATGGAATTGCTCAAACAGCCACAGCTGGTTACCTATGGATTTGTTGAACAAGCGTTACAGCTGTATCTCTTGCGTGAAAATTTCCTGGACACAATCCCCGCAAAACACGCCAGCTCCTGTGCACTTCAATTTGTCAGCTATGTAAAATCAGTCTATCCCGTGGTATTTGAACGCATCGAAAAAACGGCACAGATGGACTCTGATACCATCGGCCAATTAAGAGAAATTGCAACAGAGTTTATTGGAGTCTTTGCACCAAAAGAGTAATTTCACACGCCCTTAAGCTTTGTCTCCAATGCACCAAGCGATGCTGAAAACTTTTTGAGCGCATCACCCAATGGGTCTCCAGGCACACCCAGGTGCTTCAGCTGATTCGTTTTCCAGCTGAACTTGTGAACGAGCTTCCATTTGTTTGGAGTCGTCACGTCAAGGTCATATTCAAGCAGAGGAAACTGCTTTTGATTAGGATCGTTTGATACAAGCATGTATGGTAGCGGTGCAGTGGCAAAAAACTCTCTGGTGAGTAAAACCTGGTTTCCGCTAATATCTAGGACAGTTTTCCCGTCAAGCAAATCAAGCAAAACTTTATACTTGCACTCATTGCCAGGCACACTACCCTTGTTTGCCAAGGAAGCAACGGGCCCGGAAAGATCTGTTTCTAGGCTCTTCAGAAAAGCTTGCTTTAAATCACCAGGCTGTAGATTTCCCACTTGCTCAGTGAAAAAATCAAGCCTTTTGTGAAAAATAGCAAAAAGAGTGCAGTTGTCCTGATGGACTCCAGGCCAAATAGCTTGCGCACAGTCATTCATAGGGGGCATTTCATAGTCCTCAAGATACTGAATATTTTCTTTCATCGGAGCAATATTCCATAGCTTGTTATACATTGGAGGAAATAAACCATCCGTGTATCGTCTTGCGTACGTAATCAAAAAGACAATTCCACCACCCTGCAAAACTCCGGCAAGCTGTAACTCAAGCTGTCCTGGTAGAAGATCGGATTGACTAAATTCTCGTCCAACCAAATAGATTTGGTCTTCGATTTTTTCCCCAAGACTTTTTTCTCCAAGATTTTTCTTCCCCAGACCATTGGGAAGTGTTAAATATCTCTTAAGATCAGAATTGCCATATCCCCCAACACCAGCAAGGTCGCCACAACCCTTCGTTGGATGCCAACATGGATCAATCAGCAAAATGCGCATCTGTGGTAAAAGTGCTTGATTATCCCGAATTAATTTTTCTACGTACCAGGGAAACGACTGTAAATAACCCTTGTTCTGACCGTCTCCTGCGGGGTTATAACTTGCCACCGCACAAAAAACTAACTTCACGCCGGTAAAATCCGGAACCGGGTCTTTGTCTTTAATCAACGTTGGGCCCGCAGCTCCAGCGGCACCAAACAGCCCTACAAGTACTAAAAATAGACACGCGCGCATGTACATCTCCCCCACAAAAAATCGCCCACAAAACTCTAGGCCCGATTGCCAGCACCTTGCCCTCAGCTTACCTACAGGCATACAAGAAAAACTAGGGATTATGCGACTGGTTTTGAAGTTTGCCCTTCGTCGCACACTTGCCCGCTCGTATACCTCGTGCTCGTCCATCCCTCAACGATGTTCGGGACGAACGGCGCAGGGCATCCTTTCTCTTGGTCAGGATGAGCGGGGGGTGTTAATCTTCGGGCTTAGTATTAATTTTCGGGTTTGACGTGATTGCCCGGTGATTCCTGGTTTTCGCGCACATAAAAAACCATTTTCTACAAAAAAAGGACCCGCTGGAGCAAACTCCGAGCGGATACCCAAAGCAGTGTCCTCCAACCAACACATCCTGCCAGATAGGGGGTACCAGACACTTCTGCGTAGTTGAGACCAAAACATTCTTACATAATTATGAGAGAAAAAAAGTCCACGACAAATGCGCCGTTGCACAGGGAAGCAAAATAAAAAGAAGCAACAAGAAAACGGTGAGCGCGCCACTCGCCAAGAAAGCTTTCTGTTGCTTTTTCTAAAAAATAGAAACTTTGCAACAGAATTCAAAGCGGCTAAGCGCCCCCATCAAATTAGATTAAAACATGCACTACGAGATAGAAAAAGCAACCCAGCCATGCCGTTTATTCTGCTACTACTTCTTCAAAGCACTCAACACGATCGTCAACTTCCCATGCCTCAAATCCATTAACCATGAAAGCGCATTCAAATCCTTTTTTGACCTCTTTGACCGCGCTACGGTCGCGTTGCAAGCTCGAAATAGTACCTGAACCAACCAAGCGTTCTGCGCGATACACCTTCACTGTGGAAGTGCGCAAGCAGTGCCCATCGGTCATGCGTGCACCCGCAACTATGCCAAGCTTCTTGATTTCGAAAATCTTTAAGACTATCGCCTCGCCAATCTTCTTGGTCACTTTTTTAACCGGACGCCCTTTTTCCCCAAGATCTTTCAGGTATTCAAGCAGATGGTAAATAATATCAAAAACTTTGATTTGAACTTGGGATTTTTGCGACAAATAGACCGCCTTTGGTTCAATTTTCACATGCAAACCAACAACCATTGCCCGAGTGTCCGCTGCGAGACTAACGTCTCCCTCAGTAATTGACCCAATGCCTGTATTCACAATCTGAAAGCCGGCATACGATTTTTGAGAAATCTTCTGTAACGCACCAATCAATACCTCACGGGATAACGCAGAATCAGCCTTAACAATAAGCCTGACAGCATCCTCTTGGGCAATAAAAGCGGTTGTATCAACGGCTTTACGGTGCGCCAGCACTCCATCAGAAGCCTTGTGTTTGTCTTTAGCACAAACACTCAAGACATCTCCGGTGTGCGGCATTTCAGTAAATCCCGCAACAATCACCGGATTTGACGGATTTACCGATTTCACAATTTTGCCAGATGTCTCTTTGAGAGAACTTACGCGCCCGCGAAGCCCACCACACGTAAAGCAATCGCCAACCCGCAACACCCCTTGACGACAAATCACGATCGCTACAGGGCCCCGGCCCTTCTCAAAGCGCGATTCGATAACATATCCAAATACCGGCACATCAAGATACGTCGAAAGGCCTCCCTCCTGAGCTTGCAAAAGTACCATGCCAAGCAACTCATCTACACCGGTACCATTAAGCGCAGAAATTTGCACATAGACAGTCTGCCCTCCCCAATCATCCGGAATAAGCCCATGCTTCGACAAATCAACCTTCACTTGTTCAATCTGCTTTGGGGTGGCGCGATCAATTTTATTGACTGCCACAACAACAGGAACTTCAGCCTGCTTAAGCAACTCGACCGCCTCAAGGGTCTGCGGCTGCACGCCACTATCGGCTGCAACAACCAAAATTGCTACGTCAGCCGTCTTAACGCCGCGTGCTCGCACAATGGAAAACGCTTCGTGCCCGGGCGTGTCCAGAAAGATTACATCGCCGCGCTCTGTATGGGCTTTATATGCCCCCAGATGCTGCGTAATGCCACCTTTTTCTTTAGCAGCCACACGTGTTTTGCGTATAAAATCTAAGAGCGTTGTTTTTCCATGGTCAACATGTCCAACAACAACCACAACCGGAAGCCGTTCAGCACGAATCTTTCCCTCGACAATCTCTCCAACAGCTTGCTGCGGATGCTCAGATAATAAATCTTTCTTTTCTACAATTACCTCGACCCCATAAAGCCGCGCCACCTTTTCTACAATTTCTGGTGGCAAAACGTGGTTTCTCGGCGCAACAATACCTTGCTTTAAAAGCAAAAGAATCACTGCATTAAGAGGCTTATTCAACCGCTCCGCTAACTGCACCACCGTCATGGGCGCGAGTACTAGCGCATCTACGTGATTATCTAATTCCATAGTTTATTCTCCCTGTTCATCACGAGTATCGTCCAGCGTATCAATAAAAACATCATCGGGAGACCCACCGGATCGCTCGCCGCTTTTGACCAACTCAATCTGCAGCCCAGTCAGCTGCGAAGCAAGTAAAATATTTTTTCCCAACTTACCAATAGCGACAGATCGCTGATCCTCATCCAACCAAATACGCGCCGTTTCACCGTCAATCTCCACGCGATTAATTGCCGCCGGCTTCAATGATTCGCGCACAAAATTTTCTTGATTTGGCGTATCTGCAATAATATCGATCTTCTCAGCCCCAAGCTCGCGCAAAATCGGCTTAATACGCGCACCCCCAACACCAACACAGGTGCCTACTGGATCGATATTTTTGTCTGTTGAAACAACAACAACTTTCGACTTGTACCCAGGAACGCGAACAATTTTTCTAATCTCGACAATGCGCTCGAAAATCTCCGGAATTTCAATCTCAAACAGCTGCCGCAGAAAATCGATCGACGTTCGATCTAAAATCAACTGATTCTCGTTGCGCGGCTCTGGAAGAACTTCTTTCAAAAGAGCGCGCACAGGGTATCCTACAACGCAGCGATCGCCAGGAATGAGAAGCGACTTTGGCAGAAAAGCAAACACGTCCTGAATTTTAACCACAACGCCACTTGGATCGCATTTGTGCACAACCCCATACACCAATGTTCCTTCCTTTGGCTTGTATTCGTTGTAGATTTGCGACGACTCAACAGCGCGAATACGCTGCGAAATAACCTGCTTCGCACGAAGAATTTCAATACGCCCAATCGTCCCATCAAAAGGCATCAAGACCATATCGTCGACTTGTGCGCGAGGATTGACTATGCGCGCCTTGCGGGCGCTTACTTCCAGTTCGTCGTCCTCAACAGAGGCCGCTACTCTCTTTTCGATTAATACATCAATCTGGTCGGTCTGTTTGTTATGCACAGCCGATAGATTCAGGTGCGGATATTTTTTCTTGTAGGCAGCAAGCATGCCTTCGCATACAATTGCGCTTAATAGAGCACGGTCGATATCTTTTTCTTCGACGAGCTCTTCGATAACTTGAGAAAGATTCACTGTTTTTTCCTCTCGGTGTGCACGCCCAAAAATAGAGTTTGGTAAGCAAGTTATGGCAGGTGCGCTGCCTTCTAATTTTTAGAATACCACAAAACAACACAATGTCTTTACCGGGGACACGCAGAGATGTCCACCTTTTTTGTTTGATACTACTACCAAAGATAATATAAATATATTTATATATATAGTAGTAGGTGGAGCGTTTTTCGGTGGATAACTTTTTTAATACTAGCCAAAACACCCCTTCTGGACGCGCTATCTACCTATCGTCCTTATGTGGATAAGTGGTGGAAAGCTGGTGGATAAAGTGTGGATAACAAAAAGTCAATAGCATTCTTAAGCCCCTCTGGATAGAGCGAATCGAAAGTAGCTGGTCTGGGAATGGCCTCCTGGAAGTGAAAATAAGTTTTTTATCCACCAACTTTCCACCACTTATCCACCACTTATCCACCACTTATCCACCACCAGCCTACTTAGTGCCTAATTGACACTATTGTGCTGGGTTATGGCTATTGTTTTGTTGATAAAGGGCCCCTCTGGGACTCGTTTTTGTGTTTAAATGCTTTGTAAAAGCTGGATTTCTTCCTTGTGGTCAGCGAGTGTTTCGTATGGGGTTTCGAGAATCTTGGGTACATCGGCAAAGCGCGTATCGTGCATGAGTAGTTTAAATTCTGCGAGCCCAATAGTGCCAGTTGCTATGCGAGCGTGGCGATCCACGCGAGATCCCAGCGCTTTTTGAGTATCGTTTAAGTGTATGGTGCCTATGTTTTCGATGCCCAATATCCGGTCGGCGTGCTGCCAAAATTTTTGGTAACAGTCGGGTGTTGTGAGGTCGTAGCCGGCGGCATGTGCATGGCAGGTGTCAAAGCAGAAGCCAACGCGGTCTTTTTGTGTGATTTGCGAGCGAATTTCTGCCAGCTGTTCCAGGGTATGCCCAATGCTCGTTCCTTGGCCGGCCGTATTTTCAAGGAGTATTATTGGTGAGCGCGGTGTGTTGGTGAGCACCCGGTCTATGGCGTGGGCAATTTGCTGAATGCAGGTTTCGGGTGATGAGTCCAGGTGAGCGCCTGGATGGACTACAACGAGCGAAATTGCGAGCTGGGCGCATCGCGCCAATTCAGACTGAAGGGCTTTTTGCGATTGTGCTGCAACTAATTTATTTGGCGAGCCGAGATTTATCAGGTAACCTGCATGGCTTATAACAACCCGAACAGTTGATTTTTTTTGTGCTTCAATAAATGCTTTAATTTGTACTGGATCACACTCTTGAAATGACCAGGAGCGATTATTGGCGGTGAATAGTTGGATTGCCGTGCAGCCGATAGACTCTCCGGCTGTGATAGCATGAGAAAGTCCGCCGGCAGTCGACATATGTGCGCCTAGTAGGTTGATTTTTTTTGGCATTAGTATTGCCCTCTTTCTGGGTGTTTAAAGCTTGTCTGTATCCTACCATATGTTAGATTTTTGATTGACAAATTTGGTAGTGCGGGTACCATCCAAATGATGTTATGCCGCCTTGTGGCGATGGTTTTTTGTTGACGTTAGGGATGGAACTCATGAGGCACACCTCGGTTGGTCTGTTTGGATTTGTAGTATTGTTTTTGAGTCTCGTGCCTTGCAGCGCGCGCAATACAGAGTATGCGGCAGACTTTTTTAGCTATTCATGGAAAAATAATAAAATTGATTGGAAAAATAAGTTGAGGATTGAGGGGTTTTATTCAAAAAACGCCAGAATGCTCTGTAATGATAATAATAACCCAGATGGGCTCGACAAGACAACGTATGAGAAATTCCAGTTCGATATCAAGCCGCAGCATACACTATATAGCGCCGATCACGACTCAGAAAGCCTCGTGATTAGGCTCGGGATTCGTTTTAAGGGGGTTTTTGGTGCTCCCGAGTCGGGTGCAAAGACCGGGATGACGACGATTAAAGACCTAGAAGAAGTTGGTGGTTTGCATCGCCATGCAATTTCGGTGTATGTGCCTATTTTGCGTCTACTTGAATTTGATATTTCACTTAATGATCTTCTGCGCATGCAATGGGAGGGGAAGCACCGCTTTTCCTGCGGGATTTTTCCTTTTAGTGTGGGGCGTGGAATATCCCTGGGAGATGCCTATGCAACTATGCCTGAGTTAGTTGGCTATGATCCGGCCGCCTCTGTTGACCAGTATGCGCCAGGGTTTAAGTTTACTGGCCAATTGGGGCATGCAGATACCCTTAATTACGATCTTTATATAGGGATTCTTGACAATAAAGCTGAGTCCTTCGAAGTTGTTAATGACCATGTTTACGGGCAAATGTACGGCAAGCGCTGGGACCAGGCGCGCGGATTTGGCGTGCTGAATTATGTTGTTGCTGGACGCGTACGATTTACCCCATTTGATGATGCCGGGCGTACGCTATGTGTTGAGCCTTACGCCCTCTTTAACGATCACCGAGAACAGCGTATTGAAGTAATTGGCGATGCGTCAAGCAAGTTAGGCACACTTGGAGTTGCTACCGAAGGGGTCCTTGGTTCGTGGGAGTTTGGGTTTGATGGGGCGCTGAACGTTGGTAAACAGTACGTTCGCGGTCTTGATCGAAACGTTGTTCGTAAAGAGCTGATAAGCGTCAAAGACGGCGACGGCAATATGGTCGATGGAATTATCCGTGAAACCTACACGAAAGTATTAGTGGGGAGCTCAAGTGGCAAGGGAGCTTCCTATAGCAAGTCTAATCAAAAACTTGTTGATAGTGATGTGTCGTTTGTCTCTGAAGATGGTAGCCTAGCGGGTCTTAATGGCGCCGAGATTCTGGATCCATCAACGGGTAATCCGTCGGGATTGTTTAATGCCAAGGATCGGTTTAGAGACCCATACGAAAATACTTTTGGCGGGTCTATGTTTGTGCTTGATGCCTCATACCAATTTAACTCTCCGAATATCAAATTGGCCGTTGGAGGAGGGTTAGCTACGGGTGATGAAAATCCAAATCGCGACCTAGACGAGCTTAATGATAGCGTCATAGATGGTACTTATAATGGGTTTATTGGACTGCAAGAACTCTATTCTGGCGAGCGCGTGCGAAGCTCGTTTATTTTGAGTGGCAAGGGGCGGATTCCGCGTATTACATCGTACTCGCGGTGGTATATACAAGAGCTTGCAAATACCTTCCCACAGCAAATTTCTCGCTTTAATAATCTTATGTTTGTGGGCACCGCTCTCTGGTATGATACACAGCTCTGCTCGAGTCGTTGGCAAGTGAATCCCAACATTCTGTTTTTTTGGCAGAATCACGCAACGCGTATCCCTGATTTAAGTCAGGGGATTCCATCAGAAAAATATGCCCATAATTTCTTGGGAACTGAGATGAACGTCTATATTGATGGCTGGGTTATGCCCGGACTGAAGTTCTTTTTGGTGAGCGGTATTTTTATGCCAGGGACCCACTTTGAGGATATTAAGGGATTGCCCCTATCGAAGGCCGAGCGAGCATTCTTGAATTATCGTGATCGAACAGGAAATGATGCGCTTGCCGAGCGAGTGCCAGTTGTTGGCGCTGACACCGCATATTTTATCGATGCAGGCGTCGAGTACGAATTTTAAAATTAAACCGGCAGCCGCTCCAATATGCGGCTGCCGGTTGACAAAATGCTTCCGCCTGGTTAAAGTGCGCTCAAGGTTCTGAGTAGTTTTGAGGTACATGGTGGAGATGGTTATGAGGCCAGGTCGAAGCAAAATTGGGCATTTAGCGGTCTTTGTGGTTTTTTTACCCGTCTTGTTATGTGGGCGGATAGATCAAGAAGAGTGCTGTCACGAGATACAATGGATTACTGAGGGTGCAACGGGTATATTATTGCCTGAATACAAACCGCCGGCGCCAAAAATATTTGAAATCAAGTACGGGAACAATACGCTCCGGTGGACCAACGCGATGCGTTTTGATGGATTTTATTCCAAAAACTGTCGAATGCTCAATAATGCAAATGGGACGCTTGACAAAGTCGTAAACCCGGGCAAATTTGCCATCGATTCTAAATTGACCAATTTGTGGCGCCGCGAGGGCAGCAATATCGACACATTTGTTGCCATGGGTGGGTTGAGGATTCGTGGTAGTTTTGGAGGCTTTAAGAGCGGACTACAAGCTGGATTTGAAGAAATTCGTGATCTTGGGACGCTATCGGGAATTCATAATCACCCCATTGATTTTCAACTTCCCATAGTCCGTGAGTTGTGGTTGCAGACCTGTTGGTCAGATACTTTTGGTATCTTTACTTCATATCCGCAATATTTCACTCTTGGCCTATTTCCTTTCAGTCTTGGTCGTGGGATTGCATTAGGGTCATCGTACGGGGTGGTGCCTGACTCAATTGGGTATGACATGGATTTCTGTACAGACCAATATGCTCCAGGGTTTAAATTTTCTGGCGATCTGATGCATTGTGGGCTCCTTGCGTATGACTTGTATGGTGAGGTTTCCTGGAACCAATCATATTCATTTAGTTTGGTTAATGAAGGGGTGCGTTCGCAGTTGTATGGTCATCTCTACAACCCAGCGCGCAACTTTGGGGTGATTGATTATATTATTGCGGCCCGCTTGAAATTTGCGCCACTCCAGTATGACAATCGCAAGCTCACGTTCGAGCCCTATGGCCTCTATGATTATGAACCTGCACAAAAGGTGACCGTTCCAAACGACGGGACTACTAGTCTCAAGACTATTGGATGTGCCGCCGAAGGAACCATCGGAGCATGGGAATTTGGTTTTGATACGGCCTTTAACTTTGGTTGGCAGCGCGTGATGGGTGTTGATCGAAACGTTATTTCAAAGCAGATTACCAAAGAAGGAACCGTCCAGTACATCAACACTAAGGTTGTGAATATTAGTTCAGATTCTGCGCCTGTTCCTGGGAAGATTACAGGGAAGGCTCTGTGGACCACCGAGAACCAGCCAATTGTAACCACTAAGTTGCGTCCTGAATTTGAAACAGAAAACACCCCACTGGCGGTCTATAACGGGGTTACCTATATAAATGAAGAACTTGGGACAGCCCCTAACACCTATTATTTAAAAAATGATGGCAATAGATTTAAAGATCCGGCTGAGAAGACGCTGAAAGGGTCGATGTTTGTTTGCGATATAGCCTATAATTTCCAAGATCCGGACTTTAAGCTTGCCGCAGCAGTTGGTCTTGCAACAGGTGACACAAATCCAAATCAAGATAAGGTGGTTGCTGGGGATAATTTAAATCAGGAAGACTATAAAGGGTTTATCGGGCTTCAAGAAACCTATTCTGGGACTCGTGTGCGCAGTGCCTACTACATGAGTGGCTTTGGTGGGGCCCCTCGTGTCACCTATTTGCCAATCGATGTTTTTGAAACGATTGCCGAAGAGCAAGGTGTGTCAATTGTGAGTCGCTTTAATAACCTTCTGTATGTTGGTGCGAGTGCAACAATTGTCTGGGATGGTTGTCTGACCCGGTGGACGGTGAATCCAAACTTTCTGATCTATTGGACTGATATTGCGACGCGTGCATTAAAATCACTGCCGCCGGCAGCGATCGAGGCCAACGTATCATCTGATGAAGAAGATGAAGAGGGCGACGAGGAAGATGACGATCCCGATGACATTGATTGGCTTGAGGAGTTCTTCAAGAAGCCAAACGAAGCCTATTCCGAAACATTGACCAGTAAGTTCTTGGGAATGGAGCTTAACTGCTACATTGATGGAACCTTTAAAAACACGAATTTTGCTATATTCTCGGTCTTTGGGTGGTTCTTGCCCGGCACGTACTATCAAGATATGAGCGGCCTGCCGTTGAGTGGCGCTGAACGATCGTTCCTGAATGCAAATAAAAACGGCACGAAAGCCAGGCAGGTGCCACTGTTGGGTAGCGACCCAGCATTCTTCTTTGACTTGGGCATTAAGTACGCATTCTAAAAGTGGTCAAAAATATGCCCGGGAGGCCTACGCGCACCCGGGCTTTTTTGTGAATAAAGTTGTTGGTTTTTTGTGCGTGAGGAATGTGTTATGACAAAAAAATTGTTTGGATTAGCGGGGCTTCTTTTTCTTGTTCTTGCTCGTCTTGGAGCCGCTTCTTATGCATATGTAAGCAATGATTCTAATTCTGTTTTTTATATTGATACGACGACCAATACGGTGGCCGGGGAAGTTGCCGATCCAAGTGGACTCTTGAACGCTATTTCTTTTGTTGCTATTTCTCCCAATGAACAAAAAGTCTATGTAGCCAATGATGATGGTACGATTAGTATTATTATAACATCGACGCAGGAGGTTATTGGTAATATTAATGCACCTGTTGGTACTTTTGATATCATTCGTTCGATCACCTTTTCGCCCAATGGGAAAAAGGCGTATGTTGTCGACGGGGGAAATCTTACTGTAAGTGTTATAGACGTTGCTACCGATAGTCTTGACCACCAAGTCTCTGGTCTTGTGGTCCCGGGAATAGATACGCTCTATTATGTGGTATTTACCCCTGATGGAAAATGGGCTTATGTGCCTATAACACAGGCAAGCCCTGGGACGGTTGCTGTCATTGATGCTACCGCGGATGCGGTAGTGCAATCTATTGTAAGCCCGGAATTTAACTTTCCGCGGGCGATTGCGATTGCGCCCGACGGGAAAATAATCTATGTAGGTAATAATGGAAGTACTACGATTAGCCGTATCGATACAACCACAAATACAGTGATGAGTCCTGCTACTTCTGATCCCGCTTTGACCAACATGCAATCTTTTGCTCTTACGCCCGATGGTCAAAAACTGTACACCAATAATTTTTCTGCTATTTTTTCCCTCAATACTGTGACCGGTGCGGTAACAGGGCCCTATGCAATTCCAGTTGATAGCGAAATTGCTAGTCTGGGTGTAACTCCCGATGGGAAGACCCTTTATGCGCCAAATGCCGCCGG
>Ga0351964_1111_pt2 | contig 14348 bp, 10 predicted proteins | sample TotcelT113001N15_FD_205807 | JGI IMG/M metagenome (GOLD analysis project Ga0351964, IMG submission 205807) | Enriched cells from coal bed in the Powder River Basin, Montana, United States - Total cells T11 rep3 HSBNCT.T11.300.1.N15 ... | reverse complement strand
CCTCAGTTCCTATGCTTTCGCTAATCCTGCACTCACAAGGGTTTTGACCTATCCAGCGACGGATGGTCAGAAGCGTTTCCTGTGCTGACCTTGAAGAATCAATTTGTATGGACAATAAATTGTGTTCTTTGTCAAAGCTTAATCCTTCGACCCCTGGAAGAAGGCTCAAAGCTTTTATGGTTTTTTCGGTGCAAGCCTGGCACTTAAGGTGCGAAAGATCTAATTCGGTTTTTATCATGTCAGATGACCTTGCTCATCCAATTTTTTTTCTTGAATACCAACGCAATTAGGTATAGGTTGACCACTGAAGTGATGACAAAAGAAATCCATAGTCCATTTTGTCCATAGTATTTGCCAAGCAAGTACATTCCAGGCAATTGGAAAATCCAGGTAGTTACGAGAGATACATACAAGCTGACTTTTAGGTATCCTGTGCCAAGAAGGGGTGCTCCAAATATGCTCGCAAGAGCTCCGGTAATCTGAAGAAATGCAAAAAGCGGTAGTAAGGGGCTAAATTGCTTTAGAAGCTCAAGATCCTGACTGAAAATTCTCAACACTGGCTCGGGAAAAAGAGAAAACAAAATAAAGAACAGACTGGTAATTATCGCTGCTATCCATGCAGCAGTAATGGTAGCCTGATAAGATCTGTCAGGACGGTTGGCTCCCATATTCTGGCCAACAATGGCCGAGGTAGCAAATGACAAACCGGATATCAGCATGCCTGATAAGCTTGCAGCACGACTAACCACAATAAATCCTGCTACCACCTGCATACCATACAAAGCAATGATACGCACCATGATGGAATTTGCCAAGCCTCCGACTAAACCCTGAAAACCTGTGGGCAAGCCTATGTTAAATATTTTTTTCATGGTGGGAAAGTGAGGAATGAAGAGTTGGTATAAGGAAAACTGGATAGTTTTTTTCCCACGGGTGTAGACCCACAAACCTGCCACAAGGAGGTAAATTTGAGCCAGGGCAGTAGAGTAGGCAACTCCAAGAATGCCAAGTTTCGGAAAAGGTCCAATACCAAGAATAAACAATACATTAAAACAAAGGTTGATTAGCAGGGTACTGAGCATAAGGTACATTGGGGTCAGAGAGTCTCCGGATGCCCTTAGCGCAGTATTGAAAGTGAATCCTGTATTGTGCAGAGGGAAAACCAAAAGTAATATGCGACCATACTGAACAGCCATATCCAGTGCTTCACCCTGAGCTCCAAAAAGCATCATCAATGGACGAAGTAAGATAATAAAAGGCAAGGCAAGTATTAACGAACCAAAAAGCTTCATAATGATGGTTTGAACAGTGGCTTGACCAGCCTCTTTAATTTTGCCTGCCCCATAGTATTGAGCAATAACACACACGGATCCATTGCCAACAATCGCATTGTAAGCTGAAAGATAGCCTGTCAGTACTCCATAAAAACCAAGAGCCGCCTGAGCATTAGGATTGTTGATTCTTCCCAGAAAAAAAACATCGCTGACACTGCTCATGGACTGAAAAACCATCGCAATCATGGCTGGCCATGCCAGCGTTAACAAAGACCAGGTTAGATTTTTTTCTGAAAATGCTTTTTTCTTGTTATCCGGGGGTGAATTCAAATTCACAGTATTTGCATTTGAGAATGACGGGTTCCTTGGACTGAACATCATATTCCGGGGTGTATCCTTCCGTGTTGCTAATGCATCTGGAGTTGATGCAGGCAATAGTACCTTTGATTTCAAAGGGTATTTCGGGATTGATCTTTTTTACTACCTGAGCATCCTTGATAATGTTGATCGTGATATGAGGAGCCAATAGCGAAAGATAGGTGGAAGTGGCATCATCAAGATAGAAATCCTGGATTTTTATCATATCTTTCTTTTTTTGTTGGCTGGAAGGAACGTTGATAAAAACTATCAAGGTTTCGCTTCCCTGGAGATGTTTTTTTAAAATTTCCAAACAATGCAGCCCCATACCTTCGGGCAAATGATCAATTACCGTACCATTGACTAACATTTGCGTTTTCATTTGTTATAATACCCCCAATAAAGTTGCTATCAGAGCCATACGAACAGGAACTCCGTTGTAGGCTTGCTTGAAATACAAAGCCCTGGGGTCCTGGTCTACGTCACGGGCAATTTCGTTTACGCGAGGCAAAGGATGGAGCACGATTGCATCTTTTTTGGCAGATCGTAGCATTTCTTCGGAAACGACATAGGAGTCTCGAAATTTTAAATATTCCATTTCTCCGAGTCGCTCTCTTTGGACTCTCGTAACATAAATTACATCTGCCTCATGAATAAAGTCGCGCATATTATTGGCCACTTTTGGAATAACCTTAAACTCATCACTCAGAGTACGCATGATATAGTCTGGCATTTCCAGGCCTGGCGGGGAAGCAAAGCACATTTTGACACCAAATCGGGCAAGAGATATTGCCAGCGAATGAGTAGTTCGACCAAATTTTAAGTCTCCTGATATTAGCACGTTTAACGAGGCAAATGACCCCTTTTCTTTGAGTATAGTATACAGATCCAGGAGGGTCTGGGTAGGATGCTGATGCCCTCCATCACCGCCATTAATAACTGGTACATTGGAAAACTGAGAAGCCACCCGGGCTGAACCTTCGTTGGGATGGCGGATAGCAATGACGTCTGAATAACTGGCTACTGTTCGGATGGTATCTGCTAAAGATTCCCCTTTTGAAACAGAGCTTCCCTCAGTGCTTGAAAAACCCAGGACCGAACCTCCAAGGCGAAACATGGCTGATTCAAATGATAGTCTGGTCCTGGTGGAGGCTTCGTAAAATAAAGTTGCAAGAATTTTACCTTTGCATAGGTCCAGTTTTTGCTCGTTTTGAATGGCTTGATTCATCTCATCAGCTACTACAAAGAGTTTCATAATTTCTTCGTTTGACAGATCTTTGATGTTTACCAGATCTTTTTTCATTATTCTCCCCTTTTTTAAGGATTGCTCATTTAGCATTTTTTTTACATAACTATTATATTTATATATTGGAAATTTTTTAAATTGTTTTTGAATTCCATTCAGAATTTGAATATAGTTAAAGCATAGAAGATGGAGGTTGTTCATGAAAATCAATGACTTTGAGTACCGTGAGGGAAGGTTTTACACTAAGAAACATCTATGGGTTTTAGTGAAAGGCAAGCAAGCCAGAATTGGGCTTGATGCATTTTATATTTCCCATTTAGGAGATATATCTGACATAGAATTGACCTATATTGACAATGAATGTGAAAAAGATGATGCAATTGCTACCGTTTATTCTGATTCTGATACATTGGATATTCTTCCCCCCTTTCCTGGCAAAATCACCAATGTCAACGAAGAGCTTGAAGATGATCCGACCTTTCTGATGGAAGACCCCTATGGCAAAGGTTGGCTGGTTGAAATGCTTATTAGCGAAGAGCTAAACCTGGATCATTTTATGCAGGACGATGAGGCTGAAAGCTGGTACCGCGCTGAGACAGAAAAGGAATAAGGAGCAAATGCATGGAGTATGGAAGCTTAAAAAGGATCGATTTTCATGAAAAAGAACGAGAAAATCAAACCTAAAGCTATCGCTATATCACACTCTTATGCAGATTTCGATGCCATTGCTTCCACGATTGCTGTATCCAAGCTGTACTATGATATGGTTCCAGTACTCAATTATTCCTGCGAAGAAGAAGTTCAGCGTTTTTTGTCCATTTACAAGGATTATTTGCGATTAATACCCATCAACAACGTTTCCTTTGAAGCTGTTGAGTTGGTTGTCATTACTGATTTTCAAGATATTTCAAGAATAAAACCCCTCGTCGCAGAAATGAAAAAACGCAAGATTATGGTCAAAATATATGACCATCACCCCACCGAAGTTCATATCAAAGGAACACATCGCACCCTCAAAGCCTATGGAAGTACCACCACTATCCTATACGAAAAACTTAAGCGCCAAAAAATACCTTTTTCTGTAATTGAAGCTACTTTATTTCTTATTGGTATTTATGAAGATACCGGGTCTTTGAGCTTCACTTCGACGACAGTTAAAGATATGGAAGCGGCAGCTTTTTTTCTAAAAAATGGTGCAAAATTGAATGTGATCTCTGATTTTGTATTTCCTCCCATTTCGGAATCCCAAAAATCCCTTTTTACTCAATTATTTGCTGCGCTTCATATCCTTGAAATCAAAGGTGTACAAATCGGTATATGTGCTGTTGAATCTAAAAAGTATGTGGAGGGTGTCTCTTTTCTTGCTCATCGTATACTCGAATCTACAGATGTGGATGCTTTATTTGTTTTGGTAAAATTTAAACAGGATTTGTTGATTGTCGGAAGATCTACCAACGAAAAGATCCTTCATATCAATCGTATCATGGAATACTACGGTGGTGGAGGTCATACGCAGGCAGGTTCAGCTTTTATTAAAGATAAAAATATGGACCTCAACCTACTTGCCATCAACGTTCTCAGAAAGATAAAAAAACACATTCGCATGAGTCGCCAGGTAAAGGATTTCATGAGTAGCCCTGTCAAGGTAGTCAGCTCCGATACCTCAGCTGAAGAAACCTTAAAAATTATGCTTCGTTATGGACATTCAGGGCTTCCTGTAGTCGATAGAGATCGAGTGGTAGGTATAATTTCTCGTAAAGATATAGAGCGGATGAATGAAGAAAAACTACGTTTACGTCCTGTAAAATTTTATATGTCTCGCGCTCCGGTCATCATCAGCCCGGAAAGCTCACTCAAAGAAGCAGAAAACTTGATGGTGGACCGCGACATAGGAAGACTTCCTGTGATATCTGAAAGCAAACTTGTGGGCATTCTTACCCGATCTGATTTGCTTCGCGCACTTTATGGCATTCACAAAAACCAGAGTCGCAGAAATCGTAAATCAGAAGATCCTCCGGATCCCATCGAGATAAAGCTAATGATGGAAGCATTCATCTCTCAGCAACGTTTAATCGTCATCCAGAATATCGCTAAAATAGCCGATCAATTAGCATTGTCCATATATATTGTCGGAGGATGCGTAAGAGACTTGTTTCTAAGTCTTCCAGCTAAAGATATCGATCTTTTGGTCGATGGAAACGCCTTAAGCATTGCTCAACAATACAAAAAACGCTTTCCTGACAGCAGAGTCATCTGTAACTCCAAATTCAATACTGCCAAGATCATCATCAAGGAAGACCTTGCATTTGATCTTAGCAGTGCCCGTACAGAGTATTACGAGCACCCAGCAGATCTACCAAAAGTAAGCAGTGGATCCCTCAGAGAAGATCTATACCGCAGAGATTTCACCATCAACACCCTTGCCATCTGTCTCAATCAGGACCGGCACGGACTGCTTGTCAATGATTATCATGGATATGAAGATTTAAAAGCAAAAAAGATACGAGTACTGCATAATTTGAGCTTTATCGAAGACCCTTCAAGAATTTTCAGAGCAATAAGCTATCTGTTGAAATTTAAATTTACCTGGGAATCGAAAACAAAAGAGCTCGCTTTGAATGCAATGAAATCAGGAATTTTTGAGCGTACCTCCCGATATCGTATTTTGAATGAATTTATAAGCATGCTCAAAGAACCCATCTCCATTTCCAAAGCACTGAGCAAGCTTAATGATATTGAAGCCATTCCAATGCTTTCAGCTAATATTGTAATAAATAAAAAAATGCTCCAAACGATATTTAAAGCAGAAAAGCTTTCCCCCTACCTTCCTGAAGAAGATCGATGGATCTTATATCTTCTGCTTTTAACGCTATCCATCACTAACGAAGAGCTGGAAGAAATCATGGAACGCTTAAAATTGAACAAAAAAAAGAAAGCCTGGCTTTACCATTTTAGAAAACATTTTCAAGCCAGTCTTGAGTTTTTAAGTGGAAACAACTTAAACAAAGCTTCTACCCTGGTTGATCTTTTGGATACTTATCGAGGTGAAGAACTGGCAGCACTTGCCAGCATATGCAACAACACTCAAAGAAAAGCTATCGAATGGTACTTTTTTAAACTACGCTTGATTCAACTTGAAGCTACAGGTCAGGAAATCAAAGACTGGACAAAACTTCAAGGCAAAGAGCTTGGTCAAGTGTTACATGTTTTAAGAAAAATGAAAATAGATGGAGAGCTTAGCAACAAAAAGGCAGAAAAAAATATGGCAATACTGCTTTCACGAGGAGTCAATCATGAAAAACCTTAAACTTACTTACGATCAGATTTTTTTCTTTCTTGCTTTCTCAGGTCTCGCTTATCTGAAAAATATCCAATCAGCACAGACCAATACCATGGATTGGCTTTTTACATTGATCCTATCCTTGGTTTTTGCTGTTATTGCTCTACATCTTCGTTCCAATATTCAACTCTACATGGCACATATGCTGGGAGATATTAACATTAAAATTCAACAACAAATCAAGGTTTTTTCGTTTAATTTTATCGATTGGATAGGACTTATCCCTTTAGTCAGCATGCAAATGGGTTGGGGAAAACCAATTACCTCAGATAAGGCAATGAAAGGATCAAAGACCCTTCACCGCTGTCTTATAATAAGCTCCGGTTCTATAGCCAACCTGCTTTTTGCTATTCTTCTTAAACAATGCGTAAGTCCATTGGAAACACTTTCCCTGACTCTTGCTGCCATCGCAGAACTTTGGTCCAGAATTCATTTCCACTTTGGTATCATAAATCTACTACCCTTGCCCCCCTTTGATGGTTGGTTTTTTTGGGGAGCTATCCTAAAAAGAAATATGAAACAAAACGACAGCAGGAACTATGGACTTATCCTCTTGTTGATCCTATTTTACTTCAATATTATTCAGGATTTGGTTTTAGCAATTACAAACCAAATCATGCGTTTATTCTAAGCTCTGTCCGTATTCTTTAAAAAATAAGGCTATATCGTCATCGTTCACCCAACGATCCTGATTTAAATCACAGAGGACTTGTTGGGGATTGCTTAAATCTACTCGTTGATCCATATATCGAGATATCAAGTATAGATCCATAAAATTAACTTTTGCGTCCCCGTTGAGATCTCCAAGCAAAAAGGAACGTCGGGTAAGGGTTAAATCTGGCAAGAAAGGATAAACACGAGTAATCTTTTTGGATGAGTTCTTTATGGAACATCTTGCAGTCCAGGGTACCTTGCCAATGCCCTTGGTAGTAAAGCGTAAACTTGCAAGCTTGTAACGCTGATTTTTCATTTCTTCATTCCACTTGCCTTCCCACTCAAGCTTCATTGAAGTTTTACGAATGATGGGATTTTTAGCAGCAAAGGGGAAGTCGTGTAACTCCACTTGAAGGTCAAGCATTTTTCGCTCATCAATATTGAGGTTTATTTCTAGTTGCTCAACTTCCTGATCAAAGAAATCCCAATAGAGTGTAAGCTCAACTTGCTCTCCAGAGATAGCCATCTTTTGAGAAGCTAATACAGGTTCAGAGTAGACAAAGGAGGAGTCGTCAGAGTAAAAAAAGTTGGATGAAAAAGCTTGATCGTCCTGTTTTGCAGTAGTTTCAAAGCGCAAAGCATACTCACCGTTTGGAATATGCTCCCCACCTTCAATCAAACCATCCCAGTTGAAACTATAATAACCTGCAGGAACAGAATTTAACTCGAAAATAGGTCTTCGGCTCCAATCCATGCCGTACTTATCACTAAGAAACACCCTTACTGTTCCAAAATTAGAGTTAGAAGTCTGGTCTTCAAATTTTTGTTCACTGCCAGTGTTTAAGGAAAATACAATCTTCATTGGATCTGGTGAAAGCTGGGGGCTTTGAACAAACTGAAGCTTTGAAATCTGAATATCAGAAACACCTTGTTGTATCGCCAGACTATTTTCTTTTTCAACGGTTTCTTTGTATAGCAAAAATGGTATATGAAGCGATCCTATACGAATAATACCCTCATAACGAGCTCTAATAAAAGTATTGGGCAGCGTTTCATTTACCAGAATCTTAAGATCAAGAGTAGCCTTTTGACCTTTTTTGAGTTGAATGCTTGTCGAATCAAGATTAAGCTTAAATGGCATGACTTCATCCTTGTCGACAAATACTTCAATATTTACGGGGTAAGTAGCATCTGTGTTAGCTTGAAGGCTAATTTGCCTTTGGTAGCCCTTTTCCCAATTTTCAATCACTAAAGCTCTTGGTTCAATAAAAGCAGGAGTATTAAGAGCTTTTACGATGTTGGCCTGGCCTGCTCCCTGAAGGGTGAATGTTACGGGAAAAGCACTAGCTGAATTGATAATCAGGTCTGCAGTATTCATCAAGGATGACTTGATCTGAGAGTTAGTCCATTGAGGTCTTGCTTCTTTAATTAAAGCTACAATGCCTGTAATCACTGGTGAAGCCATGGAAGTCCCACTCATGCCTGCATAGGATCCATATCTTTTTGGAAGAGTAGAATGTATATCAACTCCTGGAGCGGATATTTCAGGCTTAAAAAAGGCATCAGGTGTAATTCCCATGGAAGTAAAGGAGGAAATCTTTGGAGTATTGCCCTCGCGATCATTGGATGCAGCAACTGAAAAAGCTTCTTCTGTAATAGCAGGCGCGCCTGCAACCCAGGGTAAATTTTTACTCCTAGATCCTGAGTTGCCTATGGCAGCAACCACAAAAACACCAGCATTTGAAGCATTTTTAACTGTTCGATGCATTAAAGTGCTCCCTTGTGCCACCTCACCGCTGCCAACATGCCCGAGGGACAAATTGATCACCTGACACTTGTCTTTGACTGATTGATCAATGGCTTTATAAATATTTTCTGATGGTATGCCTTGCTGTTTGCTAGAGTTAACTTTGTAAACCATCAGATCAGCATCATAAGCCATACCTCTCGAAGTATTGTTTTGGCCTGAGCCAACAGCTATTCCTGCAACATGGGTCCCATGATAATTAGCATCTATCCCAAAATTACCCTCACCAGATAAATCAAGGCCTCCTTTAATTTTATCCTTGAACTCAGGATGTTGTGCGTCAATCCCTGAGTCAATCACTCCTACAAGAATTTTCTTTCCGCTGGCTTTGATATCAGCACTCCCATTCCAAACCGAGTTAACTCCCGTCGAAGCAGAAGCCTGACGGCGAAAGCTTGAAAATTCGAGTCGAACATCATTGATATAGGCAAGTGAAGGGTGTAAGGATAAAGCGAAAAGACCATCCCCTGGAACCCGAAGGGCAAAGCCATTGATGACTTCGGTAAAATCATTCGAAAAGACAATTTTTTGATCTCTTTTTTTTATACTCTCAAGAATCGACTTTTGTTTTTGGTTTAACTGAATTCGGTATTGTTCGGCTATACTTTGCTCTTCGTCCAAATCCAGTGTCAATCCAAGCCTTTCTTGCTGCATTTTATATCGAATAAGATAAAGCGATACTGGATCATCCTTTAACTCTACTATCACGGGTGTTGGAAGTTTTGAATTTACTAATTCTTGAAGAAAAGCTTGATCTATCTTGTGTTTATTGCTTTCCTTCGCCCAGGCAGGCAAAGTCAAAAAGACAAGCAGTAAAGAAAGCAATATAGCCATGTTTTTTTTCATTTTGAATGATCCCTCCGTTATACCTTTTTTACGACATTTAAAGTTTATAGCCAATATCCCTTAGAAAGGATTTTCGTTGTATTTTTTGTTCTTCATTTTCAATGCCCCTGGGAGCAAAGCCATCAATAACGCCAAGAATACCTCTTCCTTGCTCACTCTGAGCTATAATTACCTCCAATGGATTTGCAGTAGCACAAAAAATATGGCATACCTCTGGTATGGCTTTAATGGCATTCAGTACCTGAATTGGAAAAGCTTTATCCACAAAAACTACGAAGGTATGTCCTGCTGACAATGATTGAGCATTTTCTTCAGCAAGGCTGACTAGCTCTTTATTGTTTCCAGAAGACCTAATAAGGCAAGGTCCGGATGCTTCGCAAAAAGCCAAGCCAAACTCAATCACATTGGAAGCTTGAGCCAACACCTCATGCAAGTCCTCGACCGTCTTGATAAAATGAGCCTGACCAAGGATAAGATTGTGTGCTTTAGGGTTATGAATAATAATGGTTTCAGTATTCATCGCTGTTTTTTTGCTCCTATTATATGATCTTGCCCATCTCACGAGTGATGATCATCATATCTGACATATCCACTTTCATGTCCTGATTAAAATCACAATTAGCATTAAAATGCTCATCGCCAAGTTTACTACCAAAAGCTTCATTGAATATGGCAAAATCGTATCGATCTACAATCTTGTCGTTGTTGATGTCAGCCAGAAGGTAGTCTCTGCTTATAATACGAATATTTGGCATCAGGGGCTTAACGCGAAGATTTTCTCCGGTATTTAAAGTAAGTCGAAAGCCTTTCCCGCTAAATCGAACCCTACCAGAACCAATGGTTCGAAATACCAGGGAAAAACTCTTTTGATCAAGAAAAGAACTCAAAGGCATCTCTTCAAAATAAAATTTCACCTTAATAATGCCTTTGTTGTCGTCTTCGTCGACTTCAAAATCATATTCTTTTTCTTTGTCTTTCATGAAGCCACTAAGCTGGAATCTTCTATACATTAATCTAGCGGAGTCATAGTTTAATTCAAATTCGATGGATGAAACTGCAGAAGCAATATTTTCAAGACTGGAAAGGCTGCCAAAGTTGAGATCCAGGGAAAACTCTTCATATTCACGATAGGTTTTGTAGGTTGAAAAAACTGCAATAATAGGATCTGGAACGTCTGAGCTGATGACGTTAAAAGCTTGCTTTTTGTCGACATAATTAACGCTTTTATAAGTTTTATCTTTGCTATCATAAACTTGTTTAGTCATGCTGACCGAAACATAATAACTGCCCTTAGGAAGAAAATAGCGGTTCTGTTTGTTTTTGCCATTCCAAGGTATTGAATATTCTCCGACCATGATATTGTTAAGGGTTAAAATGTTTTCCCATTCTTCGCCTTCACTATCAACGATTGCGATCTTGACGGTTCCGTAGTTTCTGCCAATATTTATGGTTGAATTTCCCTCAGGAATAGTGATCACCGTGCCTGCATTCATGGAGAAATTAATTAAAACTGAGTCGGTATGATCGATAGATTGCATGGAAAAATCGAGTTGAGCCGTTGAAAGGCGAATATCAGAAATAGGGTCCTGCAAATAAGACACCTCGTCTTTGCAAATCACAAAAGGAATATGAAGCTCTGAACCAAGTCGGATGATTCCTTCATATCTGCCTCTGAGAAAAGCTTTTTTATCAATTGTAAAGTGAACGGTAAGCTTGGCGTCTTTAGAAGGTTCAAGAGTAAGGGTAGGGTCGTTATAGCTGACCTCAATTGGTGAAATCTCGCCCTCGAGCAGAAAAACCTCATGAGCAATAGTAAAGCTTTGTTTGAGGCTACTAGCATTACTCACTGTAAAAACTTGCTCTATCTGTTGAGGAGCATTAGAAAAAACAAGGGCTCTGGGTTCAATAAAAGCAGGAGTAAGAATTGCTTTATCGATTCTGGCAGAACCGGCACCCTGAAGAAAAAAGGTAATTGGCATACGGTTGGCAGGATTAATAAGCAGTTCAGCAGTGTTCATAAAAGCTGATTTTATTTGTTCCGAATTCCATTTAGGTCGCGCTTCCTTGAGTAAAGTTGCTAAACCTGCCACTGAAGGGCTAGCCATGGATGTTCCGCCGGCATAGCCATATTTTCCTTTTGGGAAGGTGGAAAAAATATTATCTCCAGGAGCAGATATTTCAGGCTTGAAGGCAGCGTCCGGTGTTGGTCCCATGGAAGAGAAGCTGGCTATTACTTTTAAATTTTGATAGGAGACTTCGATTGTATAAGCTTCTTGCGTTTCGTTTTTTAGCATCAGACCATCTTCAAGACTTAACATGACCGTTGGAGGCAAGTAGGCCACTTGAGCAGGAGTTTCGTTTCTATCGCTATCTAAAATGCCTGGATTAATGTGGTCTCCAGAAGTATGATTGTATAAAATTACTCCCTCAGCACCTTTCGCGTAAGCATTTTCGAGTTTTTCACGAAAAGTGATGGGATTTGATAGAGGTCCTCGTTGAATAAGTGCTATTTTGCCATTCAATTCAAGGTCTTTCATTTCTCCAGCAGTACCAAAGCCAGCTGAAACAATAGCTTTCTGAAGAAGCTGGTTGGTGAAATAGGGGGTAGGAGAAACATGGATAGCTGGAATAACTTTTCTGGAGGGCAAGTTTTGGTTGAAGATAAAGTTTGCTTCTATGCTTCGGTCGTTGGAAGCTGCTACAGAAAAAGCTTCTTCAACGATAGCCGGAGAACCAGCAGTCCAGGGCATATCTGCTCTTCGAGAACCATCATTACCAATCGCAACTACCACAAAAACTCCTGCTTTTGAAGCATTAGCTATGGATCGATGGTATGCGCTGCTACCTTTGGAGTTTTCTCCGCCGGCATAGCCCAGGGACATGTTGATCACATCGCATTTGTCTATAACGGAACGATCAATGGCAGCAACCACATTTCTGGCTCCCTGTTGTTGTGGAGTAAAGACTCGGTAGCCCATAAGGTCTGCTTCGTATGCCATGCCTCGAAGTTTTTCAGAATTACCCTGACCAGCTGCAATACCTGCTACATGGGTTCCGTGCCCTTGTTCGTCTCTAAAATCCGAACCTCCATTAACAAAATTATGTCCTCCACGGACTTTACGGGGACGGTTAAATTCAGCATGATCTTTGTCAAGACCAGTGTCAATAATACCAATGAGTTTGTTTTTGCCAGTAAGTCTTGGGATACCTTTGTCGGAAATACCTTTCCATACCTGGTTTGAGCCGGTGGTACTTGCCATAATTTCGCGGACAGGTTGAAATTTGGGTCGATCGTCGTGAATAAAGAGTATTCTATGATCTTTCAGTAATTTTGGAAGGGTAATGCCTTGAATTTCTGCAGTAAGCGCATTGAGGACTAAAGTTATGTGTTCGCTGGGGATGAGCTTGATCTCTTTGAGATTCAAAGAATCTAAAAAAGCTTCCTGTTTGGACATCAGGAAGTTTTGGTAATCACTCGTTTCGGTCAGCATCGAATTTTGCATAGCTTTAGCATCTTCAAAATCTAGAGAAGTGTTTCGTTTTGACCAAAACTCAACTCCAGGATCATCTTTAAACTCAATAATTACAGATATCCATTCCTGGCTATGAATTACTTCCGACAAAAAAATAGGATCAATCGGTAAAGATGATTTTTCTTGTGCGGAAGAAAAATTTAAAGAAAATAGTACAAAAAACAAAACAAAAAAAGCTGTAAATTTCTTAAACATCAATTTCCTCCAAAACAAACAAATTCATTCAGTGACAAAATAAGAGCTGCTTTGCTTGAATCATCCATGCATCAATATTGCTTTTCTGGTTAATTCTGGTTAAACGCATATCAATCTCAAGCTGAATAAGCCTTTCCTGCACTAATAATAATCTTTCTACAGCACATTTGCTGTGGATAAGTTTCAATAATTCACCCTCTATATCTATAATACTGCTTTTATGCCCAGAAAGTTTCATTTGATACCACTCTTTGAGGAGAATTTTCCATATATCGAGATAATCCTGAATGTCGTTTTTAGGTATAACGGGAAAAGAAGCAAGAGGTTTTGTAACAAACTCAACGAGTTTTTGGATCCACTGCATGATTTCATTATACTTGTCGTCATTCATAAGCCCTATAGCCTTTTTCATGTTTCCTCGAGAAAGAAAAACTGCAAAATCTATATGGGATAGCTTGTCCGTCTGCTGTGTTAATATGGATTTGACTTGTACCAATGAAAGTCGATAGAATGGAATTCTTACTGTTCGAGAGAGAATGGTGGAGGGTATTGCATCTACTTGTGAGGTAGTCATTAGATAAACAGTAGAAGAATTCGGCTCTTCCAAACTTTTTAGCATGGAGTTGAAAGCATCAATGGTTAAAAAATGAATATCGTCGATATGAATGACTTTTCTTGAGCTATATACGGGCTTCCACATCGCAAGCTCCTGTATTTTTCGAGCGGTGTCAATGCCAATGGAAGCACCTTCCTGTGATGAAAAACAATACGAATCAGGATGAGCTCCAGACAAGAGCAATCTGCAAGATTTACATATTCCGCAAGCCATACCATTTTCTGTTTGAGTGCAAAGCAAATCCTGGGTCAGATGTTTAGCGAAAAAAGTTTTCCCGCTTCCGGATGGACCCATAAACAAGAGTGAGTGGGGAATCTTGTTGTTTTTTAAAAAACAACCCAAAATATCTTGCACATGTATTTGTGAACCTTGAATTGTAGAAATGCTCATAGTCGGGAAAGGTATGTCGAAACTCTTCCCTTCAACCTGATTGAAGGTATCTCAGGCTTTAGTCTGCCTGTCAAAGTCACTGTCGGAGGT
>Ga0351964_1121_pt1 | contig 14531 bp, 11 predicted proteins | sample TotcelT113001N15_FD_205807 | JGI IMG/M metagenome (GOLD analysis project Ga0351964, IMG submission 205807) | Enriched cells from coal bed in the Powder River Basin, Montana, United States - Total cells T11 rep3 HSBNCT.T11.300.1.N15 ... | reverse complement strand
GAAAGGAGGGGCTTCTGCTGGCCGGAGATCATATCCTGCCTGATATTACCCCTAATCTGAGCCCGGATCTGTTTCAGACCGATTTTCGTCCGCTGGAGCGCTTCCTGTCCTCCCTGGCTCAGGTGCAGCACCTGCCCGTGAGAACCGTCTATCCCGCCCACGGCCGACCTTTTACTCATTTTCTCGAGCGAATCGTGGAAATCATAGACCATCATCGCGAAAGAAAGGAGCTCACCCTCGCGTCCGTCCGGGGAGGCCGGAAATCCGCCCATGAGATCTCCGTCGATGTCTTCGGGAAAGACCTGCCGGATTTCGACCAGTACCTCGCCCTCAATGAAACCTATGTCCACCTCGTGGAGCTCATCCAGGACGGATTGATAAAGGAGGATACTGAGGATGACCGTTGTTTTTATCGGGAGGAGGTCCCGTGAATATGAATCTTGACGACCAGAAAGTGTGCATCGAGTATCCCTGTCGCTGGTGCTATAAGGTGATCGGGTCGGATGAGACGGAAATGCGTGCGGCCATTGTCGAAGTGACCGCCGGCGCCTGTGAGATCACGCTATCCCGCAGCAGCGCGACCGGGAAATATTTGGCACTCAACGTTACCGTTCAGGTTGGCGATGAAAAAACCCGGATTGCCGTCTACGAGGCATTGTGCAGAGAACCGTCCGTGAAACTGGTGTTATGATGACGGAAAACATTGCGGAAAAAGACCGCCTTATGGCCGAAGCCTGCGTCCGCTGCCCCATCTGCCGTCATGCCCGCAAAAAACAGAAAGGGCCTGCGTACCTGTTCGTCCGGGTCATTGAAGGGAAGCTGTGCCCCTACTGCAGGGCCTACGAGAAGGTTTATGGCCGCAAGGCCCATGAGCCGGTTTGAAGGAGTCAAAACATGATTCACGTCCTGGCCACGGTTGACCTTGAAAATGGTAAGCTCACGGAATTCCTGACAGAATTTGGAAAAGTGCTCCCCGCTGTACGGGCCGAAACGGGATGCATCGAATATGGCCCTGCCATCGATGTGCCCTCCGGCATCCCCATTCAGTCGCCGGTCCGGGAAAATACGGTCGTCATTGTCGAGAAATGGTCGGATATCGATGCGCTGAAGGCGCATCTGATCGCTCCCCATATGAAAACCTACCGGGAAGCCGTCAAGGGCATCGTCAGGGGAATGACCGTTCAAATTCTCAGACCGGCGTGATGGTTGCGCCCGATCAATCAGGCAAAAGGCCCCTATCAGCGCGTTGGGAAGCGAATGACGTGTTGCAGAAAGATCAAGGGGCTTAAGCGATCCGCCTAAGCCCCTGATTTTATTGGTAGCGGGGAGAGGATTCGAACCTCTGACCTTTACCGGGACACCATTGCCGGTCTTCATCCTGACTTGAGCACTCGACTTTACAAGAACGGCGGCGTTGTCCTTATGGAAAAATGACCTTGCATTTAAGACCTGCGGGCAGCGCATGATTCGGATTGGGAAGGGTAAGGCGGACGCCGAAGGTCCCACTTGCGGCATCGATGACCCGGTCCACAATCGTGACAACTGCAAAATATTGGCCATCCATTGGTTTTTCAGGAATTACTTTCGCTTTCATACCCACCTTGATTACACGATACTTATCAGAAGGCAAAATCAATTCAACATTAAGCGGATCGATCTGGGCCACTTTCAATATGGGCTGATTTTCGACATACTCTCCGGGAGACATATAGCGTTCAACCACCACGCCATCAATGGTACTGCGGATGGAAAGCCTGCTTACAATCTCCGCTGCGTGCTTGTAGTCAGCTTCAGTCAGCGCCCTTCCCGTCTCTACTTCGTCCATCTCGTTGGCAGTGATGAGATCTTTATTGAAAAGAGGCGCCAAGCGGTCTTTCTTCCTCTCTGCGAAATCTTTCTGGGCCTTTTTCAATTCCAGGGTAGCATTCTCGACATTGGAATGAAGTGTTGCGAGAACCTGCCCTGTTTTTACGTAATCACCCCGGTCTACATTCACGGTTTTCAATACTCCCACCTGGGGGCTTCCGATCCTGATCACCCTGTAAGGTTCGATAAGACCATCGGCCTGGAAAGCCTCCGTCTCTGTCACCATCAAGGTAAATATCAGCGCTGCAAAGACATATTTCATTTTCATAGAAACCTCATTATTCCTGACGGCCCGAAAACGCAAGCACATCTTCCATCTGCGTGTCCAATTTCAACAGATTGCGCCGCATCCTTGCATGCAGTCGCTCCGCCGATCGTTGGGCCAGATAGAACAGCGGCTTGCAGATCCGTTGCACTCCAATAGGGATCGGAGAGCGCAGAAGGACGGCCACGACCCCTTGAAGCCCTTTATTTATGTACACGGTGACCAGTTCATCCTCCAGGGAAACAAGCACCTCATACGTTCCCGGGTCACCCTGTCTTCCGCAACGCCCGAAGAGCTGGCGGTCAATCCTTCTGGCATCATGGCGTTCCGTCGCAATGACGTGAAGTCCCCCTAACGCTGCGATTCCCTCAGCCAAATGAATATCGGTCCCCCGGCCCGCCATATTCGTGGCAACCGTGATCTGCGCCGGCTGACCCGCCTGCGCCACGATCTGTGCTTCTTCCCTGTCCTGCCGTGCATTCAGGACTTGGTGTGCTAAGCCGATCCCGCTGAGCAGGCCGCTCAGATGCTCCGACGCCGCCACAGAGCGAGTGCCTATCAACACGGGCCTGCCGCATTGGTGCATTTCTGAAATCGTTTCGACGACAGCTTTCCACTTTTTGTTCATCGTGGGGTAAGCCCTGTCGGGCATCCGGCTCCGGTTCAGGGGGCGATTCGTCGGTATGGAGACCACTCGCAGACGGTAAATCGACCAGAGTTCTCTGGCGACTTCTCTGGCCGTGCCTGTCATGCCGGCGAGCCTCCGATAGCGGCGGAAGAATCGCTGGTAACTGATGCGGGCCCGCGTCTCCTTTCGGCTTGTGGGCTCGCAGTTTTCCTTTAATTCTACAAGCTGGTGAAGTCCCCGCTCCCATGACCTGTCCGCCATCACCCGACCCGTGTACTCATCGATAATCTGAACCTTACCCTCACAAACCAGATAATGCTTATCGCGTGTAAACAGGTAAAGCGCCGACAGTCCCTGTCGAACCAGCTCTTCCCGCTGCTGGGTGTTTGTCCATTTGCGTGCATCGGCCCAGTCAAAATTTTCAACTTTGGCTCTTCCCTGTTCAGTCATTTCCACCGCACGCTCATTTTCAAAGAGCCAATAATCCTCCTTCGGAGACAGGTTGCTCGCGACATTAAGGGCCTGTCGGTATACCTTGTGTTCGGGGGAATTCCGGGGTTCCGCTGAGATGATCAGCGGTGTACGGGCCTCGTCGATGAGCACGCTATCCACTTCGTCCACAATAGCAAAGCTCAAACCCCGCATGAGGAGCTTATTCGCCCGGGAATCCGGACCATAGAGCCTCTCCAGCTGCAATCGCATCCGGCTTGGCCTGTCCCACATGACGATTCTGTCTTTCAGATAATCAAAGGCAACTTCCTTGTTTGTGCAGTAGGTCACGTCGCACAAATAGGCAGCCCGGCGCGATGCCGGATCCATGCCCTGCTTGATGATCCCCACCGTTAATCCCAGGGCTTTATAAACGGGTCCCATCCAATGTGCGTCGCGTTCAGCAAGATAGTCGTTGACCGTTACAATGTGCACGGGGATTCCCGCAAGTGCGGCGGCACAGGCCGGAAGCGTGGCCGTGAGAGTCTTCCCCTCCCCCGTCTCCATCTCCGCCACCATCCCTTTGAGCAAAACCAGGCCGCCGATGAGTTGGACGTCGAAGTGCTTCATGCCAACCGTGCGGACCGCTGCCTCACGAACCAGGGCAAAGACCTCGGCAACGATTTCATCTCTGAACCCATCCTTCCTTAAAAGCTTGCCCAACTCCCGGCTTTTATGCAGGAGCTCACTATCGCGCATGTCCTTCGCCGATATGCTGCTGCGGTTGATCTGTTGGACGATCTCCCTGTAGCTCCCTTCACGGGGCTTTATCCAGGGCACGACGATCGAAGACAGAAAGGTCTCCAGGCGATCATACCAGCGTTGCCGTTCTTCTTCACGCTCCGGGTAGATCCCGGCTAACGTCCCTGTATGTGCCGTTGTCTTATACATTGAAACTCGTGAGAAGTAATTGTCTTATGTCTCGATACCACCGCCAGACGAGGGGCTCATAGCCGTGATCAAAGCGGACATACACGCGACCACCCACATTGAAGACCCAGATGTTGGAAGGAGGTTCAATATCAAATAGAAATATCTTCTGGAAGGATTTCAGGCCCTTCTCATCCCGGGGATCGATGGCGACAACGCCCCCCCCGGCCTGGCCGAGGGCCTTCGCAGGCAACTGATCCGTCGCCGCCGGCACTTCTCTCTTTATCGAAGCCATTGCAATCTCTGATAATTTTTCCGGAAGCCGGATCTGTACCATCCGGGTCCTTTCGCGGACGAGATCTGCATCCGGCGGGGAAACCACGACACGGATAGTGACCATCGACGGTTCAACCACATAGCCGAGCACCTCGCCGCGCCGTACGAATTTACCGGGGAGATCCTGGGGAAAAGACACAAGAAAAATGCCCTTTGCCTGGCTGTACACGGCAAGTTCACTGGCCTTTTCACGCGCATCCTGGAGCTGGTTTGTCACATGGCTGATTTGCTCTGCTGTTATCTGCGCCTTGAGACGGTCCAACAGGATCTGGCTGTCATAGAGGGCCAGCAATTCAGCATATTTTGATTCAAGTACACGAATGCGGGCCGGCAGTAAGGGGTCTGAGCACTGGATCAGGAGATCGCCCGGCGATACCTCTGTGCCGGGTTTTGTGACGATTCGGTCAATAACACCTTCGGCACCGGCGCGCACGAACGATTCCTCGGGAACCCACATGACTCCTTCTGTCCGCGTACTGAGGGGCACCGGCATCAGGAATATCACCGCCATAGCAATCACCACAATGGCAAGACTCACGGCAATCGCCCGTGGCCGTTTGCGACCCAGCCTCGGGGAGGATAAAAGAAACTTCACGGCCTTGAACAGCGGCAGGAAAAACATGCTCGCAACGGCCCAGAGTGCGATGAGTATCCCGACAAAGAAAAATTTGTCGGCAATGAATAAAATGATGACCACATAAATGAAGATGCGGTAGAAAAAAGCTGCAACGGAATACAGGACAAACCACACGCGCTCACCGGATGTTGAAAAAGGCGGCTCTGCATCGTGAACGCCAAACAGGTAGCGTTGTGCCAGGTACTTCAAGTAAAGCATCCCCCGTGGTCCAAGATTAGGGATTTCGATAAAGTCCGCCAGGATATAGTAACCGTCGTAACGCAAAAGGGGGTTGAGGTTGAACAACAGGGACGAAACACCCGCAATCAGGACGATGTTGTAGGCCACTGCGCGGACGGGTCCAGCTTCGACGTTGACCCAGACAAACATCGCAATGGCGGCAATAAAAAGTTCCACCGCGATGCCCGCTGCACCGACAAAGGCGCGTTCCCACTTATTTCGAAAGGCGGACGAGGAAGAGGCGTCCACATAGGGAATAGGCGTAAACACAAGAAAGATTATTCCCATTTCATGAACTTCGCCACCCAGCCGCTTGATGGCAAAGGCATGGCCAAACTCATGGAAAGCTTTGAGAATAGGAAAGATGATCCAGATCAGAATGAGGTTCCCCGGGACAAGAACCCGGTCTGTGACATTTTCAGTCAGTTCCGTCCAGTGGAGGCCGACCAGAGATATGGCCCACCCTACCACGACAAGCCAGGCGATGGCGCCAAACCCGCTGAAGAAGGGTTTTACAACTTCCTGGTATCGGACCAGAAATTTCTCCGGATCGAAGAGTCTAAAGCGAAGCGCGAGAGGACTGCGGATATTCTGCGTCCACTGGACAAGGCGCTTTTTTTCGTAGCGCCTGAGAAGTTCCAGCGTGTCCGGCGTCACATCGCACAGAAGGACATCCACCCCATGGAGTTGGCTCAGGATGCGGATCATTTCCTCCTGGGTAGGAGCGTCATCGCCGAGACGGGCCCTCCCGATCTCCCATATCTCCTGAACCGTGCGCTCCCCGTCCATGAGGCCCACGAGGAGATAGGCGCCCGGAGTGAAGCGCATGAACCGCCCTGACGTATGATCCTGAAGAACATACCATGGCTCGCCGCGGTAATCATGACGATGAATTTCCGCATGGCTCCGCAGACGCGGCTTCAATTCAGCAACACGATACCATGACGGGCTGAACAAAGAGGCTCTCATCATATTCGCCTCTTACGGCAACCATGACCAGAGCTTCAATCGCATCCAGTCAATCATCTCGTGAGTCCATATCCAGATCAGTTTTCTCTTGCCGATCTCAACTTTACCAACACCTTCCATGCCGGGGCGTAGCCGTTTGGAAACTTTTTCAACCTGCGCTTCCACGCGGAAATAATTGCGGCCTTCCTTAGCCGTTGACACAGGGGTGATGGTATTTATGGTCAGGGGGAAGACTTCACCCGGCAACGACGACAATGCCAGCTCGCCACGCTGCCCGATTTCGATTTCTCCGATATCCCGTTCATCAACCTGAACGATCACCCGGTAGGCATCCAGGGGAGCTACCTCGAACAATACCTGTCCCCGTTCCACCGGAGCGCCCAGGGACTGGCTCAGGTCACCGCTCATGATAATCCCGTCAAACGGTGCTTGAATCCGGGAGCGGGACAACTGCTCATCAAGAAGGGCTATCTCGGCCTGGGCCTGACTGATCCTGGCACCCATGATCCTTAGCTGGGCAAAGTCGCGCTTTGCCATGGCGCCCCGGTGCTCCTTTACGAGCTGTTCTCGCTGTGCCGTCCACTTCCCATGCTCCAACCTGAGATCTTTGTCATTCAGTCGGCACAGCAGGGCGCCCTCCTGTACGACATCACCAGGCCGGACCTTTACCTCCGCAATATATCCGTTGAAGGGAGCGCTGATCATGCGCTGAACCATTCCTTCCAGCACGGTCGGCGCCTTCACCCGGTAAGTGCCTTCCGCAAATGCAAAAAAGACCATGACCATCAGGAAGACCACACCACATGCCTTGAGTGCAAGGTGACGAGGCCCGAAAATTCCCCTGAGCGTCTCGACTCCCTTCTCCGCCGCTTTTGTGACAAGCCAACGGTCCTCTTGTCGCTTTATATTGAGGATTGGACCCGCAAGGGATGCGATGGCCCTGATGAGCTCCAGCGTATGATCGTCGATCGTCCTGTTTACCGGAACCTCTATGGTAAGCGCTCCGTAAAAGGTATTTTCGGAACCAAGCGGCACTGTGCAAATGGCGCCGGCGCCGTATTGTCGCGCCAGCGCCTCATGCTCCATTGTCACAAGGGGAGGTGCTTCCGGTGGGGGCGGGTATACAATCACCGCCTGCTGATCGAGGGCCTCTTCCATGACCGCCTCGACAGCCCGCATCAAGTTTGCGCGTTCGCCGAATTCGGCGCTATGGGAAAGAGCCTGGATACGCAATCGTTTCCGACCCATGAACCCCAGACTCACCCTGTCGCACTCCAGCATCGTTGCGAGCCTGGTCACGAACGCCATCGCCGCCGGCTGAAATCGATCATGCTCAAGGGAGCTGGCTACCGAGTCAAGAACTTTCTTGAGACGCTCGTTCGTCTCCGCCGAGGCCAGGACATCGGTCCGGAGCAGCATGACTTCCAGCCACGCAGTCCCCCAGTGTAACTGCTGCATGATCGACTGAATCCGGCTGACCGACTTCGGATCCACTTCCAGAACGACCACCCCATACACTTTTTCTGAAACGCTTATGGGATAAGCCACATGGTAACCTTTGAGGACAGAAAGACCGGCTTCACCGGCAGCCTCGTCCTCTACCAGAAGGCCACGGCGCTCTTTCAGAGCCCGCTCCGCGGCTGCAACAAGGTGTTTGACGTTGAATTCAGGACTCGGCCAGACCGCAACCGGTGTGAAGGGCCCCCGATCGGGCATTCCCAGCAGAACCAATGCACTTCGGATACCTTCGATCATCCTGCACTGGAGAGACAACCAGCTCTCATAAAACGCCATCGACGTTGTGGCCTCGGCGAATCGACGCCACAACTCCTGCTCCGATGCACCGGCGCTCTCTATCTGCTGCACAACGCCTGCACCCGCCGAAGCGAGCCTGTCATTCACGTCTGATGGGTCAATAACCATAAGGCCCTTGTAATTTCATCTCTCCGCTGGATGATTATTTCGGCCATTAAACATCAAAAAATATCGTCATGCCGGCTTTGATCCGGCATCCAGTTGTTTCATTGGATTCCGGGTTCTGCCTGCGTGACAACGACAAGTTATCCTGTTGCCAGATAAATATTTGATCGTTTTATGCCGCCTACTGAGCTGCCTTGGGCTGTCCGATATCCAGGGCACCATATTTTGACTCATAATCCCGGACAACATTGTTGAGCAACAGGGAAAGACGTTTCGCCACAAAGGGACTCAGCACAATACGATCCGCGAGCTGAACCGTGACTTCCTTCTGCCCGGAATGCCATGCCTGGTTCATCCCAAAAAGCAATACGATCTCCTCCCGTGTCCCCGCCACATTACACACGTTGGCATAGACATTCCTCATGTTCGTGTCATCCCAGCGAACCCTTACCTGTGTGCTTTCCTGAACTTCATCTCCACCTGTTGCCGATGTGCTGCGACTACGAGTTGTCATACATCCTCCTTATGAAAAATAATAGAATTTTGCTGAAATGTGCTGCAATTACTACCTCAGCATCACATTCAGGGTCAAGGGCTATTCCGGTTTTTCTTCTTTGCCGTCACAATGAAAAATGGCGTGTCCAGGCATACATTTTTCACTGAGATCTCCTGAAAATCCAAATCTTGTAACTGTTTCACATAGAGTGCCGGCGCTCGAAAGGAATGGACAAAGAGCAGGAAGGGAATCATGGAATAATAAATCTCTGTTTGAGCCATTTCAATCGGCCCTCTTTCGAAAATGAGTAGCGTACCTCCAGGCACAAGAGATCGGCTTGCGTTTTTTATGAATCGAATCGCCTCTCTTTCCGGCCAATCATGGAGCATGGATTTAAAGGTCACCAGGTCGAAGTCTTCGGGCAGGGCATCGGTCAACGCATCGCCCTTGAGGAACTTGATCCTATCTGCTTCCGGTTCGGGCCGAATATGCTCCTGCCCAACATCGCACACCAGAGGAAGATCAAGAACCGTGGCCGTGACATCCGGGTTTTGCCTGCAAATTTGAAGCATAAATTCGCCGCTGTTCCCCCCCAATATCCAGGATACGCCGGTATTTTCCAAAATCATGATATTTCATGCATGCGTGGGACTCGTATTTCGTCAATAGGGTCGTAATCCGCATCCAGCGTTTTGTTGCTTCATAATTTTCTTTGCTGGGGATCAAGCATTGATTATAGGAAAAGAGTCTAAAAAATTTGGCGTTATGAAAAAATTGATCGGGCTTGTAAACCAGTTCACTGAAATGATTCAGAAAATCATGAGCGGCAAAGTTTGCCAAAGAACTTTTCAATTCGAGAAGATCGCGAAATTTGAGGGCATGCACAAACTCCTCCGCCAGGGTGATCACATCATCGCCATGATCGACGACTCTGTTTTTCACAAGCAGTCCGATCAACAGGCGCATGCCATGGCTGCCCCTGCTCCCATGTTTTATCAAGGATGTATACGAAAGAGATTTGTGTTGTATGAGGGTGTCGATGAGTCCCATCTCAAAGGCTGTGGCCAGCGCCCGTGCATGAAAGATGTCTTCCATGAAGTCGTCCACGCAGAGATATTCAAACTCTTTCCCCTGGTTCTTCCCTCGATGATCCACGGAAATCATATGAGCCTTTCCCGATGCAATCCCGTTTATCGGGTCATATAAACGTATATCAATTGCCCAATAAAAAAGGAACTTTTTAGTGCCATACACCGCCCTTTTTTAAAATTGAATCACCCATATTTGCCGGATATGCAGGATTATCCCTTTTTTACCCATAAGAGCCGCAAACGCTCCAAACCCTTGCCGAAGCAGGCAACGGAATTAACCAGGGATTTGCCATGGCTTCTGGTGAAAGTGTACAGTCTTTCAATGCCCAACAGATGAATGCGTGTTGCGAATACATGATGGAATTCCGCCATACGATCCGTGGGCACATACAGGTGAACAGGCACTCCGCAATCGATCATGAAGGTCGCTCTCCTCAGGGCTTCCCCGAATCCATGACCGGGATCTTCGACGCCGCGAATATCATCCATGCAATGCAAAGGCAGATTGACTTTGATGGCGTCAATGGGATAGCGGCGAAGGCGCTCTGTAAAAACACGGTGCACCGGCACCCGGCGGCAGGTTGACCATAAGGTAATCTTCATTGACGAAGGGACGCTGTCGAGGATGTCAAACAGATCATCTCGCAGGAATGCATCTCCTCCATAGAATTCCATGCGGCGATAATCGGGAGACAATCCTTTTATCTCACGCATAATTTCCTCAACAGGCCTCGCAATCACCTGCACTCCCCGGGCACAATCAGGACATTCACCCGGACACGGGGCGCCAAGATCAATCTGGTTATCAACCGTGATGGGAAAGAACGGCCTGTCGATACCCAGTTTTCGAATGTGAGTATCAATATACGTCTCATTCCTCATGGGGCAATAGTCGCCACCCAGTCGAACAAGGGGATGGGCTTGGATGCGTTCAAAAATGTCGACGATCGGTTCCCGTGTCGCAACCCCGAATACGAGCGGGAAATAAGGGCAGGGAGCGACCCAGCCGTTGCTCATCACGTGACAGAAAACCTGTTTTGCCGTACATACATTCCTCTCGCCAAGAGGCGTCCCCGGTGTGTGGACATAGATGTATTTGTGATAGCGCGGCAAGACATGTGAAAAAAGGCCGCTCTCTTCACCAGCACCCAGAGGACCGCTATTTTCGCGAATGGAATGACCGACAAATCGGGGAAGGAGAAGGCGGACCTGCTCTGCACCATGTTCCAAAACGAACTGCATGAACCGATTGATATCCCCACTGGTGAAAAATTCGCGTGCCTGGGGAACCAGTGAGACGTGCATGGTGATATCGGTCTTCGCACCCATCTCCAGGGCGCGAACGGCCCGTTCGAAGCTTCCGTTCTTCCCCCGTATTTTATCGTGGTATTCAGACCGATAGTCATCGATGCTCAGGTAAATCTGGTCCAATCCTGTTTCGGCGAGACGCTCCATGTAAGCCCCATCGATGACATATCCATTCGTCTCCAGCGACATGATGAATCCATAGGATTTCCCCAGCTTGATGATATCGAAAAGATCCTGACGCAAAGTGGGCTCACCGCCGAATAAATCAACAACCAGGCATCCGGCCAGACTGAGGTCTTGAAACAGTGAATCGATCTGTTTTACCGTCAGTTCTTCCTTGATCGTTTCCCGAAGCTTTGAGACTCCGCAGTGCACACAATTACACTGGCATCTGTTTGTCAGTGTCAACTGTACGACTTTTATCAAAGGCAGGGGCATGTTTTATCCTTCAATGATCCCATGCAGATTGTAAGGAATGTTACAGTTAAAATCTTTGATGACGGCGCTTTGCCCGCGCTTGCAATGATTTGCAAACGCTGAAGCCATGTCCAGCCTCCTGCGGACCTCCTGCTCAGGCACTTTTGGAAGGAGGCCGGCAGCTGCAGTCCCCTGATTGTCGGAGTAATGCAGAAAGAGCACCTCGTCAAAACTTTCTGCAATGGCGAGCGACTTAAGAAAATCTTCATGAGATTCCGTGGGAAAATTGATCATGATATGCGTACAGAAAGTCGTTCGAGGTGCGATGCGACGCAACTGTTGCAGGGCCCAGATGACCCTGTCGATGGGATATGGGCGGCTCATAAGATCCAGGATTCTCCGGGAGCCTGATTGCACCGGGATGTTTACATACTTGATCCGTCCCGTTCCGAAGATTGTCTCCAGCCCGTTTAAGTGTTCCAACATAAATTGCGGATAGACATACCCCAGCTTCAGTCTGAAATCAGACCCTGCGGAAAACAACTGTTCGATGAGATTCACAAGGTCGCTTCCAAGATCATGGCCATAGCTCGCACAGTCATCTGCCAAAAGGACAAATTCCTTCACCCCCAGAGAAATGCCGGCTTGGATCTGCAGGAGGATTGTTTCGACAGGTTCACTTTTTACCGCTCCTTTTGCGCGATTGATGTTGCAGTATGAGCAACGATTGGAGCAGCCCTGGGCAATCATAATGAAATAGTCTCCGTACCCCAGTCCCTGCCCGGGTTCGTAGAGATCCGGGGATAGTCGATTGATAAGAATGTCATTCACGGACGTATAATGTGAGAAGTGAACGTCCAGTTCTCCCAGATTTTTGGGGCCGATGCAAATGAAGTCTTTCTTTTCCAGGCCCGCAACAGGCAGACCGGCCATACATCCGAACAGTACAATTCGCTTCCCTTTGCCTTTTGATCTTGCGAAATCAAGAGCCGAACTGGAGGCCATTATCTTATCTGCCGTGACGCAGCAGGTATTGACGAGAATCGTTCCGCAGTGCTCGATATCATTTGCGATGCGATAACCATTCACCAGAAAGAATTGTACCGCTCTGGTGAAGAGGAAAGCGCTGGATTCACACCGCTTGCTAGGATTAAGAATGAAGATCGTACCGTGCTGAGAACCAAGTGCGCCGATAGACATTGACGATTCCTCACGTGCTGTGATCAAGGGCATGGCACCACAAAAGCCGACAGCCCCCCGCGCGCAACCAGTTCTTCAAGGCGCCGCGCCTTCACCTGCAATGCATGGTTATCGCTATTCAGGGCAATGGAGGATGCACGCGTCCCGCTGTTGTCGCCGTAACCGATGAATGCACAGTGGTCGAAGCGCCGTGCAAAGGCAATGCTCTGCTCGAATTCCTCCCAGCTCTCCGTGGGAAAGTTAAAGATAAAATGCGAATAGATAAAAACCGCAGGATCAAGCGTCCTAAGCCTGGCAATGGCTTCAGCCATTTGATCAGGATCGTAGTGCCGGTTCATCAGACCGAGGATCCGGGGGGCTGCCGACTGAACGGGCAAACACACGTATGGGATGCGGCGCTGCGAGAAGAAGGGCTCCAGTTGTGCCGCATATCGCAGAAAAAGGGATGGGAAGACCGTATAGAGTTTGTACTGCAGGTCGGGCGCCACATGGCTGAGTCGCGTGAGCAATGTCGGCAGGTTTGAACCCCGATCGAGACCAAAAGAGCCACAATCATCGGCCAAAAGCGTCACGACCCGGACGCCAGTCTCGTACAGCTCTCGCACCTCGGCTTCGATCGCCTCGTCCGGACGGCTCCGCACATGTCCTTTCGCTTTTTTGATATTACAGTAACTGCACTCATTGACACAGCCCTGGGCGATCATCACATAGAAATCGTTCGGTCCCATGCGAGGTTGGTAGGGGACATGTCCTTTCAGTTGATTGACGCAGACTCTGTCAAAGGGAATCCGTGCCTGAACCAGTTCATCCAGGTCGCGACTGTTATGGGACGGAATCAGGTGGAGGCGAGCGGCATCCCCGCCTGTAATCGATCGAAATCCCTCCGGGAAGGCTGCAAGGCAACCGAAAACGACAAACTGTGCGTGTCTTAATTGCCGCATGCTTTTCAGGATCGCCTCTTGGCACCGTGAGCGCATCAGGTCCGTAACAGCACAACCCCCTATAAAGACCAGCTCAGCTTTATCTCTTGAGTCAGTGACAGTATGACCGTTGATCCGAAAGTACTGCCAGGCCCTGGAAAGGAAATGGGTGTTGTTCTCACACATATTGTGCAGATTATAGATGCTGATTCTCATCGTTGCTTTCGAGTGCCGCATTTGGCAGTCATCTAAAATATCCCATAATAGCCGCTCTTCAAAATCAGCAGCTCATTTCCCTCGAGCCGGTAATCATACCCCGCATCGTATTGAAGATGATCCAAAGCTTGCCTGTTTTTCTCAATATAAGAGACAAGTTCTAAGGGATAGCGCATTCTTTTCAGGAAAAGGATCAACTGATCGACATTGATTCCGGAGAAATAAACGGCGTCATTTTGCTGTTTGTTTGCCACGACGATGACTTTGCTGTTCCACATTTCCGGCCAGAGAATCCAATCGAGATTGATCCTGGAATCGATGTAGGCTGAGCTCAAGGCTTTTGCACGAATCTCATTTGCCTGCGTTTTCGCATCAAAAAAAAAGTAAAAGTTTTCCAGTTTCACAGCCTTTGGGGTCAGGGAATAGCAGGTACCGGAAGAGACGGTGCTGCCCGGGTTACCGACATACATGTGAATCTCTTCCAGGTCTCCGGTTCCGGAAATCAGATCACCGGAAATATCAATGGAGAACATGAAGTATTGAAAATTCTCGTTGACCTTTACGTTGCAGGTGATAAAGGGTCTGATCACCTCCAAGAGCCTGCTCATGGATAATTCCCTGTTCCTTCTTTTATAGTCGTAGAAGTAGAATTCCCACTGTATATTCCGCCCCAGTTGCTTGACC
>Ga0351964_1119_pt1 | contig 14650 bp, 10 predicted proteins | sample TotcelT113001N15_FD_205807 | JGI IMG/M metagenome (GOLD analysis project Ga0351964, IMG submission 205807) | Enriched cells from coal bed in the Powder River Basin, Montana, United States - Total cells T11 rep3 HSBNCT.T11.300.1.N15 ... | reverse complement strand
CTACACCGGATGTAATTTCATGAATTAGCGGCTTGTACTGTTCGGGCGCTGCAGGGGAGGAGAAATAGCGGTCGATCGTTTCATCAAGAAGGGAACCCTCTTCCACGTCTCTGATTATCTTGATAGAGAGCGACCTGACCGGCTGGAAGTTACCTTTTATACGCCATCTCCTCCAATCTTCTTATTCTTTCTTCCATTGGAGGATGTGTGCTGAAAAGTGAGAGAGCCCCTTTCTTTGAAAACGGATTGACGATAAACATATGTGCCGTGGATGGATTGGCGTCCTGCATGGGGTTCCGGGAAACGCCCGCTTCGAGACGGCGGAGTGCATTAGCAAGGGAAAGAGGGTTTCCCGCCAGGTCTGCGCCGCCCTGATCGGCGAGATACTCCCTGGATCTGGATATTGCGAGCTGGACCAGCATTGCAGCAAAGGTCGCTATGACGGAGAATATTATCACCGATATGATATTTCCTCCGCGGTTATCGCCATCGCTACCCCTGCCACCGAAAAAGAGGGACCATCTTGCCCAGTTGGCGAGCATGGTGATGGCACCTGCAAGGGCGGCGGCGATTGTCGAGATGAGTATGTCGCGGTGCTTTATATGAGAGATCTCATGGGCAAGCACCCCCTCGAGCTCCTGCCTGTTCAGGATACGCATGATTCCTGTAGTTACAGCGACCACGCCATGCTCGGGATTTCTCCCTGTAGCGAAGGCGTTCGGGCTGTCATCCTCGATGATATAAACCTTTGGCATGGGAATGGCGGCTCGTTGCGTAAGGGAGGCCACGAGACCGAACAATTCGGGTGCCTGGGATTCTGAAACCTGCTTCGCGTGGTACATAGCGAGCACGATGCGGTCGCTGAACCAGTAGCTGACGAGGTTCATGACAAGCGCTATGCCGAAGGCAAGCGTGGCACCGCTTTTGCCTCCTATGACGCTTCCAAGTCCTACAAGTATGACGGTCAGAACAACCATCAGAAGAAATGTCTTTGCCTGGTTCATCGTTTCCCCTTTGATTCGGTTTGCGTCAAAATCATTACTCTAATTTTATCGAATTTTGACGAATTGTCAAGGCCGCCAGAAGGTGACGTAAAGGTGACGTCAGCAGGCAAAGGAGTTTACCACCGCATCAACAACTGCATTACGACTGGGTAACAACCGTATCAGATTCCGGTGCACGTTTCCTGAACAACCGATCCTGAAATTCAGCAAGTACATCGTACGCGACGGGGACGACCAGAAGGGTCAGGAAGAGGGAGGTAAGGAGGCCGCCGATGGTCGCCAGGGCCATCGGTGAGCGGGTCTCTGCGCCTTCTCCAATACCGATGGCTATGGGCATCATCCCGAAGATCATGGCGAAAGTGGTCATCAGAATCGGCCTCAGCCTTACAGGGCCGGCCTGCACGATCGCTTCACGCCGTGGGACGCCTTTTTGTCGGAGAATATTCGTATAATCGACAAGAAGAATGGCGTTCTTCTTCACGAGTCCCATAAGGAGGATGAGGCCGATAAAACTGAAGATATTGAGAGTCTTTCCGAAAATAACGAGCGCGCCGAAGGCGCCGATCAGGGCCAGCGGCATCGACAGGAGAACCGTAAACGGGTGCGTGAAGCTTTCGAACTGGGCGGCGAGGATCATATAAGCCATGATGATGCCGAGAACGAGGGCGAATACCAGAAAACCGAAAGACTCAGCCATCGTATCGGCCATGCCCTTATACTTTGCCGAATAATCGGGGGTGAGGATGCTTGCAGCGATGTTGTCAAGTTCGGTCTTGGCAGTGCCCAGGGGCTTCCCTTCGAGATTGGCGAAAATCGTAATGGCCCGTTGTCTGTCGAGCCTGTTGATCACGCTCGGACCTCCCCCTTCCTGCAGTCTTACGAGGTTTGAAAGCTCCACCAGCTTTCCGTCTTTACCCCTCACGTAGAGGTTGCCCATATCCTGGGGGTTAACCCTGTGCTGAGGGATAAGGCGTGCCCTTACGTCGTATCGCCTGCCCCGCGATTCATCCTTGAATTTCGTAATGTCCACCTCGCCGCCGATCAGGAAGTTGACGGATTCCGCTATTGTCGCCATATCGACCCCCACATCGGCTGCCTTGTCACGGTCGATAAACACCCTGATCTCCGGCTGGCCGGCCTCCCATGATGTGTCAACATCTACTATCCCCGGCAGCTTTGCATAGCGGGACGCGATGTCCTTCGAGTACGTTTCCAGCGTTTTCAGATCTCTTCCCCGGATGCTGTATATGATAGGGACCTGCCTCTGACCTCCTCCTATCATTGAGACATCTTCCACTGATGCCTTGATTCCCGGTATCTGGCGAATGGCCCTTCGGACTTCGGCCTTTATCTGTTCCTGGCTCTTCTTTCTTTCAGCCTTCGGCTTGAGATTGAGCATCATGTTGGCCCTGTTTACCTCCCGCGTCAGTCCACCGCCCTGGGAGTAAAGGACTGTCCGCACCTCGGGGAAGGTTTTAACAATCTCTTCTACCCTTATGTTCATCCGGTCGACCTGTTCGACCGAATAATCGATCGGCGCCTGCAGCCTGATAACGAACCGGCTCTGGTCCTCCGAAGGTATAAACTCCTTGCCGATAAAGTTCGTCATGAAAAGGCTCAGGACAAAAACGACGAAGGCTGAGACAAGGACCACGGACCGGTGACGGAGGGCAATGGCAAGCAGGCTTCGGTACATCTCTTCTACCCGTTGATAAAAGAACTCGAGCCTGTCCGATATACGGCCGAATATGCCTTTCTCGGCATCCGGCACCGGCTTATGCGCCCGCAGATAAAGGGATGCGAGCATGGGAGTCAGGGTCAGGGATACGAAAAGGGAAACGATCACGGAGAAAACGACGGTCATGCCGAACTGAAAGAAGAAGCGGCCGATAATCCCCTTCATAAAGGCGACCGGAAGGAAGATGACCGCTATGGCAAATGTGGTTGCCATAACCGCCTTGCCTATTTCCGCTGTACCGAACGCGGCAGCTTTTAAAGGCGGCATCCCTTCTTCCAGATGCCTCGTAATGTTCTCGATGACAATGATAGCGTCATCGATAAGGATACCTATGGACAGGGAGAGGGCAAGCATCGTCATGTTGTTAAAGGTGAAACCGAATGCATTCATAATGGCGAACGTGGAGATGATCGAAGTCGGTATCGCCAGGGCACTGATAATAGTGCTCCTCACGTTCCTGAGGAAGAGCAGGACGGCGAAAATAGCGAAAATACCTCCGTAAATGAGGTGAAACTGGACTTCGTGAATCGACTGCTTTATGAAATGAGACTGATCGAAACCGACGGAAAGGTTCATGCCGGGTGGAAGCGTCTTCCGGATGGCTTCCATCTCCTTCTTGATCCGGTCGACGACCTCGACCGTATTGGTGCCCGACTGCTTCTGAATGCCCATGTTTACGGAACTGACACCGTTAAAACGGGAGAGTGTCCGCCTCTCCTCCATCCCGTCTTCAGCCCGGCCCACATCCTTCAGCTTGATTGATGCGCCCTTGTCGTAGCCAAGGAGCAGTTCGTTGAAGTCTTGTACCTTAAGGAATTCTCCCTTGACCTTGATCGAATATTCCTTTGTGTCGCTCTCGATCCTCCCGCTCGGCAGTTCTATGTTCTCCCTCTGGAGGGCCTTGATTACGTCGTGCGCCGTAATACCATACGCCCTGAGCCTGTCTGCATCGAGCCATATCCTTACCTGCCTGAGGCGCAGCCCGTACTGCCGGATCGCTCCTACCCCGTTGATCTTCTGGATCTGCTCCTTAAGGACCTCGTCCGCATAAGTGGACAGTTCACGCGTCGATTTGTCACCCCAGAGGGCGAACCAGAGGACGGGTGTCGCGTCAGGATCCACTTTTTCTATAATCGGCTCGTCGATGTCCTGAGGCAGCTTTGCCCTGATTACCGATATCTTTTCCCGGACGTCCTGTACAGCCAGGTCGATGTCCCGTTCCAGCTGGAATTCGACATTGATCTGCGATGTCCCTTCCGTGCTCGTAGAGCTGATCGTCTTGACGCCGTTTATGGTGTTTATCGACTCCTCGATTTTATCAGTAACGTCGATATCCATGATCTCGGGGCTTGCCCCCTTGAGCCTGGTCGTGACGTTAACTATGGGAAGGTCGATCTTGGGGAAGAGGTCGACGCCTATAGAGGGGTAGGAGACAGCGCCGAGGACCACGAGGCCGAGGATGAGCATCGTGGCAAAAACAGGCCTTCTGATGGAGATATCGGAGAGCAGCATGCCTAACTACTCACTTCTGTTCCCGGGACTTGGCCGGTGCTTCCGCCGGAACCTGCCCGGACTTCGCGGGCTGCGCGATCCTGACCTTTGCGCTTTCCGACAGGTTCTGATGCCCTGCGACAACTACCTGCTCGCCCTCTTTTACGCCCGAAAGTACCTCTACCCATTCTCCGTACTTGTTTCCGATTGTGATCCTTTTTTCCCGTGCAGTCTCGTCTTCGATGGTAAAGACCCTCACCTTTTCCGCCTCGTAAAGCAGCGCGTTAATGGGCACAAGCACCGTATCACGCGGCTCACCGGTATACAGGGTTACCTTTGAGAAAAGTCCGGGTTTGAGTACGCCTTCATTGTTGGGCACGAGCGCTTCGACCTTCAGCGTCCGGGTCCTTTCGTCCAGGCTGGGAAAAATAATGCTGACCTTCCCCGGGAACTGGCGGTCGGGGAAAGCATCCACCTTTAACGACACCTCCTGTCCTTTCTTGAGCTTGCCCACATCCCGTTCGGGTACGGTAAAATGAAGTTTGAGGGGGTTGCATTGTATAATGGTGAAAAGAGGGGTTCCGCTTTTTACGAAATCACCGGTCGACACCTTTTTTTCCTTGACCACGCACGCGATGGGTGAAGCTACTCTCGTCTTTGTGATTTTTTGAGTTACGAGTGACAGGGTAGCCCGTGACCTTTCAAGCTCCGCCTGCGCAAGCGCCAGGCGTGTTTCCACATCCTCAAACTGCTGCTTTGTTACAAGCTCTTCTTTATGAAGCGCTGCTTTTCGTTCGTATTCCAGTTTGGTATTCGCTAGCGTCGCTTCTCCCTGTCTCACGGCCGCCTGCGCCCTTTTCTGCTCAAGGTTGTAGTCCGTATCGTCGACATGGGCGAGCGTCATTCCCTTTGAAACAGGCGAGCCTTCCTGAACCTTGACGTCCTTGATCATTCCCTCGACCTCGGCACTTACTGTGACCTCTTCGTACGCGTTCAGGCTTCCTACCGCTTCTATAAAAGGTCGGACGGCCCTTTTCTCCGCGGGCTTTACCTGGACATTTACGAGTCGCACCTCGGTTTTTATCTCCTTTTTCTGACAACCGGCAGAAGTAAGGAACAGCGGTATCGAGAGGAGCACCACGAGTCTCCATAGCAGATTCTTCTTCATATTGAATTCACCTCTATTCACTACTTCGCGAGGTCCTGTTCGCTGACCCGCCTTAATCCGTTACCGTTAGGAACATCCGCCGCTCCCGGGTTGGTGAAGCTGAAAAGAGATTTTACTCTGCTCCACGCAAAAAAGCCTGGGCGGGAGCCCGACGATCCTGCCGCCATGGCAGCCTCGGGCATGCGGCTGCTAACCGTTTTCAGAAGTGCCCCTGTTGCCCGTTCCAAGCGTAGAATCGACAGCTGATAGTTAAATTGCGCGTCGGCCAACTGTCTTTCCGCGGTCACGAGGAGCGTGTTGGCATCCATGACATCTATGCTGTTCGAAAGACCGAATTCAAACTGCTTGGCTATCGCACTGTAGTTGTCCCGCGCGAAAACCACCTGGTCCTCGAGGGACTTTAAGATCCCACCCTGGGTTTTCAAATCCAGGTAAGCATTCTCCACGTCTATCCTGACACTCTTTTTTGCATCGTTCAGGCTAAGTCGTGCCTGCCTCTCTCTGGCTTGTGCCGAGGCCACCTCCGCGACACGGAGCCCTCCTTCAAAAATGGGCAGAGTCATCCTGACGCCGCCGTACGTTGATTCCCTGACGAGCGAAGCGGGCATCGGTCTATCGTCCCTGTTCTGGTAAACGCCTTCGAGGGAGAGTGTCGGCCAGATCGCCCCACGGGCAAATCGTACCTGATCCTCGGCGATCTTTCTCTGCACCTCGAGCGACTTGATTTCAGATCTCTGAGATTCTGCCCGATCCTTGAAGCACGCGACATCCGTGATGGCGCATTCGCTGACGAGAGGCTGCAGACTTTGGGACTGCGGCATATCCTTGCCATCATGTTGGAGGCTGTAATCCCCGCTTATACCTACAATCCTTGCAAGGACTGCCCTTGCGAGATCGTGGGTGTTCCTTGCCCTCGTAAGGTCGGAAGCCGCCCCTGATAACTCTGCCTCTGCCCTGAGCAAGGCTGTCTTTGTCACCTCGCCGACCCTGACCCTTGTCCGGGCAGCGTCCCTGTGCTTCGTCAGGCGGGCGACGTTTGTTTCCGCAATATCGACGGCCCTTCTTGCCTTGAACACGTCATAATAAGCGACGGCAACCCGCTGCAGCAGATCCTCCTTGATGCTGTAAAGATCATACCTCGAGCGGGTGATCACATTTCTTTGTATTCTAAGCGCCGTAAGCTCCCGGCCGCTCGTGTAGAGGGACTGGTCCAGCCGGACGGAAAAAAACTTTGTTGTTTCAGGCTGTACAACTGAGCCTGTTGAAAGGCTCGATTCAAATGAAGAATATCGCCTGTACTCGCCGAGGACAGTAAGCCTGGGGAACAGTGCGGAAAGGGCACGGTCTTTGTCGCGTTCTGCAATATAGACATCCTCCTCGGCAATCATTACCCGGTCCGCTTGTTTAATGGCCAGTCGATAAAGATCATCAAGGGAGTATTCCTGTGCCGATGCAGCATCGGTCCTGCACAGCGGCGATACGAAGAAGAGAATCAACGCGAAAATGGTAAAGCGTCTAAACAGCATCATCATCTCCGTTCCTTATATAAGAAAGCAGGGTATCGCCCAACATGGTGCCGGAAGTACCAAGATTTCCAATCTGTTTTCCGAAATGGCTTACAACCGTTCCCCGGATAGCAAAGAGAATCAGAAGTGCCGTATTCTCCAGGTCTTCCACGCGGAAAACCCCTTTCTCTTTGCCGGCAGTCAAAATATCTTCAACCAGCTTCTTCTGGGTGTCGAAAAAAACTTTTCTCATGGGCGCCATAAACTTCAGGTCATGTTCCTTCAGGTTAAGGTTGACCAATTTCCTCTTTTTTTCGGCAAAGTCTATGTTGCTTCTTATGTAGGCGTGCAGAGCGGCGCACGGTTCTTCATTGCGCAGACGCTCCAGCCGTTGCTGCAGATCGGCAGCTTCCTCTGCCATAAGTTCCAGGTAGAGGCGCTCCTTGTTCTTAAAGTAAAGATATATGGCGCCGACGCTCATGCCCGCTTTTTGCGCCACTTCCCTCATAGTTGTCTGCTTGTATCCTTTTTCTCCGAAGACCTTAATGGCCGCCCTCGTTATATTTTGTCTGGAATTTGTTCCTGAACGCTTGTTCACTTTGCCACCCGTGAATATATGAAAAAGCGTCTTTAATGTCAAGAGCAATTGTGTTCAGGCTGGCACCATCAGCGGCATTGTTCTTTTTCGGAGAATGCGTAGAAAATCGCGCTGGCGGCCATGAATATGAAACAGATCGCGAAGGCCAGGTGATAGGCGCCGGGCGGGTAGGAATGGGCTGAATGAGGGAAAAGGTCGATTATTTTTCCGAGTGCTGAGGTGACGATCGCAGCGCCGGCTATACCAAAAAAATTGACCCAGGTCATGACCATACCGGAGATAGATGCGGGAAAAATATCTTTTGCGTGTGCGTATGCGACGTTTCCGAAGCCGCTGAAAAACCCTAAAGTGAAAGAGACGCCGGAGAACCAGAGCATGCTTCGATATGGGAAAATACCCGTGAGGGGGAAAAGAGAGAGCGAGTAAAAAATAAAGCCCCAGAGGGCCACCCCTTTTCTGGACAGGAAGGCCCTGTCGGAAAGGTCGCCCGCGACTATGCTGCCGAACATCATGCCAATAGACAAAAAGGCCAGCACGTTCCCTGTCCGGACGGCTGAAAACTGATTCACATCCATCAGGTAGAGTCCGAACCAGAGTCCCTGGAGGGCAACAAAGGTCCCATATCGAAAGAATGCAGCTCCACTGATCTGCCAGAACGAGAGGGTGCCAAGCACGAGGCGCAGTGCTTTGCCGAACCCTGTAGCTTTCTCGTAGGAGTGGCGGGCAGGCGTGCAGGCGTCCGGAGTCTTTCCGATGATCCAGAAAAAAAGGAGAGCGAGAAGAATTGTCATCAGGCCGGCGAAGAGGAAGACATTCCTCCATCCTACAACGGACGCGGTAAGGGCAAGAGGTGAGGCGGCAAGAAGGCTTCCTCCCGTCCCTATGGCGATAAGGATGCCCGACAAGCGGCCGAACCTGTCGGGGGGGAATTTCAACGTGAACGTCTTGAGAGACCCCATCAGTGCTGAAGACATCCCGATGCCCATGAGTATCCGGCCGAGCAGGAGGATATCAAAAGTCTTACCTGCGCCGAATAACAGAGAACCTGCAGCCCCTGTCAGTGCGCAGGCAGTGAGCACGGGACGGGGACCGAAGCGATCGAGAAGGGGACCGAGCGGTATCTGGAGCAGGGCGAAGGAATAAAAGAAAGCACCGGTTAGATGGCCGAGACTGACGGCATCGAGACCGAGTTCAGTCATCAGTTCACGCGCTATAACTGCGTTCGAGATGCGAAAGAACATGGAAAAAAGCATCAGTAGCGACAGGGCGATAAAGAGAAGTACGTTTGTCACCGGTTGGATATCTCCGGGCCGAAAGACATGTTTTCTGACTTACCATGATTTCATCGATTATGCCAGGGAATTACTGGGAGAGGGGGAGACTGTGAGACGGAGAAAAGACTGTCAGAGAAAGAGAGAGGGGGAGAGGGGGAAAAGAGTAAGGTGAGGTGGGAGGTCGGAAGTCAGAGGTCGGAGAAAGACAGACTTGGGAGACTGGGAGAGGGGGAGGAGAGAAAGACAATTTTGAGTGTTGAGTTTTGAGAACGTGTGAAAAAATTGCCACGTGTCAGGCAATACGAGATTGCCACGGCCTTGCGGGCCTTCCAATGACAAGGAAAAGTCATTGCGAGCGAGTAAGCCGAAGCCCAGAGCGCAGTGAAGGGGAAGCAATCTCGCTTTGGCAGTTTTTTTCACAGGTGCTGAGTGTTGAGTTGAAGAAAAAAAGGCCGACGTCTCCTCCGTTGCCTCACCGTCGCCCCGGTTGCCCATAACCGTTCAATGGTGATGATGGACGTCTTCAGCCCCCGGCAGTTGACAGTAGAGGGCATCCGTCCGGCATTCGGCACACTCCATCTGAAGCACGGTATGTCTTATTCCAAGGTGAGACAGTTTTTCCTCTATGTCCCTTCTGATTATGTCCGTTTCGCTGATTTTCCTGTCATTAAGAAGGACGTGGGCAGAAAAAGCCGGTACGCCATGTCCTATCGACCATATGTGGACATCGTGCACACCGAGCACGCCCTGCATCTCGCATATCGTCCTTGAGATATCACCCGCGTGGTATCCGAGCGGGCTCAATTCGAGAAACACCCAGAGGGCCTCCCTGATAACCCTTGCCCCCCCCCTACGATAATGATGCAGCCCACAATGCCGCTGGCAAGGGTGTCCGCCAGGTGCCAGCCGGTAAACTTGATGACGAGGCCCGCGATGATCACCCCGATGGAAGTCATCATGTCACCCCACACATGGAGCCAGGCGCTCTTGATGTTGAGGTCGGTATGGCCTTTGCCGAGGATCAGTATCATAACTATATTTCCGATAAGTCCGCCCGAGGCAATGAGGAGCATTACGTCCGGGTTTACATCGGGGGGTGAAAAAAACCGGTGGTATGCCTCCCGAAAAATAAAGACGGATATCAGAACGAGGCTTGACCCGTTGATAAGTGCGGCCAGTATGCCTATTCTCTGGTATCCGTACGTTGCGCGGTAGTCGGAAGGTCGTTTTGCGATGACGAGAGCAATGAGGCTGAGACCGAGAGCGAAAACATCGGTAAGCACATGAGCTGCATCGCTTAAGAGAGCAAGGCTGTTTGCGAGAAGGCCGCCGATGACTTCAGCGACAAGGACAACAAACGTAACCGCCAAGGCAAGGATGAGCCTTTTTTCGTTGCTGGCCTTCATTTCACTCCTCGATATAAAAAATAATCATTGTCAGGCAGGAAGCACTGTAATACAATTATAAGTGTCGCAGTTGTAATTGCAGCATCGCGCTCGTGTCCGGCAAGAAATCCCGAAGCAGATATGTGTAAGAAAACGTCGTAAAGGATCCGACGTGACTCTTATGGCACAGGTTATGATCATCGATGACGACGCCACCATGTGCGACATGTTATCGAGCATGGTGCACCGTCTGGGGCATGAGGCATCATCGGCGGTGACGGTGAGGGACGGGTTGAAGCAGATCTTCTCGAAAAGCTTCGACATCGTCTTTTTGGACATCCGGCTGCCCGACGGCTCGGGCCTCGATGTCCTTCCCCGCATCAGGGAGATCCCCTCACCCCCGGAAGTAATCATCATGACGGGGTACGGAGACCCGGACGGCGCCGAGCTCGCGATCAAGAACGGCGCCTGGGATTATATCGAGAAGCCGTCATCGATCAAGGAGATGATGCTCCCCTTCATGCGGGCCCTCCAGTACCGTGAGGAAAAAAGGGCACGCAAGCCCGCGGTTGCGCTCAAGTGGGAAGGGATCATCGGCGCCTCCCCCCGCATGCGCCAGTGCTTCGATATCCTTGCCCAGTCGGCGAACTCGGATGCCTCGGTGCTGATCAACGGGGAGACGGGGACAGGCAAGGAACTCTTCGCCCGGGCCATCCACGAGAACTCACCCCGCGCAGGCAAGAACTTCGTGGTCGTCGACTGCACGGCGCTGCCGAAGACCCTCGTCGAGTCGACCCTCTTCGGGTACGAAAAAGGTGCCTTCACCGGCGCCGACAAGGACCAGGACGGCCTGGTCAGGCAGGCCCACGGCGGTACCCTCTTTCTTGACGAGGTGGGAGAGCTGCCCCTCGTGATCCAGAAGGCCTTCCTGCGGGTGCTCCAGGAACACCGCTTCCGGCCCGTCGGGTCGAAAAAGGAGCTGGAGAGCGACTTCCGCCTGGTCGCGGCCACCAACCGGAACCTGGACGAAATGGTGCAGTTGCGCCATTTCCGCCGCGACCTTCTCTTCCGCCTCCAGACCTTTGTCATCGATCTGCCCCCTTTGCGCGAGCGGAAGGAAGATATCAGGGAGCTCGTCATGTACCACATGGCGAAGCTCTCCGAGCGCTACGGCATCGGCACGAAAGGCTTCGCCCCCGAGTTCCTCGATTCGCTCGTTGCCTACGAGTGGCCCGGGAACGTCCGCGAACTGGTCAATGCGGTCGAACGGGCGCTCACCATGGCCCGCCACGAACCGACCCTTTTTGCCAAGCACCTCCCCACCCACATACGGATCAGTCTTGCCCGGGCAGCGGTCACCAAAGAGAATACGACCGTCCCGAAGGAGACCCCCGTCTCCGCAAACCCCCTCCCCACGCTCAAGACCTTCCGCGATTCTGCCCTCCAGGAGTCGGAGCGCCAGTACCTGGAAGACCTGATGAGCATCGCAGGCAGCAACATCAAAGAGGCCTGCCGCATCTCGGGGCTCTCCCGACCCCGTCTCTACGCCCTCATGAAGAAGTACAGGATATCGAGATACGGATAAGGGACGTGCCATTGACGGCCCGACCCGACGGACATACCTTTATTATTATTTCGCGAGCTAACAGGAGGTTTTATGGCTGAGAGCAGCAGGAAGAAAAGGGTGACTTTTACACTAAACCAGCCTGAAGCGACATCCGTGAGCGTTGCAGGCAGCTTCAACGGCTGGGACACGGAAGGGTGCCGTCTGAAGCGACAGAAGGATGGCACATGGAAGAGAACGGAGAACCTGCCTCCCGGTCCTCATGAATACCGGTTCGTCGTTGACGGAATGTGGCGCGATGACCCGGGGTGCGAAGAACGGAGGCCCAACGAATTCGGTGAGGAGAACTGTGTCATCACGGTGTGACAGCCGCGAGAGGAGACCCGGAGACGGGAGAGAGGTTTTGAGAACCCCCGACACTTCCCGATTTAACTGATACATCCCATAGTCACTCGCCGGCGGCCTGGTCCTTCAGGGCTTCTTTAGGTTTCGGTTCTACGCGCGAAGGCTCCTCCTCCTTTTCCTTCTTTGCGTCATATGCCTGTGACATTTCTGTAAGCCGATTCATTACGAGATAGTTGATCGTGTTCTCCGGGTAAGTTCCATCCTCATTGGGGATACCGGCCGTCATCCCCGTCAGTATTTCAAGGCCGTCTTCCATCTTGTCCATGCAATAGATGGTGAACTTGCCCTCGTTAACTGCATCTATTACTTCCTGCTTCAGCATAAGGTGTTTGACGTTGCTCCTCGGTATAATTACCCCGTGATTTCCGTCAAGACCCCTTGCCTTGCACAGATCGAAAAAGCCTTCAATCTTTTCGTTGACGCCTCCGATCGGCTGCACGTCACCGTTCTGGTCCATGGAGCCCGTTACTGCAAAACTCTGGCTCAGCGGGACGCCCGAAATGCTGGAAAGAAGGGTGTACATCTCGGCGCACGTTGCGCTGTCGCCCTCTATCATCTCGTAAAGCTGCTCGAAGGTGATCGATGCCGAAAGGCTGATCGGTTTCTGGTGTGCATACTTGCTTCCCAGGTAGCTGGCTATTATGAAGATCGCCTTCTCGTGGATCCTTCCACTCATCTTTGTTTCTCTTTCTATGTTTATGATTCCGGCCTTCCCGATGTAGGTTCGGGTTGTTATGCGCGATGGTTTTCCGAAGCGGTAATCCCCGAGATCGAGTACGGCCAGTCCGTTCACCTGCCCGACTTTGGAACCGGAGGTCTCAATGATGAATGTATTTTCAAGGGTCGCCTCCCTTATCCGCTCTTCGATTCTGTTTACCCTGAAAACGTTTGCGTTTATTGCCTGAGCGACGTGCTCGGCCCGTACAAAATTTGCACCGTCTTTCTTCGCCCAGTAGTTCGACTCCCTCAACAGGTCCGATATAGAGCTGAACTTAGTGCTCAGTTTTTCCTGGTGGTCTGCAAGCCTCGAACCGAACTCGACTATCTTCGCGACACCTCCACGGTCGAGGGGCATCAGCTTTTCCGCCTTCTGGCAGGTGGCAATAAAATCTGCGTACTTCTTTACATTTTCCTCAGTTCTATCCATCCTGCTGTCGAAGTCTGCCTTAACCTTGAAAAGTTCGCTGTATTCCGGGTCGGCGCTGTACAGCAGATAGTAAATATTAGGGGCTCCGACAAGTACGACTTTGGTATCCAGGGGTATGCCTTCGGGCTTGATCGTTGCCGTACTGATCATCCGGTACTGCTCCAGTACATCCTCGATCTTTACCTCTCTGTTTTTGATTGCCCTCTTGAGCGCGTCATACGAGAAGGTATTTCTGAGTAGATCGAGTGCGTCGACAATAAGATATCCTCCGTTTGCCCGGTGGACCGAGCCGCCACGCAACATTGAAAAATCTGTGACTGCCATGCCGTACATGATCTTGTTCTCAAGTCTACCGAACAGGTTGAGGTAGGTGGGATTACTCTCCATTACGATAGGGGCGCCTTTCGTCTCGGCGTTGTCGACTATCAGGTTGACGGTGAATCTCGCAAACGATGTTTCCTGTTTCGGCATTTTGAGGAATGGCAACGGTGAAGGCTGTTCTTCGGTTGCCTTGAAGTCGTCCAGATGTGTCAGCATGTCCTCCCTTACATCATCCAGGTAGGCAACAATCAGGTTGTACCCCTTATACTTGCTCTTCAGGTTTTCGATTGGGGTGTGGAGGGCGTCAAAGGCGATTGCGCGTTCCAGCTTGCTGAGCATTTCCTGGACGAACTTCTCGGTATCCCTCATTGCCCTGAAGACTTCATTCAGCCTTTCCTGCAGCATCCTGCCCGTTTTTTCCATCTCTTTTTTTGTTTTTTCATCGAGTTTCGCAAATTCATCCGGAGTCAGCGCCTCCCCTTCCGGCTTCAAGGGGACAATCAGGATACCGGCTACACCCTTCTTTATGGAAAAGCCTTTTTCCTTCGCCTCTTCTTCCAGCTTTGAGAACAACTCATTCTGTTTGCGCTGAAACTCCTCTACGATCTGGTTTTTCTGCTTTTCGTACTCTTTGGATTCAAAGGCCTTCGGGATGTCCGCTTTCAAGGCCTTTATAAAATCCTCCATATCTTTGCGGAAGGTCCTGCCCTTACCCGGGTCAAGGGAGACCGCGACAGGGGCATCCGGGTTCTTGAAATTATAGACGTAACACCAATCAGGCGGCACTGTTTCCCGGGAAGCCTTCTCCTTCAGCAGCGACATAACGGTGGTCATTTTTCCCGTCCCCGTTTCTCCGAGGGCAAATATATTGAACCCTTTGCCTCCTATGCTGAGGCCGAAGTCCAGAGACTGCAGCGCCTTTTCCTGACCTATGGTTCCGGCCGGGGTTTCTATATCCTCCGTCGTGACAAAATTGAACTGATCGGGATTACAGGACTTCCGAAGATCATCAAGACCCAGTTTGCTGGCCATACAAACCCCCTCGTATGA